>Ga0315545_1001350_pt1 | contig 23988 bp, 23 predicted proteins | sample SalMarSW160210MG_FD_203096 | JGI IMG/M metagenome (GOLD analysis project Ga0315545, IMG submission 203096) | Salt marsh sediment microbial communities from the Plum Island Ecosystem LTER, Massachusetts, United States - Salt Marsh Sediment SW1602-10 ...
AGTTGGAAGACACGGTGCACCTCCAAGGGATAAGAGTTTCGGTCAAAACAATCATCCCAGAAGATCGCCTTTCTTTCAACTCCTTCCATGTAGTTCGGGAGCGATCAACTGATTTTAGTCACACCCTTATCATTTGACGGAACAAGTGCCTCTTGGTGCGATTATCTTTTGACTTGACAGGGGCAACAGCTTTCCAATGGTAGGGCGCACCTGAATGTAGGTGCGCCCTTGTTGGGTCGTCCTGTTTGCCAGACGCTCATTTGTTGCCGTGCCGCCAGCCGCCCTGCCCCTCGTTGCTGACGATCACGGTTGGCTGTGGCCCAAACAGGACCAGCGCCATGATCAGCGCCCGGCGGCCTTGCGAAAGATCGGCCGCCATTCATGGTTGGCCTCGAAAGACCAGGTACACGAGGGTCAGATTCCATTGGAGCAGCGGCGAGACATTTCGCGTGTCTGGCTTCTCGCCCAGAACGTCTCTGCAGGCATGGCGCTTTGTACTCAGCCCACTGGAACGCCTCGCCCGTACATCCAACCTCCAATCTCTTTCTACCAAACCTCCATAATTCCTCCATAACTTTCTTGTACACTGGGGCAGATTTCATTAGACTTGTGGCGCAATAGGCGTTCCCCGCCATATGTGGCGGTTGGACAGCACAATTTGTGCCCTTTGACCGCCATATGTAGTCAATTCTGCTATTACACCACAAGTCTATTAAGGGAGGAGATTCATGAAGAAGAAATGGTGGATCATCATTGCGGTTGCCATCGTGGTTGTCGGTTTAGGGTACGTGGGATTGAGCGTTTTGCAGGGGGCCTCGACCCGACAGGCGCTGGCCGACTCAGCGGCGGAGACCGCCGTCGTGGAACGCGGCACGATCCGGGTCGCCATCGACGGCAGCGGCAGCCTGGCCCCCAACGACGAGGTCGCGCTGGCGTTCTCGTCTGGCGGTGAGGTGGTTGAGGTCTTGGTGGAGGTCGGCGATGTGGTGCCGGCGGGCGATGTGCTGGCTCGGCTGGATGACGCCGATGCACAGCAAGCGGTCGCCGACGCGGAGCTGCAGGTAGCGCAGGCCGAGATCAATCTCGCTCTGACGCGAGCAGAGGTAGAGCTGGGGCTGGCGCAGGCCAACTTGGACGCCGCTCAGGCCAGCTACGAAGAGGCCGTAGCGCTGGCCAATCGCACCGGCGATCAGCTCACGTCGGCACGAGTTGACCTACAGCAGGCTCAGGATGCACTGACAGATGCTCAGCAGAACTACGACGAGGCTTGGGATCCCGCCCGCGATTGGGAACTCAACGTCAAATGGAGGAAGGACAACCTGGAGGCCGAGCGGGAGGCAACTCGGGATGCTTTGGAGAAAGCGCAGTACGATCTGGAGGTCGCGCAGGCCAGCTACAACCTGGCCGTCGCCGGTATCAGCCAGGCAAGTGTGCAGAGTGCCTGGGCGCAGGTGCTCAGCGCGCGGGTGGCCCTGGAGACCGAGCCGCTTCAGTTGCAGCAACTGGAGATTTCGCTTTCTCAGGCGCAGCTTGGATTGGATTCGGCGCGGCGGGCGCTGGAAGATACCAGGCTGGTCGCGCCTGTGGACGGTACCGTTACTGAGCTGGACCTCAAGGCGGGCGAGAGCGTCAATGGCGGGCAGACCGTTATCGTGTTGAGCGATCTGGCGGCGTTCGTCATAGAGGTCAACCTCGATGAGACCGACGTAGTGCGGGTGGGTGTCGGGCAGGCGGTCGTCGTGACGCTGGATGCTTTCCCTGGCATAGAGCTGACCGGCGAGGTGACCGACATTGCACCGGTGGCGAACGTTCAATCGGGCGTGGTGCTCTACCCGGTGACCATTCAGCTATCGCCTGCGGAGGTGGACGCGCGGGTGGGAATGACGGCAGACGTGGAGATCGTCACCGCCAGCAAGGCAGAGGCGTTGATCGTCCCGCTGCGCGCGATCCAGAGCGAGGATGGCAAATCCTACGTGTGGCGGCAGTCCACGAACGGTTTTGAGCAGGTCGAGGTCACGCTGGGCCTGATGACCGAGACTGAAGTCGAGGTTACCGGCGGCCTGTCGGAGGGAGACGTGGTGAGCGTGGTCGCATCGCCTCAGAGTGGTGGTCAACCAGGGTTTGGCCCGGGGCGCTTTTTCGGTGGGGGGGGCAATGATTGAGATTGAGAATGTGACCAAAGTCTATCAGATGGGCCAGGTGCAGGTTCACGCTCTGTGTGGGGTCTCGCTGGAGATCGATCAGGGCGAGTGGGTGGCCGTTATGGGTCCCTCGGGCTCCGGCAAATCGACGCTGATGCACATTATCGGCTGCCTCGATGCGCCAACCTCGGGAGTGTACCGGTTGGACGGTGTCGAGGTAGGCAGGATGGGTGAGAATCAGCTAGCCGCCATTCGCAACCGGCAGATCGGCTTTGTCTTCCAGACGTTCAACCTGCTGGCCCGCACCAGCGCGTTGAAGCAAGTGATGTTGCCGATGCAGTACACGCGAAACGGGGCGCGGATTCCCTTGGGCGAGCGGGAGCGGCGGGCGCGGGAGGCGCTGGAGATGGTGGGGCTGGGTGACCGGATGAGACACCTGCCGACGGAGCTCTCCGGCGGGGAGCAGCAGCGGGTGGCCATCGCCCGCGCGCTGGTCAACGATCCTGATATCATCATGGCCGACGAGCCCACGGGTAACCTGGATTCCAAGTCGGGCGCCGAGGTCATCGAGATTTTCCATCGCCTGCACAATGAGCACAAGATCACGATGGTGATGGTGACGCACGACGAGGAGATCGGCGCGCAGGCGGAGCGGATCATTCGATTGCGTGATGGACAGATTGTAGATTGACGGATTGGCAATCTACAATCTACAGTCCGTCAATCTAAAAATCGATTTGAGGTGAACGATGGTTGCTTGGATAGCAGATCTATGGGAAAACGTACGGGTCGCTCTGGATGGCCTGTTGGCCAACAAGCTGCGTTCGGCGCTGACGATGCTAGGCGTGATCATCGGCGTGGGGGCCGTCATCGCCTTGATGTCCATCGGTGAGGGAGCGCAGGCTTCCATCACCGAGCAGATCAACAGCATCGGCTCCAACCTGATCTATGTGAGCGCAGGCGCTCGGGGAATGGGGCCGGTGGAAGGTTCGGGGGGCAGCGCCTCACTCACCTACGACGACGCCAGGGCTATCGCCGATCCGCGCAACGTGCCCGACGCCGCGGCTGTCGCTCCGGAGTTTGGGCAGAACACGCAGGTCATCTTTGGCGACGAGAACATCAACGTCTCGGTGACGGGTGTGACGCCGGAGTACCCGCTTGCCTATAGCGGGATAGAGGTGGTCAGTGGGCGCTTCATCGAGGATAAGGACGTAGACGGGCGCAGCAACGTGGCCGTGCTGGGCTACCAATCTGCGATAGACCTCTTTGGCGGCTTTGATCCGGTGGGACAAAAGATCAAGGTTGCTATGCCTAGTGTCGGGAATGGAGGAAATGGTGGTAAGGTCTCGCTGACTGTCGTGGGCGTTCTGGCCGAGCAGAGTAGTTCCGGGTTCAATGATCCGAACGAAGCGGTGTTCGTCCCCATTTCGACGGCCCAGACCAAGATCTTCAACGGGCGCGATTCTCTGGGGGAGATCGTCGTGGGCTCCGTGACCGTGGTGGCAGCCTCCGAGGGGCAAGCGGACGCGGTCGTCGACGAGATCACGGCGCTGCTGCGCAAGCGCCACGATATTGGGCCGAGCGAAGATGACGACTTTTTCGTGATGAAGCAGGCCGACATGCTTGAGATGGCCAGCCAGATCACAGGCATCATGACCGCCTTTCTGGGAGCCATCGCCGGTATCTCGCTCTTGGTGGGTGGGATCGGCATCATGAACATCATGCTGGTCTCGGTGACGGAGCGCACGCGGGAGATCGGCCTGCGCAAGGCGGTGGGGGCGCGAAAGGGAGATATCCTGGTGCAGTTTCTGCTGGAGGCGGTGGTGTTGAGTGTACTCGGAGGCTTGCTCGGTATCCTGCTGGGTATGGGTTTGGGCAAGCTGGTCGATCTGACGGGGTTGATGAATTCGGTGGTTACGCTGGATTCGGTGTTGCTCGCTGTTGGTTTTTCGGCTGCCGTGGGGTTGTTCTTCGGCATCTATCCGGCCAATCAGGCGGCGAGGTTGAATCCGATCGAGGCGTTGAGGTACGAGTAAGGCGGGATGGAGTCTTCAGGGGGATCAAATGGAGCACAACATCTTTGATTCGCAGCCGCGTGCTATCTTGGCATTGTTGGTCGTGGTTCTGTTGACAGCCTGCAGCATGCCGAGCCCGGGTGGAGAGACAGTGCCGGGTGCGGAAGAGCAGAGCCTTGCGCAACCAACGCCCACTTCCACGCTCTATCCGACCTATACGCCGTATCCGACAAGTGAACCCGTACCGACGGCTGAGCCATCCGCCACGCCGACAGGCGTGCCGACGGAGGCCGCGACAGAGATTGCGGCCCGTTCGCCGACACAGCCGGCGCCAGTGGCAGCGCTGGCGACTTCCGGAGCAGTGGATGTGGAACTGGAGCGAATCCCGGATACCGACCCTGGCCCGTCGTTCACGATTGTGGTGCATGCGACTCGCATTCAGGGAGACGGCAGCTACAGGTACAGGATAACCGGCCTGGTGCGCAACTATGGCACTGAGACCTACGAGGGCATTGGGGTCAAGGCTTCGTTTCTTGATGACAAGGGGGGCGGGTATGGCCCTGTGGATGTCTATTGCCCGTGTCGGTTTCTGGAGCCGGGCGCGGAATGCCCCTTTAGCGTGGACATGTACCCGCGAAATTACGTTGCGTACCGCCTGCATCCCAAAGGGCAGCCGGTCGTGTATCGCCAGTCGGCCTCCGTTGTCTTGAGTGGCATTACCGTGTCTGGCGGCGGAGCTGGCAGCGTACTCATCACAGGGACGGCGGTCAATAGGAACGCGTTCGCTGTCAGGAATCCGATCATTGCTGGTGCGTTGATCGACGCGAGCGGACGGATTGTAAGTGTGGGGTCGACGATCGTACTCGAGGATGTTGCCCCTGGAGAGAGTGTGCCGTTCAGCCTGCGCATCGAATACGAACCTTATTTCACGTACAAGCTGTATGCGCAGGCTACGCAGAATTAGAGAAGTATGTTTCAGGTTGTGGAGGTGAGAAATGGCAAAGAAGTGGAAGATCCTGATTGGTGTGGTTGTTGTGCTTGTGATCGTCGGGTGTGTCGGCCTACCTATCGCTGGGGCCGTGCTCTTCAGAAGTCCGGTTCGTGAACAGGGATGGGGGCATGGGATGATGCCTCGATGGGAGTCCGAGGAAGTGCATCATCGGTTAGAGGTGGAGCTGGTGGATGACGACCGGGACGGCGTGCCCGATCGGGGTGTGATCGAGTTTCCCGAAGCCCTCGGGCACGGACGTTTTGCCCATGGGCGGTTTGACCACTTCGGCCCTGGTCGCGGGGCGGCGTTTGGCGGGCATGCTTTCGGCCCTTTCCTTGTCGTACGTGGGCTGGTGCATCTTGTGTTCTTCGCTGTGGCCGTCGTCTTGGCTGTCGCTTTCTACTGCCAGTGGCGCAAGGCGCATCAGGTGGTGTCAACTCTCCAGCAAGATGGGTAACAGATAGGGGCGTTGTGACGGTTGCTCTGAGGCAACTGGCCCTACCTCAGAGCAACCAGGCGGTGTATAATGGGTGCAGTGTGAGAGGCGAGAATGGCATATCAGACTGTCCTCGTCGTAGATGACGAACCGCAGATCGTCGAGTTCGTGCGGGATTACCTGAAGCAGGCGGGCTTTCGGGTGCTCACCGCCCGCGATGGGCAGACGGCACTGACTGTCGCGCGGCACGAGCGGCCTGACCTGATCGTCCTCGACCTGATGCTGCCGGGCGGGATGGATGGCCTGGATGTGTGCCGCAGCGTTCGCCAGGATGCCACCTTGGGTGACGTGCCCATCATCATGCTGACGGCTCGAGATGAGGAAGCAGATCGGCTGATCGGCCTCGAGTTAGGGGCCGACGATTACGTGACCAAGCCCTTCAGTCCCCGCGAGGTGGTGGCCCGCGTGCGGGCGGTTCTGCGCCGCGCCAAGGGGGACGTGCAGCAATCGGGCATCATACGCGTTGGCGACCTGGTGATCGACCTGGCCGGTCGCAGCGTGACCGTGGATGGGCAGCCGGTCTCTCTCACGCCAACCGAGTTCGATCTGTTGGCCATTATGGCTCGGAGCCCAGGTCGCCCTTTTACACGGGCTCAGTTGATGGATCTGGTCTATGATGTGGCCTACGCTGGTTACGACCGGGCCATCGACTCGCATATCAAGAACCTGCGGCGCAAGATCGAGGCCGATCCTCGCGAGCCGCGCTATGTCCTCACGGTCTATGGTGTGGGGTACAAGATGGCGGAGAAGTGAGATTATGGGACGTAAAATCCGCGAAAAGATAGCTGGTGTGTTCACAGGACTTCACTTTCGGTTCTTCTGGCAGCTCATCGTGGCCTTTATCGCGGTCATACTCCTGGCCGGTGGTGGGGTGTTCCTGGCTGGGCGCTCCGCCCTGCGCGAAATGGAGTCTTTTGCCCGTGATAATCCCCCGGCTATGTTGCAGCCCTGGGTTGAGAGTCTGGCGGGTTACTACGAAGAGCATGGTGATTGGGAAGGTGTCGATGCCTTGATCGCTAGCTATCCCTGTGGGTCTGGCTGGGAGTCTGAGGAACAGAATTGGAGCATCGACTACATCGTGGCTGCTCCTGATGGGACGATTGTGGCCGCCAGCGACGATGGGCGGGTGGGGCGGTCGCTGCATTATGGGGAGAAAGCAGCGTCTTTTCCAATCGTGGCAGGGGATGAAGAGACGGTAGGCCGTTTGCTTCTATCGCCCTACGGCCCTTTTCAGGGTAATTTTCACTTTATCGTTGGGTTTGCTTTGCAGCGCTTTTTGATCTTTGGGTTGGGCATTGGTGCAGTTGCTCTGGTCACTGGCCTAGGCCTTTCGCGTGTGATCAGCCGACCGGTGGTGAGGCTGACGGAGGCAACGCGCGCTGTGACCAAGGGCGATCTGAGTGTACGCGTCGCCGGTCAGTATCCTGGTGAACTGGGAGAGTTGGCCGCCTCCTTCAACCAGATGACCGAGGAATTGGCGCGCGCCGACAAGCTGCGCCGCAATCTGACCGCTGACGTGGCGCACGAGTTGCGGACGCCGCTCAGTGTCATCCGAGGTAAGATAGAAGGCGTACTGGACGGCGTCTACCCGGCAACGCCGGAGCACCTGGAGCCTATCCTGGAGGAGACCAAGCTGCTGGCCCATCTGGTGGAGGATTTGCGCCTGCTGGCACTGGCTGAGGCAGGGCAACTGAGCCTGGAGAGGCAGCCGACGAACGTGGGCGATCTGCTGCGGGATGCCCAGGTCAACTTTGACCCCCAGGCAGACGATCGTGGGGTGACGCTGGCGCTCGATGTGCCCGTGGAGCTGCCGCAGGTGACTGCCGATCGACGGCGCATCTCTCAGGTGGTGGGCAACTTGCTGACCAACGCGCTGCGCCACACGCCGCAGGGTGGCTGCGTGACGCTTTCCGCCGCTGCGATGGGGCAGGCCGTAGAAGTAGTCGTGGCCGATACCGGCGCGGGGATTCCCACCGAAGACTTGTCCTACATCTTTGAGCGCTTCTGGCGCGGAGAAAAATCCCGCTCGCGGGCGGGTGGGGGGAGCGGGCTGGGGCTGGCCATCGCCAAGCAGCTCGTGGAGATGCACGGCGGCTCCATCGCCGTCGAGAGCGCTCCCGGCGCGGGATCGACCTTTCGCTTCACGCTGCCTCGGGTATGAACTCCTGTTTACTGTTCCCTCACGAGTTGCTTGACATCCCTACGAATTTGCATATAATTTAGATGTCTAAATATTAAACATCTAAATATTAGCCAGCTAAAGAAGGAGAACCTGATGGTAGGACAGTCTATGCAAGAGATGACCGGTTTCTTGCTTGGCCGAACGTGCAAGCTCATGCGCAGCCGGGTACACGCCTTGTTCGAAGAGATCGGGCTGCACAGGGGGCAGCACTTTGTGCTCCACGTGTTGTGGGAGAACGAGGGTATCACGCATTCGCAGTTGGCGGCGCGGTCGTGCGTCCAACCGGCGACGATCACCAACGCGATAAAGCGCATGGAAAAAGCCGGGTTGGTAGAGCGCAGGCGTGATACAGAGGACGAGCGTGTTTCCCACGTCTATTTGACAAAGGCCGGGCGAGACATTCGGGGCAAGGTAGAGGACACGTTCCGCGATTTCGAGGCACAGACGTTCGCCGGTTTGAGTGAGGAAGAGATCACCACGCTACGAGAGCTCTTGCTCAAGATCCAGAAGAATCTAACGAGGTGTGAGGAATGAAATCACTGCGACGTATCTTTGGCTTTGTCAAGCCGTACAAGTGGCAGGCCATCCTGGCGCTTGTTCTCTTGGCAGGTATGGTGGTCGCCGACCTGGCGATCCCGCGCCTGACCCAGACGGTCATCGACGAGGGGATCGATAAGCAGGATATGCAGGTGGTCGGCAACTCGGCCCTCATGATGCTGGGGGCGGCGCTGCTCAGTGCCGTGTTTGCCATCGCCAACACGCTGCTTTCGGTGCGGGTAGCGATGAATACAGCGACCGACATACGCAGCGCCATCGTCCGCAAGGTGCAGACGTTCTCGTTTGGCAACCTGGATCGCATCCAGTCGAGCCAGCTGCTGACGCGCACGACCAGCGACATCAATATGGTGATGATGATGGTGCTGATGTCGCTGCGCATCTTGACGCGCGCGCCGTTGTGGCTGATCGGCAGCGTGTTTATGCTCATCACCACCAGCGGGCAACTGGCCTGGCTGATTCTCGTCATGATGCCGATCATCGGCGTGCTGGTCGGAATCTTTGCCTCCAAGGCGCGCCCGGCTTTTATGAAGGTGCAGGAAAAGCTGGACCGGTTGAATCTGGTCATGCAGGAAAGTCTGGAAGGCGTGCGCGTGGTCAAGGCGTTCGTGCGCGACGAGCACGAGAGCGCGCGCTTCGAACGGGCAAACGAGGATTTGACGCTGCAGAGCATCCGGGTGCACCAGCTCATGGCCGTGCTGATCCCAACGATGTTTTTCCTGGTCAACCTGTCCATCGTGGGCGTCGTATGGTTCGGCGGGCGACTGGCGATCTTGGGCGATTTCAACGTGGGCCAGATCGTGGCATCGGTCAACTATATGATGTTTTCGATCTTCCCGCTGGTGATGCTGGGCGCGATGATGGGGCCGCTTGCGGCTGCCGATGCCTCTGCCGAACGCATCTTTGAGGTGCTAGATAGTGAGCCGGAAGTGCAGAGTCACCCCGACGCGCAGACTCCGTCAAGGATTGCGGGGCGGGTGACCTTTGAGGATGTGTGTTTCAGCTACAATCATGGTTGCGATGAAGCGGTGCTCAGCGGCGTCAACCTGATGGCCGAGCCGGGACAGACGGTTGCGGTTCTGGGAGCCACCGGATCGGGCAAGTCGAGCCTGATCAACTTGATCCCGCGTTTCTACGACGTCGACCAGGGGCGGGTGATGCTGGACGGCGTGGATGTGCGCGATATCCCGCTGGACGTGCTGCGGGGGCAGGTCGGCATCGCGCTGCAGGAAGCGGTGCTTTTTAGCGGCACGATCCGCGACAACATCCGCTACGGCAACCCCGATGCGACGGATGAGGACGTCGTTGCCGCGGCCCAGGCGGCGCGGGCCCACGACTTTATCAGCGCGTTCCCCGATGGGTACGATACCGAGGTCGGCCAGCGCGGGGTGAACCTTTCGGGCGGGCAGAAGCAGCGCATCGCCATCGCCCGCGCGCTGCTGGTGCGGCCCAAGGTGCTCATCCTGGACGATAGCACCAGTTCCGTCGATGTGGAGACGGAGGTCAAGATCGAGAAGGCGCTGGAAGAGTTGATGGATAGCACCACCACCTTTGTCATTGCACAGCGCATCAGCACGGTGCTCAACGCGGACAAGATCGTAGTGTTGGAGCGTGGGCAGATCGCGGCAGAGGGAACGCACGCGGAGCTGATGGCATCGAGCCTGATCTATCAGGAAATCTACGAGTCCCAGTTGGGGAACGGGGAGGTGCGTAATGGCTAGAATGGCTGAACGACGTCAACAACACCGCCCAGGCGGCATGCCTGGTCCCGGTCGCCACGGCAGTATGCGGATCGAAAAGGCGCGTGACGTACGCGGGGCGCTGCACCGCCTGCTGGCGCGGTTGCGGCCCTACCGCGCGTCTTTGGCACTGGTGTTTGTTTTGGTCCTGGTGAGCTCGCTTTTGAGCTTGCTCGTGCCGATCTTGATGCAGCTCGCCATCGATGGGTTCATCAAAACCGGCGATTTGGCGGGTTTAGGGCGCGTCGTCCTGGTGATGTTGGCTGCGTATCTGGGCTCGTGGTTGCTAGGGGCGGTCCAAGGGACGATCATGGCCAGGGTCTCTCAGCAGGCGATGCGCACCCTGCGCCGCGATCTGTTCGATCACTTGCAGACGCTTTCCCTCAGCTTTTTCGACCGGCGCCAGCCCGGTGAGCTGATGAGCCGTCTGACCAACGATCTGAACGCGATCACTTCCGTGTTGGCGCAGAACGTGACCGAGCTGTTCTCCAGCGTGCTGATGCTGATCGGCATCCCGCTGGTGATGTTTGTCACGAATTTCTGGCTGGCGCTGGCCTCGATGATCGTGTTTCCGCTGATGCTGGGGCTGGTGGGCTTTGTGGGGATGCGCACGCGCAAGGCCTTTCGCGAGTATCAGATGCGGGTGGGGCAGTTGAACGGCCAGTTGGAGGAGATGTTCGGCGGGCAGCGCGTCATCATGGCGTTTGGGCAGGAGGCCAGGACGCTGGCCGATTTCGATGAGGCCAACGAGGCCGTGCGCGACGTCGGCATCCACGCCAACTCTTATGCGATGTTGCTCCCGCCGCTGATGGGCATTTTGAGCAACGCCAACATCGCCATCTTGGCCGGTTTGGGCGGCTGGATGGCGCTTCAGGGTTTGGCCACCGTGGGCACCATCGCCGCCTTCTACAACTACTCGCGCCAGTTCGCCGGGCCGCTGCGCCAGTTGGGCAACCTGTACAACCAGGTGCAGTCGGCGCTGGCCGGGGCGGAGCGTGTGTTCGAGATCCTCGACGAGCAGCCGGAGCTGACCGACGCGCCCGATGCCGTCGTGTTGGACGACATCGCCGGTGAGGTGGTCTTTGACGACGTCGACTTTGCCTACGTGGACGACGTGCCCGTCATCAAGGACATGAGCCTGCGGGCCGAGCCGGGGCAGACGGTCGCACTGGTGGGGCCGACGGGCGCAGGCAAGACGACGATGGTCAACCTGCTGACGCGCTTTTACGATATCGACGATGGCGCGATCTCTATCGACGGCCACGACATCCGCGGCGTGCAGAAGGCCGGACTGCGTCGCAACCTGGGGATCGTGCTGCAGGATACGTTCCTGTTCTCCGAGTCGGTGATGGACAACATCCGCTACGGGCGGCTGGACGCCACCGACGAGGAGGTCATCGCCGCGGCCAAGCTGGCCAACGCCGACCAATTCATCCGCCGCCTGCCCCAGGGGTACGACACGGAGCTCTCGGAGCGGGGCAGCAATCTGAGCCAGGGGCAGCGGCAGCTCCTGGCCATCGCGCGTGCGGTGCTGGCCGATCCGTCGATCCTGATCCTGGACGAGGCGACTAGCAGTGTCGATACCCGCACCGAGGTGCACATCCAGGAGGCGCTGCTGCGGTTGATGGAGGGATGCACCAGTTTCGTCATCGCCCACCGGTTGAGCACGGTGCGCAACGCCGACAAGATCCTGGTCATCAACGACGGCGAGATCATTGAGCGCGGCACCCACGAGGAGTTGCTGGCCCAGCGCGGATTCTATCACAATCTGTACATGAGCCAGTTCAAGGGGCAGGCTGCGGAGGCTGCTGCCTGATCGTGATAGGAGGAGGCAATACGTGGAATGGGCTTCTGGGTTTGTCGACGCCAACGGCATTGCGATTCACTACCATCGCACGGGTGGGAACAAGCCGCCTGTCGTGCTGGCGCACGGGATCACGGACAACGGCCTGTGCTGGACGCAGCTGGCGCAGGCGCTGGAGGGGGAGTATGATCTGATCATGTTCGACGCGCGAGGGCATGGCCTTTCCGACGCGCCCGCTGTAGGCTACGCGCCGGAGGATCAGGCAGCCGATATCGCGGGCCTGGTGCAGGCGCTGGGCCTGGAGAGGCCCGTGCTCGTCGGCCATTCGATGGGGGCCGGCAACGTCGCAATGACCGTCGCCACGTATCCCGACCTGGCGCGCTGCGCGATCCTCGAAGACCCGCCGTGGCGGGTGACTTACGATCCTGAGGAGCGCGCGGCTATGGTGGAGGCGTGGCGGGCGGACATCGTTGACAAGAAATCTTGGATGCAAGAGGAGATCATCGCTGATGGTCGCGTGCAAAGGCCAACCTGGGCAGAGGCGGAGTGGGAGCCGTGGGCGGATGCCAAGTTGCAGGTCAATCCCACTGTGTTCGATTGGGTCGATCCGCAGGCTTCACCTACGGCCTGGCGAGATGTCGTCTGCAAGATCGGCTGTCCAGTCCTGGTGGTCACCGCCGATCCGGCATTGGGCGCGATTGTGTCGCCGGAGGCCGCCCAGGAGGCCGTAAGGCTCAACAGCGGCCTGCAGATCGCTCACATTCCCGATGCCGGGCACAACATCCGCCGCGAGCAGTTCGAACCATACGTCGAGGCAGTGGCTGCGTTTTTGGGCAACGTTTAGGAGAGCAGTGTATTCCCTTTTCCATGCCCCGAACGGACGGTGGTCTGCGGATCAGTGGTGGAGAACAAATGGCTTCCTATTGGAATGCGTTGTTGCAGCCTTGCTGCTAGTACTCACGTGCTTGTTCGTGGTCGTCTAACCCAGTCCAGATCATTTCCAATGAGAAGTTCAACCATTTTCATGTGATGGCTACTTCTCATCGTGACTTCCTCGACATCGAAGTTATGCTGCTGCGCCAAGTCATGCACTGTGTTGTCTTTGCTGTATGTCATCAGAAAGTCTGTTCTGAGTTTGCCAACTACTCTGAATAGCTTCTCGTGATCCACTTCATAGTGTCGGTAGAGGCGTTTCCCAGCCTGTTTGTCCCCGACTGTATAGGGCGGGTCAATGAAGAACACCACATTGGAGCTGGGGTATGGCCCATAGACGTTCGGTGCTGGATGAAACGTTCTGAGGAATGACCATATCAGCCGGGAAAACGAGATCGGCAAAGCATACAGTCTGAGCACTCTGAGCCCGTCCCCTTTGGCAAAAGTGATGCGCTCTCGCATTTCATTGACCTCAAGTATCCTCTTTTTCAGGGTCTTGGGGTACCAACGCGACTTGATTCCTCTTCCATTCTCGCCATTCTTGAGCATTCCGGCTCCTGATGCTAGAATACCTGAGCGGTTTACGCGGTTCTTAAGGATAGTCTGGAAAGCCCGTTCTTCAAGGCTGTTGGCGGCCTTGGAAAGCGTTTCTTCAACAGCTTCTCGATTCAGGTCGAAAGAGGTAATCCTTTCAGCGAGGCCTACAGCATTTCCGCTGAGGATGGTTTGCCATACGGCCGCAACATCCTCATCCAGTTCAACAAGCATGATGTGCTCGGCGAGCTTTCTATACGCAATGTTGAGACCAACTATGCTTCCACCGGCGAAAGGTTCAACGAATATGGCAGGTTTTGGTTTCATCGTCTGAAGCCACTGACAGATGTAGGGTACCAGCCAGGTTTTTCCACCCGGATACCGGAATGGGCTAAGCAGTCTCGCTGAATAGCATGCAGTGGGGATTGTCTGGTTCGACATTACGTGGCAATACTCGTAAGAAAACTCTCTGACCACTGAATCACAGATGTGTGATCGGTTTCCTCTTGATGCGCCCAGTGTGCTATTCGGCAACGATCAAATAGAATACCTGCCTGTCTGGCGCGGTGTTCCCATAGTCGCCGCTCAACTCGATACGGTGTGAAGAACGATTTGATAGGATCAGGGCTAACAGACCCAGCTTTCATCCATTGTTTCCAGAAAGCACATGGTTGCAGCTCTCCGAGCTTGTCAGACCAGTTCCTGCCTGCGCCGCATTGCCCAAACATCAGAACCTTGCTTGGCTTTCTGTCTTCGAAATCTTTCCAGGCAACCAGGTCGAGTGTGTCATCCTGGCAACTCAGTGAGGGTTGTTCTCGATATCCTTCACCCTCACCGATGAGCTTGCACAATTCCGTAACTGCTTCCGCGAATGACGAGGGTAGAGCGGTTCGAGGAGGTCCAAATCCTACAGCTTGGCCGTGCAGATACCCCTTGGCCGCCAAGCAAGCAATCTGCTCAAAAAGCCTGGGGCCAACATGGGTATCCGTCAAGGGATAGTATGATAGGCATAGGCAGAAGATGTATACCGGGAAAGATTCCAACCCACCGGCCTTCAGCGTAAGGATTCCTCGAAAGTCAATATCGAAGGGGTAGGCTTGACCGGCAGCTCTTGTGCGTTGTTCGCATTCCTCAAAAACCTCAAGGATTTTCTGCTCAATTTCCTCACTGGTGTCAAGCTCAGAGAGAGAGGCTGTACGAAGGGCACTATCGAGATCCCCTCTGCTCGAGTTGGAATCCGGGGAGAGTATTGCATATAGCTCCAACCAGTCAGCCAATCGCAAAGAGTCAGTGAGATCATCGTAAGGCAAATCCAGCATCTTAGCTGCTCCGCTGAGTAGACGGATGTCCTTTGGGTTGGTCTCTTTTGCTGTTTGTCTCTTCTCTTTTCTCTTCCATCTCCTGTAATATACTGTCCGCAAGAGAGCTTACATCTAGAGCTATTTCTAGTAGGTCTTCTTCTCCCCCATATCCAGTGGTCACAGTAGCTTTTGCGTTTTGAAGTTCTACTTTGGCGCTGGTCAGTGCATCACGGAAGAGCTTTCTGTCTCCGATTGCTATCTGATGTGAGCGATCCAGTGTGTAGCCGCTTCGCAGAGCAGACAATGATCTCTCCGTGCTTATCACTTTTCTGAGTGTGTTCAAATCTGGATTTTGTGTTCTGACGACTGGCTCGATGTTTTCTGATCTCTTTCCATAAAGCCAAGTCATCAGTTCGCCAAGTTCATCTAGTCTCGACTGGGGAACGGGGTTTGGCCGTAAAGATGTCTCAGAGTCAAGGTCAAGAAAGTCCTGAAACTCTTTCTGATCAAGAGCTGTGTAGAGATGAGAAAAGTAGAAACGGTTACGAGCTCTATCCTCTCTACTGAACACCCCTTGAGCCTCTGCCTGTTCGAGCACCTTGTAGCCTCTATATAACCTCTTCACAGTCGCATGGCGGTCTCCAATCTTGTCAGCTATGTCGTCCAGTGGTATGGAGTATTTCTCATAGACATCTGCAACATATTGTGCCTTGCTATAGCTGTCCCACGGTTTGATCCCGTTGATGTGACGGAATCCAACAGTGGTCCAGAGACTCTCGCGACTTGGGTAGATAATCGCTGGCAGTTCAGCCAACTCTGCCTTTCTTGTCTCTTCGATGACCGGTAGATTCGCTGCTCCGACCTGTTCGCGCAGTTTTTTATCACGTAGTAGAAGCACTGAGGCCAACCTGCGATTGCCCTCGATGGTGACGAACCTCTGCTTTGCCGGATCTGTTTCGTTGGGATTCTGAATGATAACAAACAGTGGCTCTGAGCGGAAAAACCCGTTTTCAGCTATGGACCAAGCTACCTCGTCCACGGCCATCTCAGTCCAGAGAACATTTACCAGTTCTTTTTGGCTATCGTCTCCGACTCGCCAAGCAAGCCGAGCGTTCTGTGGATCAAGCAGAATCTGTCTGACAGGTATGTCGACTATTTCATCGGGACTGGGCCTGTAAGGCTCTTGTCGCGCTTCAACCTTGGCCATCGTATCATCTCCGCTGGATTTGCTTACTCGATCCCATTCCTATGGGCAGGTATACTTCGTGATCTATTCTAGCACAACCTTGCAGCAAAGGGAAACTTTATTCCCATCTCGTGGCCTCCTACCGCTCCGCTGCGTCCCCATTATAGGCGATATTCACCCTGTGAGCAAAGGCAGCAATCTCCGATTTGTTCGGTTGCCTTCCTCGCCCTTCCGTGTTAAACTCCGTTGGCGTCTTTCCCGTGAGGTCTGCAGTGGCATCACTACCGACCCGTTTAGCCGACATCCGCAATCTATTTCAGGCGCTTGAGTGGGACAAGCTCTCGCTTCAGGTGGAGAAGGAGGCCCACGCACGCCTGGCCATCGTCGGCCCAGTCAATTCGGGCAAGTCCACCCTCTTCAACCTGCTCAATGGGCGCAAGGTCTCCGCCGTGCAGGCTGTGCCCGGCACGACCAAGGGGTTGGTGACGGAGATGTTCGGTCCTTTTACGCTGGTTGATACGCCGGGCTTTGGGGAGGTGGGCGGGGTGGACCGGGCGGCTGTCGCCCGCGCCGCCGCCGAGGAGGCCGACGTGGCGGTGCTGGTGCTGGATGCATCGGCAGGGCTGCGACAGTCCGACCATGAGCTCTACGGGGCGCTGCGGGCGGCCCGCGCCCCGCTGATCGTCGCGCTGAACAAGATCGATCTGATCAAGCGCGACCTGCGGCTCGTGCTGGACGACATCCAGCGCAAGCTGGGTGCGACGGCGATCCCCATCTCGGCCAAGACGGGTGCGGGGGTGGGGGATCGACTTCTCCCGGCCATCGTGGAGGCGCATCCCTGGATGACGGTGGCGCTGGGGCGGGCGCTGCCGGCCTACCGTCGCCAGCTCAGCCAGCGGCTGATCCGGGGAGCGGCTTTTCTCAATGCCATCATCGCCGCCGAGCCGATTCCCTTCCTCGATATCCCGCTGCTGCTGGCCTCCCAGGTGCGGTTGGTGCTGCGCATCGCCGCCGTCTACGGCGAAAGCCTGAGCGTGCGCCACGCGCGCGAATTGCTGACGACGATGGCAGGTAGCGTTGCGCTGCGTTACCTGGCCTCGCAACTGGGCAAGTTCATCCCGGGACCGGGTTGGTTGATCGGCGGGATCGTGACCGGGCTGGGGACGTGGGCCATGGGGCGGGTGGCCGTGGCCTACTTCGAGGGCGGCAAGCGGTTGTCGGGCGAGCAGTTGCGACAGTTGTACAAGCGGCTGGCGCGGCGCCCCAGAAGTGACGTGAGGGCCTTGGATGAGAGCGTTTCGGATCGAGCCGCTGAGTGAGGGCGACCGTGGCTGGGTGCGTAGTCTCCTCCGGGAGCATTGGGGGGATGCGCGCGTTGTAAGCCGCGGCCGGGTGCATCAGGCTGACCAACTGCCGGGCTTTGTCGCAACGCAGGAGAATGAACCAGTCGGGCTGGTCACGTATCGCGTCGAAGGGGATGCGTGCGAGATCGTCTCGCTCGATAGCCTAGTCGAGGGGGCAGGTATTGGATCGGCGCTGATAGAAGCTGTCAAGGAAACCGTGAGCGCTGCGGGATGCCGGTGCCTGTGGCTGATCACCACGAACGACAACGCACACGCTCTGCGCTTCTACCAGAGGCGGGGCTTTGTGCTTGCGGCCTTACACCGCAATGCCCTGGAGCGATCACGCGAGTTGAAACCGGAGATTCCCCTGATTGGGATGGACGGCATCCCTCTGCGGGACGAGATCGAACTGGAGATGATTCTGAAATGAGTAATGAGAAGGGCCGTAAGGTCGTCTCTCGCCGCAGCTTCCTGCGCGGCTTGGGGGTTGCTGCGGCAGGACTGGCGGTGGCCGGGTGTTGCCCCAAGGAGGTTGCCGACAAGCTGGCGTCGGCTGCGACGGCTGAGCCTACCTCTGCGCCAACGGCTACGCCGGTCCCCAGGCCGACGAACGTGCCAACCGGTGTGCCGACGGATACTCCTACTGCGGCAACGACCGTGATGCCCACAAGCACACCAACGGCTACACCTACGGGCGCGCCAACGGCCACGCCGGACGTGCGGGCAAGGGTAGCTATCGCGCGGGCGACCAGCTACGACAGGGCGCTCGTGCGCGGGCAGGTGGAGGTATTGCTCGACGGGATCGGCGGATTGAGCGACGTGGTTCGCCCCGGCGACCGGATTGCGATCAAGGTGAACCTGACCGGGGGGACAGCCTTCGAGGGGCAGGGTGGTGGACCGGCCGTCGAGACTTTCGTCACTCACCCCGAGGTGGTGCGCGCATTGGGCGAGCTGCTGCGGGATGCGGGAGCCGGCGAGATCCTGATTGTCGAGTCGGTCTACGAATGGGATTCGTACCGGCTGTGGGGGTACGAAGAGGTGGCGGCGGCGCTCGGCGCGTCCTTGATCGACTTGAACAGCCCCCACCCCTACGCCGATTTCGCTGCCACGCCCGTGGGCGGAGGCGCGTTTGTCTACGATAACTTTGTCTTCAACCACGTTCTGGAAGAGGTCGATGCCTTCATCTCGGTGGCAAAGATGAAGTGTCACTGGAATGCCGGCGTCACTCTCTCGATCAAGAACTTGGTCGGCCTAGTGCCCGTCGCATACTATCGGCTTGGCGAGGGGCACATCTATCGTTCGGCGCTGCACGGGGCGACGGAGGAGGAGACCAAGACCCGGCTGCCCCGGGTGATCACCGATCTCGTCCGGGCGCGCCCCATCGATCTGGCGCTGATCGACGGCATCAGGACGGCAGAGGGTGGAGAGGGGCCGTGGATCGGGCGTTTCCATCCCGTGCAGCCCGGCGTATTGATCGCGGGCAAGAACGCGGTGGCGACGGATGCTGTGGCGGCGGCGGCGATGGGGTTCGATCCAACCGCTGACTATCCCGCCGCGCCTTTCCTGCGCGGCGACAGCCACCTGAATCTGGCCCGTGGCCTGGGGTTGGGCACCAATCGTCTGGGCGGGATCGCCGTCGTTGGCACTGCGATCACCGAGGTACAGCAGGCGTTCAGCCCCTGTTGGGAGTGAGGATGGCGGACAATCAGGTCGTCATCCGACTGGCGACTGTGGAAGATGCAGAGCGCGTTGCGGCGCTTTCCACACAACTGGGCTACCCCACGGCGCCGGAGGAGATGCAGCAGCGCCTGGCTCAAGTTGGGCGGGACGAGGCCCACGCCATCTACGTCGCGGCGCAGGATGGCTGGGTGGTGGGTTGGGTCCACGTCTGCGTGCGCCCGCTGGTGCAGGTTGATCGGGCGGCCGAGATCGAGGGGCTGGTGGTGGATGAGGCCTGTCGTGATCGTGGGATTGGGCACCTCTTAATTCAGCAAGCCGAGCAGTGGATGCGGGAGAGAGACTGCGACACCGCATACGTGCGCTCCAACATTGTCCGCGAAAGGGCGCATAGCTTTTATGAGGAGCTGGGGTACGAGAACATCAAGACCAGTTTGACGTTTCGCAAGATGCTGAGGGATGACGGCTGATCTGAAGGCGATCCTATTTGACGTGGACGACACGCTCTTCGACCGGCACGGCGCGCAGTTGATGGCGCTCGATGCTGTGGTGCGTGAGTTTCCAGATGTGTTTGCCAGCATCGATCACAGGATAGTGGTCGATGCGTTCCTGGAGTCGGATCGCATCATCGTGCAGGAATTCTCTGAGAGCGACTATGCATTCGAGGAAGCTCGCTCGCGAAGACAACGGCTATTTCTGAGGTTGCTCGGTTTGGATGAATCGCCCGTGGAGGAGATGGCGGAATTCTACGTTGAGGTGTATCCTAGGGCACATGCGCCAATCGAGGGCGCCGAGTCCGTTGTGGAGGAGCTGGCGGCGCGCTTCCGGCTGGGCGTCGTCTCCAACGGCTTCCCGGACGTTCAGTACCAGAAACTGGAGACACTGGGCATTCACCGCTTTTTCGAGTGCATCGTGCTCTCTGAGGAGTTGGGCATTCGGAAGCCGGATCCGGGCATCTTCTGGCGGGCGACCGAGTTGTTGGGCGTGAGGCCCGATGATTGCCTGTACGTCGGCGACTCCTACGCCAACGACGTCGTCGGCGCGAACCAGGCCGGTATGCGGGTGTGTTGGTTCAATCCGGGTGGGCAAGCGGTTCAGGGCGATATCTTGCCGGACCTGGAGGTGCGCGCGCTCAAGGAGATTGTCGAGGTCGTGCTATGAGCTTCAGAGGCGTCTTTTTCGATCTATACGGGACACTGTTGGTTTACGGCGACATGCAGGCTGCCTGGTCTGACTGGCTATCGGTGTTGTACGAGCAACTGGCCAAGGGCGGCCTGTCGATGTCGAGGGAGGAATTCGCAGAGCGGTGCGACGGGTTCTTCGAGCGGCCTCGGCCGCCCGCGCAGGACGACGGTCTGACCCTCTACGAGCGCCGCATCCAAGCGCTGGGCGCGGAGCTGGGGCTGGACTTGGGGGACGTGGCGTTCAGCAAGGCCGCCGATGCATCCATCAATGCGTGGCAGAGGCACGTGCCTATCGATCCGGATGCGCACGCTGTGCTGGGCGCGCTGCGGACGAGAAAGACGTTGGCGCTGGTCTCCAATTTCGATCACCCACCCCACGTGTATCTATTGCTTTCTGAGCTGGGACTGGCGAGGTTCTTTGACTCGGTCGTCGTCTCGGGAGAAGTGGGTGTCGAGAAGCCGGACCCGCGCATCTTTGCCATGGCGCTCGCGCAGACGGGATTGGAGCCGCGCGAGGTGATCTACGTGGGCGATACGGCGGAGGATGTGCAGGGGGCTCTGGCGGCGGGTCTCTGCCCGATCCTCATCCGGCGCGGTGAACTGGAGGGCAAGATCGCCGATTTCAGGCTGGATCGGCGATCCTCGGCGGTTGAGCCGATTGAGGGGGTGGAGGTCATTTCCAGCTTGGCGGCGTTGGTAGATATGCTTGGGCAAAAGAACATCAGACGATATGGGGAGGAGGAATCGCCGAATGAGTGAGAGAGAAGTGCAGCTTCGCTACGGGTGCAACGGGCATCAAAAACCGGCCAGGGTGTATGCCAAGACGGGGGCGTTGCCTTTCGAGGTGCTGAACGGCGCGCCCGGCTACATCAACATGCTGGACGCGCTCAACGCCTGGCAGTTGGTGAAGGAACTGAGGCAGGCGACGGGGCTTCCGGCAGCGGCGTCCTTCAAGCACGTCAGCCCTGCAGGAGCGGCGGTAGGGCTCCCGTTGAGCGACGTGCTGAAGAAATCCTACTTCGTCGAGGGACTGGACCTCTCCCCCTTGGCGGTGGCCTATGCGCGGGCGCGGGGCGCGGATCGCGTCTCCTCCTTCGGCGACTTTATCGCGCTGAGCGACGAGGTGGACGTCCCGACGGCGGAGCTGATCCGGATCGAGGTTTCGGATGGCGTCATCGCGCCCACCTACGCGCCGGAGGCGCTAGAGATCCTGCGCCAGAAAAAGGGCGGCAAGTACCTCGTCATACAGATGGACCCTGGTTACGAGCCGGACGAGGTGGAGGTGCGCGAGGTCTTTGGTGCCATGCTGGAGCAGAAGCGGAACGACGCCGTCATCAGCGCCGATATGTTCCAGAACGTCGTCACCAAGAATGAGGTGCTGCCCGAATCGGCGGTGCGGGATCTGCTGGTGGCGCAGGTGGCGCTCAAGTACATCCAATCCAACTCGGTCTGTTTCGCTGTCGATGGGCAGGTCATCGGCGCGGGGGCGGGGCAGCAATCGCGCGTCCACTGCGCGCGGCTGGCGGCCTCCAAGGCCGACCTGTGGTATCTGCGCCAGCACCCGGCGACGTTGGGGCTAGAGTTCCGCGAGGGCCTTTCTCGCGCGGAGAAAAACAACGCCATCGACGGGTTCCTGCGCGACGATCTCGCGCCCGCCGAGCTGGCGTACTGGGAGGGGTACTTCGAGGAGGTACCGCAGCGGCTCTCGGCGGGGGAGAAGCGCGCGTGGCTGGACGGGATGGCCGACGTGTGCCTGGCCTCCGACGCCTTCTTCCCCTTCCGCGATTCCATCGACCGGGCGTCGCAGAGCGGCGTCAGGTACGTGGTGCAGCCCGGCGGCTCGGCCCGGGACGACGTCGTCATCGAGGCCTGCGACGAGTATGGGATGGTGATGGCGTTTTCTGGGGTGCGGCTGTTCCATCACTAGCGGTTGGCGATCGGCAGTTAGCTGTTAGCGATTGGCAGTCAGTGGAGTCGAAAGGAGAGGACTGTGGGCTATCCGTTTGAGCAGTTACGGGTTTGGCATTCCGCTGCCAGCAGCTAATTGCCAACAGCTCTTTCGAGGAAGGGGTACGATGAAAGAACAATTCGTGCGCGATCTACGGCCCGGCGAGCGCGTGCTGGGCTTTTTTCTGGTGCACCACAAGCAACTGGAGCCTTTCCGCGACCGCACGCGGGGTGAGTTCCTCACGCTCGTCCTGGCCGACTGCACGGGCGAGATCCTGGCGCGGGTATGGGAGGACGCACCTGCGCTGGCCGAGACCTTCGAGCAGGGGCAGGTGGTCAAGGTGGCGGGCGAGGTGGAGGAGTACATGGGGCGCTGGCAGGTCATCGTCGAAAAGATCCGTCCCGCCGAGACCGACGAGTATGATCCTGCCGACATGTTCCCCGCCACCGAGCGGGACGTGGACGAGATGCTGGCCGTCGTGCGGGAGACAGTGGAGGGGATCGAGGAGCCGCACCTGCGGGCGCTGGCGGCTCGCTTCTTCGAGGACGAGGAATTCGTTGCCTGCTTCTCGCGCGCCCCGGCCGCCCGCCGCATCCACCATGCCTACCTGGGCGGCCTGCTGGAGCACACGGTCGAGGTGGTGACACTGTGTAAGAGCCTGCTGGAGGTCTACCCGCAGATTCACCGCGACCTGCTGCTGACCGGCGCGTTGCTGCACGACGTAGGCAAGACGGCCGAGTTCGCGTACGAGACCGACATCGATTACTCCGACGAAGGGCGGCTGCTGGGCCACGTCGTGATGTCGGATCGGCTGGTGACCAACGGTATCGCCGCCATCCCCGAATTTCCCGATGACCTGGCGCTGCGTCTGCGCCACATGATCCTCAGCCACCACGGGCGGTACGAGTGGGGCTCGCCACGCCGCCCGCAGACGCTGGAGGCGGTGGCGCTGCACCACGTCGAGAACCTCGACGCGCAGGTCAACCGCTTCCACCGCATCCTGGCCGCCCGCCGCGAGACGGACAAACCCTGGACCGACTACGACACGCTCCTGCGCCGCCACCTCTACGCCGGGCGGGGCGAGGAAGAGCTGTCGGTCGAGGAGGAAGGGCAGGCGGAGTGAAGGTTCTCCCCCGCCTCTAGCTCTTCCCCTGTGAGGGTAGCAGGACGTCCACTTGACCCAGATGAATCACGCGGGTTCGCTTTCTGCCCCTAGTTCCCTGGCTCCTTGAATCGACGGCTTGTCGGAGTTTGCCCCTTCCATATCCTTTGTCAAGCGTGGGGAGGTACTCTGTCGTCTGGGTACGACAGGTGGTACCAAGGCTCCAATGCTGCTGGGCAAAAGGGCTGACGTCGAAGGTGTCCCTTTTCGTGTTTCGATTTCTCTCCTTTGCACGATGACAGATGCTGTATGAGATAGTATACTTGAGGAGAATCTGCAGGGCCTAACCTTGCGCGGCGTAAGGTTGTCTGTGTCACCTCTCCCAATGATCCCCTCCCTCCAGCTTGGAGGGAGGGGATGGGTGGGGTAGGTGGAGCGGTGGCTCCACAAGAACCCTTGGCCGCGCGAGTCTTTTTGTCTGATGGAATGGGTGGTGAAGGAGCAGTGGCTCTGTTGAGTGACTCAGCAGTCTCTTGGAGGATAGTACGGATGAAACCATGGCGGTCTTTCAGATTGGCGCTCGTGCTCGTAGTGGCGACCGCACTGAGCGGCGCGGTGAACGCACCGCTGTCCAGCGCCAGGTCCGGCGTTCAGAGAACTGTACAGAAAGCAGCAGGCGTACAGGCGGGGGAGGTGATCATCGTCGATCACACCACCACGGACATCACGGCTGGACATTTACCCAAAAAGTTGCACCAGTAGATAATGTGTGAAGTTGACCTCCTCTGGCAAGTGTGAGATCATACAAATTGCACAGGGGAGGCCAATATGGGAAAGCGATACTCAGCAAAATTGAA
>Ga0315545_1001353_pt1 | contig 23972 bp, 22 predicted proteins | sample SalMarSW160210MG_FD_203096 | JGI IMG/M metagenome (GOLD analysis project Ga0315545, IMG submission 203096) | Salt marsh sediment microbial communities from the Plum Island Ecosystem LTER, Massachusetts, United States - Salt Marsh Sediment SW1602-10 ...
GGACCAGCGGCTTTTCAGGCAGCTGGAAGATTTGTCCGCCTCTTTTGCCAAGCCCCTTTTGATACTGGAGGGAGACCAGAAAATGCTTTTCCTGGCCAGAAACATACACCCGAACACGATCCATGGGGTGCTGTCATCCATCACCCTGGACTACGGGATACCGATAATCTGGACCCACTCCCCAAAGGTCACGGCTGCCCAGATCTACTGGATGGCGTGCCGGGAGCAGGGGAAAGAAAAACGTGGCTTGCAGACAAGGGTATGCAAGAAGACAAAGAACATGGTCCAGCAGCAGCAATTCCTGGTGGCGGGGCTGCCCAACATCAACTCTGTCCTGAGCAAAAGGCTGCTTAAAGAATTCAAAACGGTGAAAAGGGTGTTCAGCCTGGATGAGGAAGAAATTAAGAAAGTGGCCGGCATAGGGGAGAAAAAGGCGAAAAATATATCGCGCCTGCTCAATTCAGAGTATGAAGAGGATTGAAGGCACCGGTTCTAGTCCGTGTATTTTATGCTTGCCTTTGCATCCGTTGTCACATTCAGCCCGAGCTTTCTCAATCCTGCCTCATCGCCTTCGCTTGGCATATGAGTGGTGTGTAACTCACACCCTCTGATTTTTTTAAGCATGGCAATACACATCTCTGCCACAGGGTTGCTGGATGCGCTTATCGACAATGCTATCATGGTCTCTTCGAGGTTCAGACTTTCAGACTTCCCCCCGAGTGTTCTGGTTTTTAACCTGTTTATGCTCTGGATGACAGACGGAGGCAGCAGATGGATTTTATCAGGAATATTGGCCATGACCTTTACGGCATTCAGGACAACCGCAGATTCCGCATGCAAAATAGGGGAATTCTTCCCGGTGACCATACTGCCGTCTGGCAATTGCAGGGCTGCCCCACAAAAAACACCCTTGTTCCCCTTGCCTTTTCTCTTTGCGTCCATCGCTGCGAGTCTTGCAGGATTCACAACCTGCCTGTCGCTCTCTTTCACTTTTGCCTTGCGCATAATCGATTCCATCCTTTCCATGGTTTCGGGAGACTCCAGCCCGATGAAAACCTCCCTCTTGTATCTGAAATGCCTCCTTATGATCTCCTGCCTGGCAGCTTCCTGGACGGCATCATCGTTGACTATCCCTGCCGCGGCCATGTTAACGCCCATGTCGGTTGGCGATTTGTAGAAGGCAGCTTCTTTTCCTGCAATTCTTTCCAGTATCAGCTTGAGCAGGCCGAAATTTTCAATATCCCGGTTGTAGTTCACGGCTTTCTTTTTGTAAGCATGCAGATGGAAAGGATCGATCATGCTTACGTCCCCGAGATCCGCGGTGGCGGCCTCATACGCGATGTTCACTGGATGATTCAGAGGCAAATTCCAAATCGGGAATGTCTCAAATTTGGCAAATCCTGATAGAAGGCCTTTTTTATGCTCGTGATAAAGCTGCGTGAGACAGAACGACATCTTCCCGCTTCCCCCACCAGGGCCGGTGAGGACGACTATGGGCTTTTTTATTTCAACATAAGGCTGGGAGCCGTACCCTCTTTTGCTGACCACAACATCGAGATTGTTTGGATAGCCCTTTATCTCGGTATGCACGTAAACTTTGATGCCAAGGTTTTCCAGCCTTCTTTTGAATTTCCTGGCTCTGTCTTCGCCGGCGAACCTGGTTATGACAACGGCATGGACGGGCAATCCCCTTTCCCTTAAATCGGTTACGTCCTTGAGCGCCTGATTGTCATATGTCAGACCGAAATCGAACCTGACCTTGCCTTTTTCGATATCCTTTGCCCCGATGCAGTAGACTATTGCCAGGTCTTTTTTAAGCCGCTGGAACATCTTTACTTTTGTCTCCGGGTCGTAACCTGGCAGGACCCTGGCGGCGTGATAATCATAGCAGAGCTTCCCGCCGAATTCCAGATAAAGTTTTTTACCGAATCTTTCGACCCTGTCCAGAATGGCTCTGGTCTGCGCTTCCAGATATTTCCGTGTATCGAACCCGAGAACTTGCCTGTTTTTCTTTTCCGTTGAGCCTTTTCTTGGCATAATAAATTATGCGGAGCCGGTATAAAAAATTTATGAGGGAAGGAGCAATATACTTGATGAATTCAGGCAAGGCAGGCCTTGACGAAGCCGAGGAATACAGGACTCGGCTTTAGCATACTCGATGTAAACTCAGGGTGGAACTGCGTCGCCATGAAGAATTTGTGCTTCGGCAATTCCAGAATCTGCATTATTTCCCTGTTGCTGTCGTGACCCGAAAAAACCATGCCGCAACTTTCCATTTTTTTCATGTAGTGCGGATTAAACTCGTACCTGTGCCTGAATCTTTCCCTGACTTTTGCCGCATCATACAACTTTCTCGCTAACGTGCCTGGCTTTATTATCACGTCCTGGCCCCCGAGCCTCATGGTGCCGCCTTTCTTGTAAACCTTTCTCTGAGTAGGAAGCAGGTCTATAACAGGGTCCCGCGTTTTCGGGTCTATCTCCGTGCTGTTAGCTTTTTTCATCCCGCACACATCCCTGGCAAATTCAATGGTCGCCAGCTGGAAGCCGAAGCACAAGCCGAGGAACGGAATATCGTTTTTCCTAGCGTATTTTATGCATGCGATTTTCCCCTCGGTCCCCCTCGAGCCGAAACCTCCCGGGACTATAATGCCGTTAACGCCAAGCAACGCATCATCGGCCTTGATTTTGCCATGCTCTATGTCGGTTGTCTCGATCCATTTTAACTTCAATGCACAGCCAAGTCCGGCAGAGACGTGATTGAGCGCCTGCTCTATGGAAACGTAAGAATCGTGCAGGGCCGTGTATTTTCCTGTTATGGCTATTTCCACGGTTTTTCTGGGCCCGACCATCCGCTCAACCAGCTTTCTCCATTCTTTAAGGTCTTTGCCCCTTTTTGTGTCCAGCCCAAGTATTCCATTCACATGCTCGGAAACCTTCTGCTTATCCAGCACCAAGGGCAGTTCATATATGTTTTTTAAATCCTGCCCGCATATGATGTTCTCTTTGGGCACCCCGCAAAAAAGTGACAGTTTGCTGATTGTTTTTTTCTGCAATTGTGTCTCTGACCTTGCAAAGATAAAGTCAGGCTGTATGCCTATTTCCCTGAGTTTCTGCACGGACTGCTGGCTGGGCTTGGTCTTCTGCTCGCCGACAACCTTCATTACCGGCACAAGGGTGCAGTGTACGAACACAACGTCCTCTTCCATGGAAAGCTGGCGCAACGCCTCGAGAAAAATCAGGTTCTCTATGTCCCCGACCGTTCCACCTACCTCTATCAGCTCTACATCGGCATCGTTCCTTTTAGCCACGTTTCTGAACCATGATTTGAGTTCGTCCGTTATGTGAGGGATGAGCTGCACGGTTTTACCTAGATAGTCGCCTTTCCTCTCCCTTTCTATGACACGCTTGTATATTTTTCCTGTCGTTATGTTGGATTCCGATGAAAGATCAGAATTCAGAAACCTTTCATAGTTTCCAAGGTCCATATCGACCTCGCTGCCGTCATCAAGAACAAAGACCTCTCCGTGTTCTATAGGGTTCATAGTGCCTGCGTCCACATTGATATAGGGGTCTATCTTGATGGGGACAACACTAAGGCCCCTGGACTGCAACAGTTTCCCGAGAGAAGAGGTAAAAATGCCTTTTCCAAGCCCGGAGATAACACCGCCTGTTATCACTATGTATTTTGGAATTTTCTTGGACGATTTCCTCCCCGGCATAATACATTATGCTAAAAGGGGTATAAAAAATTTATGATTTTTATTTTTTGACCGCTTTTCTGTTTCTAGCCGGCTACTTCAAAGTCAACCCCCACGCTGACGAGCCTTTTCTCGAACTTTGCCAGCGCGGCCTGTATATCTTCCACGTTCCTGCCACCAGTGCATATGATCTTGCCGGTCCCGAACAAAAGAAATGCGACTCTGGGATCCTGGACCCTGAAAACGAGACCTGGAAACGATTCGGGTTCGTATTCCGAGTTTTCCAGGGAAAATGCAATCTCGTCGAGGCTCAGCTTCTCTGGCGTCGAAATCTGGGTTGAACACACCATGTTTTCCACACTTATCTCGAATTTTTCCGGCATGTCGATTCCCAATTTCCTCATGTCGTCGACGACCTTGTGCACGGCAATCTTCGCCTCGTTGACGCTTCTCGTGCCAGTGCATACTATCTTGCCTGAAGAGAAAATCAGTGCCGCAGCCCTTGGTTCTTTTATCCTGTAAATGACCCCCGGGAATGATTCCGGGGCGTACTCCGCACTAACGAGATCATTTGAAATTTTATCCAGGGGTATTTTATTCCCCAGCGTAACGAAGACTACCACATTCTCTACCTTGAGTTCAAACTCGCTCAAATAAACACCCAGTAATATTCTCCTCAATTTCTATATTCTACTACAGTTAACTTTATAAAGGACAACTTCTTTGGTTAGGGCTTTTTCTCGGTCTTCTTCCCGCATTTGGGATGCTTGGTGGAAGTGCGGGGGAGAGGAGGCGTATGCGTTAGCTGTTCTCTTATCCCCGGGCTAGCTAGTGTGAGGTACCAGATTCCAAAAAGCAGCAACAGAATCGCGAACTGTCCATATTGCCATATGATGGAATGAACGCTCCACATGGCATCAACGCCGAGCCAGACTGACATCGGATAGAGCACCGCGAGCCTTGCGATGTTTTCAACGAAGATTACCGGCACGAAAATGAGTGCCCCCTTTATTTTCGCTTCTCTTCCAACCCCCCTGAAAACCGTTAACATGATGACAAAGATCAATATCTCAACGACTCCCGCGCATTCAGGTATCAGTTCTACATAAAAGGCCTGGTCGGATGGGGGAGCGTAGTAAAGCGTTGAACCTTCCACCACGACCGGCATCCCAAGCAGTGTTTGTATCGCAAAGACGATGCCAGCCTCGAGTTTCAGCAGAATTGAAAGGTCGATGAGCGGGAAAACGTTATTCAGAAAAACGATTCAGAAAAACGACATACATGCATAAGGCCAGGATAACAACCCCGCCGTTCACCGCCGACAGAAAAGCGAACCGTTTTATGTCTACCGCATCCATAGTATTTTATTCGTTTTCTGTTAAAAATTGATTGTCAACCATCAAGATTATCAACCCCAACCCTTAAGAGATTCGAAAAGGGATTCACAAATTTATAAAAAATATGACAATGTCCTTATATGACAGTTTTTCTGGATATAGCCGTGGCCGGAATAGTGGTCAATGATGACAAGATACTCATAATGAGAAGATCCAAAACCAAGAATCATTATCCAGGGGCATGGGACTTCCCATGCGAGAGGGTTAAAGAGGGGTCCCTCGCAGAAAACGCGATAAGGGGCGTCATGCTGGAGGCGGGCTTGGAAATCGAGGTTGTCAGGCCAGGGAAACCGGTAGCTCTTGAAGACGGCGACTGGAGATTCGTTGTCGTGCCCTTCTTGTGCGAATCGGAGGGCAGGAACGTGAGAATGGACGATGAGCATGACGATTTCAGATGGGTTTCAGTGGAAGAAATGCAAAATTATGACATGATTCATTACACAGAAGAAGCCCTAAAGGTTCTTGCTTTAAAATAGGTAAAGATGTAAAGAGTAGGATGGTGTTTTATGTCAAAAGCGTTGTTCGTTGGCCGGTTCCAGCCGTTCCATCTGGGACATTTGCTCGCAATCGAGGAAATTCTGAGGAAGAACGACCGCGTGATTATAATCATAGGCTCCGCTCGCCAGCGCAACACCCCGGAAAACCCTTTCTCGGTTGAGGAAAGGATAGAAATGATAAAAGACAGCCTGCTTGCCAGGGGTATACGTGATTTCGAAATCGATTCCTTGGAGGATTTCAACGACGACAAGATGTGGACCGCCGCCATAAAGCACGCGTACAGATTCGATGCCGTTTATTCCCAGAATCCTTGGACCATAGAATGCTTCAAAAGAAACGGCATGCACGTGAAAAAACACAGGCTGTACCATGAGAGGCGATACAGCGGGGTTAGCATAAGGAAGCGGATAGCAGAGGGCAAGGAATGGCGCAGGCTCGTCCCGCCGCAGGTCTATGGTCACATAATGAGGATAAAAGGGGAAGAGAGGATTAGAGGACTTATGAATACAGCCCGGAAGGGCCGAAATGGTTATAAATCTTTCTGAGAATCTAATATCATGCAGTTTGAACTATTGAAAGAAGCTGATTATGACAGAGCAACAGATGATTGTGTTTTGAAAATAGTCGATAATCCGGGCAGGCTTTACATCGGAGGAGCTTTATGCCTCGGAACGCTGATGGATCCTGAGGAATTCGATTCAACTCTCGTCCAGATATCGGATATCTTTTCAGATGCATACCAAAAAAAGCTGGATATCACCGCCTTGAGGCAGGAAAGGACTGATGAAAAGTCCCTTAACTACGCAACAATCTATGGGCAAAAGAGAAAAGCCCTTTTGCTGTTGACTTCCTTTGAAGACATTAGTGAACCTGTACAAGTAACTGATTCCGGCATATTGCATGGATACATACACTTTTCATCATATTTCCCTCTCGACGACCTTAGAGAAAATACGATCGCAGCTGTGCAGCAATTTTGGCCTTTTGTTCAGGCCATTAAACACACGAAAGCCAAGAAGGGTCCTGCATTCGGTGAAGGAAATATCGAATTGACGCCGAAAGCAGAAATAATCGCAACAGGGTATCCGGCATTGGAGCAGTTGGGATTGACATTGCAGAAGAAGCAGTTTTTTAAGGAGATAATGTAAATTCGACCTCCTCCCCAGATAATTGAGAACATAATAATCTTGTCAGAAAGTTATTTCAAAAAAGCCACTAATTCTTATGGGACTTAAGATTTCCGCCATGTGTCTGCTCGTGAGCATAATCCTCATAATCCCCCAGGCCCAAGCCGCAGATGTAAAGACTTTCACCTCCCCTGATTCAAGCTTCTCCGCCTTGCACGATTTTCTGTCAGCATCCAGGGATTCCCTCATCATAGCCACGTACACGTTCAGCTCCCCTGAGATCATGGAGATGCTGCTGGAAAGGCATGGGAATGGCGTTGATATCGAAGTGCTGGTCGAAAAGAGCCCGGCAGGGGGGATGCCGGAAACAGAACATGCCGTGCTGTGCAGACTCGTGCATAACAACGTGTCCGTCATGGTGTATGACGGTGAATTGAGGTACATGCATGCGAAATACATCATCAGCGACGATGATGCGGTTCTGGTGACGAGCGAGAATCTCGGAACTACAGGGTTTTCCCCTGACGGCGATTACGGCAACAGGGGCTGGGGCGCGATCGTGCATGATGCGGACATTTCTTCTGAACTCAGGACAATATACGAAGAAGACAAGAAAAGCTCAATACCCTTCGTCTGCAAAACAGAAAACTACACTTTGCGGAGATGGGATCCCGCCGGGGCATACGACCCCAGATTCGGAAGAGAGACATGCGAAAACCAGAGAGTATGGCTTGTCGTGTCACCAGATTCCCTGGACGGCATGCTGGCCCTCATAAATTCAGCGAACTCGAGCATCATCGTCCAGCAGTTTTACGTCTACCCTCACTGGGGCTCGGTGAAGTACGACACCATTGAATCAGCCCCCAACCCCTTGCTCAAGGCTCTGGTTGATAAGGCCAGGGCCGGTGTCAGGGTCAGGATCCTCCTTGACAGCACCTATTACAATATGGACGAAGACAGCGGGGTCAATTATCTAACGATCAAGTATGTGAACTCCCTGGCTGCGAATGAGAGCATCCCGATTCAGGCGAAGGCAATAGATCTGGATGAAAAGGGTTTATCCAAGGTGCATAACAAAGGGATCGTGATAGACGACAAAATAGCGCTGGTGTCCAGCATAAACTGGAACGAGAATTCGGTGATGAGGAACAGGGAAATCGGCCTGGTGGTAGCAGGGGAAGCGGCCGGCTACTATGCCAGGGCTTTCGCGAGCGACTGGGGAGAGGAAGAGCGTGAGTACGGGTTGGGATTTTTCCCTGCCATGGCTTCCCTTGCAGCCTTGATAATTGTGATTATATACTTTTCCAGGAAAGCTGGGAGAAAATAATTCAGGGGTTCAAAGAACAAGCATTTAACGAACATTAAACCAAATCTGGTGTAAACGCGTAGAAAGTTTTCCAAATTCTAAAAATTCTAAAATAAAAGTAAAATAGAAACAATATATAGTTATGAGAAGATTGGAAGTCGTTACATTTGCACTGAGCTTTTCCCTGTTCTTATTCGGTTTCCCGAATTCGTCGGTACTGGCCCAAAATCCAACGGAGCTGGATGTCACCGCCCCATCTTCTGTTGATATCAATGAGGGTTTCTGGGTCACGGCAAGGTACAAGAGTAACGAAACAAATATATGCGGTGCTCAATGCACGGTCTACGGTGGATGGCTGCCTGGAGATATTTACCTGAGCGAAACAGCAGGATGCGAATACTCTGGTTCTGTCCCCGCCGCAAGCTACAGCGGCTCTTACACCTTGACTGCGGACTGCTGGAAGACGGGGTATGATTCCCAGATAAAAGATTTTGATATACGCGTTGCTAAGCTGGAATCGCATTTGTCCGTTACCACCAGCCCAGCCACCACCTATCCGGGAGAAACTGTGACGGTACATGCATACTACAAGAACGATTACGGCAATATGATATACGGTGAGTGCGTAGCCAAAATGAAGGAAAATGGGATGAAAATAGACGAGATTGGGATGACCAGGGTCAGCAACCTCTACTATTCCAACAATTTTTTTCTGCCAGAAAGGACAGGCACCTACACGATTACCGTGACATGTTCTGACGATCAATACGAAACAGAGGTTGAGAGCGTCTCCTTCCAGACAAGGAAAATGCAGGCAGAGCTGATGCTGTCGTATCCGAAAATTTTCTACTACGGTCAGAATGTTGAGATAAAGGCCGATTACACCCATAATAAGGCTGTGATAAAAGGCGAATGCATTATTTCCTTTAGGGGTGAGGATAAGCAGATTAGTTATACTGGCACCGGTTACAGCGGCAAGGTCAGAATCCCGTATGTCGCAGGGCAGCACACCCTTGAGGTCAAATGCAGTTCCAACCGCTATGAAACCAACGAAAAGAAACTTTTCATAACCCCAACTGAGAGGCCCACCGGTATCGATGTCATCTCACCTGTAAAAAGGATTTTCTATCCCACCGACAAAATACAAATCAAGGTTTCATATAAGGATTCCCTGACAGGGGAAAGCATAGCAGGTGCCAAGTGCAAGTTGGACGGCACCATGCCCCTTAAAGAAGCAGGAGAATACTACGAGACAGAGGTCGGCAGCCTCAAGGTAGGCACCAGCACATTTTCCATCCAATGCTCGAAACAATTTTACCAGGCTGGGACCGCCATATTCACTGTGACAGTGCTCAGGATACCTGTTAATATCAAATTCGTTGAAACCAAGGACGAGTACAGAGCTGGAGAGGAGATAAAAGTAAAAGCCACAGTTGTTGACAGCAGTGGAAATACCCCTAATGTCAGCTGCAATGCTAGGGTGGACTTTTACGACCTTTTGTTCAACAACTTGTTAAAATCCCACACCGCAGATTTGGTGCCGGAGAATGGTCTACAAGTTTTAACCGTTCAAAATCCAGGGCAGCCGGCAAAAATAATGGTAACTGTCACGTGTTCAGGGGACATATACGAAGAAAGAACAGAACGGATCGAGGTCAAGGCAAAACAACTTGGCAAGGAAACTGAAGAAGGGGCATTGTTGTTCTTGTCAATAATAACAGTGATTCTTTTTGCCCTCATCCTTTTAATTAGGAAAAAACTAAAAATTATATAGATGCATTATGATAGAATTTTTGTTAAGCCTGCTCCAGGAAAGCCCGCTGCTTTTCACAGTCATGGTAATAAACCTGATCATAGTTGCGTACATCATAGTCAGGATAGGCATGTACATCGCATACAAAAAGAAGCCCGGGAAAATCATCTCCCATTTCTTCTGGAAGATGAAGGCCAGACATGAGAAGGATGAAATAAATACGGTCGAGCAAGTCTACGCTTTCGTTATGGACAGCCTGAGGAAAGAGGACATCCTGGGCAAGCAGGACAAGGGCGGCATGCTAGCGAGAAAAAAAGCCTTGACCACCATTCCCGATTCTGAGAAAAAACAGCTCTTGCAAAGCCTTTTCGAGCTGTACGAGGCAAAGACGTATGGAAACAGGAGGATATCAAATGAAGTTAAGGTTGTTTCTAATATCCTTGATCGCTACGCTAATCTTTAGCCAGCCTCTACTCAGGGCAGAGGATAACGGTGTCGAGGTTATCTACCCATTTATAGAGGCTGAAAGCCAAACACTCGTGCTCAGCCCGTATCTGCAAGAGTCTTTTTTAGAGTACTTGAAGAGCAACTCTGTATTCCCTGTTATCGACAGCGACGGATTCCCCCTCTTCTATTACTCCGATAACGAGACCTTTGGTTGCTATGGCGTGTGCTCCAACATCACCATGAACAACTACTCTTTCGGTTCAAAGCTTGTGAACATTACCGGTTTTCCGGTACCTGAAATCCTGCCTGAATCGGTTATTGTTGGCAGCCCCGCCATCGAAAGTTCCATGAATACCATGAACTCCATCCGGGCAAGCCTGGCGGAAAATCCGGCCGCCCTTGCAGAATTTGAAAGACAGCTGCTCGAGGAACAGGAAGGCTACCTGAGGAGCGTGTACTTTGCTAATGCATACGGCGATGTCTGGGACTACGCCCTGGACGAGATAAAGCACGACCCGGAAATCTACAATTCAATTTTAAAAAATATGCACTTAGGCAATCTGGAGGGAAGCATAGACGGATTAGAAAAGCACCTGCTCGAAAATTTTGATATAAATGAGGCCTACGATCTGTCCAACCTTTATAGCGCGATAGAAAACAAAAAAATCGGCCAGGCCCAGATTGAGGAGTTTATGCGCAATGTCCTGAAAAGAATGTCCGAGGAAGAGAACATCGACTTGAACCTGGAAGACTTGGACAAGTTGTCCGACATGCTGAACTCAGATGAATTTAAACGGGCCATGGACAAGGCAATGGAAATGATAGAGGAAAACCCTGAAGCATTTGAGAAACTGCAGGACCTGGCGAATGAGATGCTTGCCAGGCCAGAAACCCAAGAGGTGTTCAAGCAAGCGCTCAAGGAACTGATGGAGCGCGGGGACTGGGACTCCGTGAAAAAACTGCTCGATGTCTTCAACAAGATGGACAACAAGCAGCAGCTGATGGAGACCATGATGGAAGGCTTTAGCGATCACATGAGGGACATGGTAACGGAGGGAAAGCTGGACGAGATAAAGGAGTTAATTTCTGACGAAAAGCTGAGGAAAATGATGCTTGAATCGGCTCAAAGCTTTTCAAAGGGGATTTTTGAAAACCTGGCGGACTGGGCAAAGGAAACACCGGTAGAGCTTGCCTACATTGTTGCCCTGGCTGCTGTAATCGCAGCCTTGATATTGTTCATGAAAATGAAAATCTAAAATAAAATAAGAGGTGGTTAACATGACGGAAGACCTGTTAAAAAAATACAAGGAATACCAAAGGGTGATAGCAACCGGACTGGTGGGGTTTGAGCGAATAGCCGAATGCCTGCTGATATCCCTGATGGTCAAGGGACATGTCCTGCTGGAAGGCCCCCCCGGCGTTGCAAAGACCATGCTGGCAAAGACCTTTTCATCCCTGGTCGATGCCAGATTCAAGAGGATACAGTTCACGCCAGACCTGTTGCCTACGGACATTCTGGGAACGGTCATTTACGATCCGTCGGCCAAACGCTTCAGCACGAGGTTTGGCCCGATTTTCACCAACATATTGCTGGCGGATGAAATCAACAGGGCGTCCCCAAAGACACAGGCAGCGCTGCTAGAGGCCATGGAGGAGAGGCAGGTTACGATCGAAGGGAAAAGCTACAAGCTGGAAGAGCCATTCATGGTCATAGCCACGGAGAACCCTGTTGAGCAAGAAGGGACATACAATCTGCCTGAAGCCCAGCTCGACAGGTTCTTGTTCAAAATCATCATAGACTATCCTACCCACGACGAAGAGGTCAAGATTCTGCACACAAAATTCGGAGCTTCGGCCGGCATGCGAATTCCCAAGGTGTTTTACAAGAGCGACATAGTGAGGGTGAACAAGCAGCTTGAGAATGTCCTGGTTTCAGACAACGTCATGCGGTTCGTCTCTGACTTGATAATGAACCTGAGGGAAAACCCGAGCATTGCATGGGGACCCAGCCCCAGGGCAAGCATTTCCAGTGTAAATTCCGGGAAGGTCATCGCCATGCTGGCAGAGAGGGGGTACGTAGTCCCGGATGATGTCCTGCGGCACAGCGGATGGATTCTCAGCCACAGGCTCGGTCTGGGCCCTGAGTACGAGCTTGAGGGAGTAACGACTGCCAACATAGTCGAAAAGGCGTGTGAAGCCGTGGACGCGGTTTGAACCAGCCGAGCCAAGTGGTTATCTGACTAGGTTTCCTGAACGGGATTCACAGGATTCGTATGCGCAAGGTGATTTTAAACAGAATAATAAAGAGGTCTGTTTACGGTTTTTTGTTTATTCTGGCCTCCTACCTAGTCACGGTGCTCGGGATTCAACGCGCCCTGTTGAGCGTCAGATTCGACATAACATGGCTGGATTTCATCTACGTTCTGTTCGTCTCCTTTTTCCCGGAAATCCTGCAATGGACAGGATATGGAATCCTTTTTTCCGTAGCTTTCCTGCTGCTGAAATACAAGATTTTTCCTGTTCACAAACTTGAAAGGCATTACCTGGGCATAAAGAGGGGGAACTTTGTAAAGTGCCTGTTCATCTCCGCCTTGGTGGTATTTTTCCTGTTCGTCATCCCCTATTTCATGCGCGAGCATGCCCTGGCAGGGGACGTGATCTCAAATCTGGATCAGTCGAGCATGCAGATTTCGTCCGGCTTGGCTTCTATTCCAGGCTATGCAGGAATTTTGCTCAGCAACGTTGTTTTCGTGCTGGCGGGCGTTTTCAATTTTTTCATCGTAAAGCCATTCTATCTGTTCTATCCGGTGAGACTGGACGCATTTTTGTGCGCACTCTTCCTCTCCCCTCTTTTCTGTCACAGCGTGCTGGTCAGCTTGAGCTCGCGCCATGTCAAGGTCAGCAGGCATGTGTCAAAACACCTGTGCCAGGAAGGTGACAAGATAGTACTGCGCACAGGAATGAAATGCAGGTTCCCGTCTCCCGGCCTGTCCCTGCAGCAAAGCAGAATCGCCTCGGGCAAAGGAAGGAAAACCAAATCCAAAAAGAATCTCGCATGCACCTCGGTTGAGACCACAGAAGAACTCAAGTTGAATGAGGGCTATTACAACTTCGATATAGTCCCGGTGAGCATATTCACCCTGCCTTTCTTCCATACAACGATATACAAGGTATGTGATGCAAACTCCGACACCTCGGTTGTTCCTGCTCTAAAATACAAGACCATGCTGTACATAAGAAGGCCAGCCGTTATCAAGGAAACGGGCAGCCTGATCAGGAAACAGCTAGGCTCTTCACTGGATTTCGCTGGCATGAGGGAATACACGCACGAAGATCCCCTGAGCAGGATATGGTGGAAGGGGCTGGCAAAGTACGGTGAGCTGCTTGTTAAGGAGTTCCACTCCTTCGCTGAGGACAGGTGGATGCTGGTACTTGATTTGACAAACCCGAACCTCGGTGAAGACGGGATAAAAAGCATGCTGCGGTTCTCAAGGATTTTCATAGAGCTGTGCACCAGAAAGGACATAGCGATAGGCCTGTCCACGTTCTCCCCGACCTTCCATTACATAGACTACGAAATCAACAAGAGGGATTTGCTGTCAGGGCTGACAAAGGTCACCATGCCCCTGTACGAGATTTCCCCGCGCGGGGTGGAACTGATACTGCAAGACGCTGTCGGTTCTGATATGGAGAAACTGAAGAAGAAATGCAGGGGGAAACACATGACCTTGTCCATGGTCTACTCTTACTCGGGGCTGGGGCGCCAAAAATCCTTTCTTTCATGGAAAGGCAAGAACATATTCAAAGACTGCATGAGGAAATTTTTCATAAACCTCAAAAGGAGCGGCAAGATAGTTTTAGTGACCGACGGGAATCCGAAAAACATGGAGATGTTCAGGCGTTTCAAGGCAATCTGCGGGCACAGGAGGTGCAGCTACTTGCTTGTGCTGACGGAATCGCAAAAAGACATGAGCAACCAGTTGAGAAAAGCTGAGGTGAAGCACATATTCGTGCCTTACGACAAGCTCGCCAAGCCAAACTTTGTAATGAACCTGGTCAGGCTCGTGTAGCCTCGTGCAAATTTCATAGTCACGCGTAAGGTGGTCGTGTAAAGTGGTAAAGTAGAGACGCAGAGACAAGTAACGGCATGAATTAGTAACAGCATGATATAGGAAAGTACAGGAAAGAGGGTGAAAGATTAAGAGGGTGAAAAAATGGTCAGAATAGCAGGCTGGTTGGGGAGGCTGTATTTTCAGTTCATTATAATCATAGTTATCGCGGTCCTTTTCGCTTACCCGCTGAATTTTGTCTTCATGATAGACGATAACGAGTTAAGGATGATGCTTTCAAGCATCTTCTTGCTTGGCTTCACCGCCACCATGTTACTTTTCAGGAAGATTTGAGGAAGATTTCAGGAAGATTTAAAACATTTCCAAAGAAATTTTGAATAAGGTGTTTAGAGGTATTTTGAAGGTGTTTTGATGAAGGGGCCTGTTTTTTTGAACGGAAATCTTGAAATTGGAAATCTTGGTAGCCCTGTTGCTCTGTGCACTTTATGGACCCAGGCAGACAATATCAAGGTCAAGCCCGAAAAATTCGCCATCAAGGGGAATCTCTATTCAGGGAATGGCATCAAGTATCTTGTCAGAAACCTGCTTGCCAACCCCAGCATAAGATACCTGGTCGTGTGCGGCAACGACAGGACAGGCACCGGCAATGACATTGTCAACCTGTTCAGACACGGCACTGATAAAAACGGGAACATCAAAAATTCAAAAATAATGCTTGACCCGAAACTTACGCCAAAAATCATCGACAAGATCAGGAAGAATGTGGAGCTGATTGACATGAGAGGCAGGGAAGATGAAATCGAAAAGAAAATCGACACCCTCCAGCAAAAACCCCCATATTCCAGTCCCATAATTATTGAAGAGAGCAGGGAAAAAGAGTCAAAACTGGCGGTTTCCGATATCTCTGGTTTTAAGGTCGAGGAAGACACCATTTCACAAGCCTGGCTTCGCCTGATTGACATGGTTATGAAATTCGGCGAGGATAAGGAAAGCGAGCATGGGATGAGACAAAAAGAAGTCCTGAATGTAATGAGTGTTATAGAAGGAAAGGACGAAAAAATAGCAGAGTGGCTGCCTTTTGCTAGAAATGAACTTGAAAAATACTACGAGACCTTTTTCGGGCCTGGTTCCGGGAAGGGACTGAGCTACACTTACGGCAAGAGGCTGTTCGAATACATCGTGTCCGGTTCTGAGCAAAAATGGGAGCATGAGGCGAGAACGACATTCGACCAGATCCAGAATGCATTGCTCCATTTGCGAAAAGCCCCGTATACGAGAAGGGCGGCGGCTTTCACATGGTACGTGCATTCCGACAGCATGTCAGAGAGCCCCCCATGCCTTACCCAGATAACGTGGAACATCAAATATGGCAAATTGTACGAGACCGCGGTCTTCAGGTCGCACGACATGTTCGGGGGGTGGCCCATGAACGCCTTTGCATTGTGCGAGTTGCAGTTAAGGATGGCAAAAGAACTTGGAAAAGAGCCAGGTCTCCTGACCATAATCTCCAATTCCGCCCACATATACGAGAACAACTTCGGGCAGGCAAGAGGTATAATAAAAAAGCATTATGCAGGCCAGTCTTTGGCCTTCAAGGAAGACAAGCTTGGCTATTTCATAATTAAAATCGAAAACAAAAAGATCACAGCCCTGCACCACCTGTCTGATGGCAGGGAGACTGGATTCGTATTCAAGGGGAACAATGCAACTGAGATTTTCAGAAAAATATTGCACGAAAATCTTGTTTCTAGAATGGATCATGCCGCCTATCTTGGGAAAGAACTTGCCAAGGCCGAACAAGCTCTGAAAGCCGGGAGCAAATACGTGCAGGAATAAATTTAACAAAATTTAACTTAATCATGTAAAAGATTATGGTGGGTATGGGATTATGATGGACAGGAAAACGGTCAAGAAAGTTGCCGAGATAGCGAGGCTGAATCTGACTGAAGGAGAGCTGGGCAGATTCTCTGAGGACATGATTTCTATTCTTGACGCCTTCAAGATTCTGGGAAAGGTCGACACAAAAGACGTCAGGCCGACCTTTCAGCCCGTTGACATTAAGAATGTCACCAGGGAAGACAAGGTGGAGCCAAGCCTAGAACAGGAAGATGCTTTGGCGAATACCGAGAACAAGGAAGAGGGCCATTTCAAGGGCCCCAAGGTGGTTTAATCATGGCGCTGGAGATTGAGGTAAAATTCAGGATAGAAGATTCGGCAAAGATAGTGGAAAAATTAAAAGAGCTTGGAGCTGAGCGAGTCAATTCAGGGTTTGAGAGCAATATTAGCTTTGATAAGAATGGTGAACTCAAGAGGGCAGGTAATTTAGTCAGGTTAAGGTCTTATGACGGACACGCCGACATAACCTACAAGAAGCATGTTTCTAGTGATAAATTCAGTATTAGAGAAGAAACCATAGTTAAAATTGACAGTTTTGAAAATGGGAAAAGGCTATTGGAAGCCCTTGGTTTCAAGCCAATATGGATATATGAGAAGAAAAGACAGACTTGGGAGTTCGATGGGGTTGGCATTCTTGTGGATGCTGTGCCTATTGGTAACTTCGTCGAAATTGAGGGGCCCGAGGAGAAGATCGCTGAGACTGCGGAAAAGCTAGGCTTGGACATGCGAGATGCCCTGCCTCTGAGCTATGGCGAGCTGTTTATGGAGCACTGCAAGGAAAAGGGAATCCCCTTGCATGACATGGTCTTCAAGGAGGAGGAAAAATGACATATTCCAAGCTCTCCGCCGTTCAGTTCATCGATGCTGTCCAGAGGGGTCAGGTGAACCTTGAGGAGTTCTACATAGACATGTTCGCAGAGCTCGCTAGGCTGAATGAGAAATACAATTTCCTGATAACGATAGCAGAGGGCAAGCCTGAAAAAGGGGGAGGCAAGCTAGCTGGACTGCCCGTTTCGGTCAAGGACTGCATTTGCACTAAGGGAGTCCAGTCAACCGCCGGCAGCAGGATACTTGAGGGTTACGTTCCCCCATTTGATGCAACACCTGTTTCCAGAATAAAGGCAGAAGGGGCCAAGATAATAGGCAAGACCGCACAGGACGAGTTCGGATTCGGAACCTTCAGCACGAACTGCGGCTTCGGCGTGCCCAAGAACCCCATAGACCCGGCGAGGAGCTGCGGGGGCTCAAGCGGGGGCGCAGCCGGCCTGATGAAAGCTCTGAACATGCCCCACATAGCCCTGGGGCAGTCAACGGGGGGATCCATCTCATGCCCCGCCTCGTTCTGCGGGGTCGTGGGCCTGACACCCACGTATGGCTCGGTGAGCAGGTATGGACTCATAGACTACGCGAACTCCCTTGATAAGATAGGGCCGATAGGGAAGTGCGTTGAAGACGTTGCGCTGATGCTGTCCGTCATCGCAGGCCATGATCACATGGACCAGACCACGATCAACAAGAAGCCTGAGGATTATTTGAGATACCTGAGCAAAGAGAGCCTTAAAGGGGTCAGGATAGGGATACCCAAGGAGTATATGGACGAAGGTGTTGATGCCAATGTCAGGCAAAAGGTAATGGATGCTATCGGAAAGATGGAAGAGCTTGGTGCTAAAACCGCGGAGTGCTCCCTACCCAACACAAAGTACAGCATACCGGCCTACTACATATTAGCCACTACCGAGGCCAGCACGAACCTTGCCAAGTTCTGCGGCATGAGATATGGCGCGGAGGGCGTGGTCGAGGGCGAGTTCAACGAATACTTCTCAAAGGTCAGGAGCAAGCACTTCGGCGATGAGGCGAAGAGGAGGATCCTGCTCGGGACGTTCGCCAGGATGGCGGGATACAGGGACCAGTTCTACCTCAAGGTCATGAGGGTCAGGACCATGATAATAAATGATTTCAAACTTGCCTTCAAGCGCTTCGATGTCCTGATAGCTCCTACTATGCCCGTCGTTGCTCCCAGGTTCTCGGAGATCAAGAAGATGACACCAGTGGAGAATTATATGATGGATATCCTGACGGTCGCCCCCAACCTCGCAGGGATACCGATGTTGTCAGTCCCATGCGGTGAAGTGAAGGGTATGCCTGTAGGAATGCACATTCTTGGCAACCATCTGGAAGAAGGAAAGATTCTCAAGGTCGGGAACGCATTCGAATCGGCTGCCAGTTAGATCTAGCCGTAACCCACAAAATTGAGCGGCTTTTTACTAACTCTCGGCATATGTACCCTCGGGCCCCCTTCATATGCCCTTACTTCCCCGACCCTTACTGCCGGAACGTCGTATCTGTTTGTAATGGCTAATATTCTGTCCGTATTCTTCGAATCGGTGATGACAAAGAAACCCATTCCCATGTTGAATTTCCTGAACATCTTTTCATCATCGAATCCTGATTCTTCCTGCATGAGCTTGAAAATGGCTTGCGCTTCCATGGGATCGGTGATAACATATTGGACGTCCCTTCCAACCCTGTTGAAATTGTGAAGCCCATAACCAGTATTGTTTATCCCAATTACAGAAACATCCTCCATGGCGATTTCCGCCATGAGCTTGGAATATATCCTCGTTGGCGTCAGCAGTTCTTCTCCTATTGTTTTTCCACCACCAGCCATCTTGTCGTCTAGTGAATGCTTGCCTTTGTATCTTTTCCGGAATTCCGGTCTTTCTTCAAAATCCCCATTCAACAAATATAACCTGAAGTCAGTATAACCGTTGCTGTGACCCCCGCTGCTCTGGAAAGCTATGATTTCATCACCCGGCCTGGGCGTGAGATCTAACCTTACCCTTCTTTTTTCGATAAGGCCAACCATAGCACCGGCGAGGTCAAATCCGTACCCAGCCTTAGGACCAGCAATGATTTCGTCAAGGCTGGCTGTTTCTCCCTTTCCAAGATTCAGTCGAACTTTCATCCTTATAATATCACCAACATCGGCAGCCTTCAACCCTTTTACCAACCCTTCCATTATATGGCCAGTGAGCCCTTCCTCCTCAATTTTATGCTGAGCGGCAAGATAATCCATGTACAAGAAAGGGGCTATCTTTCCGTTGCCGGGATGCCCGGCCTTGTCGTTGGCTGACATTGCAACACAATCGATACCCACGGTGTCATAAACACCCATAGCCGAAGCGAGCACAACCTTACTTCCCACACCATCAATAGCAGTTGTAACAAAGTGATCAGGGATGACGTTAGAACGATAAAGCTCCACAAATAAACCCTTGCTCTCGGGAAGCATGTCAGATTTTAATCCTGCCGGAATCGCATCTTTAATAGCTTCGACTGCCGTGGCTTCTCTTTGCTGGTAATCATGATCAGAATCTGCCATTCAATAAAATATTGGAAGTAAATTTTTTAAGCCCATCTTATTTATTTCAATCTTCGATAAAATCAATAAGGAAAGGGCACAAGGAGAACGGTAAAATGAAAATCAACAAAGACAGGCTGGTAAAAACCCTGCAGAGCTTGGTGAGGATTCCCAGTTTCGAGGACAGCATCGCTGTTAGCAGATGGGTCAGGAATGAACTCGAGGGCCTCGGTTACAAGGTTGATTCGGATAATGATGGGAATTTGATAGCGGAAATTGGAAAAGGACCTGGATTCATCCTTAATGCTCACCTGGATACCGTGGGACCGGGAGATGGGTGGAAGCACGACCCCTTCGCTGGTGTGATTGAGAATGGCAGGCTGTACGGCAGGGGATCTTCCGACTGCAAGGCCGGGGTCGCTGCCATGCTGGAGATTGCCAGGATTCTGCTTGAAGAGAAATCGAAGAAAAGGGTCGTTTTCACATTCACTGCATTTGAGGAGGGCTACCCCCTCGGGCAAAACGGCGTTTACAATATCCTGCCAAAGCTGCATGACATAGAAAAGGGCCTCATGCTGGAACCCACGACGCGTGGAAACACGATAGGCATTGCGGTGGGTTGCAGGGGCTCCGCCCACTATCGGGTGGATATTCTGGGGAAGAGGGGCCACAGCGCCTATTTCCCGGTCTCGGACAACCCTGTCTACAAGTTTCCCCGTTTTCTGCAGGAGCTCATGAAAGTCCCGAAAAAGAGGATGAAGGTCAAGGTTCTTGATGAACATGTAGAGGATAAGGTAACAGTCACGGAGATATGCGCGCAAGAGGGCCCGAACGTCGTTCCCGGGAAATGCGCCGTCATGACTGACAGAAGGTCGTTGCCGGATGAGAAGGCTGATGAATTTTTTAAGACTCTGCAGGCCGTGTGCAAGAAATCCCTTGGCAAAGATTTCAGGCTGCAACAGGAATCAGGCCTGCAGGGCTACGTATTCGAAGACGGGAAATTCCTGGAAATGTGCAAAAAAGCCGTGGGCTCGGTCGGGTGCAGGCCAAACCCCCGTTTCGAGCTTGCAAGGACCGATGCCTGCATATTGTACAACTTTGGCGGGATAGGAACGTTCATGCTGGGGCCGGGCGACATATCCCAGGCCCACCAAATCGACGAATACTGCGAGCTGCCTGGCCTGTCAAAGACAACGCAGGCAGTCCTTGCTGTGATAAAAAGCTGGGACAAATGACAAATCGGAATGAATAGCGGCCAAACAACTAAAAAATTGCGCCAAATTGCACTAGTATCTCTTCAGAAGCCTGTCCTTCACTTCCAGGAACACGCCTCCGCCAACGATCAAGATGCCGCCAAGGATCACATTCAATGCAACGGTCTCGCTTATTATCAATACAGCCATGCAAATGGAGGCCAGCGGTTCAACACTCAGGATAATGATGGATGATATCTCGGCCGGCATTTTTTCCAGGGTATAGTTGAACAGTAGATAGGCTATGCCAGTCGAGACCACGCCCAGCAGCAATATCCAGATAAATGAGGATTGCATGGAGCCCAGGCCATAGTAAAAGGGGAATGGCACGGTGAAAAGTACAGCAAATCCCAGAAACCAGAAGACAACACCAATCCTCTTTTTTTCGTCTATGTATCGCATGAAGACTACCACGATCGCGAACAGCACGGCGTTTGCCAGCGAGAGCAGGGAGCCTGCCATGAAGGCCGGTTGCAAGGGATTGATTATGGCCAGGCCCACAAAAGCGAGCAAAAAGGAGATCAGGCCAGCCTTGTCTGTCCTCTCCTTGAGTAAGAAATAAGAAAAAACCGCGACGAAGACGGGGAAGGAGCTGGATATCAGCACAACATTGGATATCGGTGCGAGGGTGTACGCCATGGTGTACGTGGAGAAGTCTATCGCGATCAGCAGGCCCAAGAAGGCATACTTCATGAGATCAGACCTGCTGACATGCAGGAATGACTTGTCCAGAAAAGGCGCAAATATCGCTATGAACAGGAAGCCAAAAAAGAAACGGAAAAAATTGACGGTCATTATCGGCACAGAGTCTCCGATCAGCTTAACGAATATGCCTATGGTTGCAAAACAGAGGCCAGCGGTTATCATGGCAAGATATCTCTTCATAAAGAATAATTTATATCCTTTTCAAATTAAATAAATGTTCAAATCAAATAAATGGTGGGATGCAAATTGATTTTGCTTCAGGGGTTGGAGTTATGGAAAGGACACTCGTTCAGGACATCCACAAGCTTGATGGGAAACGTGTGAAGTTGCGGGGCTGGATATACAGGACAAGGTCGGGAAAGGGCATATCTTTTGTCGTTTTAAGGGATTCAAGCGGAGTCGTGCAGTGTGTCGTGAAGAAGGACGCTAAAGGCTTCGAGGAAGCGCAGAGAGCCTTGGTGGAATCGAGCGTGGAGCTGACGGGGATGGTCCGGAAGGACGAGAGGGCTCCCGGCGGGTTTGAAGTGCAGGCCAATGATTTCAAGGTGATCGGCTTTGCGGATGATTTCCCCATAAAGAAGGACCAGAGCCCGGAGCTCTTGCTTGACCATAGGCACTTGTGGATAAGAAGCCAGGTGCTTACCAAGATATTCAAGGTCAGGTCCACGATCCTGGGCGCTATTCACGAGTTTTTCAGGGAAAGGGGGTTCTATGAAATACAGTCTCCAAGCATAACCAAGATGGCATGCGAGGAGGGTTCCACCCTGTTCGAAGTCAAGTACTTCGGGGAACCAGCATACCTGACCCAGTCCTGGCAGCTGTACGCAGAGGCCCTGGCATCAGCACTGGAGAAGATATACTGCATAGCTCCAAGCTTCAGGGCTGAGAAGAGCAGAACCAGGCATCATCTGGCAGAGTACTGGCACGCCGAGGCAGAGGCTGCCTGGATAACCAATGAGGATTCACTGAAGATACAAGAGGAGCTGGTTTCCCATATCGTCCAGACGGCCCTGCATAAACACGGCCAGGAAATCGGGGAACTCGGTGGGGATGTCAAGGAACTGGAAAAGGTCAAGCCGCCCTTCGCCCGGATAACCTATGAGGAAGCCCTACTGAGGTTGAAAAAGAGGGGGGTCAAGATAAAATGGGGGGATGACTTCACGGACCTGCAGACGAGACATCTTGCAAAGGACTTCGATAAGCCTTTCTTTGTCATGAACTGGCCCAAGGAGTCCAAGCCTTTCTATATGCTCGAGAACCCGGATGACACAAGGACCGTTTTGAATGCCGACCTCATAGCACCGGGAGACTTCGGGGAGTTGATAGGGGGTTCGGCCAGAGAGACCGATGTAAAGAAACTACTCGCAAATCTGAAGAGGCAGGGAATAAGCCCAAAGAATTACAAGTGGTACATCGACATCCGCAAGTTCGGCTCCGTACCCCATGCCGGCTTCGGGCTGGGGGTGGAACGGCTCACCCAGTGGATTTGCAACGCGCAACATGTCCGGGACTGCATAGCCTTCCCGAGGACAATAAACAGGGTGTACCCCTGATTTCAATGTTTCTACCTCTCAAACTATAAAAACCAGTGCCCGCTTTTCTAATATGGAGGAGCAATTATCATTATGAGAGTGAAGATAGGCCTTGAGACTCATGTGCAGCTGAACACGCAGAGCAAGATTTTCTGCGGATGCAAGAATCCTGTGAACCTTGAGGGGGAACCTATGCCGAACACCGTGACGTGCCCAACGTGTCTGGGTATGCCTGGTTCAAAGCCCAGGTTCAACCGGGAGGTTGTCAGCATGGCGATGAAAGTGGGGCTGGCACTGAACTGCAAGGTTGCAGCTGAGACCTATTTTTCCAGGAAAACTTACTTCTACCCAGACCTTGCGAAGAACTTCCAGATAACCCAGTACGAGGTCCCGCTGGCAAGAAACGGCTGGATCAGGTTGATGGCAAATGGCAAGACAAAGAAGATAGCCATAAGCAGGGTTCATATGGAGGAGGACCCCGCAAAACTGGTTCACGTCGGCGGACTCGGTGGAAAGCACGTCCTTGTTGACTACAACAGGTCAGGCACACCGCTGGTGGAGATAGTCACGGAGCCCGACCTGAGGAGCCCGCTTGAAGCCAGGCTTTTCCTGCAGTGCCTGGCAAGCATACTCGAATACCTAGGCCTTTACGATCCCATGTCCAGGGCCGTGTTCAAGACCGATGCGAATGTATCGCTCGCCGGGGGGGCAAGGATAGAGATAAAGAACATCACAGGAACGAAGGAGATAGAGCAGGCACTGAAATACGAGATAGTGAGGCAGGGCAACCTGCTGAAAAGTGGTGTCAGGGTCAAGAGGGCGACGAGGGCATGGAATCCTGACATCGGTTCCACCCAGCCTTTGAGGGGCAAGGAGGAAGAAGCGGAGTACGGCTACATATTCGAGCCCGACCTGACAAGGATAGAGAT
>Ga0315545_1001356_pt1 | contig 23932 bp, 40 predicted proteins | sample SalMarSW160210MG_FD_203096 | JGI IMG/M metagenome (GOLD analysis project Ga0315545, IMG submission 203096) | Salt marsh sediment microbial communities from the Plum Island Ecosystem LTER, Massachusetts, United States - Salt Marsh Sediment SW1602-10 ...
AAAACGAGGTAATTATTACCTGAAAAAGTGACTGAGAAGTTAAAAGGACGGGATTTTAAAAAATCCGGGATCGCCGGGATAAAAATCATTGTTTGAATAGGCTTTTTTCGGCAATCTCACAATGAGTATTAACTTCCGTCTTGTACCATTTACAGTCCCATCCATTGATGAATTGGAACTACCACAAATCTTCAAGAGACTTATTCTGAAGCCAAGAGGACTTATCTTGGTGACTGGTCCCACTGGTAGCGGCAAATCTACTACCATGGCGGCTATGCTTGATTATCTCAATGAGAACGATAGACGAAGTGTGATTACCATTGAAGACCCGATTGAGTTTTTACACTGTGACAAGAAATGCATTATCATGCAGCGAGACCTTGGGGATGATACTCACTCCTTCAATGCCGCCTTGACACATGCTCTCCGCCACGACCCCGATGTAATTATCGTTGGCGAGATGCTTGACTTAGATACAATAGGCACAGCCATCATGGCGGCTGAGACAGGGCATAGCGTGATGGCTACGCTACATACAACCGATACTCCTCAGACTATTGACCGCATAATTGACGTATTTCCGCATGGTCAACAACGGCAAATAAGGCTACAGGTATCACAAGTAATAGAGGCGATATTATCACAGGCACTGCTACCCCATATTGGGGGAGGGCGAATAGCCGCCTTTGAGATTATGCTTGCCAATAGTGCGGTCAGAAATCTTATTCGTGAAGAGAAGATTTTCGAACTACCTAGCATCATGCAGCTCAGTAGCAAGGATGGGATGCAAACTCTTAACCAGGCATTGGCTGACCTAGTGATAAAACGCATAGTTACTATCGAAGAGGCCGTGACGAAAAGTAGCAATCCGGAACGACTGAAGAAGTTAGTGCAATCAGTGAGTGGGGCATCGAGACTTTAAAGTGTAAGCTAAGAACAGGCGTTTTATGCTTGCTTTTGGTTAGAGAATATTTATTGGGGAGGAGCAAATGGAGAATAAGAAGGTACTTGTCGTCGATGACGAGGAAAACATCAGGCGCTTGGTACGCAGCATACTGGGCAGCAATTACATTGTTCTCGAGGCAAAGGATGGGGAGGAGGCAGTTAGTATGACTCGCAGCTATAAACCGTGTCTTGTCCTGATGGATATTCTGATGCCAAAGATGGACGGTTATACCGCTTGCTCTACCATTAAGGACGACCTAGAAACCAGAGCGACTCCTGTGGTAATGCTCACTGCCGTGGGCTATGAACTCAACAAGGAGTTTGCCAAACAAGTAGGTGCCGATGGATACATAACCAAGCCATTCAGTCCCAAGGAGTTGCTGAATATAATTAATCGATGGGTGACATAACCCAAATGATGCCTGATGCTTTTTCATCAGGATAAGCGTTTTGCCTGGTAAGGGCTACCTAGTTCTTACCTGAGGCAACGTGAAGTAGAAAGTGCTTCCCCTACCTAGTTCACTTTCAAACCAGAGTCGACCTCCATGATGCTGAATTACTAATTTGCAAATAGCCAGACCAAGTCCTGTCCGCTGAGGGACACCTTTGTAGCCGTCCCTATAGATTTCCTCTAATGGTTCAAATATTCTATCTTTGATATCGGGGGCAATGCCTATGCCCGCATCGGAAACATAAACACAGACTTCGTCCTCTCCATTAGCAATACCGACCTTGATGGCTCCCTCTGTACTAAATCTGATGGCATTATCTATAAGTCGGCTAATAACATCGGTTAAACGGTCAAAGTCCCCATAAATAAGTGGGGGGATATCACCACTATCAACTGTCAGGGTTAGTCCCTTTTGGAGAGCTGAGGCTTGCTTGGCTTTTACGACTTCAATCGTGAGTTTCAATATGTCTGTCTCGGTCACGTGCCATACCATATTGTCTATTTCTAACTGCGACAGATAGAGGACATCATCCACCAATCGTGTCAGGTGTTGAGACTCACTATATATAATCTTGGCGAACTCTTCCCGTTGTAGGTCACCTTCGTCCCTACTAGATAGTAACTCACTGAAGCCTAGAATTGAGGTCAAGGGAGTTCGTAGATTGTGAGAAACATTAACCAGAAGGCGAGTCTTAGTTTCGTTTGCCATCCGGAGTTCTTCATATAGCTTTTCTAGGTCTCTTTTTCGTTTCAGTTCTCTCTCGTGGAACTTTAGTTTACCAGAAAGATTGCCACCAAGAAAGGCTACGAAAGAGAGGGTCACTGCTTGAAATATCAGCCAGATGAACATGTTAGTGAATTCAGAATAAGTGGTTGGGATAAACAGGGACGAGCTGGCAATTAGCCCTACCGATTCTAGTACATTCATAGCACCAATCACTGCCACTGCCCAGGCAATTACAAGCGCACCGAAAGGTAGATTTAGAAACAGGCTTACCCCCAGTATCTGGATTAGGTAAAGAGTGAAGAACATACTCTGGAGTCCGCCGGTGAAGTAGACAAGAAAGGAAATAGCAATCACATCAGTAATGTTTGATACAATAGCTACTAAAAGGGAAAATTGCCACCTCCTGGTCAGGTAGTAATAGATGGTGTTAACTACCGTGATTACACCGAACACAATATGAATAGGCGTAAGGTAGAAGGTCATTCCCCAGATAAGATAGGTAACTATGACGAATGTCCAAACAACCAATATTAATAAATAGCGTGTTCTGATAGCCTGCAGAAACCTATCCCGATTCTCTCTATTTTGCAACTCTAGAACGAACTTAGGTAAGGTCATTCCTCCCCCTTAATTTGTCTCGAAGTTACCCTAGCTCTTCATCTCCGCCTACACCGATGTTATCCTTGCAGCCTTATAATTATCAAATCTCCCCAACTTACCTAACCCACTCAATACAATTGGCAAATTCTTGTCACCTTCATGATTCTACCCCATCAAATACTGAGGTACCTCCTCCCTGCTTCGCGTGTGGACTTGCTGGTGGCAATGATAGTATATTATTTCCTCGATGTTGCCTGCTCCATACAGTACAGAAGAAATAAAAAAGAGGCTGAGGAATCAAATCCTCAGCTTATCTCCTAGCTATCTCCTCACCTATCAACATGACAAAAGCCTATCTCTTATTAAAGCTCTGTCACTGAATACTACAGAGCCTGCCGCTAGGATACCCCACTAATTGCACTCAAAACTCCATTACATATCAAAACTCCATTACATATCAAAACTCACCATTATTAGAAACATATCGCTAACGACAAGAGATAATTCCCTCAGCCAACTTATTCCTTGCTTATACCTCCGGCAATACTCTTTAACATAGTAAGAATTCCGATAACAGCCCGTTGTATCTCGACAGGCTCTTGACCTAGTACCATACCTACATAAGGGTCCAGTACCTTGCTACTATTGCCCAGGCTATTTTCAGTTGTTCGTGGCGACTGCATAGACAGGTAGCCGGCTAAAGTAAATAGCTCATTCTCCCCAAAGCCTAGGGGTGAGGCAATTCTACGTAGAATGTTGGCTGAAGGGAAACGCTCGCCCCTTTCTATACGACCCAAGTGTGATGGAGACACACCTGACTCAGTCGCTAGCTCCTGCAATGTCATAGGTCTCGTAATCCTTTGTTGCTTAATTATTTTACCCAGATTATTAATCTCCATAATAATATAATAGCTTGCCAATTGGCAGATGTCAATAATGGAGGTCGTTTAGCAACGGGCGGTTTCAGTCATCTATCCCCTTTGCCCTGGTAATAGCCAACAAGCCTTCAGTTAAACCTGTTCCCATCCACATCATTCAGTTTTCTCAAGAAGTGGTCTTTGGATATCTTCTTGTCATAAGGGAAGTCGCCAAAGAAAGACCCTACAGTGGTTTGCTTACACCTTACTTACCTTTGCCATCTCTCAGCCTCCAGCCTTTCGTATAAGTATAATTGCTCTGAGGCTAGTTGGTTAGCTGGGGAGCAAGGTCTTTTTGAAGAGTTGCTAAACAATCTCTTAATTCGGATTGTTGACAGTTAACCTTTAGCTGTGGTAGACTTGGCTTTTGGTATTGAACAGCTAAGCTAATAGTTGACAGATTAAGATTTTTGTTGAATCTGTCTCTACTGTAAATGGATGAGTTTTAGCTCATCCATTTAAATTGTGTAGTACATGATATAGGAGGGGAGGGCGAATGCCTACTATTAATCAGCTTGTTCGTAAGGGGCGTAGCAAGATTACCAAGAAAAGCAAGGCGCCGGCATTGCGTCTTACTTATAATGCTTTGAAGAATAGAATGGTACAGGGAAATGGCGCTCCCCAGAAGCGAGGAGTTTGCCTTCAGGTTAAGACAACAACGCCGAAGAAGCCCAATTCAGCACTACGCAAAGTAGCTAGAGTACGACTGACCAATGGCTTGGAGGTCACTGCCTATATTCCTGGTGAAGGGCATGAGTTGCAGGAACACTCCATGGTTCTGCTTCGTGGAGGGCGAGTTAAGGATTTGCCTGGTGTTCGTTATCATATTATCCGGGGAGCACTGGATGCTAACGGTGTAGCTAACCGCTGTCAGGGTCGCAGTAAGTACGGAGCCAAGCAAGGTAAAACCTTGGCTGAGGCTGAGAGCGTCTAAATACAGGAGGTAAAATGCCGAGAAGGACCCGAGCCATAAAAAGAGAGATAAATCCTGATGCCAAACATAATAGTGTAACAGTGGCTAGGGTAATAAATAAAGTCATGAAGTGTGGCAAAAAGAGCACGGCAGAGAGGGTTATATATGATGCTCTAGGCATTATAGAACAGCAATCGCCAGAAGCTGGGGTTACTGTTTTAGAATATGCGGTGAGGAATGCCACTCCCCTGCTTGAGGTTAAGCCACGCCGTGTTGGCGGGGCTACTTATCAGGTGCCAGTGGAGGTTAGTCCTGGTCGTGGTCTTTCTTTAGCGATACGCTGGCTGGTTAAATCAGCCAGAGCTAGGGTAGGTAAATCTATGGCTGAGAAATTGGCGGCTGAACTTAGTGATGCTGCTAAGAAGCAGGGAGTGGCCATTAAGAAGCGTGAAGATACCCATAGGATGGCTGAGGCTAATAGAGCCTTCGCCCACTATAAATGGTGAGAGGTTACATTATTAATTCTAATGTTATATTAAAGAGTCCCACATCAACAAAGTTTGAGGTAAAGGACAAGACTATGCCCAGGAGTTTCCCTTTAGACGGGATAAGGAATATAGGTATTATTGCTCACATTGATGCTGGTAAGACCACCCTTACTGAGAGGATGCTGTTTTACACTGGTTGTACCTATAAGATTGGTGAGGTGGATGAAGGAACAGCAGTGATGGATTGGATGGAGCAAGAAAGACAGCGTGGTATCACTATTACAGCTGCGGCTACTACCTGTTATTGGCAAAACCACCGCATCAATATTATTGATACCCCGGGTCATGTAGATTTTACGGCTGAGGTAGAGCGTAGCCTTAGAGTATTGGATGGGGGGGTAGTTGTTTTTGATGCTGTAGCTGGAGTTCAGGCTCAGTCAGAGGCGGTATGGCGACAAGCTGATAGATATAATGTACCTAGAATTTGCTTCATCAATAAGATGGATCGGATTGGTGCCGATTTTAATCGCAGCCTGTCTATGATTGAAAAGCGACTCGGCGCCACGCCTTTGCCCATACAATTACCTCTAGGGAGCGAAGCCTCGTATATGGGCATTATTGACCTCGTGGAGAATAAGGCCTGGAATTATAATAGTAATCCTGATTCTGAACCGATAGAGGTGTCTGTTCCTGAATCAGAACAAGCAATGTGCACTAAATTTCGTCAGGGGCTAATTGAAAAATTGGCTGAAAACGATGACCAGATTCTGGAAGCTTATCTTGGTGGGATTAGTATTACTCCCGCTGAGTTAAAACTAGCTTTAAGGAGAGCAACCCTAGCTAATAAAGGCGTACCTATTCTATGTGGCAGTGCGCTCAAGAATAGAGGTGTTCGCCCCTTACTTAATGCTATTGTAAACTATCTGCCCTCCCCTTTAGATATGCCACCGGTAAGAGCAATTGATACTAGGCTCGGGGTTGAAGTTACTTGCCCAGCCAAAGATGATGCCCCATTTTCAGCACTAGCCTTTAAGGTGGTTTCTGACCCTTTTATGGGCAGGTTGGTCTATTTCAGGGTTTATTCTGGCATAGTGAAGGCGGGAGCACAAATATTTAACTCCACCCGTGGCAAGAGGGAGCGAATCGGACGCTTATTGTTGATGCATGCCAATCGCCGTGAGGAGGTAGTTGAAGCCAATACCGGAGCTATAGTAGCTACTTTAGGTCTCAAGAATACCTTTACCGGTGACACCTTGTGCCATTTCTCTCGACCCTTGCTTCTGGAATCCATTCACTTCCCCGAGCCAGTGTTGTCTGTTGCCATTGAGCCCAGAACCAAGGCTGACGAAGACTCTATGGGGGAAGCCCTGCGAAGGCTGACTGAGGAGGACCCTACCTTTAAGGTAGATTATAATCAGGAGACGGGACAGACTGTTATCTCAGGTATGGGTGAGCTTCACCTGGATACAATAGTCAGCAGGTTACTCAGTGAATTTAAGGTGGGGGCAAATGTAGGTAAGCCACAGGTTGCCTATAAGGAAACTATTTCCGCACTGGCGCGAAGTGAAGGAAAATTCATTCGACAGAGTGGAGGGCACGGTCAATATGGTCATGTTTGCCTTGAACTTGAGCCTGTGGAACGTGGTGGCGGCTTCCACTTTTTAGACCGTGTCAAAGGTGGATTAATACCTAAGCAATACATACCAGCCATAAAAATGGGCGTTAAAGAGGCTATGGAGACTGGAGTATTATCTGGCTATCCACTGGTTGATATTAAAGTAACCCTTTATGATGGTAGTTATCATGAGGTTGACTCTTCAGAGGTAGCCTTTAAAATGGCCGCCTCAATTGCGCTGAAGGGCGGTGTGGCCAAAGCTAATCCCGTCCTTCTGGAGCCGGTAATGAAGCTAAATGTAGTTGCCCCTGGGGAGTTCCTAGGTGACATAATAGATGACCTTACTTCAAGACGGGCGCATGTTAATAGCATTGAAACAGAGGGCGAGATGTTAGCTATTTGCTCCCTGATACCATTGACTGAGACCTTTGGCTATGCTACCAGTCTCAGGTCATTAACCCAGGGCAGAGCCACACATTCTATGGAGTTTCATCATTATCAGGAGCTACCGGCTGAATTAGCCGACCAGCATAAGGATAAAGCAATAGGTAGAAGACATGGCTAAACAGAAGATTCGTATTAAAATAAAAGGCTATGACCATAAGATAATTGACCGCTCTGCCCAGCAGATTGTAGAAGCGGTAGAGCGTACCGGTGCCGTTGTTTCTGGGCCAGTGCCATTGCCTACCCGTATTCAGAAATTCACTGTTATCCGTTCCCCATTCATAGATAAGGACTCACGGGAACAGTTTGAAATCCGTACTCATAAGCGGCTTATTGATATTGTAGAGGCAAGTTCTAAAACAATAGACACCCTATCAAGGTTAAACCTGCCATCAGGGGTTGAGATAGATATTAAGTTATAAGAGGATAAAGACATGGTTCAAGGTATCATAGGTAGAAAGCTGGGTATGACACAGATATTCAGGGAGAATGGTAAAGTCGAGGCGGTAACCGCTATTGAAACTGGCCCGTGCAATGTAATACAGGTTAAGACTAAGGATAAAGAAGGTTATAGTGCTGTCCAGCTTGGATTCGGCGAAGATAAGCGGATTAATTCTCCACAGAGGGGGCATCTCAAAGGTCTGGGACAATTTAAGTATCTTAGAGAATTCAGGGTAAGTGATAATGAACTTATTGAAGTAGGGGAGACGGTTAATGTTAGCCTGTTTAGGACAGGCGACATAGTGGATATTACCGGGGTGTCAAAAGGTAAGGGCTTTGCTGGTGTCGTAAAACGGCATCATTTTGCCGGTGGTCCCAAAACGCATGGACAGTCAGACCGACATCGTGCTCCAGGCTCTATAGGGGCTACTACCTCTCCGGGTAGGGTTTTCAAAGGGATGCGTATGGCAGGACATATGGGAAATAGCCGGGTGACAGTGCGCCATCTGGAGGTGTTTGAAGCTGTTCCTGCCCGTAATTTATTACTGGTTAGGGGAGCTGTACCCGGAGGCAGGAATGGACTATTACTAATAAGGAAATCAGGGGAAGGAAAGTAAGGAAGTGCAAGTTCCAGTTTATAATCTTGCCGGAGAGGTGGCGACACATATTGAAATAAGTGACGAAGTGTTTGGTGTGCCTTTTAATGAGGCAGTGGTATACCAGGCAATGGTAAGGCAGCGGGCAAATGCTCGTCAGGGAACATCTGATACTAAAACTCGGAGCGAGGTCTCCGGTAGCAAGAGGAAATTGTTTCGACAAAAACACACTGGACTAGCTCGGGCTGGTAGCAGGAGGTCGCCACTGCGCCGGGGTGGGGGTATCACCTTTGGTCCTCATCCCAGAAGCTACCGGCAAGCCATGCCTAAAAGGATGCGCCAATTAGCTCTACGGTGTGTCCTATCGGCGAAAGCCAGGGACGAAGAGCTAAAGGTTTTAGAGAATCTAGGGCTTAAAACGCCTAAAACTAAAGAAATGGTTCAGATTTTGACATCACTGGGAGTGGGTTTCTCGGCTCTTATCGTTACCGATGAGCCGGAGGACAATGTGATTAAATCAAGCCGTAACTTGGTCGGGATTAAAACCTTGCCTGCCAGCTTACTCAATGTGGTTGACATTCTTTCCTATAAGTTGTTATTGATGACTGCGGCTGCAGTGCGTAAAGCAGAACAGTTGTGGGGAAAGAAGTTATCTCAGGAGGGGAACAGTGCATCTCTACAAGGTGTTGAGCCGTCCATTAATAACTGAGAAGAATACAGGGCTTAAATCTCAAGGCAAGTATGCCTTTGAGGTAGATAAGGAAGCCAATAAGCACCAGATTAAAGAGGCTGTGGAAAAGGCATTTAAGGTCGAGGTGCTCGCAGTTAATGTGATGACTGTGCCTGGTAAAACACGGAGGATAGGTAGACGGCAGGTGTTAACTCAGTCCTGGAAAAAGGCAATTGTCACCCTCAAGGCAGGGGACAGCATTGGTTTTTTTGAGGGTGTTTAATAATAAAGGGGAAAGTTGAGGAAGGAGTCTAAGTGGCGTTAAAGGTATATCGTCCCACTTCTCCCGGTAGACGGGGAATGACCGGCTCTACCTTTGAAGAAATAACTAAAAGCGAGCCAGAGAAATCCCTGCTCTTACCTCTTAAAAAGAAGGCAGGGCGTAGTAGTCAAGGGAAAATAACAGTTCGCCACCGGGGTGGTGGAGCGAAGCGGATGCTCCGCACACTTGATTTTAAGCGGGATAAGGCTGGCGTCCCTGGCAAGGTAGCAGCCATAGAATATGACCCTAACCGTTCAGCAAATATTGCTCTAATATGCTATGCTGATGGGGAAAAACGGTATATCCTTGCCCCTCTGGGACTTAATGTTGGGGATAGTATAAAGTCAGGCGAGGATGCTGATGTAAAACTGGGGAACACCTTACCCCTGAAACTAATCCCAAGTGGTACTTTAATCCATAATATTGAATTAAACAGGGGGAGGGGTGGACAGTTGGTGCGGAGTGCCGGTGCTACGGCTCAATTAGTGGTAAAGGAAGGCGAATATGCCCTGGTTCGGTTGCCTTCCAGTGAGGTACGTCGTATTCGTAGCGAATGCTTGGCTACTATCGGTCAAGTAGGGAATGTCGACCATCAGAATATTAAATTGGGCAAGGCAGGTCGTAAACGGTGGTTAGGCTGGCGACCTACGGTAAGAGGTTCAGCCATGAATCCACGTGACCATCCTCATGGTGGGGGAGAGGGCAGGAGTCCGATAGGTAAACCTGGACCTAAAACACCATGGGGTAAACCAGCTTTGGGCTATAGAACTCGTAAGGCAAAGGCTTCAGATAAAATGATAGTTAAACGCCGAGGTAAGTAAGCAAATAGAGGGGCAGCCAAATGTCAAGGTCAACTAAGAAGGGTCCAGCCATTGATGTTAAACTACTGAAGAAGGTAGAGGCACTTAATCGCTCTGGTCAAAAGGCGGTAATAAAAACCTGGTCACGCTGGGCCACCATCGTGCCCGAGATGGTAGGGCTTACTATTGGGGTGCATGATGGCAGAAGACATGTGCCTATCTTTATTACTGAGAATATGGTGGGGCACAAGCTAGGTGAGTTTGCTTTAACTCGGACATTTAGGGGTCACAGCTCTAGGGCGGAAAAAACTACTCAAATAAGAAAAAAGGAGTAGATTTAGGTAGGGTATAAAATGCAAGTAAGGGCAGTAGCCAAAGACACTGGTATATCACCTCGCAAAGTGCGCCCGCTAGTAGATATAGTCCGGGGTAAAAATGTAGAGGAGGCGCTAAACATACTTAACTTTGCACCGACACCAATAGCTCGGGTTGTAGCCAAGGTGGTAAAATCGGCAGCGGCTAATGCCGAGAACAATTTTCAGATGTCGCCTTCAGAGTTAAAGATTGTTAATATCTTTGCTAATGAGGCGCGAACCTTGAAGAGATATCGCCAGCGGGCTCGAGGGCAGGTAAGCCCTATCCTTAAACGTTCTAGCCATATTACAGTTATTGTTGCTGAGCAGGAGAGTTAATGGGTCACAAAGTTCATCCCACAGGCTTTAGAATTGGTTTCATACGTGATTGGCAAGCCAAGTGGTATACCAATAAGCATTATGTGGAGTTTTTGCAGGAGGACCTCAAGCTTCGGCAGGCTATTGAGCTAAGGTATGCTGAAGCCGGTATCTCCTTGGTAGAGATTGAGCGTCAGGCAAATAAGGTCTCAGTAACTATCAATACCTCCCGCCCTGGTGTTGTTATTGGGCGAGGCGGGCAGCGAGTTGATGAGATGAGGCTTTACCTTGAGGGACTTATCGGGAAGCCTGTTCAATTGAATATTCAGGAAATTCAACAGCCTGAGCTTGATGCCTATTTAGTAGCTAGGGCAATAGCTGAGCAGATTGGGCGCCGGGTTTCTTATCGCAGGGTAATGAAACAGGCAATCTTTCGCACCATTCAGGCTGGGGCTAAGGGAATAAAGGTCAGTTGTGCCGGTAGATTAGCTGGCGCCCAAATAGCTCGCCGCCAAACTATGCATCAGGGGCAAGTACCCTTGCATACACTTCGGGCTGATATTGATTATGGCTTAACTGAGGCGCATACCACTTTAGGTCGAATTGGGGTAAAGGTCTGGATATATAAGGGTGATATTCTTCCTGAACCTAAGGAGGTAGAAGTTGAGGAGATGGTGGCTGAACCAGTAGCCAGTGACAGGGTGGAGACGGAGATTCCTACTTCTATGGAAGAAGGAGAGAAGGATGCTGCAACCTAAGCGGGTGAAATACCGTAAGACACATAAAGGACACCGCCGAGGTAGTGCCCGGGCTGGGAATACAGTTATTTTTGGTGATTTTGCCTTACAGGCGCTAGAATCTGCCTGGGTTACCAGTCGGCAAATCGAAGCGGCACGGCGGGCTATAGCTCGCTACATTCGTCGCGGCGGTAAAATTTGGATACGTATTTTCCCTGATAAGCCAGTTACTAAAAAGCCAGCCGAGACCCGCATGGGTGGAGGTAAGGGTCCTCCAGACCATTGGGTAGCCGTGGTCAAACCAGGCCGAATTCTATTTGAAATGGCGGGAGTCGGGGAGGAGGTGGCTAAAGGAGCAATGAGGCTTGCTTCATACAAGCTCCCAATAGACACTAAATTTGTGGCAAGGGAAGTTGGCAGTTATTCTGGAAATAAGGAGTCGGCTTAAGTTGAAGGTTGAGGAAATTCGGGCTCTGAGCCCTACGGAATTGTCAAAACAACTAGAGGAAGCTTATCAAGAGCTTTTTGATATTCGCTTTCGCTTAGCTACCAGACAGTTGGTAAACCATCGTCAAATCCGAATGCTTAAAAAGAAGATAGCTAGGCTTAAAACCCTAATGAGGGAGAGCGAGCTAGGTATAAGGTAGGTTATTCATGCAAGGGAAGCGTAAAACCAAGTTTGGTCGAGTAGTAACTAATAGGATGGATAGGACAGTGGTGGTAGCTGTGGAAACACCCAAGCACCATCCGCTATATAAGAAGACCATCAATAGAGTAGTTAAGTACAAAGTTCATGATAAAAACAATGAGTGTAGACTGGGAGATATAGTAAGGATTGTAGAAACCCGTCCTCTATCAAAAGATAAGCGATGGCGAGTAGCCGAGATAATAACCAAGGGAGAAGTGGTAGAGGTTCAACCTAAGGAAATAACCTGATTAGTTTTAGGATAGTGATATGATTCAACCCTACACTAGACTCAAGGCAGCCGATAATACTGGTGCTAAGCAGCTTATGTGTATTGGTGTATTGGGTGGTACGAGGAGGAGATATGCCCGGGTAGGTGATATTATTGTTGCCTCAGTTAAACGGGCAACCCCGGGGGCAATGGTGAAGAAGGGAGAAGTAGTCAGGGCAGTTATCATTCGCTGCGCTCAGCCCCATCGGCGTCCTGATGGCTCTTATATTAGATTTGATGAAAATGCAGCGGTTATTCTTACTGATAAGAATAATCCTAGAGGAACCAGAATATTTGGACCGGTAGCCAGGGAGCTAAGGGAAAAAAATTTTACTAAGATCATATCGCTAGCACCTGAGGTTCTATGAGAAAGCTATGAAGATTAGAAAGAACGATACCGTGCTGGTTATTGCCGGTAAGGATAAAGGCAAAAAGGGTAAGGTGCGCTTTGCCTACCCCAAGGATGAAAGGCTGATAGTGGATGGTATAAACTTTATTAAGCGACATACTAGAGCACGGGGAGCAGTCAGGCAGGCAGGTATAATTGAGCTGGAAGCGCCAATTCATATATCAGACGTTATGCTACTGTGCAATAGGTGTAATCATCCTACTCAAGTTGGTTTTCGCTTTTTAGCCGATGGCAAGAAGGTTCGAGTTTGTCGCTCTTGTGGTGAGGTAATCGATTAAATGTCGCGATTAAAGAAAACTTATAGCAACGATATCATTCCCAAGCTAATGGAACTTTATGGATATAAAAATATAATGCAGGCACCACACCTTGACAAGATTGTACTTAATATTGGCTTAGGCGAGGCAATTACCAATGCCAAGGCTCTGGAATCAGCAGAGAGAGACCTAAGCACTATTTCCGGGCAACACCCGGTGATTACCCGTGCCAAGAAATCTATTGCTGCTTTTAGGTTGAGAGCCGGGATGCCTATTGGGTTAAAGGTGACCCTACGGGGAGAACGAATGTATGATTTCTTTGATAAATTGGTAAATATTGTCTTACCCCGCATGCGTGAGTTTTATGGAGTTTCCAGAAATTCCTTTAATGGGCGAGGCAATTACACCTTGGGGCTTAAGGAGCAAACCTTCTTTCCTGAGATAGATTACGATGATATAGACAAGGTACGAGGACTAGAGGTGTCAATTATCACTACGGCTAAAACAGACGAAGAGGGTAGACATTTACTTGAATTATTAGGTATGCTTTTTGCTAAGGATGAAAGTGAGAGATAGGAATGGCTAAAAAGTCAGAAGTTGTAAAGTCGCAACGTACTGCCAAGTATAGAGTGCAACAGCATAATCGCTGTTACTTATGTGGTCGACCGCGGGCTTATATGCGTAAGTTTGGCTTATGTCGTATTTGCTTTCGTAAGCTAGCTCTAGCTAGTCAGATTCCTGGAGTGAGAAAATCAAGCTGGTGATTAGATATGACTAATTCTGACCCGGTAGCAGATATGCTAACTCGAATACGTAACGCCGTAATGGCAAGGCACGATTTTGTACTAGTGCCAGCCTCAAGGGTTAAGCTATCTATTGCTAGAACCCTTAAGGAGGAAGGTTTTATTAATGATTATGAGGTGCTTAGGGGTAAACCGCACCGGGTAATCAAAATTTACCTCAAATATGATGAGAGTAATCAGTCAGTTCTTTCTGGATTGGAGCGAGTAAGTAAGCCTGGGCTAAGGATATATGTCCAGTGCAAAGAGATCCCTCGTATTTTTGGCGGTTTGGGAGTTGCTATTATGTCTACACCTCAGGGGGTAATGACAGGTCAGCAAGCTTGGCGCCAGGGGGTTGGTGGTGAGCTTTTATGTTACCTGTGGTAAATAAGTCTCAGGGTGGTATGTATGTCTAGAATAGGGCGGATGCCTATATTGGTGCCATCAGGGGTGGCAGTGGCTATTAACAAGGATGAGGTTATTATAACCGGACCAAGAGGGGAACTTCGTCGTCGTTTCAATCCTGACATGTCTATTACCTTGCAAAATAATAGCTTGATCGTATCGCGCCCTAGCGATAGCAAGGTGCATCGCTCATCGCACGGACTGACACGGAGCCTTTTGGCTAACATGGTGGAGGGGGTAACTAATGCTTTTGAGAAGACCCTTGAAATAGTAGGTGTAGGCTATCGGGCGGAAAAAGCAGATGATAAGCTGGTAATCCGCGTTGGGTATTCACATACGGTGGAAGTATTACCACTACCGGGTATAACCCTAACTGTAGAAGGAGCTAATCACATTAAGGTTACAGGTATTAACAAAGAAGTGGTTGGTGAAATGGCGGCTCAAATTCGGGCTATTCGCCCCCCCGATGCTTATAAGGGTAAGGGGATTAGGTACGCTGGGGAATTAATTCACCTTAAAGCTGGTAAAGCAGGTAAAGCTATAGGCAAGAGGCAATAATGGGAAAAGGTGGAACAAGGATAGCTCGTTACCGCAGACATGCTCGGGTCAGAGCTAAGGTAGAGGGTACAACACTCAGACCCCGGTTATGTGTTTTCCGTAGCTTGACCCATATTTACGCTCAGGTTATCGATGACTTAAAAGGGCATACGCTGACCTCTGCCTCAACCCTTGACCCAGAAATAAAAGGTGAGGTAGTAGGCAAAGTAAAAACAGCTAAGGCTGGGCTTGTCGGCTCTATGGTAGCTAAACGAGCCATAAATAAAGGGATAAATCAGGTAGTTTTTGATCGTGGTGGCTACAAATATCATGGCAGGGTTAAAGCCTTGGCTGAGGCAGCCCGCCAATCAGGATTGAAATTTTAAATCAGGGGGTGAGATTGATAAATAATCTCAAAATAGACCCAACGGAATTGGTGCTGAACGACAAGCTGGTTTATATCAACCGTGTTGCTAAGGTAGTAAAAGGAGGCAAACGCCTTAGTTTTAGTGCATTAGTAGTAACGGGGGATGGTAATGGGCATGTAGGTATTGGGGTTGGCAAGGCTAATGAGGTGCCAGGAGCGATTAACAAGGCTGGCGTTATTGCTAAAAAAAATTTGATTGAAGTACCGTTAGCTGGCACTACTATTCCATATGAAATAAGAGCTAAATTCAGTGCTGCTAAGGTCTTGCTAAAGCCAGCATCACCAGGTACCGGTGTTGTTGCTGGTAGTAGCATCCGAGCTGTACTTGAGGTAGCCGGAATTAAAGATATCTTAACTAAATCACTGGGTAGCTCTAATCGCATTAATATGGCTAAGGCAGCGATGCTTGCCCTTAGCCAGCTTAAGAACCCAAAAGAGGAGTTAGCCAGACGCAAATCAGAGAGCAATGTTAAGGCTGAAGGAGAAGAGGAGTAGCTGTATTTTGAGGAGGCGTTAACCAATGGCTAAGCTAAATATTACCTGGGTGAAAAGTGACATTGGCTATGCTAATGACCAGAGGAGAACCTTGAAAGCTCTTGGCCTTCGTCGGTTGAACCAGCGTGTCAGCCATGATGACACTGCCTCAATTCGGGGTATGATTAGTAAGGTAAAGCATTTAGTTAAAGTGAAGGAAGAAAGTTAGTGCGACAGGATGAACTTTCCCCACCCCCTGGCTCTAGGAAGAGTCGGAAGCGGGTAGGCCGAGGGAATGGTAGTGGGTATGGCACCTATTCGGGGCGCGGTAATAAGGGACAAAAATCCCGTTCTGGTTATAAAATGCGCCCAGGATTTGAAGGTGGGCAGTTACCCTTAATAAAGCGCTTGCCCCGAAAGCGTGGCTTTGTCAATATTTTTAGGGTGAAGTATAACATCGTTAATTTAGGTAAGCTTAATATATTTGAGCCCGGAAGTGAGGTAACACCAGAAGGATTGGTAGCAGCCGGTGTGGTAAAGTCATTACACCAACCAATTAAGATTCTGGCTGAGGGTAATATTAATCATCCCCTTATTGTAAAAGCAAACAAGTTCTCGGCAGCAGCTAAAGGCAAGATTGAGGAAGCCGGGGGCAAGGTGGAAGAGATTGGGTATGCGGCCAAGACAAGCTAGACCGCGCCTCCTCCAGGCAATGATTGATGCCTTCAGCTTACCCGACCTGCGGCGTCGGATTCTCATTACCCTAGGCATCCTAGTGGTATTCCGTTTCGTGGCTCATGTACCTCTCCCAGGGGTAGATCCTGATGCCCTGCGACAACTATTCCAAAATGTACCGATGCTGGGCATGCTTGACATGTTTAGTGGTGGAGCTATGAGACGGCTTAGTATAATCGCTATGGGGGTTTATCCCTATATAACGGCTTCAATCATAATGCAGCTACTGACGCCTATTATCCCACGGTTGAGAGCCCTTTCACAGGAAGGAGAAGCTGGCACGAATACACTTAATCGGATTACCCACTGGGCGGTGATTCCTTTGGCTGGTCTTCAGGGTTACGGTCAGTTAGTCTGGCTCCAGCGTGAGGGTGTGGTTGGTAGTGCTGCCGCGTTGCCAATGGTGACTATGGTTGTATCAATGATAGCTGGCACCATGTTCTGTGTATGGCTGGGTGAGCTTATTACTGAATACGGAATTGGAAACGGTATATCTATAATAATCTTTGGTGGCATTGTGGCTGGTTTCTGGGAAACGGCTGGGCAGGGCGCTATTGAGGCGCAAACAAACCTTGGCGGTTTAATAATCTACCTCCTTATTACCTTAGCCATCATTGTCTTGATAGTCATCTTTACCGAGGCCCACCGCCGTATCCCTGTTCAATATGCCCGTAGTGTTATTCGCGGTGGTCGTATGTATAAACAATCAGGCTCAACCCATATCCCACTGAGGGTAAATACTGCTGGAATGATTCCTCTTATCTTTGCTATGTCACTGATGCTGTTTCCTGGTATTATAGCTAGTTATTTTGCCAATCCTGCCGGAGTAGACCCCAACTGGGCTAATTATGCTATGAACCTGTTTAATCCTAGGGCCGATCTACCTATGGGATTCTTCTATTGGGGAATGTTTTTCGTAATGACGGTTGCCTTTACGTTCTTTTATACTATGGTGATTTTTGAGCAGCAAGATTTGCCCGGTGTCTTACAGCGGCAAGGAGGATTTATCCCTGGTATTCAACCAGGGAAACGCACCGCTAATTATCTTAACCAGGTCATCAGCCGTATTACCTGGGGAGGTGCACTGTTCTTAGCCATAGTGGCGATAATGCCCTTCGCCGCTCGAGAGATTGGCAATGTTCAGTTTATTGAGCTATCCAGTATGGGTTTACTCATTGTGGTTGGTGTTGCTCTGGACACTATGAAGCAGGTGGAGGCGCAACTGGTAATGCGGCGTTACGAGGGCTTTATTAAATAGAGTGAAAGGTGTATTATATTATCTTTATGGGTGCTCCCGGTGCGGGCAAAGGAACTCAGGCAGCTATTATAGCTCAGGAACTGAATTTGGCACATATCGCCTCAGGCGACCTTTTTCGGCAGGCAATAGAGCAAGGCACCGAGTTAGGATTGAGAGCCAAGTACTATATGGATAGGGGTATGCTGGTTCCCGACTCCATCTCAATATTAACAGTTTTAGAGCGTATGTCGGCTCCAGATTGTAAGGGTGGGGTAATCCTTGATGGTTTCCCCCGGAATCTCAAGCAGGCTGAGGCACTGGATAAAGCCCTAGCCGAACAGGATAAAGCTATAGATAAGGTTGTATATATTCTGGTCTCTGAAGAGGAGTTGTTAATGCGGCTTAGCCAGCGCTGGATTTGTTGTAATTGTCAGGCGCCGTATCATACTATAAACTCCTCGCCTAAGGTTTGGGGTAAGTGTGACAAGTGCGGCGGTGAGCTATATCAGCGCCCTGATGATACCGTTGACACAATTAAGAAACGGCTTGAGGTTTACTTTAGCCAGACGGCTCCTCTTATCAACTACTATGCTAAGGCAGGTAACCTATTAGAGGTAAATGGAGAGGGAAGCGTGGATGAGGTAAGCAGCAGAATCATTACCGCACTTGACAAAGGCAAGTTTACTGCTAGGTGATTATATGAGTATAATTATCAAATCTGATAGAGAGATTAATATTATGCGGCAGGCAGGTAGAATTGTGGCTACCGTACTAGAACTGCTTAAGTGGCAACTGAGACCAGGGATGAAAACTAAGGAGTTAGATACTATTGCGGCTAGAGAGCTGGAAAAGCTTGGAGCTAAGTCTTCATGCAAAGGATACCATGGCTTTCCAGCTAATGTATGTATATCTGTAAATGATGAGATAGTACACGGAATTCCAGGGGAGCGGATTTTATATGAGGGTGACATTGTATCTATCGACCTAACAGCCAATATCAATGGTTTTCATGGCGATGCTGCTATCACAGTAGGTCTCGGCGAGATTAGTTTACAGGCTAAAGAGCTTATAGAAACCACTGAAGGTGCCCTGAAGGCTGGTATCGATGCTGCTTATCCCGGTGCCAGATTAGGGGATATTTCAGCTGTCATTCAGAATTATGCTGAGTCAAGGGGCTACTCGGTGGTGCGTGAGTATACCGGGCATGGTATTGGTCGAGAGATGCATGAGGAACCTTATATACCTAATTTTGGTCTACCAGGCACAGGCCCAATACTGAAAAGGGGTATGACCCTTGCTCTAGAACCTATGGTGAATATTGGCGACTGGCGCACTAGGCTTGGGGATGACCAATGGACGGTGCTTACTGTTGATGGGAGTCTCTCAGCCCACTTTGAAAATACCATTGCCATTACTGATGCCGGCCCAGAGGTCCTTACGATTGTATAGAGAAGGGGGTTTATGCCTAAGAAGGAAACTATTGAAGTTGAGGGGACAGTAGTGGAACCTCTGCCTAACGCTATGTTTCGTGTTGAGTTACCCAATGGGCATAAGGTATTAGCTCACATTTCAGGGAAGATAAGATTGCACTACATTAAAATTTTGACCGGTGATAAGGTGTTGATAGAGCTTTCTCCTTACGACCTGAGCCGTGGGAGAATTACTTATAGGTTTAAATAGAGAGGGCTTATTGTGAAAGTGAAGGCTTCGGTTAAGGTTAGATGCGAAAAATGCAAGGTGGTAAAGCGGCGTGGTGTGATTAGGATTATTTGTTCCAATCCTAGACACAAGCAGCGACAAGGTTAAATTCTTCTTGTTGTGTTAGGAGGACTAGATGGCACGTATAGCTGGGGTAGATATCCCCAAAGACAAGCAAATCTTGGTGGCACTTCAGTACATCTATGGCATTGGTCCTACTCTTAGCCAGAGGATTCTAGCTCAGACTGGTATTAATGCTGATACCAATACAAGCGACCTTATTGAAGACGAAATTAATCGTCTGCGAGAGGTGATTGACAAAGAGTATAAGGTTGAGGGTGAACTTAGAAAAGAGGTTAACCTTAACATTAAGCGTCTGGTTGAGATTGGTAGCTATCGGGGTCTTAGGCATCGTCATAGCTTACCGGTTAGGGGACAGCGAACACGAACCAATGCTCGTACAAAACGCGGTCCTCGTAAAACGATAGCCGGTAGAGGACAGAGGCGTGGAGTAACCAAGAAATAACCTGGAATAAATACAGTATTTAGGAGATTACAATGCCACAAAAAAAACGAGTCAGAAAGCGGGAACGCAAGTCTATTCCTGTAGGCAGAGCCTATATTCAATCCACTTTTAATAATACCATAGTGACTCTTACTGACCTTCAGGGAAACGCTATAGCCTGGGGAAGCTCGGGGACTGCCGGGTTCAAGGGATCGCGCAAAGGTACTCCCTATGCTGCTCAATTAGCAGCTCGTGATGCGGCACAAAAAGCTATGGAACATGGCTTACGCCAGGTAGAGGTTTACGTTAGAGGTCCAGGCAGTGGGCGTGAAGCAGCCATTCGTTCTCTCCAAAGCTCAGGACTCTATATTACCCGCATTAGGGATGTGACCCCTATTCCCCATAATGGTTGTCGTCCGCCGAAAAGAAGGCGGGTGTAGGAGAGAAAAATGGCAAGGTACACAGCAGCCGTTTGTCGATTATGCCGGCGTAGTGGCGAGAAGTTAATGCTTAAAGGTAGTAGGTGTTTTACCCCTAAATGTGCAATGGACAGGCGAGGGAAACCACCGGGACAACAGCCTAGTCAGCGCCGGCGGATTTCTGACCGTGGTCTACAGCTTCGGGAAAAGCAAAAAGCCCGCTATACCTATGGGATTCTGGAGAGACAGTTTAGGCGTTTTTTCATTCAAGCCGAGAGGCAGTCAGGCATCACTGGCGAAAACCTGCTGATATTGTTGGAGAGACGGCTTGATAACATTATATATCGTTTAGGCTTCGCTGACTCTCGGGCTCAAGCTCGTCAGCTAGTTCGACACGGGCACATCATGCTAAATGGGCACAAGGCTGATATACCCTCTTGTCTAGTTAAGGAAGGTGATACCATTAGTTGGAAACCAGAAAATACTAAAACCGAATATTATAAACAACTGGTTCAGACCATTGAGGGTAAGTCTGTCTTGAGTTGGTTGAGCCTGGATAGACAGAATCTGGTTGGTCAAGTTTTATCACTGCCCACTCCTGAAGACATTGATGCTAAATTTGATGGGAAGAGCATAGTCGAGTTCTATTCCAGATAAGGTAATTATGGGAGGTAGCCTTTTGTCTCGCCTAGCAATACCTAGTATTGAGTGTGTTGAAAGTAAAGATAACTTTGGTCGCTTTGTGGCTGAGCCGATGGTAAGGGGCTTTGGTATTACCTTGGGTAATGCTTTGCGTCGAGTGTTGCTTAGTTATCTTCCAGGGGCAGCCGTGACCCAGGTTAAGATTGAGGGGATCCAGCATGAATTCTCTGCTATTCCTTATGTTAAGGAAGATACCACAGATTTTTTACTCAATGTTAAATCATTAAGATTGAAGTCCCTTTCCGGTCAACCAGGTAAGTTAACTCTGGAGGTGAAGGGGGAGGGGCAAGTTTGCGCCGCTGACATTAAGCCTTCAACTGATTTTGAAGTTGTTAACCCTGAGCTTTATTTAGCCACCTTAGATTCGGATGAAGCTAGGCTTTATGTAGAGTTTGATGTAGAATTGGGTGAAGGCTATAGGCAGGCTGAGCCTAGTGATAATCTGCCAATAGGAGTGATTCCAGTGGATGCCATATTTACCCCGATACGCAAGGTTAATTTTACCGTTGAGCCAATTCATATTGGTCGAGAGATTAGTCGTGAAAGGTTGTGCATAGAAGTGTGGACAGACGGCACTATATCACCGGTAGATGCGATCAGCCGAAGTGCCAGCACTTTAGTAGAGCAGTTATCTCCTTTTGTTGATTATGCCAGAGTTTCTTTGATGAAGGCGGAGGAGCAGCTTATTAGCTTACCTATTTCTGACGAGCAGTATAATATACCTGTAGACCAACTAAACCTATCAGTGCGTACTATGAATTGCTTGCGGCGTGGTGGCATCACTACCGTGGGCGAACTCATAAGTAGAGGTGAGAAGGGGTTGCTTTCGCTACGGAATTTTGGGCATAAGTCTAAACAAGAGATAGAGGAGTGCCTCAACGTATTAGGACTGTCTCTTACACCTCAGGTCGAGGAAAGGATAGAGGATGAGGCATAAAGTAGCTGGTAGAAACTTAGGTAGACCTTCAGGTCATCGGAGGGCATTGTATCGCAACCTGGTAACCGATCTTCTCAATTATGAGAAAATTACTACCACCGAGGCTAAGGCTAAGGAAGTGCGTGGCTTGGCTGAGCGAATGATCACATTAGGTAAGGAGGGTAGCCTTCATTCTCGCCGCCAGGCGCTGTCATTTATTTTAGACAAAAAAGTTACCGATAAAGTACTTAATGAGTTTGCCTCAAGGTACGCTGAGCGCCATGGTGGATATACCCGCATTGTTAAATTGGGACCTAGATTGGGTGATGGGGCACCTATGGTTCAGCTTGAGTTGGTAAAGTGAAGGGGATACAGGGTTGATAAATAATGTCAGCAAGATTGTATTGATTATGGAATATGATGGCACTAATTACCACGGCTTTCAGTTTCAGGCTAACTTGCCCACTATTCAAGGAGAGATTGAGAAAGCACTACGGAAGCTTATCATGGAGAGAATCCGGGTGAAGGCAGCCAGCCGAACCGATGCCGGGGTTCATTCTAGAGGACAGGTGGTTAGTTTCAGGACTAAATCGCCCCTTTCCCTATCGGCATTTATTAACGGTCTAAACTACTATTTACCCAGGGATATTGCGGTTAAGGAGGCGTATAGAGTAGATGATTCTTTTAATGTTAGGCATGATGCTCTTAGCCGGGAATATAATTACTATATATTAAATAGCTTGACCCGCTCTCCAATTAGGAATGGTTTTTCTTACCTTGTTGCTGCTCATCTGGATGTTGGGGCTATGAATCAGGTGTGTCAAGCTCTCATTGGCGAGCATGACTTTGCCTCATTTATAACTTGCTTTGAAGGCGGAATAAGGAGCACAGTGCGGAGTGTGTATAGAGCAAAAATAGAAAAGGATGGGGAATTGGTTGTTTTTAGTATGGAGGCTAACTCCTTTTTACCTCATCAAGTGCGCAATACAGCAGGTGCCCTAATCAAAGTGGGCAGGGGTAAGATGACTGTTGACGAGTTTTATAGTATGGCTGAAGCTAAGAAACCGGGGCTGGCTGCTCCGACGGCTCCCGCCTGTGGGCTATGCCTTATGGGAGTAAATTATCCACACTCTTTTGGTGAAGAGGTGCAATGAAAACCTATAGCACTAAGGCGTCTGATATTAAGCGAGAGTGGCATGTTATTGATGCTTCGGGAGAGGTCTTAGGTAAGCTAGCCACTCAAGTAGCCAGCTTACTTATGGGCAAGCACAAACCAATATTCAGTCGTAATCTGGATACGGGCGACTTTGTTATCGTTATCAACGCTGATAAGGTCCGTGTTACCGGTAACAAAGCTAATCAGAAGGTCTATTATAGACATTCTGGGTATCCTGGCGGCTTGAAAAGTATCAGTTTAGAGAAAATGATGCAGACCAATCCTACTGGGGTGATTGAGCATGCCGTCAAAGGCATGTTGCCTCACAATCGGCTGGGTGCCAAGATGAGGGAAAAACTCAGGGTCTATGTCGGTGATATCCATCCCCACCTGGCTCAAGTGAAGGCTAGTCCAAGCAGGGCAGTTCTAGAAGATGAGGCAAGGGGATAAAGGGATAGGATGTAAATGGAAAAGCAAGCTTATTTCTACGGAACAGGCAGACGCAAGACGGCTGTGGCGCGAGTGAGGCTGTTACCAGGCAACGGTGATATTATAATAAATGGTGTTCCCTATGAGGAGCTGTTCCCCCGCCTTGAGCACCGCCGGACAATACGTCAACCTCTTTTGGTTACTGATTGCGTCACTAAGTATAATGCCGTAGTCAAGGTAACGGGGAGTGGTATATCAGGGCAGAGTGGAGCTGTTTCTCACGGTATCGCTCGAGCCTTGGTAAGAGCTGATGAAAACCTTAGGTCTGTACTGCGGCGTTATGGATTGATGACTCGGGACCCTCGGGCTAAAGAAAGGAAAAAGTACGGTCTCAAGCGGGCTCGCAAGGCACCTCAATATACTAAACGGTAAAGTGCTTTGCCCCGAAAGAGGAATCTGAGGTCTCAAGCATAGCGGTACGGTATCAAAACAGACTGTCGCCGAATAGGCTTTACCTTAGCCTGTTCTGTTGCGCTCTCTCTTGTCACGGT
>Ga0315545_1001357_pt1 | contig 23918 bp, 18 predicted proteins | sample SalMarSW160210MG_FD_203096 | JGI IMG/M metagenome (GOLD analysis project Ga0315545, IMG submission 203096) | Salt marsh sediment microbial communities from the Plum Island Ecosystem LTER, Massachusetts, United States - Salt Marsh Sediment SW1602-10 ...
GCCTTGAAGGACACTACATAGCAAAACCCACAGAAACCAACAATGGCCATGGCAAATCCAACAGGCATCCCCAAAAAGAATAAAACAAGGAGAAGGATAACTATTCCGATAACTCCAACAAGCACTAAGTTCATTTATGAGGCTCTTTTTCCTTGAATAAGCATTTTCAAAAAATCAACGAGCAGCACAAAAGAAAGAATGATACAACCAAGTGCAACCCCATAGGTAAAAGGATAGAAGATAATTCTCAATGTTTCTGTGACTTCCCCTGTTTTCCAGAGGGTTGTGCCCCACTTAACTATCTGCCAGCCCGCAAGAGCAAAAAAGATCATGCAAATGAGATAATTTGTACCGTTAAGGATTCTCTGGGCCTTTGTTGAGAATTGATTTACCACTATATCAATTCCTATATGTCCCCGTTTAATTTGTGTATACCCAAGGGCAAGGGCAGTTACGATGGCTCCAAAAAATCCCATGAGTTCAAAAGTGCCTTTCACCGGCATCCAGACGAGGCGCAGGAATATATTTGCACACGTCAAAAGGATCATTACCACCAGGAAAAATCCTGCTATCCAGATAAATATTTCATTTAAAACACGGCTTATCTTATCCAGAAGATCCATATCCGCTCTCCACTCAATGAGGGAAGTTGGTTGAGTAGTTGAGCAGGTAACCGCACCCAACCACTCAACCCTTTGACTATTCACCAAGGCAGGTGATTAGAATTGCGTATGATACTCTTTCGCTATTCTTATATCTCGTAAAATAGCTCTGGCTGGTAATCCCTTAGCCTTTGCCTGCGTAATCCATGTATCTATTAATGGCTTCAGCAGTTTATTCCACTCGGCAAGCTCTTTTTTGGTTAATTTCGTAATCTCAATATTATGATTTTTCTTTGACCATTCAATGGATTTATTTACATGCTTATCCATATAGTTGCCTGTCCAGAAGGCCTGTTCTACTCCCAAACCATCCATAACATCCTGCACATCTTTTGGTAATGAGTTCCATTTGTCCATGTTCATTACAACGGCAAAGGGATAAACCGGACCATTAAATATTGTTACATATTTGCAAATTTCTGCATATTTGAAGTCCATCAGGGTCTCAAGGGATGATGCTGCACCCTGCACGATACCCTTTTGAAGGGCTTCAGGGGTTTCCGACTGGGGCATCCCGACAGGGGTGGCGCCTAATGCCTTCAAAGCCTGGGCAACGCCTCCGGAGGCTCTCAGTTCCAGCCCTTTAAGGTCTTCCAGATTTTTTACAGGTTTTTTGGCATAGATGTTTGCAGGTGCGCAGGTAAACATAGTAAGGGCCTTTACCTTTGCAAATGCCTCGGGTTTGTATTTTTTGTAAAGATCCCAAAGAGCGAGGCTGGCAACTGTTGCATTTGGAAAGCCTACAGGTAATGCAGTGGCATTCGTCACTAAAAACCTACCTGGCTGATAGGCCATGCACAAACAACCAATATCTGACTGCCCTGCGATAACCCCATCCATCATATTTTTTGCTCCAAGCAATGTACCGCCAGGGAAGGTTTTAATGGCAACTTTTCCGCCGGTCCTTTTCTCAACCTCTTCTTTCCACCTCTCCATTTGAACACACGGAAATGTAGGAGCTGGTGGAAAATTAGCATAATTTAATGTTATAGGGGCAGCCATGGAAGTTACCGGAAGCAGGCCGCCAATAAATAATGCTATGACTGCGAGCCCAATAAAGCTCAAAAAAATATTCTTTTTCATTTCTTATACCTCCTCATATTTGGTTAGGGGTGCATTAAATCCTTCCTTACGGTTTATATAGTTTCACCTCCTTTCGTTTCATGCTAAAATATCGATGGCTCCACAAATTCTCCAAAGATATCTCTAAAGACATTAGTCATTTCCCCAACTGTGGCATATGCCTTACAGCAATCCACGAGATATGGCATAACATTTACTTTATCCTTCGTCGCCTTCTCTAATGCCTTTAGCGTTCGAGTAACATCCTTATTGTTTCTTATTTTTTTCAATTCTTTGAGACTTTTTATCTGCTCTATCGCTGATTCATCACTGTACTCGTGAAGCTCAACCTTTCCCTCTTCCCCTCCAGCGTATTTGTTAACACCTATCTTTATTAACTCTCCGCTCTGAACGCCTTTTTCAAATTCATAGGCCTGTCTGGCCACTTCTTTCTGGATGTATCCTGAAGAAACTGCCTTAACCATTCCCCCTATTGTATCAATTGTGGCAATCTCCTCAACAATCTTTTCCTCCATCTGTTTGGTAAGGGTTTCGATGAAATATGAACCTGCTAAGGGATCAACCGTATCCCTGAGGCCTACCTCATCCATGAGGAGTTGTAGTGTTCTCAAGGAGATCAGGGCAGAATGAGGGGTAGGAATGGTATAGGCCTCGTCATAAGAGCACAAAGCCATTGTTTGAGCACCGCTTAAGGCAGCAGCTAAGGCATAATAGGCACTTCTTACAATATTGTTTTCAGGTTCTTCCTTTGTAAGGCCTCCTCCCCCTCCACCAAATATACCCCGTAAAAACATGGATTTATCGTTTTTTGCACCATACCGTTCTTTAATATTCTTCGCCCAGAGCTTTCTTGCTGCCCTGAATTTTGCTACCTGTTCCCAGAGGTTTCCGAATACATCAAGGTTAAAGGAGAATCTGCCGACAAAGTCATCAATATCATATCCTCTCTCTAAAACATTATCGATGTATGCATTTGCAATCTGTATAGCGTATGCAATTTCTTGTACTGGAGTGGCACCCGCTTCCCTTATATGGTAACCGCATACACTGACTGGATTAGCCCTCGGCATTTCCTTCACAGCGTACTCAATAACATCACCAATCAGGCGAACAGCTGGCTCTACCGGAAAGATCCATGCCCCCCTGCCGACTATCTCCTTTAATATGTCGTTCTGTGGGGTGGCACTTATCTGTTGTTTAGAGAATCCATACATTTCTGCTACAGCTTGATACATGGCAACCATGATCGAGGCGACAGCATTTATCGTAAGGCCGGAGCCAATTTTGTCCAAGGCAATGTCCTTAAAGGCAATTTCAAAATCCCTTAGAGAATCCACTGCCATCCCTACCCGACCCACCTCGCCCTCGGCCATAGGGTCATCGGAGTCGTAACCCATCTGGGTGGGCAGATCGAATGCTACATTTAATCCGGTTTGGCCTTGAGATATTAAAAGTTTCCAGCGCTCATTCGTCTCTTTTGGGGTGCCAAAGCCGGAGTATTGGCGGGTGGTCCATGCCCTGCTCCTGAAGCCCAATTTATGTATTCCTCGTGTAAAGGGATACTCTCCCGGGTTGCCAAGATCTTTTGTATAGTCAAATCCAATTTCTGTTAAATCATCTCCTGTATAGAGAGGTTTTATATGGATTCCAGATTGAAGTATTACATCCTTAATCCTGTCTTTTTCCTCTTTAATATATTTGGCTACTCCCATCTATCCTCCTCTATGTAATGTTTTTTGTGTTTGTTGGGTTCATTGAGTTTTTAGGGTTTTAATTCTATGAAGTGTCTAAAATAAATACCTCTTTAGGCGTTCTTTTGAAAGGAGCTTAATGACCTCAAGAAGCACTATAAGGTCAATAAACTACTCATCGCGCACGTGTTCTTTGATAAATTTTATAGATTTTTCAAAGGGTGTTCCACCAGGAAAAACCCCTGTAACCCCGATTTTTTTGAGGATAGGAATATCTTTGGCTGGTATTACACCACCAACGACAACAATCATATTACCTAAATTTTCTTTTTTAATCAAATCCATTATCTTCTTAGAGATGGGAATATGGGCTCCGGACATGATGGAAAGGCCTATAACATCTACATCCTCTTCAATAGCTATCTTAACTATAGCAGAAACAGTTTGATGCAGCCCCGAATAGATGACCTCCATCCCGGCATCTCTCAGGGCATGGGCAATAACCTTTGCACCTCTGTCATGACCGTCAAGGCCAGGTTTTGCAACAAGGATCCTGATTTTTTTGGTAGACATTATATACTCTCCTCTTGCTTTTTTATCAAAAGTAATGGTGATTAACGTTTGTATTACCTTTTCTCATTTCATTGATAACAAATTCTTTACCGCGCAAGATGTGATCTCTCACAAGCCTTTCCACCTTTTTGGCCTCTCTTTTTTTTATGGCCTTTATTATCTCTCTATGATCCTTGTTTGATAAACGGGCCATGTCCACTGAGTTTAATATAATTTTCCTTAAAAAATAGATCTCATCTCTTAAGTTATGTATCATCTTCACCAATCTCGGGCTTCTGCTCAAGGCATAGAGGAGTTCATGAAATTCAGTATTTATCCTCGCCAGTTCCTTTAAATCGTGTTTGTCCAGATATCTCTGGAACTCCTCCATTTTTTCTTCCAGAGGTACTATCTCTTTGTTACTATGTCTGTGAGCGGCAAGGTATGAAGCAAAACTCTCCAGGATACTCCTTATTTCAAATGTTTCTTCAATATCAGATATATCCAGGCCCCTTACCACATATCCTCCCTTAGGAAGGGGATTAAGGAGACCCTCAGCTTCAAGTTTATGTACCGCTTCCCTCACAGGCGTCCTGCTGATACCCATTGATTCAGCTATCTCGCTTTCTATCATACGTTTTCCAGCAGGAATTTCACCCCTCACAATCATTTCTTTAATCTGTTCAAAGACCTGGTTGCTGAGGTTTTCTCTCTTTAGGCTCCTTATTGGAAAGGGATCCAATCTCTTTGAATGTATTTCCTGTTTTTCCATAACTTTAGGCACTTATAACCCTGGCCCAGACCTGGCCTATAATCTTAATAGACTTATCAAAGCACCTATCGCACTATAGACTTAACGGTCTAATTTAAGCTCGTCAGGCCAGGGCGGGCTTTAAGTACTTTAGGCACTTTATTTACCGAAGGTACTGTCTCGCAATAGTGGTTTGTAGTACCTCGTGAGTCCCTCCACCATAAAGCAGGAAGCGATTATCCCGGTAGTATCTCTGCACGTTATATTCCATGGAATAGGCATAGGCGCCGAAAATTCTTGTGGCCTCATCTGCAGCAGAGCATGCAGATTCAGTGGCAAAATATTTGGCCATAGAGGCCTCATTGAGACAGGGAATGTTGTTATCAATGAGATGGGTAACCTTATAAGACATGAGGTGGCCGGCCTCTAAGTTGACTGCCATATTAGCTATTTTTGCCTGGATGAGCTGGTATGTTCCTATGGGTCTACCGAATTGTACCCTCTCCTTGCAGTATCTGATAGAATCATCCATTGCAGCCCGGTGTAGTCCAAGGGCCAGGCAGGCAGTCATGATCCTGATTTCTGATAGGATAGTTAATAAAACATCAAGCCCTTTCCCCAGTTCTCCTAACATGTATTCAGGAGGAACGTGGCAATTGTTGAAATAGATCTCTGACATCTGAGTTGTTCTGGTACCCAGCATATCGAATTTTTTGCTGTGAGAGAAACCAGGTGTGTCGCTTGGAATAAAGACAAACATGAGCCCTTTTAATCCTTTATCTGGATCAGTCTGGGTAAGCACAGTATGGAAATGGCCTATTGGTCCACTTGTAGACCATGTCTTCATTCCATTAATAATCCATCCATCTTGAGTCTTTGTAGCCCGGGTTCTGACATTACTAAGGTCTGAACCAGCCTCTGGCTCTGTAAGCTGAAAGGCTCCGATCTTTTCACCTCGTATAGCAGGGCGCAGATATTTTTCATGCATTTCCTTTGTGCCATAGCGATAGAGCCCATCTGTAGCCATAAGACATTGCATGGCTGTCGTGGCACCCAAACTTAACAGACCCCGTGCCAATTCCTCAACGGTGATACAATAAAGTGTTGTGTTTCCCCCTGAACCACCAACTTTTTTGGGATATCGTATCCCCAGAATACTCATATCAGCAATCTTTTTGAATAGGTCATATGGAAACTCACCGCTTTCATCATGCTCCCTGGCAACAGGAATTACCTCCTCATCCACAAATTTAGCTATAACCTTTCTTAAAAGCTTTTCTATGTCTGAACGTAACATTATGCCCCCTGTCTCGTCCTTCTCTCACTCATTGCTTTGCTCAGCATTGGAACAACCTCGTGAAGGTCGCCAACGATACCCCAATCAGCTACTTCAAAGATAGGGGCTCTTTTATCTGTGTTAATAGCAATAATATACCGTGAGCCAAGCATGCCAGCCCTATGCTGGATAGCACCAGATATGCCACATGCAATATAGAGCTCTGGTCTGACTGTCTGGCCTGTTTGTCCCACCTGTCTTTCTGCCGGCAGCCATCCTTCTTCAATAACCATTCGTGTCCCAGCCACTTCGCCTCCTAGAACCTCTGCAAGGGAAAAAAGAGGTTGCATTCCCTTCTCTGAGCCCACACCTCTTCCACCGGCTATAATTACCTTGGCATCACACAGGTTGATCTCCCCCTTTTTTTCCCTGACCATCTCCAGAATCCTGGTGAGTGTATCTTTATTAATTAAATTGACTTCTTTCTTGGTTATCCTGCACTTAGATGGGCGAGCTTTCCTTTTGGCCTCCATTACACCTGGTCTCACCGTTGCCATTTGGGGCCTGCTATACGGTGTTTGTATAGTTGCCATAACATTTCCACCAAATGCAGGCCTTGTTTGCAGGAGAGAGCCATCATCCAGATCTATGGTCAACTCTGTGCAGTCTGCTGTCAGCCCAAGATTAAGCCTCATGGAGACTCGTGGTGCAAGATCGCGTCCAATTGCTGTTGCACCAATAAGAAAGATATTGGGTTTGTGCTCTAAGACTATTTCAGAGATAACCTTTGCATAGGGGTTTGTCTGATAATGGGCAAGCAGTTTATGCTGAGCACAATAGATATTTTGGGCGCCAAATTCTTTTAGCTCTCCGGCTACACGGTCAACCTTATAGCCCAAAAGCACAGCTGATAGATCTTGATTAAGTTGTTGAGCAAGGGATTGGCCAAGACCTAATAATTCAAAGGTGACTCTGCTGATAGCTCCATCCCTTTGTTCAGCGAATACCCATACACCTTTGAAGTCACTGAAATCTGGTATCTCCCTCTCTTTGATATCCGAGCTTATTGCCTCTACCTTACAGGCATCTATACATGCACCACAGGCTGTACATCTATTATTTAAATATGCCTTTCCGTCTTTTACCTCTACCCCTTCATATGGACAAATCTTTACACATTTTCCACATCCATTACACAGATCATGATTAATTACTATAGCCATGGAAACTCCCGCTACATTTTATGGAATATTGGAATATTGGAGTGTTGGAATATTAGAATATAGAAACGGCACCCTTGCGTTTAGTTCCTCTGTGAACGTATTACTCCAACCCTCCATTACTTCATTGCTCCCTTTAAGCGAAACCTGAAATCGTTACTCTCAGATAAAATGCTTTTCATGAAGCCTGTCAATGAGTTGATTAACTGCTTCTTTGTTATCTCCTTTTAGTATCTCGCCCTCTCTTTTGGTTTTTGGGGAAAACGTCTTTATAACCTTTGTCAGTGAGCCACCCAAGCCTATCTCTTGGACAGTTACGCCTAAATCTGCCGCATCCCAGATTTTTATTTTTGCCTTGTCTTTACAGGCGTTGATCAAGAGGTCAATCTTTGGATATCTGGGGGTGTTCATTTCCCCTATAACAGTAATAAGGGCAGGAAGAGGAGATTCAATTCTTTCATAGCCGTCTTCTAATGCCCTTCGCACGATTATTTTCTTTTCGCTCATTTCTTCTATTTTTTTGACATAGGTAAGCTGGGGCAGCCCTAAAAATTCTGCTAACTGTGGGCCTATCTGAGCTGTATCTCCATCAATGGCCTGTCTTCCGCAGATAATCAAATCGTATCCCTTTAACTTCCGTATTGCCGTTCCAAGGGTAAAGGAGGTTGCCCATGTATCCGCCCCGCCAAAATTTATATCTGTAAGCAATATCCCTTCATCTATCCCCATCCCCATTGCCTCTGATATGGCATCTATGGTCTGGGCAGGGCCCATGGAGATGGCAATAGTCTTTCCGCCAAAGTCCTTTTTTAAGGTAATTGCTAACTCGATTGCATGCCTATCATCAGGATTGATAATGCTTTCTACCCCTTCTCTGATAAGACTACCGGTCTTTGGATCAATCTTTATCTCTGTTGTATCGGGCACTTGTTTTATTAGTGTTACTATGTTCATGTAATAATTCCTGAAAAAGTTAATGATATAATTTTTTAACCCAGATCCCCTTCGAAGGATTGGGTACGACACAGCAAAATATTGCCGGGGATAAAAACATCCCGTCTGCAAGGAAATCGTTTGCTCAGCCGAATTTAAGCAATCTTTTTTCTTATTGACATTATTTTTTGAATTCCGGCTTTCTTTTTTCCAGAAAGGCAGAGATACCTTCCTTAGCTGCATCGGTGCAGGCAATCTCAGCAGATCCTTGATACCCAATTTCCAGAGCCTCGCTAAAAGTATCAGCCGCAGCACCTGCTTTAACCGTCTTTACTATTATAGAAATGGCCTCTTTGCTTAATGGTAATTTACCTGCCATAGGATTGTCAGGAACACTCATTTCAGGGATATCAACCTTTCCCTCGGGTATTCTTGTTATGTTTCCTGCAATGTTGTGAACCTCTTTTACCGCCTCTTTTATCATGTCGGAATAATTGTCAGATATCGAAGCAACCATTCCAATGTCATGAGCCTCTTTCACAGTCATGCGTCTGGCCAGGCAGAGCATTTCATTAAAAATGTGCGAGCCTTGAGGCCATTTTCTATACGGAACGATACAGCCCCCGATACCAGGCAATATGCCGAGGGTTATCTCCGGAAACTGAAAAAAGGCGTTTTTTGTAGACACCATGCTGTGACAGCGAATGGCTATTTCTAATCCTCCACCAAGGGCCATGCCGTTTATGGCTGCTACAATTGGTTTCTCCATTGTATCCATGAATAGCTGCACATCAGCACAGTCCTTAGCATATTGCGCTGCGGCGTCCTTGTTTCCAAGAGTTGCCGGGAACTTTCCTATATCCGCTCCTGCTGAAAAGGCGGCATTTCCATACCCTGTAATAACAAATCCTGTGACAGCAGGGTCATCTATGTTTTCTTTTAAAACCTTCAGGATCTCATTATTTATTTCATCGCTGATGGCATTCATCGACTGAGGACGTCTTATTGTGATAATCTTGACACCCTCTATCTCATCTACGAGAAGATAACGGCTGAAATCCTGGTATGCGGAAAAGGGTCTTTTTGCCTGGGGAAAGCCTGGTCTTTCATGCCCAAATCGTTTCATAATACGGCTAACCTCGGTCTCTCCAATATCTCGCATGATATCAAAAGGGCCTTTTCTGAATCCAAGTGCAACCTGACAGCCAAAGTTGAGGTCTTCCCTGGTTCCAATCCCTCTGTCAATTATATCAAATGATTGGGAAAAAAGGATTCCAAGCACCCTGTCCCTGATGGTATTCTTATTTTCCTCGGAAATATCTACTTTTTTACCGGGACGATTGGTGAGCCAGGTTTCCACCGATCCTAAAATTGGCGCAGGCCGATAATAAGGACCTTCCTCCATTTGGAGTGTATTTGTTTCAGTGATAATAGGATTGCCGTGGGCCATGTTCAGAACAAAGAAGGGTCCTGCAAATACAAACTCCTCTGCTACAGAGTCAATCCAGCTTGCAGGGAATGTATCCAGCAAGTATGCTGATTCGTTACACCAGTTATCAAATATTCGGTCTAACATGAAGCAAATGGCATTGTCCGTAATGATTGGAACCTTACCAGTGTATGCAAAAAACCAGGACAAGTAATCGATTATTTCCTGACTCCCCCTTTCCCAGGCAATCACTTCTACAGGAAGACTCCGCCACGCAGGTGCAAAGAAATGGGTAATGGTAGTTCTTTCTGGTTTCTTCATTTTTGTAAAGAGTCTATCAGCAGGAATAGAGCTGGTGTTTGAGGTGATGATGGCATCTTCACGTACTATCTTTTCAATGCTATCAAAAATTTTCTGTTTTAAGGGGATGTTTTCTGTTGCAGCTTCGATAATGAGATCGCAATTGGTGATTTGCGAGTAGTCCATCGTGTAAAAAATATTAGTTAAGACTGCTTGAGCTTGATCCTCTTTCATTTTCCTTCTGTCGACTGCCTTTTGTACGTATGTAGAAATCCTCTTCTTCGCCCTTGAAAGAGGTTCTTCCACAACATCTACGAGATAGAGCTTGATACCTGGCATGGCACTCTTTAGGTAATATCCAATATCCGGGCCAATAGTGCCTGCTCCGATTATAGCTATTTCTTTTGGGCCAGGGCGAGTAGGTCTGGTAAATAAAGGGTTAAATGATGAAGGGTATAATTTTGTTTCCTGATTCATAAATGTTCTCCTATATTTGTAAATGGTGAGGCCTTTTCTCTGAGAAGGTATAAAAGTATTTTACGTGAGAAATAACTTCTTGACTCCAATCTGTATACTGTATACAAAACTCTTGTCAAGACAAAAATGGTATTACGTGGCGCGGGTAAAAAAGGAATATACTGTCTATCTAATAAAGGTTGATAGCCTGAAATGTAATGGATGTGGCCAGTGTATAGAATTTTGCCCAGTGGATGTTTTTGAGATTACCGAAGGAAAATCCCTTCCTTTAAGGCCACAAAATTGTTTAGGTTGTGGAACATGTGTGGCTGTTTGCACAACTGAAGCTATTATTGTAACAGAGATATAATTAGGTAGTGTCCGTTGGAGCCCTGACATTACCAAAAACCAATGAAACCAATAAAACATCATTACAATCCATGCCTGATGAAATTTTGATAATTGGTGGCGGTATTGCTGGAATAAATGCGGCATTAAATGCAGCTGACTATGGCTGCAAAGTCTATCTGGTTGATGACACTGCCAGCATAGGAGGAATGATGGCACGGCTTGATAAAACCTTCCCCACCAATGATTGTTCTATATGTATAGAATCCCCCCTGATGTATGAAGTTGACAATCATCCAGGGATAGAGATTCTGACAGATACGGAAATAAGAAGGGTAAGAAATGAAAATGGCATTTTTAAAATTAGGCTGCTGAAAAAGGCCAGATGGATTGATGAAGGAAAATGTACTGGCTGCGGATCATGCGTAGAGGCATGTCCTGTTAGTGTTCCTGATGAACTCGATGGAAAGATTGGTGGCATGAGGAAACTGATCTACATGCCGTTCCCACAGGCCGTGCCGAATGTTTCTATGATTGACCCACAATGCCGTTATGGAAAGATGCGGGAGCAAGGAGCCTGCATAGGCGGGTGTGTAGTGGATTGCAGCCAATGCAGGGAATGCCCCATTGCCTTTTGTGTTAAGGCCTGCAAAGAGGAGGGAAAGGATGCAGTACTTCTCTGGCAGTCTGATAAGCCAATGGATATCGAGGTCAAGAGCATCATTGTTGCTACAGGCATAAAACCTGCGGAGCCAGATACGGGTTTGTATGGGTATAATATTCACGATAACGTAATTACCTCTATCCAGTTTGAGAGATTAATGAATGCTGGAGGTCCAACCGCGGGAGAGATCATAAGACCATCAGACAAGAAACATGCCAAAAAGATTGCCTGGATTCAATGCGCAGGTCGAGGATTGACCAAGGGATTGCCCTACTGTTCAAAGGTATGCTGTATGGTGGCTACAAAGCAGACAATTATTACCAAGGAACACGATACATCTGTAGAGACCCTGGTATTTTATAATGATCTAAAGGCATATGGAAAGGGTTTCTGGGATTTTTACCAGAAAGCGATAGAAAGTGGCGTCAGGTATATCAGGGCCAGGCCCTACGATGTGTTTGAAGATAAAGAGAGCAAAAATTTAACTGTCAGATACGAAAATTTGGATACAGGTGAAATTGAAGAAGAGGAGGTGGAACTCCTTGTTCTTTCCACAGGCCTTATTCCAAGCGAGAGGAACAAGAAACTGGCAAAGGCATTAAAGATTGAGCTGGACAACTTGGGGTTCTTTAAAGAGAAAGACCCATTGCGTTCGCCACTTGCAACCAATGTTGAAGGGATATATGTGTGTGGAGGAGCTACTGGTCCCATAGATATTTCTGAATCGGTTATTCAGGCGAGTGCAGCGAGCATGAAAGCAATCCTAAGAAGAACTGAGTAATGGAATAGTGGATTGTTGTGGTGATGATTACGTATTGTTCCATTACGCCATTACACCGCCATTTGAATAAACACAAACGGTGCCACAATGATAACAGATTGGAAATCACAGAGAGGGACATTCAATGAGTGACAATATCAGGGTAGGTGTCTTTGTCTGCGATTGCGGCTCAAACATCGCTGGTGTTGTGAATGTGCCGAAGGTAGTGGAGTACGCAAAGAGCCTTAAAGGCGTTGTCTTTGCTGATGAAGGAAGATGGTCATGTTCGGTCGATTACCTGGCCTCGATGAAGGAGCTCATAAAAGAACACAGCCTTAACAGGGTAGTTATTGCCTCGTGTACCCCAAGAACGCATGAACCGCTTTTTAAAAGAACGGTAAAAGAGGCAGGCCTTAATCCCTATCTCCTTGAATTCGTAAGTATTAGAGAGCAGGTTTCCTGGGTCCATAGGGCAGACCCCTTAAAGGCCACGGAAAAGGCCAAGGATCTTGTAAAAATGGGTGTGGCCAAGGCCGTTCTCCTTGAAGAAGGAGAGGAGATCAGGCTTCCTGTTAAGCAGGATTGTATGGTGATCGGGGGTGGCATGGCAGGTATGACTGCTGCCTTGAGTATTGCTGATCAGGGGTTTCATGCCATAATTGTAGAAAAAGGGCCACAGCTCGGGGGCCTTTTAAATAGGATATCACATATCTCTCATAATCATGAAGATATTGTGGCCTCTACGATTGTTAAGGACAAAGTCAATCTCGTCAACAACCATCCACATATTGACGTGTATACAAGCGCTGAAATAGAGAAGGTTCAAGGCTATATTGGGAACTACAACGTCACCTTGAATGCTGATGGATCACACGAAAGCCTCGAGGTTTCCACCATAATTGTAGCCACAGGAATGCAGGAGATCGAGCCAGTAGGGAAGTACGAATACGGAGTTGATCCTCGCATCGTTACACAGCTTCAGCTCGAGAAATTGATCGGAGGGTGGAATTTAGCCTCCGGCCCGGCCTCCGGCAAGGAAGGGCCTCCGACCCAGAGGGAGGGGTCTCCGGCCCGGAGGGAACGCGGAATAACAAATGGGGAACTCTGGATTCCTGAACCTGCCCGCAGGACGGCAGGAGGGTCCGAATACCGAATTCAGAATGTGGTTATTATTAACTGCGTTAATTCGAAAAATGAATTCCGAGGCTGCTGCGCTATTGGGTGTGCTATATCGGTTAAAAATGCGCTCGCCATCAAAAAACTTAATAACAATATCCATGTGCATATCCTCTATAGAGATCTTAGCATGGTAAAAGAGGAAGGGTCAGATCTGGAAACAGCCAAAAAGGCGGGGGTAAGGTTCATACGGTTTCCCGATGATCGTTATCCAGAGGCCGAAAAAAAGAATGGAAATTTAGCTGTGCACGTGTACGATATCCTTCTGGGGAAGGAGCTTACTATTCCATCTGACTTGCTGGTGCTTACCACAGGGTTTCAGGGAAATGATACGTACGAGGCGATCAAGGGGCATCTCAAGGTCTCTACAAATCAAGATGGATTTTTTCAAGAGGCACATATAAAACTTGGCCCATTGGATTTTCCCTCTGATGGTATCTCTCTGTGCGGCTGTGCACGATCTCCAAAGAATTTGAAGGATACGCAAGAAGAGGCCATGGGAGCTGCTATGAGGGCGTCTATTCCTATGAAGAGAGGTTATCTTGAGGCAGAGGGAATAGTAGCGGATATAGACCTCGATGTCTGTAATAGTTGCGGGCTCTGTGAGAAAAATTGTCCCTATGGAGCAATCCAGTGGAAGGATGAAAAGCCGCATGTCATTAAGGCCCTTTGCAAGGGATGTGGACTCTGCGCAGCTGACTGCCCCAAGAACGCTGTCACTATTATCCATTATTCAGATGAACAGATCCTTGCACAGATAGAGGCAGCCCTGGAGGAGAGACCTGAGGAAAAGATTATTGGATTTGTGTGTCACTGGTGTGCCTTGGGTGGGGTGGATATGGCAGGCGTGAGCAGGCTTCAGTATCCTCCTAATGTGCGACTCATAAGGGTAATGTGTTCGGCGCGGGTGGCAAGCACATTTATAGAACGGGCATTTGAACTGAAAGCGGCAGGGGTATTAGTAGCAGGCTGTGAATTTCCAACGTGCCATTACATTACCGGCAATTATGCGGCAGAAGAGCGGATCAAAAAGGTAAAGAAAAGGCTGGCGAGAAAAGGTTATGACCCAGACAAGCTATGGGATCTCTGGTGCTCGGCAGCGGATGGGCCAAAGTTCGCACATACCATGGGGAATATGGTGAAGCAGCTGGGAATTGGTTGAACCTCTATTAAAAGAAGCTAACGAACTCGTCGCGATTATGGTTCCTTCGAGAAAATCAGTAAAAAACAAGTTCACCAATCGCAAGTCGTAAATGAAAAATAAGGACATATGGACATTAAAACAGGGTTAGCTGAAAAAATAGTCGATGACGTTACCATGTTTCGGGCCTGTGAACAGTGCGGGCTTTGTAGTTCTGCATGTCCTCTCACTGGGGTGGATGGGTTTAATATCAGGAGAATCTTGCGGCATGTAGAACTTGGTTTAATAGATGAAATTGCTGAGTCTCCTCTTCCATGGTTCTGCACCACCTGTGGCAGGTGTGAGGATGTGTGTCCAAATGGAATAGAGATTATTACTATCATACGACCTCTCCGCGCATTGTCACCTCCTGAGTGTGTTCCGGATAGTCCGCCATGTGTTGAGGCCTGCCCAGCCGGAATAGATATACCGGGTTACCTGCGGCTCATAGCCCAGAGTAAGGTGGATGATGCCTATGCCTTGATTCGAGAGAAGGTTCCCTTTCCAGGTATTTTGGGTCGCATCTGTACCCATCCTTGCGAAGGTGTGTGTCGGCGTGGGGATGTTTTTCATCAGCCCATTGCAATATGTGCTCTCAAGCGTTATGTAGCAGACAAGGCGGGTGAGATATCAGGGCGGGCGATTCCTGTAGCAGACGATACAGGCCATAAGATCGCCATCGTTGGGGCGGGTCCTGCGGGTTTGACAGCGGCCTTTTATCTGAAAAAAAAAGGGCATCAGGTGACTGTTTTTGAAGAGAGAACCGAGCCAGGCGGAATGATGCTGTTCGGTATCCCTGATTACCGTTTGCCTCGGGAGGTGGTGGAGAAGGAAATCAAACAGATTCTGGATAGAGGGATCGAATTACACACGGAAAAGAAACTGGGCAAAGATTTCACCTTTGATACGTTAAATGCCGATGGGTATGAAGCCGTGTTCCTGGCGGTAGGCGCCCAGTTAAGCAGAAAGATAGATCTCGTTGGGGCTGACCTGGAGGACGTTTTCTGGGGAGTCGATTTTTTAAGTGCGGTAAATGAGGGAAAGGAAATTGTCCTGAAAGATAGAATATTGGTAGTTGGGGGAGGAAATGTAGCGGTTGATGTCGCACTCACAGCCTTTCGATGCGGGGCCAAAGAGGTAACGCTTGCTTGTCTGGAATGCAGAGAAGAGATGCCGGCAAACGCATGGGAGGTTGAAGAGGCTATTGAGGAAGGTGTGAAAATAATGCCTTCCTGGGGTCCCAGAAGGATACTCGAGGATAATGGAAAGGTCTCTCAAGTCGAGCTTGTTCGATGTACATCGGTCTTTGATGAAAACGATAATTTTTGCCCAACCTTTGCCAACATAACAGAAACGATCATGGCTGATCAAGTCATCCTTGCCATAGGACAGGCAACCGATCTTTCCTTTGTTGATGATACAGTGCCATTGAGCGTTGAAAATGACTTAATAGTAATTGATGAAACAACGTTAGAAACAAATACACCAGGTATTTTTGCCGGTGGTGATGTAGCCAAGGCGCCTGGCAGCATTATAGATTCGATTGCAGCAGGAAGAAGGGCTGCACGCTCCATTGATATATTTTTAGGCGGGGATGGCGATATATCGGAATGCCGAACAAAGAATTTGGATTCCGGAATAGAAGAGCCACCCTATACTGGCAAGAGGGAAAGGGGGTTTGCAGACCTTAAAAGGGAAACTATGCCTACCTTACTACTTTCTGAAAGGCATGACGGGTTTGGTGAGGTTGAACTCGGCTTTACCGACGATCAAGCAAACCAAGAGGCGAAACGATGCCTTCAGTGTGACTTAGAGCTGAAATTGGCACAAGAGCAAAGGGAATAAAGAAAGAACAAAAATCGCCCAACATTTCTCCTGTGTACCGACGTCGTATTCCTTCGCGTGGACCTGGATGAACCTAATACCCGATGGCACAGCCGTCTTTTCTCCTGTCAGAGGCTCCCAGCAGTACATTTTCACCTGCGTCACGAAATATTGCCTGTCCACCGCCCACCTTGTTTATGGGGATGTCTTCCTTGATAATTTCGTGCCCTTTTTCCTCGAGTGCCAGCGCTGTTTTCTCAGAAAAGCCTCCTTCCATGAATATCTCTTTTCCCTCTTCATGGCTGATACGCGGAGCATCAATGGCCTCTTGCAGATTCATATTGAAATCAATCAGGTTCATTAAAAATTGAGTGTGTCCCTGCGGCTGGAAGTTACCTCCCATGACACCGAAACTCATTAAAAAATTTCCATCTTTAAAGACCATCCCGGGGATTATGGTATGCATGGGTCTTTTGTTCGGCTGAAGACAGTTTGGGTGTTCGGGATCCAAAGAAAAGGACACACCCCTGTTTTGAAGAACAATCCCGGTTTTATCTACAACCATGCCGGAGCCAAAATGCATGAATATGCTGGTTATAAATGAAACGGCATTTCCCTCTTGATCAACGGCCGAGACATAGACCGTATCAGATTTTCTTGTCCTCATGAACGGGCCGGAGCGTATCGTTGCTTTATCATGATCGATCTTCATCCTGCACTGTTCTGCATATTCTTTGGAAAGCAATATATCAAGGGGAATATTCTCAAATTCAGGATCAGTTATGAAGTAATCTCGATCACTGAAAGCGATCTTCTTTGCCTCTATCAGAAGATGAAGATAATCAGGGCTGTTGTGGCCCAACCCCGCCATGTCATATCCCTCAAGGATGTTGAGCATCTCAAGGGCGGTTACTCCCTGTCCATTAGGAGGCAGCTCATATATTGTATAGCCTCTGTACGTGCTTGATATGGGTTCGACCCAGGCCGTTGCATGGTGTAAGAGATCCTCACGAGCAAGCAGCCCCTGGTGTTTCCGGGAGAATTCAACAATTGCCTCCCCTATTTCACCTCCATAGAATACACCAATACCGTCACGTGTGATCTTCCTGTATGACCGTGCGAGTTCCTGATTTCGAAAGATTTGGCCTGGCTCAGGAGCCGTGCCGTTAATAAGGTACGACCGTGCGCTGTTTTTGTGTGCACGTAAAATATCTTCTGAATTTTTCCATTCTCCTGCGATAACCTCCGTAACTGGAAAACCATTTTCCGCGTAGTTTATGGCATCCTCAAATATTTCGGAGAGGCCAAGTCTCCCGTATTTCTCAACAGCTTCAGCCCATCCATGCAAGGCTCCGGGAACGGTAACAGGAAGAATGCCCCAAGAAGGAATTTCCTTAATGCCTTTTTCATGGAAAAAAGAAATATTGGCCTGCCCGGGAGATTTTCCGCTCCCGTTCATGCCCACTATTTTATTCTGCTTTGCCAGGTATATCAGCGCAAAGGCATCACCTCCCAATCCGGCGGAATGGGGCTCAACCACATTCAGTGTGCTCACCATGGCAACAGCGGCGTCAACAGCGTTTCCACCATGAGCCAGTATTTTATATCCTGAAAGCGTGGCAAGAGGTTGACTTGACGCAACCATCCCGTTATTCCCCATGGTAACGGATCGCTGTGCGTAACTCTTGAATTCTCTTTTCTGGTTATAATAAAAATCCATGGATTGCTCCTCCTTATCAATACCTCATTATTCTTTATGGAGTCAGGGTGCCTGAACATTGCATTGCCTGCCCCGGTTTCATCCTTCTTTTTTATTGCCCTTATAATTTCAGTTGTGAGAAATGAGCGTCTATTTATACTACACTCTCTACCTTTTATCAAATAGTTGGCAGACTTTCGCCCTTGCGTTGGCATATCCTCTTTTCACTATAAGCATAAGACGACATGAACTGAAAATCAAACTATTAAACCATCCTCACACCCCAAAGCTGGGAAGAATTCAGAAGCCCCTGAGCCAACTGAGAGAAAAGATAGAAGAGAAAAAACTGATTGAGCTTTTCATATCACTGACATATCATAATATTTCAACACATTCACAGAGAGGAGATTATAAATGGACCTTGCGCACTATTTTGAAAACATAAAGGGAAAAGGAGTGTTAGCAACCGCAGATGATCAAGGGCACGTAGATGCGGCCGTGTATGCACGACCACATATTGTGGACAAAGATACTATCGCATTTATTATGCCTGACCGTTTAACTCACCATAACTTGCAGTCAAACATCCACGCGGCCTATCTCTTTATAGAGGAAGGCCCCGGGTACAAGGGTATCAGGCTGTTTCTTAGCAAGGTTCGTGAGGAAGAAGACAGCGAGCTTCTTCGCTCCATTCGCCGAAAAAAGTATGCCACAGAACAAGAAGGAGAGGAAACGTCTCGCTTCCTGGTATTCTTCAAGGTTGACAAGATCTTACCACTCATTGGGCTTGGTAAAGAGCAATAAGGGGAGATGCCATGAGGGTTTTTATCACGGGTGGTCTTGGGTTTGTTGGCACACAGCTATCTATGCGGCTTTTAAAAAACGGACACGAGGTCACCGTTGTCGACCATTCACCTAAACCGAAGCCATATACACCCGACCAGGTTAAATACGTCTCTGCGGATACCACTATTCCAGGAGCGTGGCAAGAGGAGCTTGTAAAGCACGATGCGGTTATCAATCTGGCAGGTGCCTCGATCTTTCAGCGATGGAATGATACAACGAAACAGCTCATTTATAATAGCAGGATTCTCACAACACGGAATATAGTAGAGGCCATGACTGGCGAAAAAGGCGCCCTGCTTTGTAGCACATCAGCTGTGGGATACTACGGTTTTCAATATGATGAGGAATTGATAGAGGAAGATAGACCTGGAGATGATTTTCTGGCAAACGTTTGTGTGGATTGGGAAAAGGAAGCTCTCAAGGCTGCGGATAAAGGGGTTCGGGTGACAATAACCAGATTTGGTATCGTCCTGGGAAAGACAGGAGGCGCTTTGGGTCAAATGATTTCGACATTCAAGAAATTTGTTGGTGGACCATTAGGGAACGGGAATCAGTGGTTTTCCTGGATTCATATGGAAGACCTTCTGAGCGCATTCCTGTTCGTCTTTGATAATCAGGATATCCACGGTCCAGTTAATGTATGCTCGCCGAATCCAGTTCGCAACAGGGAACTCGCCACAGCACTTGGTAAGGCGCTTTCGCGACCTTCTTTTTTCAAGGCACCTGCTTTTTTGATTCGACTTGTGCTCGGGGAATTTGGATCGGTGGTTCTTGAAGGTCAGAGAGTTATCCCTGCAAAGCTACTCTGGCAAGGGTTTACGTTTCAGTACCCGGAGATCATGGGGGCCCTTAAGGAGGTTATAGGAGGCTGATACCGTCAGGAGCAGCTCTCATATTTTGATGACCTTGACCCTTGGAGCAGGGAAAAGCTCCTGCATGTATCATATGCGTTGGAAAGAACGATCACCTTTTGTGACCACAGCATATCCCATTCTGGCCTGTTTTTTCCTCTGAAGCCATGTATTTCGTTTACGATTACGCACCTGATTTCTTGAGGATGATGGGGAACATTCATGGTAAATAGAATCCAATTCGTCTTTCTTAGCATCGGCCACTTCTGCGACCATTTTTTCATGTTAGTATTTGCAACAGTGGCGGCGCTTTCACTCTCCCAGGAATGGGGAATGAGCTATGCGGAACTCATCCCGTATGCCACGCCTGGCTTTGTGGCTTTTGGTGTGTGTGCGGTCCCTGCGGGCTGGCTTGCTGATAGGTGGAGCCGTAATGGCATGATGGTCGTCTTTTTCATCGGCCTTGGCCTGAGCTCAGTTTTCACCTCGCTTGCACAAACGCCTCTCCAGATTGGAATCGGCCTCTTCGCCATCGGGATCTTTGCGGCGATCTATCATCCAGTGGGACTCGCGCTTGTTGTGCAAGGGCGCGAGAATACAGGTGTGCCGCTCGCTTTCAACGGCATTTTCGGCAACATGGGGGTGGCGTGCGCAGTGCTCATCACGGGATTTTTCATCGATCACGACGGCTGGCGCTCCGCTTTCGTTTGGCCAGGGATTGTATCGGTTACAATCGGAATGACCTATGCCGGGGTCCTGTATGCGGGCCGAAGCACAATATCCCAGAACACCTCCCATCATATCACGAAAAAGAAGCTTGAAGAAACCAAAGCGATGGACAGGCGCCTGCTCAGCCGTGTGTTCGGTGTAATCTTTTTATCTACAGCGCTTGGAGGACTTATCTTCCAGAGTACGACCTTTGCATTGCCAAAGGTTTTCGACGAGCGCCTTACCGAGCTGGCAATGTCCGCAACGCTCGTGGGGAGGTACGCCTTTGTTGTATTCGCCATCGCTGCCTTTGGCCAGCTCGTTGTTGGATATCTCGTGGATCACTATTCTATCAGATTGGTATTTGCGGTCGTAATTGCGCTCCAGGCTCTATTCTTCGCATTGATGCCCGGGCTCACGGGCTGGAATGCACTCGGTGTTTCCATGGCCTTCATGCTTGTTGTCTTCGGTCAGATCCCCATCAACGACGTGTTGATTAGCCGTATTACGCGAAGTGAGTGGAGAAGTCGGGTCTATGCATTCCGGTATATTATAACCTTTTCGGTCATGGCATCTTCGGTACCCATCATTGCATGGATTCATCATCGCTGGGGCTTTGATACCCTGTTCACCGTGCTCTCAGCTACTGCAATTTGTATCTTAACTGCGGTTTTGATGCTGCCAAAAGGTCTTTCTGTGAAACGCTCATCATAGGCACGTTTCAATAGATGGCAGAGCATAAAGCTTCTGTTATAAAGGAATCTTCTTTATACAGCGAAATCCAAGCCAGGGGGCGCCGTTGATGGGGTCTTCAGGGCTCCAGCGACAGGTAACTCTCACAAATGTTGCAGACCCTAAAAAGCATCCTCCCCGCATGGGAAAAGATCCTCCTTGCCATTGGCCCTCGCACATCTCCCATACATTACCGCACATGTCGTAGCACCCATATGGACTCATCCCTGTGTGAAAGAGGCCGATCTCTGATGTGGTCCCAAGACCGAGTTCTCTGGAATTACATCTCCCGAGGATGAACCCATGCCCCCATGTCCAGAAACGCCTGTCTGTTCCCCTTCCTGCTTTTTCCCATTGTGCCTCAGTGGGGAGGGATTTTCCCGCCCACGTGGCATAAGCCCTTGCATCGTCCCAACCTACAAACACAACAGGTTGCATTGACTTTCTCCATACGGGGTGATTCCAGAGATACGGTGCTCGATGCCCTGTCTCCTTAAGGAATGTATGGTATTGGGAGTTTGTCACCGGATACCTATCAATATAGTATGCATCAAGGTGAAGACGGCGCGCAGGCAGTTCGGTAGCAAATACCTGGTTTACCCGCCCGTCTCGCAAAAAGACATGGCGGAGTTCTTCCTGGGTAATTCCCATGGTAAATTGACCTGTGGGCACCAACACCATCTCGGCTCTATCTATCGGGCACACAATAGTGTCAGGAGGAGGTTCAGAGCCGAGTTCAGCGCTTATATCCCAGCCATTTTCCAATGTGGCATTCCTTTGTAGAATGATACTTCCTAAAAAATTGGGCTCAACCTTTGAGGCAAGTCAACTACTACAAGGAGAGTTCAAAAGCAAGAAAAGAGCAGATGTTTGAACATGAGTGAAGCAACATAAGGTTATACAGCTACAGGGGATTTCTTCTTTTTCCAGATGAATGATTACAATTTTAGAGGTTTGAGAGAAATTTGTCAATGAATCCATTTCCGAATCCATTTGCCTGCCTGCAACCTTTTTGGAGTTCTTATTCATTGACAATTTTTGAGCTTATTGAAAAATAGTCTTGACTTTTATTCATTTTGATGAATAATAGTCGATATGGATACGAGGGAACCGTATTTGAAAATCTGGCAGGAACTATCCAGAGAAAAAAACATGATATTCCTTGTTGGACCTCGCCAGGTAGGTAAGACTACACTTTCCAAAATTATTTCCAGGAATTTTATAAATAATCTCTATTTCAACTGGGATATTCCACAAGACAAGACCCGTCTTGTGGAGAACCCCACTTTTTTCCAAGAAATAAAACGTCGAGATCCATCGATTCCTTTGATCATATTCGATGAAATCCATAAATACAAAGATTGGAAGAATTATCTCAAAGGTGTCTATGACCAATACCATGAAAGCTATCAATTCCTCGTCTCAGGAAGTGGCAGGCTGGACATTTATCAAAAAGGCGGGGACTCTCTGGCCGGTCGTTATTTTCTCTTTCATCTATGGCCTTTTACAATGTCAGAACTGGGGAGAAGAAACCTCACCATTGATGACTTTTTAGCGAATCCTTTACAAATCAGTATGGAAAACAGTGAAACGCTCAAAGAAAAATGGGTACGACTCTCTAAGCTTAGTGGTTTTCCAGAACCCTATTTAGCTAATCGGATGGCTACTTACCGTCGATGGTCAAACACCTATTCTAATCAATTAATTCGGGAGGACATTCGCGATCTCACAGGCATCAAATCTGTGAGAGATATGGAAACACTTTATTTTTTGCTCCCTTCTAAGGTGGGCAGTCCTCTCTCGATTCCATCTCTCACTACTGATTTAAAAGTATCGTATAACTCGGTTCGAGGGTGGTTGGCTCTATTTGAGAGATTTTTCTTAATCTTTAGTATTCCCCCATGGACTGAAAGAATTGCACGGGCCATTCAAAAAGAACGTAAGATTTACCTGTGGGATGCACCTCGCATAGAAGATTCTGCGGCCCGTTTTGAAAATATGGTCGCTATGGAGCTGTGGCGGGCGGTTACAAACTGGAATGATTTGGGCTATGGCCAGTTCTCATTGCACTTTATAAAGAATAAAGAACAGCAGGAAGTAGATTTCTTAATCGCACATGTACGTAAACCGCTTGTTTTGATAGAGGCTAAAATATCAGAGACACAACCATCTTCACCGCTCAAGAAATTTCAGAAGGCCCTACGCATACCCGCAGTTCAGCTCATAGACGAAGATGAAGGATATCGGATGTTTTCTAACAATGATCAATCTATTCTTGTTGCTCCGGCGTACCAGTGGCTCTCCCAGTTACCTTAATTCGCATTCAGCCCTTTTTCTTTTTTTAAATATCTTTTTCCTCCTCCTTTTAACTTATAGGATTGTGCCAGATGGGGTATGAAAGCGATGCTTAGCTGCAGTAATGGAAAGATATCACAGAATCTATTGACGGGTTGTTGGCTGTTAAGTATTATGAAGGAGATAAAACTCCGGATCAAGTGTGCACAGGCTTGCTCGGTTTCAACTCTGAAATTTTTTACTCGTCTCTCATGTGACATTTGTTCCATTAATTTCTGCTTGACGATTTTTACACCTCAATCGTAAATTATTGCAGCATCAATGTGCTGGTAACCTAAAAGAGACTGGGTATCTGTATGTCCAGTTCTGTTCTACGAGAGAGCTTTATATCAGATTTATCTTGCGATAATGTCGTAAAGAAATTAAGTCTTTTTTGTGAGCCTACTACATATATTCAATTAATTACTTAAGGGGGGTGATCA
>Ga0315545_1001360_pt1 | contig 23883 bp, 23 predicted proteins | sample SalMarSW160210MG_FD_203096 | JGI IMG/M metagenome (GOLD analysis project Ga0315545, IMG submission 203096) | Salt marsh sediment microbial communities from the Plum Island Ecosystem LTER, Massachusetts, United States - Salt Marsh Sediment SW1602-10 ...
TACATAGCCAAGTTAATGTACAATATGGATTTAATCATCTTGACAAGGGTATTAGTTGGATTAACTGCGGTTTTACTTGTAGCCGCAACACTCTCAACTGTAAGCTCACTTAAATTGAAACGGGCAACAGACAAGCTCGCAAAAATACAACTAAGCATAGCAAGCGCTTCACTATCAAGGACTTTACAAATTCCCAAAGAGTGGCTCAATGATAATATTGAAGCTCTTAAAGATACCCTAAAGGAAGCTTTCCCTCAAAAGCAAATATTCCATGCGTTAGAGAAGGGGGTATCACCAGAAGAGTTAACAAAATTAGAGCAAAAAACGCTGCAAATAAAATGGTCTATAGATGATAACGAACTAATAATAACTTTCCCTATCAACTTATCTTCTGCAATTTTAACACTACTTTTAATAGATGCTAGAGAACCTGATAAAATCAAAAAATTATTCTATCAAAGTCCTATAACAGCTTTGAGTATGAAAGAAGGGTAGTTTTTAGGGGTGATGAAGCCTATTTAAAAGAAATATTCTCCCTCTCCTGTAAAAGAGAGGGCGAGAAAGGAGGTGAGGTTGACCAGTATTAAAGGAGGTGAACTATGATTCCTGACAACTTATCACGAGTAGCGGTCTTTGTAGATGGTAGCAATTTATATTTTGCAGTTAGGGACGGACTGCATAGACAAGATATCATCGATATAGAGAATCTTGCCAAGAAATTGACCAAAGAACGCCAATTAATACGCATTTATTATTACCATGTACCGATGCTGGAAGGGGACTCTGATGCAGCCAGGCGGCATCAAGCCTTCCTAAACCGCCTTGGTTATGTGGACTATCTCCAACTTAGACTTGGCAGGCTCGCTCCCAGACCAGTTAAAATCCGTTGTCCATTGTGTGGCAAAGATATTACGTATACGACACATATTCAAAAGGGCGTAGATACCAGGATTGTTATTGACATGGTAGGATTAGCCCTTCTTGACGCCTACGACATCGCCATTCTGGTATCAGGCGATGCTGATTTGGCTGAGGCAGTTAATTTTATTAAAGAACACACACATAAGTATGTAGAAAACGCGTGTGTAATGTGGCAAGGGTGGGCTAAAAACCTTAGAGAGGCTGCGGATGTGCGCATTCGTCTGACTGAAGAATTTTTGCTGGATTGCTGGGTGCAAAAGGATGAATGAAACCAAAAAGCCCGTTGCTGGCAGCACAACAACGGGCAGATAAATAACCCTCTGTTGGCAGTACAGCAGAGAGTCGTTTAATTACTATAGTATAATGCATATAATTATGCACGCAAATTCGCCATTTGTCAAGACCATCACCTCTCAAATTTCTACAAAAAAAGGAGTGAGCACTGAAAATACTGGTTGTTGGCGGCGGGGCTAGAGAGCATACCTTAGTCTGGAAGCTAGCCCAGAGCCCAAAGGTTAAGGATATTTTTGTCGCTCCGGGCAATGCCGGCACAGCCCAAATTGCCCATAATCTGGATATTAGCCCTAATAATATAGAGTCCATCAGCAAAATAGCCCAGGAAAAGTGTATTGACCTTGCTGTTATCGGACCAGAAGCACCTCTAGCTGATGGTATCGTTGACTACTTCCAGGGTATAGGTATTCCTATTTTCGGTCCGACTAAGAAAGCTACTGAGATAGAGTCAAGCAAGGTGTTCGCCAAGGAGTTGATGCAAAAATATGGTATCCCCTGTGCTCAAAGCACCAGCTTCTCTACCTATACTGAAGCAAAGGAATATATACAGCGGCAGACACTGCCTATTGTGGTCAAAGCCGATGGGCTGGCGGCGGGTAAGGGCGTAATCGTAGCCGACTCAATTCCACAAGCCTTGGACACTCTTACCAACCTTATGGAGTCTAGAGCCTTTGGTGCCGCTGGGGAAAAGGTAGTTATTGAAGAGTGCTTATCAGGAAAGGAGATGAGCGCTTTCGCCTTTACCGATGGCACCACCGTCATCCCTATGGTATCCGCCTGTGACTATAAAAGGATATATGACGGAGACCGTGGACCCAATACTGGTGGTATGGGTAGCTATAGCCCGCCACACTTCATGACCCCCACATTGGCTAAAACAGTAATGGAAATCATCATGGAACCAGTTGTAAAGGCTATGGAGAAAGAAAAAGAACCTTATAAAGGCGTTCTTTATGGTGGATTAATGATTACCACTGACGGACCAAAGGTGCTAGAATTTAATGCCCGGTTTGGTGACCCAGAAGCCCAGGTTACCCTCCCTTTACTCAAAACCGACCTGGTAGATATTCTCCTCGGTGTAATTAATGGCAACCTTGACCAAATAAATGTAGAATGGAGTGAGGAAGCCTGCTTGGGAGTAGTGATGGCATCAGCCGGCTATCCCGGTAGCTATCAAAAGGGGTTCCCCATTAGCGGCTTGGATAATTTAGATAAAGACATTCTGGTATTTCACGCTGGAACTAAGATAGGGCCAAAACCAGAAGAGATATTGACTAATGGAGGGCGAGTGCTTACTGTAGTAGCTACCGGTAAAACTATTGCCGAGGCGAGAGAAAAGGTTTATGCTAATATAGCACGAATTCACTTTGAGGGTTGCCACTACCGCAAAGACATCGCTGAAAAAAGGGATGATTGAAGGGGTAAAGCTCGCCAGAGGCGACTCTGTCGACCCCTTCAAAAAAACTACCTGGGTGACTTCTTAAATTAAAATATGTTGAGTAGCTCAATGCACAACGAGATTGCTTCGTCATCCTTCTGGGAAGGACTCCTCGCAAAGACAACTCCTCGTCATTGCGAGTCCTTCGGTAGAAGGGCGAAGCAATCTTAATAGAGAGAATGCCGAAGTCCATGCAATTAACTAAAGATTAAGGATTAAGAAGGTGAGTTTAATACTATGCCACTAGTAGCCGTAGTTATAGGTTCTAAATCAGATGCTAAAGCCATACAGCCAGCATTGGATACACTAGACAGCCTTGGCATTGATTATGAGGTCAATGTAATATCAGCCCACCGTAACCCAGAGAAGGCTAGGCAATACGGGCTGGCTGTCCAAAGTCGGGGGGTTGAGGTCATCATTGCCGCTGCCGGTGGAGCCGCCCATCTGCCTGGAGTCCTGGCTAGCTGGACTACTCTGCCGGTAATAGGTATCCCCTTAGCCACCAGCGAACTAAAAGGCATGGATGCCCTCTACTCCATAGTTCAAATGCCAGCCGGGATACCGGTAGCCACGGTGGCTATAGGCACTGCCGGGGCTAAGAATGCCGCTTATCTGGCTGCTGAAATTTTATCCCTGAAGTATGATAAAATACGAGAAGCCTACGGAAAATATAGGCGTGAATTACAAGGGGAAGGAAGTGTTTATTAGGAGCAGGTTGAAGGGGTTTCGCTCCTTCAAAAACCTTCCTTTCCTCTTTCCTTTGAAGGGGAGGATGATTAAGAGGGTAAGGTAGTTAAACAACCTCAAGGAGATAATAAATGATTGAACGGTATTCCAGACCGCAAATGAAAAGAGTCTGGTCAGACGAGAATAAGTTTGCTAAGTGGCTTGAGGTAGAGATTGCTGTCTGTGAGGCATGGGCTGAATTGGGTGTCATTCCCAGAGAAGCTGTACCCAAGATAAAGCTAGCCAGAGTTAATCTTAAACTTATGGAGGAAATTCTCAAGGAAACCCATCATGATATGACTGCCTTCCTTAATTCGGTATCGGAGAGTCTGGGCGATGAATCGCGATTTATCCATCTCGGTCTTACTTCTTCTGATGTAATAGATACCGCCCTTAGCTTGCAGCTAGTTGAGGCAACCGAGCTATTAAGTCAGGATATAAAAGAACTCATCTCGGTATTGGCGGAAAAAGCAATAAAATATAAATATACGGCTATGATAGGGCGCACCCATGGCATTCATGCTGAACCAATCTCCTTGGGGCTAAAGCTGGCATTATGGATTGAGGAGATGAAGCGCAATAAGCGAAGGCTTACCGAAGCCAAAAAGGCTATCGCTGTAGGAAAGATTTCAGGAGCAGTAGGCACCTATGCTACATTATCCCCCGAGGTTGAAGACAAAGCTTGTGCCAGATTAGGGTTTACCCCAGCCCCAGTATCAAGCCAGGTTTTACAACGCGACCGCCACGCTCAATTCACAACCACTTTAGCTATAATTTCCAGCTCTCTAGAGAAATTCGCTACCGAGATTAGGGGGTTGCAACGAACCGAAACCCGAGAGATAGAAGAACCCTTCTCCACCGGGCAAACCGGCTCATCAGCTATGCCGCACAAGCGAAATCCAGAGCTTTGTGAACGAATATGCGGCTTATCCCGATTGGTACGAGGCTATGCTCTAACCTCAATGGAAAACGTTGCCCTGTGGCATGAGCGCGACATAAGCCACTCCTGCACCGAGCGCATTATCCTACCCGATTCCTGCCTTATACTGGACTACTCCCTTGCCCTTTTCACCTCAATAATGAAAGGGCTACATATTTATCCACAACGAATGAAACGGAATATAGAGCTAACTAAAGGCTTAGTTTTCTCCCAGCGAGTAATGCTGGCTCTTATTGATAAAGGACTGAGTCGGCAAAAAGCGTACGAATTGGTCCAGCGCAACGCTATGAAATCCTGGAAGGGGCATAGAAACTTCCTCAGTCTGCTAAAGGCTGACCCTGAGGTTACTGCCATTCTGCCCCAAGCCGAGATTGAGCCACTTTTTGATTATCAATACTATCTGCGTTACGTAGATGTCATCTTTGCCCGACTAGGCTTGACCGAATCCCAATGGAAAGAGAAACTTGGTATAGCTGAGCCTTCCGAGCTAGCACCTAGAGCAATATGAGTATTAGTCCATCAATTCTAATAAATACAGACCTGCCACTGCCATTATTTATCCGGGGCAAGGTTCGGGATAGCTACGACCTGGGCAATCACCTTCTTATTATAGCTACCGACCGAATCTCAGCCTTCGATTTTATCTTGCCCTGCGGTATTCCTGATAAGGGTTGGGTGCTTAATCAGCTCTCTATCTTCTGGTTTAGGCAAACGGCAAATCTGGTATCCAATCATTTGGTAGAAGCCATTGATGATGTTCACTGCCTTGATACCTATATTCTTGATGAAGACCGTTTCCCCTACCCTTCATACCTGGCTGGTCGGTCTATGATTGTTAAAAAGATAGAACGTATTCCTATTGAATGTGTGGTGCGTGGCTACCTTGCCGGGTCAGCCTGGGCAGAATATCAGCAGTATGGAACTATTTCTGGGATACCTATAGCCAAAGGTTTAAAACAAAGCCAGGAATTACCCCAGCTATTATTTACTCCAACCACTAAAGCAGAAACCGGACACGACCAGCCCCTAAGTATGGATAAAGTAATGGGAATAGTGGGTGAAGCTCTAGCCGAGGAGATGAAGGAGAAAAGCCTAGCTATCTATAGCTTTGCCCAAGAGTATGCCCAAGCCAGAGGCATTATCATAGCTGATACCAAGATGGAGTTCGGGCTGGATAATGACAAGCTCATCCTTATTGATGAGCTACTGACCCCTGACTCAAGCCGCCTGTGGGACGCTGAGCAATATAAAATTGGTCACTCCCAACCTAGCTATGACAAGCAGCCGGTTCGTGACTGGCTCGTTCAGTCAGGGTGGAATAAAGAACCCCCAGCCCCCATGCTCCCCCCAGAAATTATTGAAGATACCACCAAGAGATACGAGCAGGCTTACGAGAGGCTGACGGGGAGGAAATTAAGATAGGTTGGTTTAAGAAGGAAGACTATAGAGAGCATAGATACGTTAGACCCTCAATCATTTCTGGAACAGGTTCTTTTTTCAACCCTACGGATAGAACTCCTGAACGATGACAATACGCTTCGAGGTATCGGGACCGGATTCTTACTCAAGGTTGACTTCCCTCAGAACCCCGAGGAGAGTTTGGTCTTACTAGTTTCAAATAAACATGTACTGGAAGGAAGTCAAAAGTTAAGTATTACTTTTCATCGTAGGAATGTAGCTTCCAATCTTCCCGAATTGAGACAAACTATAACCTATCAAGCTACCAGTAGTAAAGAAGTTCTATTCCTTCACCCCAATCCCGAAATCGATCTTGCATGTATTAATATGTCAAGCCTCGTCTCTCAATTGGGTTCACAGATATACTATAAATTTCTCGACAAAGGAGTTTTTGCGAATTTCACTGAACCTGAACTTGATGTCGGGCAAAGAGTAATTTTTATAGGTTACCCTGAGAATCGCTATGACCAACGCCACAACTTGCCTATATTGAGAAGTGGCGTAACAGCTAGTCATCCAAGGCTAAACTACAATGGAGAGGCGCAATTCTTAATAGATGCTCAAGTTTTTCCTGGGTCAAGCGGAAGCCCAGTCTTTCTAAACATGAAGAAGGCCCAATATAATAGGGGTCAAATTATTATTGGCACTGGGCTCCCTTATCTATTTGTTGGAGTAGTTTCAGCCACGATGATTAGGAATAACATCGTTACCTCGGCCCCTACAAAGTTAGTAGGCGTTTCACAAGAAGTCATCGGGCTAGGGCTTGTCTTCAAAGCAACAGTATTGAATGGCCTAATTGACTTGGCCCTTCAGCGGGTTTGGAATAAGATTCAGACGCAAGCGGGCTAACTACCCCTCTAGCAACTCCTTGGTGCTGGGCAGTTCGCCGCTAATGCGCTCGTCAATTCTGGTTGCCGTATCCAAAGCTCTACCCAACGCTTTAAACAGGGCTTCGGCTTTGTGATGGTCATTGATACCGTATACAATCTTGGCGTGGAGATTGAGCCTGCCTTCAATGGCAAAGGACTCAAGGAAATGACGTATAAGATCAGTAGGGAATCCGAACATATCATTATCACTAAAGGGCAGCTCTAATACACTGTATCCTCGACCACTGATGTCCACTACTACCATAGCTAAGGCATCATCCATAGGCACTAAAGCATTAGCCATTCGGCTAATGCCCCGCTTCTCCCCCAGGGCCTCACCAAAGGCTTTACCCAAACAAATAGCCACATCTTCTACCAAGTGATGCTGGTCATCCCCTGTCGCTGAAATCTTTATATCAAATATTCCATGGCGGGCAAGCTGAGCCAGCATATGGTCAAACATTCTAATCCCGGTGCTCACCTCACATTTACCACTACCATCAATATTAAGCTCCAAGCTGATATTTGTTTCCCTGGTCTCTCGTTTGATAACAGACAGTCTATTAGCCACTTATTTTCCCTCCTAATTCTTGAAGTGCCCTGATTAAGGCATCAGTATGTTCTGGTTTGCCCACGCTAATGCGGATAGCATTTTGTAAAAGTGGCTTATCAAAGTAACGAACCAGAATGCCTTTACTTTGCAATTTTTGATGGAGCTGGCTTGCTTTACCATTTAGAACCGAGCAGAAAATGAAGTTAGCTTGAGAAGGGAAAGGCTTCAAGAATTGTAGCTTCTTTAACTCACCAAAAAGCCTATCCCTTTCACTAACTATAGCCTTTATTCTGCCCAGTAAGTAGTCAATATCCTTTAGCGACTCCCTCACTGCCACTAGAGCCGCTACATTTACATTATACGGTATCTTGATTTTCAGCAGATAATCAGCAATTTTAGGCGGGAAGATACCATAACCAACCCTCAAACCAGCCAGCCCTGCCCATTTGCTGAAGGTCCGCAGTACCATCAAATTTTCATACTGGCTAACCAGCGGAGCCACTGTTTCCTCACTAAATTCATAGTATGCTTCATCAACTACCACTGGGAGCCCCGTATCTAATATTTCTAATATATCCTTTTGGGGTGTTATATTCCCCGTAGGACTATTAGGGTTAGCCAGAAATATTAATTTTGTCTTTTTGCTTATGACTGCTTTTACTGCATTGACATTGACAGCGAAGTTTTCATCCCGAGGTACCTCAATCAATGTGCCGCCATTTATTTGCGTGCTAAAACGATATATATCAAAGGTAGGGACTAAGTTTATCACCTCATCACCCAACCCGACAAATAAGCGTATAATGAGGTCTATTAGCTGGTTACTGCCACCGCCAGCCACGATACACTCGGCACTAATGCCAGTATACTCAGCCAATAGTTCCCTGAGCTCGGCCTGCCCGTCATCAGGGTAAATATTAAAATAGGGGTAGGTCGCCAGAGCCCGGCTCACCCTTGGCGAACAGCCGTAGGGATTCTCATTAGCATCCAGCTTAATAATATTTTCCACCGAAACTTCAACCTTCCCCTTTAATGTTTCAGGGGAGGTACTGGCAGCATAACCGCCAAAGGTCATCAGATGAGACCGTATTAACTTTTCTATTCCATTAAAAGAAACCACAATAGACTACCTCGCTTAATTTGATGCCTCCAGCCGTTTCTCTACTGCCCGGGCATGAGCCTCAAACCCCTCAGCTCTAGCTATAGTTACTGCTGATGGACCTAGCTGTTTTAAACTAGCCCCATCTATATTAACCAAATCTATAATTTTAATAAAATCCAGTATATTCAGTGGTGAGCTGAATCGAGCTGTCCCGCCCGTAGGTAAAGCGTGGCTCGGTCCAGCCACATAATCACCCAAGACCACAGTTGAGTTCTCCCCTACAAATATACATCCGGCATTAGACACCTTATCGATGTAAGAAGCTGCCTTCTGCATCATCAGGCAAAGGTGCTCAGGGGCATAAAGGTTAGCTAATTCTATAGCCTCATCTACATCAGTAACCACTACGAGCATCCCTCTATTTTTTAAGGATTCAGCAGCTATTGCTTGCCGCTCCAAGCTCTCAAGCTGCTGTTCAACCTCCTGGCTCACCTTATCTGCCAACCACCGTGAGGTAGTTATCAAAATAGCTGAGGCTAAGGGGTCATGTTCCGCCTGAGCCAAAAGGTCAGCAGCGCAATATTCAGGGTTAGTTCCCTCATCAGCGATAATTAACACCTCACTAGGTCCCTGAAGCCCATCAATATCAACTGCCCCATATACCAGCTTCTTAGCCAAAACCACAAAGATGTTACCCGGACCGCAAATCTTGTCCACTTTAGGAATAGACTCAGTTCCGAAGGCTAAGGCACCAATCGCCTGAGCACCACCCACACTAAAAATGCGGTCAACCTGAGCAATATCAGCCGCCACTAGCGTAGGTGCAGGAATTGCCCCTTCCCCTCTTGGCGGGGTAACCAGAATAACCTCCTTAACACCAGCCACCTTAGCCGGTATGGCTGTCATCAGCACCGTTGATGGATAGCAGGCAGTGCCACCGGGAGCATAAACGCCAACACGCTCTAACGGGCGGATTAATTGACCTGAATCGGGCTTAGTGCCTCCACTCCAAAAACTATTTTTTTGTACCGAATAAAACGAACGAATTTGGTCCGCTGCCAGCTTGAGTGCCGATAAAAGCTCTCTATCTACCTCCCGATAGGCACCAGCCGTCTGTTGTTTACTTACCTCCAGTGAGGTAATCTTTATGCCATCAATCTTCAAGGTATAATCAAAAAGGGCGGCATCTCCTCTATTACGCACCTCATTAACAATTTGCCTGACAGCCTCCTCTGGGTCATCAGTGCCAAACATCTCTTTTAGCCTTTGCCTAAGAGCTGGTGAAATCGGGTAAAACTCAGACGGTACTTGCCTGGATAGTATAGATTCGGCTAACTGAAAACCTTCAATAATTTTCAATTTAGACGTCCTCCACTGCAGTTTGTAAGGTCTCAATAATAGACTTTATCCTTTCACTTCGGATAGGACTATGCATGCTATTGGTGTTACCAATCAGGCAAGCAGTTGATATAAAAAGGGTATCAATAATCTTAAGGTTATGACGAGATATGGTTCGCCCTGTCTCAGTATTCTCTATCAAAAGGTCGGCATCCTCGGGTATAAAGGCTTCACTGGCTCCCCAGGTAGGAATCACCCTATACATTCCCAGATGATTATCCCTGGCATACTTATCAGCTATATTCAAATACTCTGAAGCCACTCTAAATGGTACCAATCGCTTGGCAATGAGTTGTCTCAAGCTATAAACATCGGCTATGGGCAAATCTTTACTCACCACGGCCACTATTTTTACCTTGCCAAATTTGAGGTCTTGAAGCTCTGTCACCGGGCTAGATGGAAATCGGTAAAGATGCTCCCGTAACCAATCCCTACCGGTAATAGCCAAGTCAAAATTCCCATTAGCTACCTGCAGTGGCATATCCTGAGGTCTAATTACCTTGATCATGACCCCAGATAAATTGGTAGTTGGTCGACGATTGCTTACCGGTGATGTGTAATCATCAATCCGAATACCAGCTTTACTGAGCAGACGAAGGGCAGGTACTTGCTGATGTCCATCAGGTAAAGCTAACCGGACTATGCTATCATCCACCGCGGGAAAACCCTGACCAGCAATTTCCGGCATTGTCACCGCCTCCGCTGATGAGAGGTGCTTTCGTCTAACCACCGGTTTACTATGATAGATAGAAGCCAATATGTCGCCCAAGTCCTTTGTTTCCCAGCTACTCGTATTAGCTATCAGAAAGGTACTAAAATTAAGGACTTTGGCTAACGGCTTTAGTCCATAGTTGAAGATTGGCCCCTTTGTCCTCCCCTGGATTAATACCAAATCGCAACTTTCTGGGGGATAAACTTCAGCCGCTCCCCACAGGGGGAAGACTCCAAAGCGTCTCAGCCGAAAGTTTACGGCAAAGGACTCGGCTAGGTTGGGATACTCACTAGCAATGCGTATGATGCCCGGCTTGGTTTTTAACTCCGCCACTGTGGCTACCGCAGACCTGTTGGCAGCCATATATAAGGCGCCATCTCCGTATCCCAGGTCTCTCACCTTGACCAAGGCACTACTTGGGTATCTAACTAAAAGCTCTTCAATCCAATCCAGCCCACAAATGCCTAAATCATAGTTTCCCACCGCTACCTGAATAGGTACATCCTTTTCGTGAACCACTTTGGCTATAAAATTGGGAAACTTTGATGACTTAAGGCGGTAAAAACGCGCCGTCTCATGGTAGCCATCTAGCCCCCAGCCTGCCCTGCGGAGCAAGCTAGCTGTGTCACCTAAAAGGCGCCCCTTGGGCAATGCTATCTTTATCGACACCTTTCTCCCCCAAAATTACTAAAACCTCGCTCATTTACTGTAATAATCTATGAGCATCCATCCACTTGTATGTCACCTTGACCCTGAGAGAAAGCGAAGGGGAAGGATCTGAAGCACCTGGAGATTCTTCGCTGTCTCTTCCACTTCACTTCATTCAGTGTCAGAGCTTCCAACAGTATGACAGCAAGGTGAACGGTTACAATAATTTTAATACCTCGTCCGCAGTTTGCGCCTCAAACTTTCGGTTTTTAACCTGGTCAGTTAAAATGAATAGAGGGGCTTGATTTTGAACATCAATCGTCCACCTCAAGTCATTTACCTCACGACCACCCAGAGCAAGTTCAGCCACATACCCGGCTTCACGAAGGTGACTGGCGATGTTAAAGCCTTCTTTCACTGCCTCTGGTTCAGCCCTGATTAGAACTCTCTGACCTGAAGGCTCAGCTAAGATTTCCGGCTTTACCATATCCATCAATCGGTCAAGGTAGAGGGCAAAACCTGATGCTGGAATATCCTTACCACCCATTAAAGGAATAAGGGCATCATATCTCCCCCCACCACCTACCTTCTCCTCACCTATAAAGAACTGGAAAATCACCCCGGTATAGTATTCAAAGTCCCTGCCTGAAGCTATATCAATCTGATAGTCATAACCTAAAGCCTCAAGCTGGTCAACAGTACTTATGAAATCATCAATGGGGAGTTCAAGCCCAGCTAAATCCTGGGTAAATAGCGCCTTCAAATTTTTTAGAAACCCGGATGATTTTCCCTTCAGGTCTAACAAAGGCATAATGCTGTCTAGCTCAGGTCTCTCCGACTTCATCCTGGTCAGCGCTTCTATATCCCCATCCAAAATATGGTCAAATATCTTGGTCTGCTCTCCTGAGCTTAACCCAAGCCTGGCTAGCAGTGCCCTTATTAAGCCGGCATGCGATAACCTTAATTCTACGCCTTCAAGTCCTAAACTTTTTAAAACCTCTAACCCCAGGGTTATCAATTCCACATCTGCTATAGTTGACCCCACCCCTATAAGTTCAACCCCACACTGCCACCTTTCTCTCGTCTCCTTGCCTGTCTGTTCAAAAACAAAGATATTAGTTACATAAAAAAGCCTGGCTAACTCTTTCTCTTCCATAGTCTCAATATAAAGCCTGACTACAGGAATAGTGCCCTCAGGTCTCAGCACTACCCTCTCCCCACTCCAGCCATCCCAATCAAGAAAGGAATACACCCTATTTAACATACTGGGGGTAAGTGTCCCGGTTGAGGTAAATAGGTGAAGGTATTCAAGGGTTGGGGTCCTCACCTCCCTATACCCCCATTCAAGACAGCAGTCCCTAAAGGTTGCCTCAATCAGGCGAAAACTTACCATTTTCTCGGGAGATAAGTCTCTACTTCCCTTGCACCTCTGAACTCTCATATACCACACCTTTGAGATAAATATTCGGTAAATTCTAACACTAATTTACCTATCTATTCAACTACGCCTCCTTTGCAATAGGATTATATTCAATATATAATTGAATTATGTTGAAACTTATACGCCTTGTAATTCTGGTGGGCTTAATATCTACCGCCTTTATAGCTATTGAGGCTCAGGCGGCTAGCTCCAGGATTGATGTGCTACATGTTGAAGGTACTATTAACCCTGTCCTTGTTGATTACATTGAGCGTGGCATTAAGCAAGCTGAGGAAGATAACGCCATTGCCTGCGTCATCACAATGGATACACCCGGTGGTTTGGACACCTCTATGCGTCTTATTGTGCAAAGCATCCTTAATGCAAGGGTTCCGATAGTGGTATATATCCCCTCAGGAGCTCGAGCTGCCTCAGCCGGGTTTTTCATTACTATATCTGCTCATGTAGCCGTTATGGCACCAGGGACTGAGATTGGCGCCGCTCATCCGGTAGCAATGAGTTCCGAGGGTGAAGCCGAAATGTCAGAAGCAATGAAAGCTAAGGTGGTCAATGATTCTGTCGCTTATGCTATAAGTATCGCCGATACTCACGGGCGCAATGCGGAATGGGCAGAGCAGGCGGTTAGAGAAGCAGCTTCACTCCCGGCGAATCAGGCTCTTGAGCAAAATGTTATTGATATGATTGCCTCCGACCTTGACAGCCTTGTCTCTCAACTTGATGGTTGGCAGGCAACCATGCTTGATGGTAGTGTAGTTACTCTGAACACTCAAGGCGCCACGATTAAGGAAGTCAAGATGAATATAGCCGAAGACTTCCTCTATACTATCAGTGACCCGAATATTGCTTACATCCTATTGAGCCTGGCTATGCTTGGTTTAATGGTTGAAATCACCAACCCCGGGCTTATCTTTCCTGGTGTAGTCGGTGGTATCTGTGGGCTCTTAGCTTTTTACTCGCTAGGAATGCTACCGGTAAACTACGCTGGGGTTCTGCTTATAGTTCTAGCCTTCGGTCTCTTTATTGCTGAGGTATTTACCACCACCTTTGGTTTATTGACTGCCGGAGGCGTAACCTCATTAGTTATTGGCTCATTAATTCTATTTAAGGGGGGTCCATTGTTTCAAATAAATCCGTGGCTGATTGCTATAGTTTCAATCTGTATTGCTGCTCTGCTCGCTTTCGTGATTAATCGAGTAATCAAGGCACACCGACATCAGGCAACCACCGGCAGAGAAGAGCTGGTGGGAAAGACGGCTATTGTCAAAGCTACCTTGGAACCCGAGGGAACCGTTTTCTTTAAGGGCGAACGGTGGACAGCAGTATCTGAGACGGGCCGGGTGGAACCCGGAGAGGAGGTGATTATAACCAAGGTGGATGGCCTAAAGTTATATGTAACTAAGGAATAATAAAGGAGGTAAACAAATGTTCTGGATCTATGTTGGTATAGCTATTTTCGTTGTGCTTATAATTATCCCGATGACAGTCAAGATTGTTGCTGAATATGAGCGAGGGGTTATCTTCCGCCTGGGGCGACTTATTGGCGCCAAGGGTCCCGGTCTATTCCTTATCATCCCCTTCGTTGACCGGATGGTGAAGGTAGACCTGAGGGTAGTAACTATGGATGTCCCGTCACAAGAGGTCATCACCAAGGACAATGTTACTGTCAGGGTAAACGCAGTGGTATACTTCAGGGTAGTTGACCCGGAAGCCTCTGTAGTTAAGATTCTAGACCATATCAGAGCCACATCGCAGATATCCCAGACGACACTGCGAAATGTATTGGGACAATCCGAACTGGATGAACTATTGACACAAAGGGAAAAGCTTAATCAAATGCTACAGAAGATAATTGACGAACATACTGACCCGTGGGGAGTAAAGGTCAGCACTGTAGAGATTAAAGAAGTCGAACTCGCCGAAACAATGAAGCGGAGCATGGCAGCTCAGGCTGAGGCAGAAAGAGAGAGACGGGCTAAAATTATCCACGCTGATGGTGAGCTTCAAGCCTCATCAAGGCTGGCTGAAGCTGGGGCAATTATCGCTAAGGAGCCAACCACCCTACAACTCCGCTACCTGCAAACATTGACCGAGATAGCCTCGGAAAGAAACAGCACTATAATCTTTCCTCTGCCCATAGACTTTTTCAATGTCTTTTCCCGCCTAAGTGGTGATAGACAGCAAAAAAAACAGATTGACAAATAACTATCACGGGAATTTTTTAGCGAGGCAAATACCCCCGAAAATACTGACCCAATAAGAAGTCGTCCAGAGCCTGCTCTTGGTAGCAGGCTCTGGGAAAAGAAATTTCCAGTTACTCACACAGGGTCACATCTCCGCTTACAATCTTGGTCAGGCTTCCATCTGGGTGGCGCAGCAGCAGACTGCCATCTATGGTTACTGATTTGGCTACGCCCTCATATATAGTTTTGCCCGATTTTACGCTAACTCTTTTACCCAGTGTTACCAAACTATCCCGCCACTCCTCGTAAATAGAGCCTCCAGTCGGCAAAACCAAGTATAATCTTTCTATCTCGACCAGTAGTTGTCTTATTAAATCTAATCTAGATACCTCTCTGCCTAACTCGTCGGAAAGACTGGTAGCAGTGAATAGAATATCAGGAAAATCGGAAAGCCTGAGATTAACATTCAGTCCAATACCTATGATAGCATAGTCCACTATATTCCCCCTGACATAACTTTCAATTAAAATCCCACATACCTTTCTACCATTAATAAGGACATCATTAGGCCACTTAACCTGTGACTTTAAGCCCGTAACTGTCTCAATACTATGAACCACAGCTAGAGAAGCTACCATAATGAGGGAAGGTAGATAAGCCATATCGGGATAGAGAATAACAGACAAAGCAATATTACCCCTGGGTGACAGCCATATACGCTTCAGTCGCCCCTTCCCTGCGGTTTGCTCATCGGCAATGATAACCGTACCCTCTGCCGCTCCCCTTCTTACCGCCTCTCGCTTTGCCATCTCCATTGTTGAGGTTAATCTAGGATAGTAAACAACTCTCTGCCCGATAAAATGAGTCTCCAGATTATCAGTAATAGAAGCCGCCGATAAACTATCTCCTTCCATTCTAACGCCACCTACAAATTAAACTAACGATAATACCATAATATCACAAATTAAGCGTTGGTAACGACTAGCCACTGGCAACGATATCAAGCAATACCTGAAGGGGTTATTTATCTTCTGGCGATAGGCTTAAAATAGCATAAAATTTGGGCAAGAATGACAGAGATACAACCGAAACCATGATTTGCCCCAAGTAGGGAAATGGATACTAAATATTGCCCTGTACAGATGAGAGTCTGGGATTTTTATTAACAATAACTTGTTGACATTTGGGTATAATATAGTATAATTATGACTATATGCATCTATTTGGCACCTCTGGTATAAGGTATATAGCGGACAGTTGGCTAATCCAGTTGACACTGAAGCTAGGACTGGCTGTAGGCAGTATTTATAGCAATGTATTAGTAGGTAATGATACCAGAACCTCTAGCAATGCTCTAAAACACGCCTTTATCTCTGGTCTACTGGCTGGCGGCTCAAGTGGCTACGATGCTGGAGTTGCGCCTACACCAACCGTTGCCTTTGCTACCAGAGGATTTGATGCCGGGGCAATGATTACCGCATCACACAACCCTCCTGGATACAATGGTATCAAACTTTTTAACCGGGATGGCTCTCCCTTTGATTCCTACCAGCGGAAGCAAATAGAAAAAATGGTTTTAGATGAATCCTTTAGCGCTGCTCCGTGGGAAGAGATTAAGAGTAGTATCAGCTACAGCGGAGTCATTGAGCAGCATATTCAGCGCATATTGCAGGACTTCCCTCACGGATTAAAGCTTAAAGTAGTGGTGGACTGCGGTTGCGGTGCCGCCTGTATGATTACCCCTTATTTATTAACCAGGTTAGGCTGTGAAGTAATAGGGTTAAACTGTTATCCCAGTGGTTTCTTCCCCCGAAATTCTGAGCCGACTGAAACCAATCTAGCAGACTTAATAAAGGCAACTAGGGAGCTTGGTGCTGACCTGGGTATTGCTCATGACGGGGATGGCGACCGGATGATGGTGGTAGATGACCAAGGCAGATTTGTTCCGGGGGATAAGATGCTGGCAATTTTTGCCCAGGAGGTAAGGGCAAAAGAAATAGTTACCACCATAGACGGTTCTTTAACATCTATGTTGTCTCTTATTTTAATTGATTATTTAACTGTCGTTCTACAATCTCACTTACCAGTATAAGCTCAATTTCCAATCCTTCTTCTCGCTCTATACGCCTAACCTCCTTTTCTGCTTCATGACTAAAAGCAAATCCTACAAATATGCCTTTATTTCTACTATCTCTTTTCATAGCTACTTCAAAATTCTCAATATCTGGTCTGCCAACTTGGTCTGTGCGCTTAACCTGAATTGGTATATATCTATCTATATCACCGAATAGGTCTATACCTTCAGTTTTTTTCTTTCTAATATCTTCAACTGGGTATAGCCTGCCATCTATCCCACCATTCCTTACTTTCACTCTGCTTGGAATACCACCAAGAGCATTAACAGCCCAATTTTGGAATTCAAATGGGGGATATTCTCTTAGCTCTTCTGCAGTCTTAGGAAGGTCTCTTACCCAAAAATCTATACCTTCTTTCATGTCATAGTTATCCTGTAACCGCTTTGCCATTATCCTACAAGCTGTAGGAGATATATCAATCCCTATCCACTCTCTCTTTTCTCGTTGAGCTACCATTAATGTAGTTCCACAACCACAAAAAGCATCTAGAACAATATCACCTTTTTTACTGCTGACTTTGATTATCCGCTCTAATAATAGTTCGGGTTTTTGTGTCGGGAATAATTGCTTTATCGGTGGCACTCGCCCAATTTCCCACACATCATCTTGGCGTGCGCCTCTAGATTTGATTTCTTCCGTTTGAGAAGGAATGCGGTGTCCTTCAACATCATAACCAGACTTGATTTTCTCCGTCCCAAACCTTTTTAAAGTTGATTCTGCTCTTTCCATATATAATTGGTTGAATATCCTCTCTGTCGAAGTAGTCTTAGAATAGAAAAGAATAATATCATGATTCCGTTGGAATTGTGATTTACCTGTTGACCATTTACGATAATGCCAAACTATCTCATTTTGAAAATTAGAATATCCAAATATAGTATCTAAGAGCTTCCTAATATAATGTGAGGCGTGCCAATCACAATGATAATAAAAACTACCAATTGATTTTAAAACTCTATATAATTCCTCTACTCTAGGTCTCATATAATTGATATAAGCTGTTACATCTTCAAATCTGTCTTCGAAGTGCCTCTTTTCTTGCTCTTTCCAGAAGGCTACATAATCTCGGTTAGAACTGAACGGTGGGTCTATGTAAATAAGGTCTATACTTTCAGATGGTATTTGCTCTAGTTTCTTGAGGCAATCACCACAATAGATAACATTTGTTTTCATTCTAAATTCCTTGAAGTCTTTTAATCTTTTGATTTTACCACATCTTTCCAGCTTCTATATAATGCTTTTACTCCAGCAGCTTCAGCAGGAGTTCTCCCTTTATGTGCTGTGTGTGGTCTAAAAAAGTTATAATGAACCAGCCAACCATCTAGGATAACTTTAGCACTTTTCTTGTCAGCTAGTGCTCTCATTACTTTAGTCCTGTCCTTCAAAGTGCCGTGAAACCGCTCAATCGCCCTCGTGGAGTCCCCTTTTCTATCTTTGATAAATGGGCTAGTTGCAACATGTTTAATATCTGCACCCCATGCCTTCTCTATAGCATCTAGATACGACCTCAATTTGTCCGTAATAACTGTTTTGGGGGTAAGTTTAGCCCTTCGTTCTGCTTTTAGCATGAGTGTCTGAGCATCTATAGTAGTTCTAGTTTCTGACATATGAGAAGCTAGAAGAAATTTAGTATCATCATCTATTACATCCCAGAACCAGATATTTTGACCTTTATCAGATTTTAGTTTCAGGACTGTTTCATCAGCAACCCAAGTGCCCCTGCTACTGAGTGGAAGATTGTTGAGTTCCTTAGAAGCTTTTTTGCTATAACGTGTTATCCATCTATATATAGTCATATGAGAAGGTGATACGCCATAGTCTAATTCTATCTGTCGCTTAATTTTATGGAGTGAGGATGCTTCATAGAACTGGTTTATGGCTGAAGCAATAATATCATAGGAGTAATGTGCCCCTTCTGGAGCATCTGCAATCACGAAAGTTCTTTTACATTTTTGGCATTTGAACCTCTGTTTGCCTTTAGCAGTTAAGCCATATCGGACTATATTTATAGAATCACAGAATTTACATTGTAGAGTATCTATATATGCTTGCTGTATTATGTTCCTGTTTAGCAGTTTCATTTTTCTTGTTTCTAATCCTTTTATTAGTCCCTTCATTGTGTCCTCCCAGTCTGAGCTTGGAGGACATCCTAAACACTAATCATAAAGCATTTTTTCTATATCATTGGTTTTTTGTACGATTCTAAATATTTTACTGTCGGCTATCTTGGAATCAAGAGTATAAATAACTCTAAGACTGATTTTGGTAGGGATAATTTGTAACCTAAAAGCCTCTTCGTTAACTTGGTCTGCAATGTACCAATCCCCATAATGTCCTAGCCTTGATAAAGCGTAGCAATAGATTGTCGTTGCTCCGTCTGCACGTAATCTTATTTCAGAAATATCGCCAACTACCCATTTGCTTTGTATCCAATCATTGTTACCTTGAATCTGTACAATAAACTCAAGATACTCTATAAGCGGGTTCATAATAGCTTTCTTCCATCTAGGTGGGAATATTATGATAGGAGCTAACCAACTTTCTCCTACCGCATCAGAATGTTTGTATGGTAGCCCCATCACTACCCTGTATCTTACCCATGTAGATGGTAGCAACCTTCCTATCATACTAAACACCCAATTAGCAAAGAATCCAGATACGAAGCCAACCCAGAAATCGACCATAATTTACCCTCCAAGCTCAGATTGCCTAGAGGATACCATTGTCTATAAAATAGTGTCAACACAAATGTTAAAAAACCCCATAGACACCTCAATGGTAATTGATGAAATGGGTTTTAAGTTTATTAGAACCAGGGTTGGAGATACCTATGTCTCTGAAGAACTCAAAAAGGGTGGGGATTTCGGTGGTGAGCCGTCAGGGAGCTGGGTTTTCCCCAATATCTCGCTGTGTCCCGATAGCATTTATGCTGCTGCCCAAATAGTAGCTATAGCTAGCCGACAGAAATTATCGCAATTGGTTGATAGCCTGCCTTATTACCCTATCCTCCGGGGTAATATCAATAGCGATGGGGTAGTAATGGCCAGGCTGGAGCAGCGATTGATGGCTATGAAGCCGTTGACAGTGAGTGATATTGATGGCATTAAGCTCAATTTTAAAGATGGGTGGCTGCTTATAAGAGCTTCAGGCACTGAGCCCAAAATAAGGATTACGGCTGAGGCAAATGGTTGGCAGGTCATAGATTTGATGGAAGATATTACAGTAGTATTCACCCACCAGCTTGGTTAAGGCATAGGGAGACTGAGGATAGGGAATCATTTCTTCCGTCTTGGTCAAAGTGGGAGTATCGCCATAAACTGAGGAAGAGGAAGCAAATATAACCTTTTTAACATTATTATCCCTAGCCGCCAGGAGCACATTGAGTGTACCGGTTATATTTACCTCGTTGGTTGATAAAGGGTCTTCTATGCTTCGGGGGACACTGGGCAAGGCTGCCTGATGAAAGACATAATCAACACCCCGAAAAAGCTCCATGAGCAGGGGAAGGTCGGTAATGCTGCCCCGGATGAAGTCAACATTGCCTTGAGATTCCTGGCGGAGTTTATCCTGAGCGATAGGAGATTGCTTCGCTCCGCTCGCAATGACATTAAGCGTTCTTATATTTTCCATCTTTCCGGTAGAGAGGTCATCAAGGATAATAGTATAGTAGCCCCGCCTTGCCAGCTCTTCAGCAAGATGCGAACCGATAAAACCAGCGCCGCCGGTGACAACTACCTTATTTGACATCTTACTCCTTCACTAATAGACGGGACTCATTTGTCTTTTTAATAGGGCTCCTCTTCAATTGGTAACAGTCAATAGTCAATAGTCGTGGTTGAGTGTAAGCTTCATTAATCAGTACTCCCCTACATTTCACCAAGCGTTTTGTTTTCAATTGCTTGTTTTTATGTCAGTTATATCTTCAGCAATCCCTCACCTTACCAATCAGTGGCTATATCTTCTGGTGGAACCTCTGCAAGTATCTTAACCGGCACTAATCCCTGCCCGCTTGAAAAGCCTCTCAAGCTCCCTGCGGGCAAGGCGTGTAGGGTTGACCGCCTTCGATTCCCAGCGCTGCACTGTGGATAGGCTAACGCCAACCTCTCGTGCCAGGTCTTCCTGAGACCACCCTTTCTTCCTCCGTAATTCTTTTACTTTTTCCAGTAACTCCATAATGTAAACCTCTAGTAGCTATGTCAAATAGATGTCTATCTGCCACGCCTCTTGACACTGCTTTAGATGACCATTGTACTAAAGTTATGGACATCTGCCAAGGTCTATGTCCATATCTCGCCACTAGTCTTGCTTATGGAGTTCTTGTTATATAAGAGATGAACTCACCATAATTATGGCTCAACAATACCATTTTCGGTAACATTAATTATTAGTTAATTCGGGGGGTTGACAGAAACAGGATAGCAGGCTAAAGTGTCTGTATGAAACATGGTTAATATTTTTATCTTTAATAGTGCACACCGAAAAAGGTTTCGAAAAAATCTCGATTTATCAGAAGGGATAGTTAAGTATGAGGGTATTTTGGCGTCGTCACAGCAATGATTTAATATATCTAACACCGATACAGTTAGAAAATGAACAGTTACCGGGAGACAAAATCAGGATGCTCTACTGTGATTCAAAGGGAAATGTACTTACTGCCATTATCGAGAATTCCGTTTATGAACTTGCCAGGAGTCATGCAGAGCAACTACAGCACACCAATACGGATTATGCTATCCTGAGCGTCGAAATTGCTCCAACCGAATCTGTAGCATTAGCCGTTGGGATTAACCCGGAGCAAGTTACGGCTCTGGAGTACATTCTGGGGCATGCCGTCGAGCGAGGTGAAGTACCGGACGTACTCAAGAAATACATTAAAGAGATAATCAGGATTGGTGAACCTAAACGTGAAGAATTGAGGAGACTACACAAATGGGCCAAAAATCATACTTACTCAGGGAAAACACCCGAAGCATTACAAAGGTTGTCTTATTATCCCGAAGACCATTTGGAAGTCACCATTCCAATATACAAAGCGCAGTGTCGCTATCCGCTGATTATTCTCAAACGTCTTACTCCTGATGAACGAACGTCTCAAGATATGCAAAGATTATTGACTCTAGACAATGACGGAGATTTGGTTATTGTCAGAATGCGATTAGAGACAATAGATGATGCAGAGAGAAATCTTGAGGAATGGGAGAGGATAAATAACTTGGGCGGATGTATTATCTGTGCACGGCATCAGAACGGCTTCGCTATAAACCATATGGAAGTCAGTGAACTTCAAAGAAAAGCATTGGATTCAATACCAAAAGACTTCGAAAAGACAGGTTCCATTCATCAACCCATTTCTGCGGATACTACAACAGTATTGTCTCGAGCTAAGGAATACCTGCCGTGGAGTCAGGGTAAAGCTGTTTGACACGAAGCTTCTTAGACCCTGGACTACCGATTTTCAAGTATTACGATTCTAAGGTCGAATAACCATCGCTTCCCCAGCCAACAGTTAGCGTTATTATTCGTTTTTTTCTTTTCTACCGAACAATTTGGTGCCAGTGGATGCTATTTTTGCCCCACGTTTAACTACATGGGCAAGATTGCGCAATTTTGTTGAATCTGAATACGTCTCTTTTCTGAATGGGAGTTTCGGCATTGTTGGCGAAAGCATCCAACCAAATGAATCGGACAGTTTTGTCTTATCAATAAGTAATACAAATATTGCGGTCATCACGATACTAATTAGAACTACCCCGTAGGTAATGTTCTGGATAAGTTCACCGCCGACCACCCCTTCTTGGAAAGGAATTGACGCTAATACTACCGCCGCCAGTCCTTTCGGAACCATAATGGAAATAATGGACACATCTTTTAAAGGAAACGCCCTTTTAACTGAGATTTTTACGGCAGGTATGCGGACAATAAAAGCCAGGATTGTGAAAACTAGAGCGAATACAATCAACCGACCACTTATAAGTTCAAGAGAAATTCCCAGGTAAACGAAGAAGAAGGTTTTAAGCAAAAAAGCAATCTCGCCAAAGAAAACCTTTTCGGCGTCAGTGAGTCCAACGGGCTCTTTAGCTAGGTCCTTTTTGAAGAAGGGGAACCGAATCGTTTCTATGTTTCCGATAGTAATACCAAAAGCTAGTGCGGCAATAGCCCCACTGAAACCAAGTATCTCTACTATACCGAAAACTACAAAAACAAAGGCCGGAGTGGTAAACATCGCGTTTTTAATGGTATGAAACCTGTTAAGGAGAATTGACCACAGGAAGGCACCTGCGATACCAAAAAATATAGCTACAATAAAGGACGCAATAAGGTCACCTGATATGGAAGCGATGTTGAATTCACCCAGGGTATAGGCTTGAACAAGAGCAATGGTGATGATAATACTGAGAACGTCGTTCAATGACGACTCTACCGACAGAAGAGTCTGGGTGTCCTCTCGTATTTTAAGTTGCCTCACCAGTGGGATGACTACCGTTTCTGAGGTAGAGCCAACAATGGCTCCTAGAATAAAGGCTGGAATCAGTTCTAAATCAGTAAGCCAGAGAGCGAAACCGGCAACGACTGCCATAGTGAGGAAGAAACAAAGGGGAGCCAGTGTTATAGCCCCCCCTAGGGCGCAGCGTAAAGTACCTAATCTTAAGGTGATGCCACTTTCAAACAAGATAATAACCAGGGTAATAATGGTAAAAACTGGTCCAACTTGCCCAAATTGGGCAGGAGAGGTTAAGCCTAAGATTGGACCGACACAAATGCCTATTGCAGTTAGCAACAGAACATCTGGAATCTTGGTACGGCTGAAAATGCCAGTAAAAAGATGCGCTAGAAAAACTATGATGCCAACAAAGGCGACTACTAGAGCGATATCTTGCATAAGTATGTCCTATTTCCTATAGTAATGTCCTTCAATTGTGGCTCGGTATGCCGCTGACCAGGCTTAGAGCTGCTAGCAGAAATTTGTGGTAAGGGGCAACTTTGTCGCCACCTATTAAGTCACACCTCAAGTAACTGAGAAATCCTCATTCGGAATACTCGTTACATCATCTTACTGATTATACACTA
>Ga0315545_1001362_pt1 | contig 23871 bp, 18 predicted proteins | sample SalMarSW160210MG_FD_203096 | JGI IMG/M metagenome (GOLD analysis project Ga0315545, IMG submission 203096) | Salt marsh sediment microbial communities from the Plum Island Ecosystem LTER, Massachusetts, United States - Salt Marsh Sediment SW1602-10 ...
GCGACACACGGCTCGACTTCGAGCTCGAGGTCAGTGGCGTCACGTATCGTGCCCACTTTACCAACACCGGCGTGCCGCACGTCGTGGTCTTCAGTGAGGAACTCGACGACGTTGACGTCGACGCGCTTGGCCGCGGCATCCGGTACCATGAGGCGTTCCAGCCGGCGGGGACCAACGCGAACTTCGCTCATGTCCGGAACAAGCGCACGCTCGAGGTGCGGACCTACGAACGCGGCGTCGAGGCCGAAACCCTTGCGTGCGGGACCGGAGTTGTCGCGGCCGCGGCGATCGCCGGTCTTGTCGAGGACGTGCAGCCGCCGGTGGACGTCCACGTTCGGAGCGGCGACGTCCTGACGGTCGGTTTCCGCCGGCAGGGCGAGACATTCGCCGACGTGACGCTCTCGGGCCGGGCCGTGCACGTCTACGACGGCGTGTACCGGATGGAAGAGACGCCGGCTTAGCCGGCTGATGTGATACAATGCAGAGCTGTTAACGGGCCTGCAGGAGAAGCAAGGAGGCGATCATGTTCAGCGGGTCATTCGTCGCGATCGTCACGCCGTTCAAGGACGGCGAGGTCGACTACGCCACACTCACCAAGCTCGTCGAGTGGCACATCGAAAGCGGCACGCATGGCATCGTGCCATGCGGCACGACGGGCGAGTCGCCCACGCTCTCGCACCAGGAGCACGCCAAGGTCGTCGAGCACGTCGTCAAGACGGTCGGCAAGCGCGTGCCCGTCATTGCCGGCGCGGGCTCGAACAGCACGAGCGAGGCGATCTGGCTCACCAAGCACGCCAAGGAGTGCGGCGCCGACGCGGCGCTGAGCATTACGCCGTACTACAACAAGCCGACGCAGCGCGGTCTCGTCGAGCACTACAGGGCGATCACGACCGCAGTCGACATCCCGATCGTCATGTACAACGTGCCGGGGCGCACGGGCGTCAAGTTGGCGCCTGAGACGGTCGCTGAGCTCTCGAAGATCCCGACGATTGTCGCCATCAAGGAGGCGTGCGGGTCGATCGAGCAGGTCTGCGAGATTCGGTCGCGCTGCGACATCACCGTGCTGAGCGGCGACGACTCGCTGACGTACCCCATGCTGGCCGTCGGGGGCACGGGCGTCATCTCCGTCGCGGCCAACGTTATCCCCAAGGACATGGCCGCCATGGTCGACGCGGGCAACAAGGGCGACTTCGACGAAGCAAAAGCGCTTCACTACAAATACTGGCGCGTGTTCAAAGACCTGTTCATCGAGACGAACCCGATCCCGGTCAAGACGGCGATGGGCATGATGGGCCTCATCGAGCCCGAAGTGAGGTTGCCGCTGTGCGCAATGAGCGACGCGAACGCGGCGAAGCTGCGCGCAACGCTCGAGGCCTGCGGCGTACTCGAGCTCATCGCCTGAGCGAGGCTATGCGATTATGATCAAGCTCGTTGTCAACGGCGCGCTCGGGCGCATGGGCAAGCGCATCATCGCCTGCGCCGCGCAGGATCCCGAACTCGAGGTCGTCGGGGCGGTCGATCTCATGGAGCACCGCGGCTCGCCGTACGTCACAACCGAACTCGGCGGCGTGGTCAAGAACGCCGACGTCGTGATCGACTTCACGTCGCACGTCGGCCTGCCCGCGACGATCGACATTGTGTCCGCCGCGGGCAAGGCGCTCGTCATCGGTACGACGGGCCTGACGCGGCAGGAGCAGAGCGCGCTCGACAAGGCCGCTAAGCGGGTGCCGCTTGTCTACGCGCCGAACATGAGCGCCGGCGTGAACCTCGTCTTTCAGCTCGCGGCGCAGATCGCGGGCACATTGGGCAGCGGCTACGACGTCGAGATCGTCGAGTCGCACCACAACCAGAAAAAGGATGCCCCGAGCGGCACGGCCCGCAAGCTCGCCGAGAAGATCGCCGAGGCGCTCGGACGCGATCTTGACAAGAGCGCCGTCTACGGCCGCGAGGGCATGACGGGCCCGCGCAAGACGAGCGAGATCGGCATCCACGCCGTCCGCGCGGGCGACATCGTGGGCGAGCACACCGTCATCTTCGCCGGCCCCGGCGAGCGCATCGAGCTGACGCACCGCGCGCACAGCCGCGACACGTTCGCGCGCGGCGCGCTGCGCGCAGCCAAGTGGGTCGTCGGCAAGCCGCCCGGCCACTACAGCATGCTCGACGTCCTGGGCCTCGCGTAGGCGCGGGCCACCCGATCGCGGCCCCGTCGGAGGGGAGGGATCACCCATGAGCATCGGTGACGGCAGGCGACTCGACCCGCGCGTGTTCAAGCTCGACACCGACCGCATGCGCACCGGCTGGTACAGCGACGCCTATTTCATCAACGTGCGCAACATCCTCGCCGCGCTGGCCGAGCAGGGCTATCGGTTCGCCGGCAGCTCGGCCGCGCTCGACGAGGTTGGCGTCTCGCCGGATGAGATCGAGACGGGCAACATGGAAGCCGAGATGCAGTTGTTCACCAAACGCGAGCCGTTCTCGATCGTCGCCGGCGCCGACAACGCGATCGCCATGCTCAAGCTCTGCGCAGGCTATTTCGACGGCGAGCGGTTCGTCGACACGTGGGACGCGCTCGAGGTTCACGCCGTCCAGGACGGCACGAAGCTCGAGCCGTGGGTGCCCGCCATCCGCGTGCGCGGCCGCTATCGAGACTTCGCCATCCTTGAGACGCCCATGCTCGGCGCGATCGCACGCCGGACGCGGATCGCCACGAACGTCTTCAAGACCCTCGTCGCTACCGGCGGCAAGGAGGTGCTCTTTTTCCCGGCGCGCTTCGACATCCACGAGACCCAGGCGGGTGACGGCTACGCCTACCGCGTCGCGATCGAGGCGTACAACAAAGAAGCCGGCACGCGCCTGCTGCCGTTCATCTCGACGGACAGCCAGGGCGACTGGTGGGGCGAGTCCGGCGGCGGCACCGTCTCGCACTCGTACATCCTGTGCTTCCTCAAGGACACGGTCGAGGCGATGCTCAAGTTCGCCGAGATCATCTCGCCCGAGACGAAACGCATCGTCCTGGTCGACACCGACAACGATTGCGTGCGCGCGAGCGTCGCGACCGCCCGCGCGATGTTCCGGCGGTACGTGGAGTGCATCGAGGCGGGCCGCGAGGCCGAAGCCGAGAAGTTCGTCCTGTACGCCGTGCGGCCGGACACCGCGGCCGACATGGTCGACGAGAGCATTGACCCGGTCGGCGACCCCGCCGTCGATTGCGGCGTCAACCCTCGCCTGATCTGGAACATCCGGCGGGCACTCGACAGCGCCGCCGACGGGATGAACCTCGACGAGGAATGGCGCGACCGCGCCCGGCGCTATTTCCGCAGCGTCAAGATCGTCGCCACCGGCGGCTTCACGCCCGAGCGCATCCGGCTGTTCGAGTCGCTCGACGTGCCTGTCGACATCTACGGCGTCGGCTCATACTTGATGCGGGGCGAGAAGAACGACTTCACCGCCGACATCGTGCGCGTCAAGATCAACGGCGCGTGGCGCGACATGGCCAAGACCGGCCGCCGCGCGATCGATAACCCGGACCTGGAACACGTCACGTAGCACATCGACGGAAGGATTGTTGGACCAATGCCACGTTCCGCAATCACAACGGAGCTTGCAGATCGCCTTCGCGCGCTGCCGCCATACCTCTTCGTCAGAATCGACGGTGTGAAGCGCGAGATGATCGCCAAGGGCGTCGACGTTGTCGATCTCGGCATCGCCGACCCCGACACGCCGACGCCGCAGCCGATCATCGACGCGTGTGCGCGCGCCGCGAGTGATCCGGCCAACCACCGTTACCCGTCGACGCTCGGCCTCGACGAGTTCCGGTGCGCAGCCGCCGCGTGGATGGAGCGCTACGGCGTCGCGTGCGACCCGGCCGTCGAGGTCCTGCCGCTCCTCGGCTCGAAGGAAGGGATCGGCCACATCCCGCTCGCCTTCGTCAATCCCGGTGACGTGGTCCTTGCGCCGGACCCGTGCTATCCCGTCTATCGTTCCGCGACGATCCTCGCCGGCGGTAGGGTCTACTCGATGCCCCTCGTCGACGAGCGCGGTTTTCTGCCTGACTACGACGCGATCCCGGCCGACGTGCGGCGGAAGGCGCGTCTTATGTTCCTCAACTACCCGAACAACCCAACCGCGGCTGTGGCGGACGAGGCGTTCTTCGCCCGCACCGTCGAGTTTGCCAAGGCGAACGACATCATTGTCGTCCACGACGCCGCCTACCTCGAAGTCGCCTTCGACGGCTACCGGTCGCCGAGCTTCTTGGGCGTTGACGGCGCCAAAGACGTCGGGATCGAGTTCCACTCGTTCTCGAAGACGTTCAACATGACCGGCTGGCGTATTGGTTGGGCCGTCGGCAACCCCGAGATCGTCGCCGGCCTGCTCAAGATCAAGTCGAACCTCGACAGCGGCATGTTCCAGGCGCTGCAGCATGCGGGGATCGAGGCGCTGACCGCCGATCTCTCGTCGTGGCGGCGCGACCTCATTGCGCTCTACACGGAGCGCCGCGACATCCTGTGCGACGGCCTCAACGCGCTCGGCTGGCGCGTCGAGAAGCCGAAAGCAAGCTTCTACGTCTGGGCGCGTTTGCCCGACGGGATCACGTCGGACGAGGCTGCGACCGACCTGCTCGAGCATGGGGGCGTTGTCGCGATTCCCGGAACCGGATACGGCGACGCCGGCGAAGGCTACATCCGCATGAGCCTCACGCTCCCGACCGAGCGGGTCGAGGAAGCCGTCCGCCGCATCGCGCCCGTGTACGCGCGCTGGCAGAAGAAATGAGTCGCACGGCGACCGCCTACATCGGCATCGGCTCGAATCTTGGCGACCGCCGAGACCTCATCCGCCAAGCCATCGACGCGCTCAACGCCGAGGACGGCGTCACCGTCGTCGCCGAGTCCGAGCTCTACGAAACCGACCCGGTCGGCACCGAGCCGGTCGGCGATCCGCTGCAGCCCGACTATCTCAACGGCGCCGTCGCCGTCGAGACATTGCTGAGCCCGCAGCAGCTCCTTGGCGAACTGCTCCGGATCGAGCGCGAACTCGGCCGCACGCGAGCCGCGCCGAACGCGCCGCGCACGATAGACCTTGACCTGCTTTTGTGGGGCGATAGAGTTATCGACGAGGAGGCGCTCCGGGTCCCGCACCCGCGTATGCACGAGCGGTGGTTCGTCCTCAAGCCGCTCGCCGACATCGCACCCGACGTGCGCCACCCGACGCTCGACCTCACGGTGCACGAGCTGCTCGGTCGCTTGCCGCGCTGACTAGAACGAGATGAGAAACGGGATCGCGGAGATGACTTGGGATCGCGCCGCATACGAATCAAGCTTCACGCGCCACTGCTTCTCGTGGACGCCGTTCAGCAGCGCCGACGGCTGGGATGCGGCGTGGGGCGACCGCCGCCTCCAGGACGATGCGAACGTTCGCCGTCTCGTCGAGCTCGAACAGGCGGCATCGCCCGTCCCCGTGTGGGCGCAGACCGTCTGCCGGCAGATCGACGCGATGCCCCCGTGTGGCTGGGCGATCCCGCAGCACGTCGAGAACGTCTGCGGCAACATCGGCAGGCGGGATCCCGAGGCCTTCATCCCGCCGCGGTGCTATTCGCTCGGCCCCGAGCGCCTGGAGCTTATGGCCCGCGTCGCCATGCTCCTCGACGGCTGGTTTAAGAAGCTCGAGCCCGACGACGTGGCCGCCGCGCTTGAGGAGACCGAGGGCCATGTCCGCCCTTGGCGCGACATCGTGCGCGACACCTGGAAAGCACTTGGGGAGCACAACGACCGGAAGACGCTGCTCGCACGCCGGCTCCTGGCGCGGCTGCGCTTCTGGCTCCGGATGCCATACAGCCCGGCCAAAACCGACGACAATCCGCGGCTTGGGTACATGTATACCGCTTCACTCGCGAAGTACCCCGGTCGGGACTACTTCGGCTTCGAGCAGCACGATCCCGAGGTCGTCGAGCTCAACGAGCGCATTCGCCAATCACTCGACGAGCCGCAGCGCTGGATCGACCTCATCACGTACACGTGGCCGTGCGCGCCGAAGGCGTTCCGGTTCATTGAGCGCCTCATCGCCGCGATCGGCCGTGTCGCGGCCAACGGCCCGTGCGCACCCGTGGAGCTCAACAACGATCTCCCCACCGGCCTGCTCCGCATCGATGCAACGTATCTGGACACGCCCACGTCGCGCAGGCTATACAACACCGCGATCGCGGCGCTGGCCAGTTTCGTCGGCAACGCGCTCCGGATCGGCCCAGAGAGTCCCGGCGAGGTTGATACTGCGTGGCGCGACCGGCTGGCGCGGCTGCTGGGCGAGCCGTCGCCGCTTGCGACGTGGCTGGCGGCCCTGCTGCTCGTGCGCCTCGTCTTTCTCGAGGACAGCTTCCGGTCGTTTCATTTCACGCGGAACATACATCAGGTCGCCTGACGACGGAGGAAGGACGCATGCCGGTCAAGCGTGTCACACCGGCCACACTGCTGAAGATGAAGAAGGCGCGCGAGCCGATCGTCGTGCTGACCGCCTACGACTGGCCGACCGCCGAGGTCGAGCAGGCCGCCGGTCTCGACATGATCCTCGTCGGCGACTCGATGGCCAACGTCGTTCTCGGCGAGGAGACGACACTCAAGATGACGATGGACGTGATGATCGCCCACTGCGTCGCCGTCGCGAGGGCCGAAGGGCGCGCCATGCTTGTCGGCGACATGCCGTTCCTCTCAACGACGATCAGCGTCGAGGAAGCCGTCCGCAACGCCGGCCGCTTCGTCGCCGAGGGCAACATGCACGCCGTGAAGGTCGAAGGCGGCGAGCCGATGGCGAGCACGATCGAGGCCATTGTGCGGGCCGGCATCCCGGTGCTGGGCCACATCGGCTACACGCCCCAGCAGACGCTCAGGTTCGGCCGCAAAGTCGTCCGTGGGCGAGGGGAGGAGGCCGCCGTCATCCTGCGCGACGCTGAAGCCGTCGAGGAAGCCGGCGCGTTCGCCGTCGTGCTCGAGTGCATCCCGATGAAGCTGGCGAAGCAGGTCACCGAGCGCGTCGGCATCCCCACGATCGGCATCGGCTCCGGCCCGGACTGCGACGGCCAGGTCCTCGTCGTCCACGACATGCTTGGCCTCTCGGACGGCGAGAAGAAGTTCGTCAAGCGGTACGCCAACCTCAAGGCCCAGATGCGCGTCGCCATCGACCAGTACGCCGCCGACGTGCGCGCCCGCACGTATCCCGACGAAACCCACGCGTTCACCGACGACAAGTAGCCGCCCCGAGGAGCCGCCATGCCCGAGCCGATGCGCATCATCGACGAGCCGGCCGCCATGCAGCAATGGGCGCTCGACCAGCGCCGGGCGGGCAAGTCGATCGGCCTTGTCCCGACCATGGGCGCCCTCCACGACGGCCACCTGAGCCTCGTCAAGCGCTGCCGGGCCGAGAACGACCTGTGCGTCGTCTCGATCTTCGTCAACCCGCTCCAGTTCGGGCCGAGCGAGGACCTTGATCGCTACCCGCGCGACCTCGACCGGGACGAGGAGCTGCTGCGTCTCGTCGAAACCGACGTGCTGTTTGTTCCGACGCCCGAGACGATGTACCCTGCCGGGTTCTCCACGCGCGTCGATGAGAAGGTCCTTTCGAAATCGCTCTGCGGCGCCTCGAGGCCCGGCCATTTCAGCGGCGTCGCCACCGTCGTGCTCAAGCTCTTCAACCTCGTGCAGCCGACCCGCGCCTACTTCGGCCAGAAGGACGCCCAGCAGGCGCGCATCATCCTCCAGATGGTCCGCGACCTCGCCGTCCCGGTCGAGATCGTCATCTTGCCCATCGTGCGCGAGCCTGACGGCCTGGCCATGAGCAGCCGCAACGCCTACCTGGACCCCGACCAGCGCCGCGAGGCCGGCATGCTGTACCGGGCGCTCGTGTGGGCGCAAGACGCTATTGACAACGGCGAGCGATCGGGCGATACTATCGTCCAAGGTATCCGCGATCGGATCGGAGCCGCCACGACCGCCCGCATCGACTACGTCTCGGCCGTCGATTTCGAGACGCTCCAGGAGCAGCCGGTCCTGCACGGCAAGGTGCTCATCGCGGTGGCCGTCTTCTTCGGAACGACGCGCCTGATCGATAACGTTATCGTACGCATTCCGCCAACGGAGGATTGAACAACCCGATGCTGCGCACCATCTGCAAATCGAAACTCCACGGGGCGACCATCACCCAGACGGAGCTCACATACGAGGGCAGCATTACGCTCGACACTGACTTGATGGCTGCCGCCAACATGCTCGCCTGGGAGAAGGTGCAGATCGTCAACCTGAACAACGGCTCCCGGATCGAGACGTTCGTCATCCCGGGCAAGGCGGGCTCCGGCACCGTCTGCCTCAACGGCCCCGCCGCGCGCACGGCCGTCGTCGGCGATGTCGTCCACGTCATTTCTTACGCCGAGATGACCGACGAGGAGGCCGAAGGCTACCAGCCGGTGGTCGCCAACCTCGACGAGGAGAACCGCGTCCTGAGCACCCACCCGATGTCGGCCTGAGGAGGTGAGGTGAGCAGGAGAACAGGTGATCAGGTGAAGCCGGCCAGCGTTGTGCTCCTTCACCTGTTCTCCTGTTCACCTGCTCACCTGCTCTAGCAGCCATGTTCTGGGCCAACTTGCTCCACATCTACCAGCCGCCGACGCAGACGCCCGACGTGGTCCAGGCCGTCGCCGATGAGTGCTACCGCAAGCTCGTCGCCATCTTGCGCCGCTACCCCGACGCGAAGCTGACCCTGAACATCAGTGCGTGCCTCACCGAGCAGCTCGACCGCACCGGCCTGCGCGACGTCATCGACGGCATCCGGGAGCTCGCCGAGCGCGGCCAGATCGAGCTCACTGCCAGCGCCAAGTACCACCCGATCCTGCCGCTCATCCCCGACAACGAGATCCGGCGCCAGATCGAGCTCAACACCGAGACGAACCAGGCATTCTTCGGTGATGCCTACCGGCCCCGGGGCTTCTTCCCGCCGGAAATGTGCATCGACCGCCGCGTTCTCGACATCATCGCCGAGATGGGTTACGAGTGGGTTATCCTCGACGCCATTGCCCGCAATGGCGCGATTGCCCGCAATGGTGCCATTGCCTCCGACGGCACGATCGACCAGTCCCTCGACGAGGCGTGCTACGAGCTCGAAGGCCGCCCCGGCTTCCACGTCTTCTTCCGCGAACGGACCCACAGCCACGCGCTCTCGACACGCGGCTACACGAGCGGCGTCCAGTTCCAGCGCGCCGTCGAGCCGCTGCTTGCCGAGAACGGCTACCTGTTGACCGCCACCGACGGCGAGCACTACGGCCACCACACCAAGGGGCAGGAGGCGATCCTGTCCGTCGCCTACAAGGCCGGCACCCCGCCCACCTGCACGATGTCCGACCTGCTCGAGCAGTTCCCCGAGCGGCGCACGGTCGAGCCGCTGCCGTCGTCATGGTCGACGTGGCCCGATGAGCTGGCGAGCGACATCCCGTACCCGCAGTGGCACTATCCTCGCCACAAGGTGCACACTCGCCAGTGGCGGCTCGCCAACGCCGTCCTCCAGCTCGTGGAATCGAGCACGAGCCGCGACGGCTACGCCGAGGCCCGCCGCCTCCTCGACGAGGGCCTCCACTCGTGCCAGTTCTGGTGGGCGAGCTGCCGCCTGGCTTGGAGCACCGACATGATCGCGCGCGGCGCGCACGTGCTGCTCGAGGCGGCGGAGGCCCTCGACGGCGTCCGGACCCACAAGCGCGTCCTCGACATCCAGCGCCTCCACCGCGAGCTGCTCGACACCGTCTGGGACTGGCAGCACACCGGGAAGCCGGCCGCCATCAGGCGTGCCTACAGAGCCGCCCACGCCGGCGTCTATGCCGATCAGACGAGCGACGAGGACGAGAGCGAGACGGAAGTCGACGGCTCAGCCATTCCGGAGGAGGACCTGTAGCCGCGCGTCATAGGCAGGCGAAAAAACGGGGCCTTCCCGGGCGGGAAGGCCCTGTTCCATTAAAGGATTCCGCCGCGGGACCAGGCGGTCACCCGATCCTGCGGCGGAAATAAGGGGAATTCGTTATGTTCAAATAGAGGGGAAGCCTCTACCGTTTCCGCCTCAACCGGAGCGCCAGCGCCCCGAGCCCAACGCTCACGAGCAGCATCGTCGCCGGCTCCGGAATCTCCGGGCCGATGTACAACGCATCGAGGCCGACATCGCGGCCCATCTTGGGCACGCCGAGCCACGGCACCTCAGCGCTGTCGAGCACCCAGGACTCGCCATCCCTGTGCAGCGATAGGGTCAGGATGTCCTCGTTGTTGAAGTCGAGGTAAGTCCGATTCTTCGGGTCATAGACCTGGCCGTCCACCTCGGTCGACATGATGATCTGGACATACTCCTCATCATTCTCGCTCTCCCCGCCTTCATGGTAGGCGTGAAGCGCGTCGAGACCGACGTTGCGGCCGAAGTAGTCGAACAGCGGGAACACGTCGAGCTTGCCCTCGTCATTGAAGACCAGGACGTCTCCGTCGGTGAAACCCATCATCCCCCGCTCGGTCTCGAACTCACCGCCGACCTCGGTCGAGAATACCCAGGTGCCGTCGGTGAAGCAGACCGCATCCAACCCGTAGTCGTCTCCCAGAAGACCGTTGATTGTGTCGAACGTGGACTCCTTGCCCAGCGTGACGCCGTTCCACGTGAGCAAGTCCTGATCCGTGTACAGGACGCCCCCGTACATGACGTCCACCTCCGTCGAGAAGTAGTACATCTCGTTGATGAGGTGGAACGCGTCCAGGCCGGCGTAGTCCAGACCGATCTCGGCGCTTGGATTGAAAAACAGATGCTCGGCCGGAGTCTTCCAGTAGGCGAAGTTCTTCAGCGGATCAGGATCATAGAACAACTGCAGCACGTCCTGGTCCGTGTACTTCCCGGTTCCCTCGAGCACCTCGGTCGAGATCAGCGCCCAGCTCGGATCGGCGCTGCACGCGGCAGGCATGAACAGGCCGGCCAGAACGAAGACAAGCGAAACAGCGATACCCCAGCGCATACTTCCCCCTCCATTTCAACCCGATACAAATACACTGCGGGGATATTCCCGAAGAAAGCCAGGAAAACCCCAATACCCTAAGTCATGTGCTTTATACCAAAAACGTCGCCCGAAGTCAAGTGCGAAGTTCGTCCAAGGCAGAATTGAGCCTGCACCGTTGCTTCACCTCTGGCAAACGGAGTAACCTCAGCGGCGGCGCCTGAGGGGGCTCTGGCGACCCCAAGGCAGGACCAGCGGAGAACGTCTTTCGGAGGATTGCCATGACCGTCCGAGGCGGCTGGCTTCTGTTGCTCACGGCGATGGCTGGCGCGTCCGCCCACGCCGCCACAATCACGGTGGCCCCTTCTGGCGGCGATCATCCGACGATCACCGACGCGATGGCGGCCGCCCAACCGGGCGACACCGTCCTCGTCAGGAAAGGCACCTACCCGGAGACCGTCAAGCTGGCCGACGGCGTCACCCTTCGGGGCGAGGACCGCGACGCGTGCATCATCGTAGGCGCAGGGGTGCCGGCGATCATCGTGCGCAACGCCGAGGCCGCTGCACTGGAGAATCTCACCCTCCGCATGAGCGTGTGGCTGCCCGGGTGGCTCAGCATGGCCATAGAGCACGATGTCGTCCACGTCACGGACTCCGAAGTCCGTGTCGAGGCGTGCTCGGCGACTGGTGCGACCGGGAGCGGCGTCGGCATCTACGGGCGCGGGAGTCACGTGGTCGTCAAGAACTGCACCGTCGGGTTCAACAACTGCTGGGGCGTCATCGTTCGGCGCGGGGCTCAAGCCGTCATCGAGAACAACACGTGCGAGCAGAACGGCTTCAGCGGCATCACCGCCTACGACGCCGGATCCAGCGTCACCGCGCGCGCCAACGTCTGCCGCCTCAACGAGAAAGCCGGCATCTACTTCCGATTTGGCGCCTCAGGCCTTGCGGAGAACAACACCTGCACGAAGAACAACCTCCTCGGCATCGCTCTCTATGACGGAGCAGCCGCTGACGTACGCTCGAACCTCTGTGACGAGAACACGGAGTGCGGCATTCTTGTTGGCGAGGGTGCCAGCGCGCATCTCGAGGAGAACACCTGCAACGGGAGCGGGCGCGGGATAGTAGTGCAGCTCAAGGCCAAGCACACGGTCGTGAAGGCGTGCGTGTGCCGCGGCAACACCGAATACGGCATCTTTGTCCTCGGCGGCTCCTCAGCCACGATCGTCGAGTGCGTCTGCGAGCAAAACGAAATGGACGGCATCAGGCTCCAGGACGAAGGCACGTCGGCAGAGGTCCGGAGGAGTCAATGCTCCAGCAACCGCCGGTTCGGAATCGAGGTCGGTCTCGGCGCCGACGGCGTGCTTGAGGACAACACGTGTGCTCAGAACACCCTGAGCGGCATCGTCATCGCGGGCAAAGGAACGACGTGCACCGTCCGGTCCAACGTCTGCACTCAGAACAAAGAGGATGGCATCATCGCCGACCGCGGCGCCACCTTCGCAGTCGAACGAAACCAGCTCCTCGAGAACCGCGTCCACGGCATCGAGGTGCGGGGCAAGGAGACCAAAGCAGAGATACGAACCAACGTTTTCTGTCACAATGAGGATAATGGCATCTATGTCCGCCAAGGCGCGTCGGCGCTCATCGAGAACAACACGTGCGAGGGCAACAAGAGGCATGGCATCAGTGTCGGGGACGGCTCGCCCGCCCATGTCCTGTTCAACCTCTGCAAGGACAACGGAGAGAATGGCATTTTCGTCTCGAACACGGCGTCCGTGACGATCGAGCGGAACACGTGCGAAGGAAACGAGGCCGGAATCAAGATCCAGCGCAAGACAACGGCGTGCGTCCTCGACACGAACCTCTGCCAACGCAACAAGCGACACGGCATCGTGATGATAAACAACTCCTGGGCGACGATCTCCGAATGCGTGTGCCGCGGCAATGGCAGAGGCGGGATCTTCCTCCAATCGACTCACGAAAAAACCAATGTGCTCCGCAACGAGTGCACTGGAAACGCCGCGTACGGCATCCTCGCTAGCTGGGGCTCCAAGGGCCTGATCGAAGCCAACGAGTGCGGCCTCAACCGCGGCGATGGCATTGCCCTCGGCCGGGGTACATCATGTCATGTCTGCTCGAACCGCTTCGTCAGGAACGGCCGCTCGGGCGTCTACGTCTTCAAGACCGGCCGCGATCTTATCGAGAAGAACGCGATCTGCTCGAACAGCTACGTCGGCATCTGGGTCCAAGGCAAAGGCACGCGTCCCACCATCCGCGAGAACCTCATCGCGGGCAATGAGATCGTTGGCGTCTACGTCCACGAGAACGGCGAGCCGACAGTCGTGCTGAACATCGTTACTGGCAGTGTGGGCGGAATCGTGAACGACCTTGCTCCTGAACTGCCCCAGGATACCGCTCCCGAGACGGGCTACAACTGTTTGTGGGAGAACAGCAAGTGCGACTTCGACGGCTGCGAGCCGGCGGAAACCGACATGACGCAGGACCCCTGCCTCGTCGAGCTTGAGGATGGCTCGTATCGCCTGGCCGAGGACTCCCCGTGCATCGGCGCCGGGCCCGACGGCGAGAACATCGGCGGCCTCAAGGTCGCCGGCGAAGATGAGGCGGACGAACCGGCGGACGAACCGGCGGACGAACCGGCGGACGAACCGGCGGACGGACCGGCGGACGAACCCGACTCGGCAAGCGGAGATGAGACAGAGCCGGCGTCTGGGGACTGAGGACATCCCAGACGCCGGAGTGTCTGTTCTCGCAGCCGATTATGCGTTGATGATCTCGAACGCCTCTTCGCGGAACGCGTCGGTGACGTACTTGACGCCGCTGATCTTGGCGGCCTCTTCGGTCAGCGCCACGACGTCCGAGCGGTTGATCGTGTCGAGCCGGAAGCTGCGCGAGCCGGCCATGAGCTGGCTCAGCCCGACGCGCAGCTTGTCGATGTAGTTGTACATCCCGATCGCGCCGAGCGGCATCTGCTCCATCCGGTCGCCGTATTTCTCTTTGAGGATCGAGTAGTTGATGAAGATCTGCTGCGGGGTGTTGCCGTACTCCTTCACCGCCTTCGGCAAGTCGTCGTCTTTGAGCCATTGGCCGAGGTTCTTGCCGACGAACGCCGGGATCATCAGCGCGCGCCCCATACAGACGGCCTTGAAGTAGTGCGACCCCATCGCGAGGACCTTGAAGATGTGGTCTTCGGTTGAGAACCCGCCCGCCATTGCCAGGTCGGGCACCCACTCGCTCCGGTTCGCCAGCTCCTGGCACAGCTCCCACGCCATGCACTGCAGGTAGAAGGTCGGGATGCCCCACTCCTGCATCATGCGCCAGGGGCTCATGCCCGTGCCGCCGCCGGCGCCGTCGATCGTGAGCAGGTCAATGCGCGCCTTTGACGACCACTTGATCGCCTTCGCCAGCTCGCGGAACGGGTAGGCGCCCGTCTTGAGCGTCACCCGCTTGGCGCCGACCGTGCGGCGCAGGTACTCGACCGTGCTCAGGAACTCCTCCTCGTCGATGAAGCCGAGCCGCGAGTGCCGTTCGAACTCGCGGATCGCCCCCGACTTGAACGCGGCCTGAATCGCCTCGTTCGACGGATTTGGTGTGATGATGTACCCGCGCTTCTGCAGCTCGAGCGCCCGCTCAAGCGACGTAAGCTTGATCTCGCCACCGATGCACTTGGCGCCCTGGCCCCACTTGAGCTCGATCGTCTCGACCCCAAGGTCCTGCACGACGTACCTGGCCACGCCGAGTCGAGCCCCCTCCACGTTGAGCTGGACGATGATGTCGCCGTATCCTTCGTGCCAGTCCCTGTACGTCTGCACGCGGCGCTCCATCTCGGGCGAGCGCGTCACCCGCCCGTCCTTCGTCTCCAGCTCGGGATCGATGCCGCACACGTTCTCGCCGCACACCAGGCTGATGCCCGAGATCGCCGCCCCGATGGCGATGCCTTCCCAGTTGTTCCTCGCGACGTCGGTCGACCCGATCGCCCCCGTGAAGATCGGCATTCTCATCCGCACCGGGTGCATGTGGCCATAGACGCTTGTCGTGTCGACGTGCGGGAAGATCGCCTTATCGGGGTTCGCTTCGTCGATCGACTGGGCGCCCTGCGCGTAGCCCAGGATGTTCAAGTGCGAGTAGTCGACCGGGTACTCCTTGTCCGCGCCGGCCGTGACCGTGCCGAACGGGCTGGGGTAGATCACCTCGCGCCCGCGCAGCGACGCCTTGAACACCTCGCAGTTGCCGCGGCACCCGTCGATGCAGCGCGAACAGATCCCCGAATTCGGCGACACGTCCCGCGACCGATTGAAGGTCTGGGTCACATCGTTTGCGTTCGGCCTCTCCAGGTTCATGGCTGTATCCTCCTCCGTGGCACGATCTGTCCAGAACACCTGCTTATGGAAGGGCCCGCGCGCGAAGGCTGAGCGGCGCCTGTGGCGAGACACAGTCCGGCCAGCTTCGTTGAGTAGCCGTTTAACCCGCGCAGACTTGCTTCGATCAGAGCCTACTTGCCCGCCGCGCCTCTGTCACGAGGAAAAACGGGGACACCTGGTCACGAACCGCGCTCCCGTGGGAAGCTCTTGTTGTTCTCGCGTGGGCGGCAGGGTGCTACACTGGCGGTCGCTGATTCACACCTGGCCGCGAGGGGAGCGCCGATGCGCACACGACTGCGCGAGACCGAGCACGTCATGATGGTCTCGAAGAAGCACCCGCTCAACATCATCGTTGTCGTGACGGTGACGACCATCTTCTTCGTGCTGTTCTTCGTTTTCCTGCCATACGGCGCGGCGCGCTGGATCTTCGGGCTCGGCTTTCTGGGGCTCGCGGCCGCGGTTGCCATCATGTTCTGGGTGCGCCAGCGCGACATCTGGGTGGTGACCACCCAGCGCGTCATCGACGAACGCGGCATCTTCTCGCTCTACTCGATGGAATCGCCGCTCGACAAGATTACGAACGTCTCGGTGAGCCAGTCGGTGCTGGGCCGCATCCTGGGCTACGGCCTCGTGCAGATCCAGACGGCCGGCGAGGCGGGCGTGACCGAAGAGGCCAAGATCATGCATCCGCGCGCCTTTCGCGAGATGATCTTCGAGCAGCGCGAGCACTATTCGGAGCAGATGACCGCCCGGACACGGCCTGATAGCCCGCCGGCCGAGCCGAAGCTCATCCCCGGCGTGACGAGAGAGTGCCCGTTCTGCGCCGAGATCATCAAGGCGAAGGCCAAGGTCTGCCGCTTCTGCAATCGCGAGCTGCCGGCCGAGCCCGCGCAAGAGGACGCGCCATCATCGGAGCCTTCCGGCCGAGAAGAATAGGGGAGAGTCTGTGCCTGTCCCTGTTTTCCCCGTGGAGTCGCCGGGGGCGCACGTGGCATGGAAGTTGTTTGAGATGTGCGCGGTATTCGCGTGGTAATTGGCGTCGGGGGCGACACTTGCGACTCCGGGCCTGATGGCCGAGCCCCCGTCTGAGGCTAGGAAAAGACCAGTTCTGTCTGGATGATCAAGCCGTGGGAACCGCCGGGACCGGCGGACATGTTTTACTGGACAAGGCAACCGGGCGAGTGCATTTTACTGCGCGCACCGGTTGCTCGGCACGGGCCGCGGGTAGTGCGGCACCGGCCGCGAACGACGTGACAACCACAGCACGTGAGACCGTCACGACGGCAGACAGTGTCTACACACGCCCCGCATCCCCCCTATCATCATCCATGTCTCGCTGGAGCGACGAGTCGTCCTGTGCTGCTGCGCATGGACCGAGCGGCAAGGACGAGTAACATAACCCGGGACGTAACAGAAGGCATCGAGATCAGGAACCATGGTCAGGAACACGCACGGTCGGAAAACGAAGCCCCAGCCGGGCCTCGGTGACGACCCAGTCGGCCGCATCCGGAACGCGCGCCGGGCCTACAAACGCCGACAGCCGCAGGAGTGGGACCGCGCGCTCGAGGATGAGGAGGTCGAAGAACTCGAGGACTTCGACGCGTTGGACGATCTGGAAGAGGACGATCTGGACGCGCTCGAACAGTACGTCGAACCTGACGAAGAGGAAGACGATTAGCGATCACGTATTCGCAACACGTTTTTCTGGGCCGGTTGCTGGTTCTTGACGGCTCGTTGACCCGGGCGCACAGGGGGCTGTTGTGCCGTTGGCCCTCGCCTATCACGCGTCGAGCGGCAGTTTCCGCCCTTTTTTGCTTCCGCGCCGTGAACGGCCCACCCTATACTGAAGGGTTTCGTTCATCCCGTGAGGGGCCGGCATGCGCGACAAGATCGTCATCCGCGGCGCGCGCGAGCACAACCTGAAGAACATCGACCTGGAGATCCCGCGCAGCAAGCTCGTCGTGATCACGGGCCTGAGCGGGTCGGGCAAGTCGTCGCTCGCGTTCGACACGATCTACGCCGAAGGGCAGCGCAAGTACGTCGAGAGCCTGTCGGCCTACGCGCGCCAGTTTCTCGGCCAGCTCCAGAAGCCCGACGTTGAGCACATCGAGGGCCTGAGCCCCGCCATCAGCATTGAGCAGCGCAGCGCTGGCGCCTCGCCACGCTCGACCGTGGCCACCACGACCGAGATCCATGACTACCTGCGCCTGGTGTACGCCAACGTCGGCCAGCCCCACTGTCACAAGTGCGGCAACCCGGTCTCGAGCCAAACCGAGCAGGAGATCGTCGACCAGATCCTCGGACTGCCTGAGGGGACGCGGCTGACGATCCTGGCGCCCATGGTGCGCGGCCGCAAGGGGGAGCACAAGCAGGTGATCGAGCGGCTGCGCAAGGACGGCTACGTCCGCGTGCGCATCGACGGCGAGATCGTCGAGCTGGCCGACGAGATCCGGCTCGACAAGCGGCGCAAGCACACGGTCGAGGTGGTCGTCGACCGGCTCATCGTGCGGCACGACCGCCGGGGGCGCCTGAGCGGCTCGGTCGAGGGCGCGCTCAAGCTCGGCCAAGGCCTGGTGGTCGCTGCCTCGTCGAAAGACGAGCAGCTCTACAGCACGCTGAACGCCTGCCCGGATTGCGGCATCAGCTTCGAGAGACTGCTGCCGCGCCACTTCTCGTTCAACAGCCCGTACGGGGCGTGCCCCAAGTGCCACGGCCTCGGCACGATCGAGCAGATCGACCCCGAACTCGTCGTGCCCGACGCCTCGCGCTCGATCAGGGACGGCGCCATCGTTCCCTGGCAGCGGCGCGGCGCGGCCCAGAGCTACTACCACACGATGTTCCTCGATCCGCTGGCGAACCACTACGGCTTCGACCTGGGCAGGCCGTTTCGCGAGCTGCCCGAACCGGCCCGGGAGTTGATCCTCTGGGGCTCGAAAGGCGAGGCGGTCGAGATCCGCGGATGGGACGGCGGTATGGCCAAGCGGCCGTTCGAGGGCGTGATCCCCAACCTCGAGCGGCGCTACCGCGAGACCGAGAGCATGCACGTGCGCAAGACGCTGCGCGAGTATATGAGCGTACTCGTTTGCTCCGAGTGCGGCGGCAAACGGCTGCGGCCCGAGAGCCTCGCGGTCACCGTCGGTGGCCGGTCGATCATCGACCTGACGGAGATGACCATCGAGCAGGCGATCGACTTCCTGCGCCGGATCGAGCTGACGCCCCACCAACACAAGATCGCCGACGAGATCCTCAAGGAGATCCTCTCGCGGCTCACGTTCATGCTCGACGTGGGCCTCGGCTACCTCACGCTCGACCGCGCGAGCACCACGCTGGCCGGCGGCGAGGCGCAGCGCATCCGGCTCGCCACGCAGATGGGCGCCGGGCTCGTCGGCGTGCTCTACATCCTCGACGAGCCGAGCATCGGCTTGCACCAGCGCGACAACCGCCGCTTGCTCGACAGTCTGCGCGAGCTGCGCGAGCTCGGCAACACGGTGATCGTCGTCGAGCACGACGAGGCGACGATCCGGTCGGCCGACTTCATCGTCGATCTCGGGCCCGGCGCCGGCGTGCACGGCGGCGAGGTCGTCGCCACGGGCACGGTGGACGATATCGTGGCCGAGCCGCGCTCACTCACGGGCCAGTTCCTTGCGCGCGAGCGCCAGATCGCCGTGCCCGAGACGCGCAAACCGGCCAATCGCGCCGCCGTGCTCATGCTCACGGGCGCTCGTGAGCACAACCTCAAGGACCTCACCGTGCAGATTCCGCTCGGTCTTCTTGTCTGCATCACGGGCGTGTCGGGCTCGGGCAAGAGCACGCTCGTGAGCGATACGCTGCTGCACGCGCTGCGGCGGACGATCTACAGCAGCCGCGACCGCGGCGGCGAGTACGACTCGCTGCTCGGCACCGAACACCTCGAGCGTGTCGAGATTATCGACCAGAAGCCGATCGGCCGTACGCCGCGCTCGAATCCGGCCACCTACACGGGCGCGTTCACGCTCATTCGCGACCTGTTCGCCCGGCTGCCCGAGGCGCGCATGCGCGGCTACGGGGTCGGCCGGTTCAGCTTCAACGTGCGCGGGGGGCGGTGCGAGGCGTGCCAGGGCGACGGCGTGAAGCGGATCGAGATGCACTTCCTGCCGGACGTCTACGTCACCTGCGACGTCTGCAACGGGCAGCGCTACAAGCGCGAGACGCTCGAGGTCCGCTACCGCGGCAAGAACATCTTCGAGGTGCTCGAGATGACCGTCGAGGAGGCGCTTGCGTTTTTCAAGCACGTGCCGAGGCTTCGGACGCGGCTGCAGACGATGGTCGACGTCGGGCTCGGCTACATCACGCTCGGCCAGTCGGCCACGACGCTCTCGGGCGGGGAGGCGCAGCGGATCAAGCTCGCGTCCGAACTGTCGAAAACCGAGAGCGGCCGGACCATCTACCTGCTCGACGAGCCCACGACGGGCCTCCACTTCGCCGACATCGACCGGCTGCTCGAGGTGCTCCGGCGGCTCACGGAACGCGGCAACACGGTCGTGGTCATCGAGCATAACCTCGATGTGGTCAAGTGCGCCGACCACATTATCGACCTCGGGCCCGAGGGCGGCGAGGCCGGCGGCCGCATCGTCGCCGAGGGCACGCCCGAGCAGGTGGCCGCCTGCGCCGAGAGCTACACGGGCCAGTACCTGCGCGATTATCTGCCGGCCTTCCGTCGTGACGGCGGACCATGAGGAGGGCCCTGAGGCGCTTGCCGGAAGGCGCTCTGAACAGGCTCGTGGCGTGCCGGGCGGGAAGTTGGCGATTATCTTGCTTGACAGCGCCAAGGGCGCGGTGTATATTGCTTCCGCATGATGGACCATCTAACAGATTGGAGCTGATCTATTTATGACGCGCGTGGACGTGAAGCCCGGCCAGGACATTGCCGCGGCTATTCGTGCGTTCAAGAAGAAGTGCGCTAAGGACGGGGTTCTGAAGGACTTCAAGCGGTCTCGCCGTTTCGAGAAGCCTTCTGATCGTCGTCGCAAGGAGTTCAGGGAGAGCGTGAAGCGCTCCCGGATCGCGGCGCTGAAGGCGGAACAGAAATAGCCTTTGAAAAATAGGGACAGGCACTGATTTCCCGGGAAATCAGTGCCTGTCCCTATTTTTCTGGGTCGGCCTTCGTCATCCGAGCGAAGCGGGCGACGACGCTTCGCGGTTGCGCGTCGTTGTCGAACAAGATCGTGCAGCTTTGCCCGATCGAGGTCTCCGCCACGTCGAGCACCTCGCCGCCGCCGAAGCTCGGATGGACGACGCGGTCGCCCGGCTCGTATCCGGTTGTTTCCTCAACCACTGAGCGGCCTCGCCCCGTCGAAAGGCCGTGCTTGGCCGGTGTCACGGTCTTGCCGAGGTTAAGCTCATCCTCCGGGAGCTCGTCGATGAACCGCGACCGCTCCTGCTGGGCGATCTGGCCGAAGCGCATTCTGGTGTCGGCCGAGGAGAGGTAGACGCGGTCCTTGGCGCGCGTGAGCGCCACGTAGAAGAGGCGGCGCTCCTCCTCGGTGCCGTCCCGGGTGTCGAGCGAGTTGGCGTGGGGGAAGAGCCCTTCCTCGAGCCCGGTGATGAAGACCGCGGGGAACTCGAGCCCCTTGCTGTTATGGGCCGTCATCAGGTTGACCCGGTCGCGTTCGGCTTCCCACTCGTCGATGTCTGAGAGCAGCGAGACCCGTTCGAGGAAATCGCGCAGGGTCGGCGCGTCGTCCGATTCCTCGTAGGTCTCGATGGCGCTCAGCAGCTCCTCGACGTTCTCGATGCGGTCGGGCGCCGCCTCGTCACGGCTCTTCTTGAGCATCTCGATGTAGCCGGTCTCGTCTAGGACCAGCCGGGCCAGCTCGGCCGGCCCATGTTCCTCGGCGCGCTCACGCAGCCGCTGGAGCAGCTCTTCGAACGCGCCGAGCCGCTTGCGGGCAGCCGGCGCGAGGCCGTCGATCTCGCTGGGCTCGGCGAGGGCCTCGTGGGGCATGACGACGTGCTGGGCTGCATGCGCGCGCAGCCGCGCCAGCGTCGTCTGGCCGATGCCGCGCGGCGGCACGTTGATGATGCGTTCGAGCGAGACGACGTCGGCCGGGTTGACGATCAGGCGCAGGTAGGCGACGACGTCCTTGACCTCCTTGCGCTGGTAGAAGCCGACGGTGCCGACGACGACGAACGGGATCCGCTCGGCCGTGAACACCTCCTCGAAGACGCGCGACTGCGCGTTCGTGCGGTAGAAGACGGCGAGATCGCGGCGGGCGAGCCCGTCGGTTGTCAGCTCGCGCACGAGGCGGGCGACGTGCTCGGCCTCGTCGTACTCGTCGAGGCATTCGCGGAACGCGACGGGCGCCCCTTCGGGGCGATCGGACCGCAGGTTCTTCGGGTGGCGCATCGTGTTCTGCGAGATGACGGCATTGGCCGCGCGCAGGATGGTCGGCGTTGAGCGGTAGTTCTGCTCGAGGGTCACGAGGCGCGCGCCAGGGAAGTCGTGGGCGAACTCGTTGATGTGCCGAATGCTGGCGCCGCGCCACTGGTAAATCGACTGGTCGGGATCGCCCACGGCGCACACGTTGCCGTCGGGCGCGGCGAGCAGCTTCACCAGCTCGTACTGCGGCGGGTTCGTGTCCTGGAACTCGTCGACGAGCAGGTGCCGGCACCGGCTGCGCCATTGGGCGCGAGCCTCGGGGTGGTCGCGCAGCACGCGGACGGCCTGCGTGAGCAGGTCGTCGAAGTCCATCGCGCCGGCGCGCCGCAGGCGCGCCTGGTACTCGGCGTAGACGGGCGCCACGCTGCGGCCGAAGCCGTACCGGCGGCCGGCCGCGTACGCGTCGGGCTCGAGCATGGCGGTCTTGGCGTGCTCGATCTCGGTCTTGACGGCCGAGGGTGAGAGCTCCTTGGGGTCGAGGCCGAGCTCGCGCACGATCTGCCGGATGAGGCGCTCGCTGTCGGCCTCGTCGTATATGGTGAAGTCGTTCGGGAAGCCGATCCGGCTTGAGTCGCGCCGCAGCAGACGGGCGCAGAACGAGTGGAACGTGCACAGCAGCGGCCCACGCCCCCGAGCAGGGCCGATGGGGCCAAGCCCGAGCGTCGACAGCATCCGCTCGACCCGCTCGCGCATCTCGTCGGCAGCCTTGTTTGTGAACGTAACGCCAAGGATTGAGCCGGGGTCGATGCCCCGAGAGATGAGTGAGGCGATCCGGTAGGTGATGACGCGCGTCTTGCCGCTCCCGGCGCCGGCGATGACCAGGAGTGGGCCATCGCGGTGCTCGACCGCCTCACGCTGGTGTGGGTTGAGCTGCCCGATCAGGGACACGGCGGCCTCCGGTCCGTCGTGAATGACACCAATGGTACCACGCCCAGCGTGGCCGGTGGTGCAGACAAATTCGTCCGCTCGCCGTACAAAAATGGCAAACGGCGCAAAAACCGCTTGACAAGGCGGGACCCGTGAAGTATAGCCGACACGAAGCTTTCTGCAACGGCCTATGCGTTGGGGGTATGGCGCGCAAGCCGTTTGTTTTTCCCCGCGGCTCTTTCTCGGCACCGAGTGGTGTACGTTCTCTCGACGAGTGAAGCGGGGGTGTCGATGGCCTACATCGTACATATCCTTCCTTCCCGGGTCGAATGCCGGCCCAAGAATCGCGGATATATCACCCCCGTTTAGGTACAGCTGCGAGATTCGGGGGGGATCAAAAGGAGCGGCAGGATGTACCGCAGCAGAAGGTCGGAGGCCCTGCTCTCTGCGAGGGAGCATCCTCCGAGCCTTTGCTGCGTTTGGGGTCTGTGAAACCGCTCGGTGCCGGCCGACCGCCTTCTCTCTAATCCTTTCCGGCGTCGCTAGTTACGCTCGAACCACGCCTTGAAGCACTGCTCGATTCCGCCCGATTTCGGCGCGTTCTGGGCCGCGTTTGTGGTTTTGCCTTGGCCCGGCTGGCCGGCCCTCCGATAGAGATAACAGAACCACTGCGCTCAGTCGCAGCGGGGGCCAACATATGCCTGCAAAGTACGAACAGCCCATCGAGAGCCGCGGAGTGCCGCAGCTGAGCGAGGCCGAGAGCGCGCTTGTCTACGACGAGATGCTGCGCAACGGCCGGATCATCCAGGTCGCCTCCGGCGGGGTGCGTGTGTTCGACAAGTCGGGCATTTTCATCCGCAAAGAGGTGCTGAAGGCCAAGCGCACGTTCGCGCGCATCGATATCACCCCGGGCCTCGAGCGCATGGTCGACCACCTCATGGAGAACGACGAGCTGAAGGTAAGCAAGGTGCGCGCGGAGCTGTACCGATCGGTCTACAAGCCGATCAAGCGCACCCTCGACGAGCTGGTTCATGACTCGCGCATCTTCTTTGGCGACTCGGCCACCCTGGTCCAGGTACGCAGCGACGTGCAGAAGGTGGTCCAGCGGCTCGACCTGCTCACGCTCGGCATGCTCAACGACATCCTGACCCACAGTGCACTCGAGTTCCGGCACCACATCGAGGCGGGCGTCTACAGCGGCCTGGCCGGCTCGG
>Ga0315545_1001363_pt1 | contig 23861 bp, 17 predicted proteins | sample SalMarSW160210MG_FD_203096 | JGI IMG/M metagenome (GOLD analysis project Ga0315545, IMG submission 203096) | Salt marsh sediment microbial communities from the Plum Island Ecosystem LTER, Massachusetts, United States - Salt Marsh Sediment SW1602-10 ...
AATAGGATGACAGCTCCAGTTTATTGTTCTTATCAATATCATAGGACAATCTTCCGTTTACATCATAAAATAAAGCAAGGCTATTCTGCAATACAGGATTGTCAATCTGATTAAATATCCAGTTTGAATAAGTGCTTCGTCCGGTAAGTATAAAAGAACACTTATCTTTAATAAGCGGAGCTTCAATCATAACATGTGCAGTCACAGGGCTGATTCCGGCGTTTCCGTTAAATTCCTTTCTGTTTCCCTCTTTCGGAACTATGTCGAGTACAGATGATATCCGCCCGCCATAACGTGCAGGAATGCCACCTTTGTAAAGTGAAACATCCTTAATGATATCTGAATTAACTCCTGAGAAGAAACCAAAAAAATGAGTGGAGTTATATAAAGGAGCACCATAAAGCAGAATCAGGTTCTGATCAGTCGATCCACCCCTGACATTGAAACCTGATGATCCTTCACCGACAACCTTAACACCCGGTACAAAAAGCACACTCTTAATAATATCCGACTCCCCCAGAGATGTAGGCAAAAGTCTGAGATTAATAATACTGATGTTTTCCAGTCCTACTTCAAACCTTTGGATTGTTTTGTTCTTCTGGGCCGATACAATGGCCTCACTTAACGGGATCAATACATTGCTCATTTCCACATCTATTTCACCATTCCCATAAAGGTTCAGATTGATCCTCTTTTCTTTCATTCCGATGAAAGAAAACTGAATGGAATGACTTCCGCGGGGCATGGATAAGGAGTAGAATCCATGAGCATTTGTAATGGTTCCTAGTGAAAGCCTCTGGTTGAAAACAGTAACTCCGGCAATAGGTTCATTCCTGTTGTCGGTCCTCACATAACCCGAAATTACCGCATTACCCGGCTTATACCTGTCAGCAGGATTACCTATATCAATAAACAAATTATCTGTGACCTTCTGACTTTCCGGACTCTCCGTTAAAATATCCGATGGTATATACTTCTCCTCATCAGCAGGAAATGAATCAAACCTTTTAACCATAAATCCCCGTGTGAGTATAACATTGCCATATTTATTGATGAAATAGTAAATATCAAGACCACGTAATAACCTGTTAAGAACCTGAGAAACTGTAACAGAGTCCCCATAATCCGATAATACTCCATCACTGATCCATTCTTCCTTATAGAAGAATTTCAGGTTATAAATGCTCTCAGCCTTTAAGACAAATTCTTTAAAGGTCTGGTCCTTATAATCCCAGGTGACCGGATAATTATCATCCTGTCCAAATATCGCTCTGGAAATCAATAAAAAACATAAGGAAGCCAGTACTCTGAACCTCATAGGTCAAAAATTTAATCAGTCAGGCTGTCGTAAAATTGCAGCACTGGTATTACATATTCGGGTTGTTTAGGAATTATTATTATCTTATTTAATCTAATGAAATTCTTAAGCTCTCCACGTTTATCATCCAGAAAATCAAGCAGGCCCTTCCTGCCACGAATACGATGGAAATCCCCGTCTTTCATAACATACATATATTCTGTTAGATAAAAAATATCATAAACCTTCTGATAGCCTAGAGGCTCGATCTCCTTTACAGACTTTAGCAACAGAGCTGTATTCCCTCTGTATAATACATTTGCAAAACCTGTCAGACCATTATTATCACTACTACCAAAATTTTCAAACCTGTACTGATTATTATCGATTTTCAGAACAAAACCGGAGACCATCTCTTTATTTAAGCTGATAATTACTCCATCGTGCCTTCTGATTAGCAGCTCATCATTAAGAATATCATACCTGAGGCTATTGTCATTAAATGTATGACCATTGATCGTCACATCTCCTTTAAGCCATAACGGAGTAAAGAGAAATTCATTTCCAAGAACATTACCGTGCTTTTTATGCCAGATCCTTCCGTTATAAAGTATCTGGCTGTCCTGATAAGTACGTAATTCCTGAGGATAGAAAACTGAAGAATCAGGACTTAACCACCCGTCACAAAAGCATAAAGGATTGATGATGAAGAAAAAAAGGAATAATAATACAGAGGTTTTATTCCCCATGGAGTAAAATACTTACTAAAGCTATTACAATCGCAATGAATATGGGCAAACGGCAAAAATCATGCCCTTTCGAGATTGGATTAATCACTTTTTTCTATTCTGATTTTTTCCTTATATGAAATTACTGTACCGCCGGCTGTTATTCCCTGGATATTAATCAAATAGTCAGTGTTATAATCCGACGACCAGAACTCTACTCTGGCTTTCCCTTCTTCATCGGGTTCAACTGACGGGTTCCAGTAAAGGGTATTCCTGAAATCGGGAATACGGCTCTGTTTCATTTCAGATGTTGAATAATCAGGGAAATGAAAGGAACAAACAGGTTCGGCCACTATATATGATAGTCGCACGGCGTGGTCAGGCAGGGTAACATAACTGTAATCCCCTGCCCTGGTTATTACATTTACAATTCCATAAGACATATAATCCCCAACCATGTATCTTTCCTTCACAACGTCAATCTCTTCCACAGTTTCAGGATCGAGACCGGCAATTATTTCCGGTTCATCAATTACTACCCCGTCAATTAATAATACTGGAGGTATATCATAAATAGAGTTAGTAACAGGATCAGCAATTGAAATTTCATAAACTGATCTTTTCATTTTAAGAAAAGCTCCGGGAAGAAGTTCCAAAAATACCTCCTCCATAACAGGCAGTTTAATATAATCATCCATAATCAGTTCAATATCCGGCTTTCCGTAGAATCTTTTTGGCTTTTCAGAGTTATCAGTAATTTTATCCGGCATTGTCATTCCGGAAATAAATTGAATAAACATCCTGTAAAAACCGAAAGCAACCTGGTCACCTGTCTGAGGCTTCAGATAATAATCACTTAATTTCCATGTATCTGTAGGCGAAATTGATGTTGTGTTTGAAAGTAAATGTAGATATTGCCTGGTTCTGTTATAGTTGATTTTAAGTGAACTTTTATTAGTAAGCCTGAAATTAAGCGATATCCTGAATTCGGGTCCGGCGTAGCTCCTGATAATCTCATTTGCCTTGAAAGAAAGGGTGTCAGTTATGCTGGAATTAACCTTAGGGTACAGAGGATTATAAACCATAACTTCCCGCGGACCATAAGCAAAGAATGAAGATATTCTTAAACCCATATTTATCGACATATAATCAGTGAGCATAAACTTATCGTCAATATACAAAGCTGCCTCAAGGGCTTTTTCCCTTGGGATAACAGAAGGTATTACAAGCGACGAATCACCTGAAGGAAGGTAACTGCCGGGCATTATGGCATACCCTGTGAGATCAAGGCCAAAATATGTTTCATTCCTTCCCTGGAACCAGTTAAAATCGGCCTTTAATCCTGTACTGTTTAGCCTGTGAGATAAAACAAAACCCTCGGTTGCCACACTCTGACTTGAAATATCGTAATTATAACTGCTGTTATTGAGCGACAGAAATAAAAAAAATCTGTTACTGAAAAAATGTCTCCATCTTAATGCTATTATGTTATTATTATAACTATATACAGTATCGGAATTAAAACGGAAGGAATCGTGGCTGAAATAAGAAGAGATCTCCAGTTTATTATTTTTATTGATATCGTATGTTATTCGTCCATTAAGATCATAGAATGAGGCCCTGCTTCTTTGAAGAGCAGGATTGTCAATCAGTTTAAAGATCCAGTTTGAATAGGTCGATCTGGCGGTCAGGATATAGGAACACGTATCTTTGATCAATGGCCCCTCGATCATAACATGAGCTGTTATGGGACTTATTCCCGCGTTGCCGAAAAATTCTTTTCTGTTGCCATCTTTTGAGCCGATATCGAGTACAGATGAGATCCTTCCTCCGTACCTGCCCGGAATACCTCCCTTATATAAGGTTACATCTCTTATTATATCGGAATTAACAGCTGAAAAAAAGCCGAAAAAATGAGAAGAGTTATATACAGGCGCACCATAAAGAAGTATCAGATTCTGATCTGCGGAACCTCCTCTTACATTGAATCCCGCCGATCCCTCGCCCACAGACTGAACACCCGGAACCAGGAGGATACTTTTAATTATATCCGATTCTCCCATAGATGTGGGCAATAATCTGAAAGAAGTAATATTCAGCCTTTCCATACCAACCTCAAACCGCTGAAGAGTCATATTCCTGTCAGCTGATACAACTGTCTCTTTCAAAGGAATGAGTACACTGCTCATTTCAATATTCATTTCACCATCTCCGTAAAGGTTGATGTTAACCATTCTTTCTTTCATCCCGATAAAAGAAAACTGTAGCAGATGAACACCTCTTGGCAGTGTTAGTGAATAAAAACTATATTCATTTGAGATGGTTCCTACTGAAAGCTTCCTGACATAAACAGTTGCACCTGAAACCGGCACTTTTGTATTGTGGTCTGATATATAACCTGAAATAACAACATTCCCGGATTTATATTTATCAGCAGGATTTCCGATGTCAACAAAAATATTTCCTGCTGTTCCGGGACTATCCCGGGAATCAGGATACTCTGCAGGAGGGATAAAATTTTCATCATCGGCCTGCGCTGAGACTTTTACAGCGAAATTCTTTGTAATTACAATTCTTCCCTCCTCATCAATATAATAATAAAGAGAGTTTCCTCTGAGGAGATTATCCAGATACTCCGATATGGTTATACCTTCACCATAGGCTCCTGCCCTCAGGTCTTTTATCCATTCATCCCTGAAAAAGAATTTAATGGGATATATATTTTCCGCCTGAACAACAAAATCCTTAAAAGTCTGGTTCCTGTAATCCCAGGTTATTATGTATTCATCCTGAGCACTCAGATTGAATAAAAAGACAGATGTAAAAAACAGAATACAGATCCCTGGTTTCATCTGAATGCTATTCTATTGAATATGATTATCATAAAACTCCAGCACTGGTATAAAACTATCCGGATATTTTTTTGAAATCTTTATTTTGTTTTTCTTAATAAAGTCCCTTATAAGCAATTTATAATCCCTGAAAAGCCTAATAAAATTCCGTTTACCTGATATATGATAAACTAAATTGCCCTTTTCAAGATAGATATTTGATATCTGATAAAAAACATCATACTTGTCTTCGATTGCTAGACGGTCAATTTCCTTTTTATACTTAACATATAGCGCAGTCTTGTCTCCGTCATATAAAATATTGACATACCCTTTAATAAAGCTTGAATCGGCTGGATCAAACCTGGCAAACCGGTATTTTCTGCCCTCATAAATTACAGAGAATGTATCAACCATTTCGCTATTTAGCCGGAGGACAATTTTACGATTTGTCGGAATCAGAATTTCATCATTATAAATGTCATATCTGATTACAACATCATCGAATGTCCTTTTGCCTATCGTTACCGACCCGGGCAGAAATTCATCTGAAAAAAGAAACTGGTTACCCCTCACTTTTAAGTACAGATTTCTCCAGATCCTGCCATTGTATAGAATCTGTCTGTCCAGCAGTGAGTCTTTTCCCGATTCTCCTGATACAGCGTAATTCGGAAAAAGGCTGCTATTGGCATCAATACTTCTTGCGGGGCCTAACAAAAATAAGCAGGTCAGAACAGGGAAAACGAAAAAATTTAATCTGATCATGTAAATTCTTTCTCAATTAAACCAAGTCTCACCGGGAGCATATGATTAGTAACATATACTGATTAAATGCATCCGCCAGGATCAGATTTACCAGAATTCCGGAAATGAATCAGGTAAATTTAGCTATTTAACAATCGGAGTGAGCAAAATATTCCGGTAGGCTACTTTTCCATGGTCTCCCTGCAGATAAATCGGACCGGGAGCGAAAACATCAGATTTCATTGCACCACCCGTTGGACCATAAACAGGTTGATTATCGATTATTTTTATTCCGTTGAGTATTACCGTTATATGCCTGTCGCACAAGGTAATATCAAGGGTCTGCCATGTACTCGCGGGCTTCTCGGCACTAACAGTTGGTTTAATCCGGCTGTAGACTGCACCCATATTATGAGGATCAAGATCTCTCCCGTAGGAATCCATTACCTGAATCTCGTATATTCCTCTCAAATAGACTCCACTGTTACTGCCTTCCGGTATGTTTACCTCAAGCGTCAGATTAAAGTCTTCAAATTCCTGTTCAGTTCTTAGGTTGCCGTACCTTACGTGTGGTTCGCCTTCTTTCTGTACCGGATCGTTAACCAGAGTTCCGTCGACAACTTTAAATCCATTAGTCTGCGATTCATTAATCAGCCTCCAGCCTGTAAGATCTTTACCGTTGAACAATGTAACAGGTTCTCCGTATTTGAGGTTTGCCAGATCAGGGGCAGGCGGAACAGGTGGTAATTTTGTTCCACTGAAGGTTGTTGAATCCACACTCAATCCGTTCCGACGTGGTGTCAGCAGAATCCCATTGAGCATTTCTCCTTCCTTTGTTATTTCAAGCCAGCTTGTGACAATTTGTGTCCTTACAGGATTTCTATTCTCGTCTCTCTCCCTCACAACATTATTTGACCGCTGGATAGTTAAAACATGGTCACTGGCAAGAAAGATGTTGGATACAGGCAATACACTGCCTCCACCCCAGAGTATATCCGCATCAAGGTAGTTTTCTTCCTGCCTCACCTCAATCCAGCCGACAGAACCACCTTCAATGTCAATTGTCCATTGCCCAAGAAATTCAGAAATATCAGTCTTCTGAACATCTGTTTCTTCCTTTTGTACTTTACACGAAAAAAATATTGCAGCTGCTATTACCCCTGCAATTAAGAAATAGACCTTTTTCATAATATATTTGCTAATTAAGATTAAATTAATTAAGGATATCTTATAAAATTAGTAAAGTAAAATGATTTTACAAAATCCCGCTCACCCGGAATGTATATGCCAGCTGATGGTTATCAGGAGTGATTGCTGGTGGTGTTATTACCAGGTTATTGCCTGATATTCTTGCCCTGACCGTTTTATCCGATCCCAGCAGCCGGACCTTTGGTCTGCCTGCAGTCTTCAATCCTCTAAGCACAAGGTTACCATCAGGCCAGTCAAGACAAATAACAAACAGATCCCTGTCCTTTTGTGTGAAAAAGATTGTTTTATTTGTCTCCTGATTAATTGCCTCATCATTCGGGCTTCTGATGAATGCACGTGTACCATAGATTGCTTCTCCGTTAACTTTCAGCCAGTTACCAATTTCCATCAGGCGTTGTTGCATGATTACGGGTATTGTACCGTCAGCTGCAGGGCCAATATCTAGCAAAAGGTTACCTCCTGCTGAAACGGTTGATACTAAAAGCTTTATAAGTTCCTCAGCGCTGGAGTAGCTGTCAAGGTTCTCAGCTCTGTTAAGACCGAAAGAGGTTCCTATACCCCGGCACTCTTCCCATGGATGATAAACTGCCATATCAATGCCTTCACCATCATGAACCAGACCATATTCTGTTGTATAAATACCACCATGTTTACTCCTTGTTTCACTGCCCCATCTGTCGTTTACGACCACGGTCTCCTTGACTGGAGATTCATTAAAAAGCCAGGCCAGAAACTCTTCACTCTTCCATTCTTCACTTGGTTTGTCCCATTCACCATCGGTCCAGACAATATCCGGACTATAACGGTTAACAAGATCCTTCAGCTGAGGAATCATATGATTATCAACATAACTGTTCAGATCGCCTGCGTAGAGCGGATTAAACCATTCATAAAGAGAATAATAGAATCCCATATGAAGACCTTTCTCTTTAACTGCTATGGTGAGATCACCACAAAGATCACGGTGAGGACCTATATCAACGCTGTTCCAGTTCCAGCTTTGTGTACTTGGCCAGAGTGTAAAACCTTCATGGTGCTTGGAAGTCAGAACAACATATTTCGCACCCGATTCCCTGAACAATTCTGCCCACTGATTTGGATCAAAAAGTTCGGCTTTGAACATCGGAGCGAAGTCCTGGTACTTAAAATTCGGGCCGTAAGTATTCAGATGAAACTGTGTAAAATGCCTATTTACATTACTTTTTGTGTTTACCAGTTTATTCCAGTACCATTCTGCATACTTGTCATAAACACCGATACTGTCGCCTGTCGGACCCCAGGAAGGTACAGAATAGACACCCCAGTGGATAAAGATACCAAATTTGGAATCCTCGAACCATGATGGTGTAGGTCGTTTATCAAGCGATTCCCATGCCGGCTTGTAAACCTGACCGGAAAGGTTTAACATCAATAAAAATAAGATTACAGACAACAAATTTTTCATTATCCAGAAATATTTAAGGAATTAAATATTAAAACCCTGTTATTAAGATTACCCAGCACCCAGCACCCAGTACCCAGCACCCAGTACCCAGTACCCAGCACCCAGCACCCAGCACCCAGCCTCACATCTCCTCCTGTATTCTTAGTAATTCATTATCATACATTCTGCCCTCAAGAATCCTCAGATACCTCAGACTCCGTCTAATGTTATAATCCTCATAGGCTTTCTGTGCCCATCCTATAGCATCTTCCAGATAACCGTTAATTTCATTGATTATCGCCATATTATGACAGGCTCTCCCGGCAATTTTCCTCCTGGGATTCAATGTCTCCAGTTCCCACAGTTGTCCTGCCTCATCCCATTTTCCTGTCCGGGCCTTACGCTTTGCTATTTTAAAGTTATATGTTCCTTTAACATAATAATCGCGTGTCACTCTTAAGCGGTATGGAAGTATTCTCAATGCATAAGTACGACCTGCCCGGTTACTGACATCTTTAACAGCTTCCTTTCTTCCAATTAATCCTGCCACTGCTGCAACAGGATTAATTCCTTTTCCATAAAAAACTATTGATTCTGCAAAGTAGTATTCATCAAGAATACTTCTGCCGGCAGGATCATAAATTCTCCAGCCTGTTTTTACTATTGTCTCCATTGCAGCTTCGTGCTCAAGACCAGGAACATTGCCAAGAATAGTTTTGATATCCACCTTCCTGTTGGAATAACTTAATTTTGTGTCAGTATCAAACCTTTCGAGGGCAAAAAGGGCATCATTACCCGTTTCAGTGCATATTCTTTCCACTATTTCCCACGATAAAGGAGGAGGCAAAAAGCCCAATCTTGAAGCCCTGAAATCAATGTCATCCAGTGGTTTAACCTCAATAAACCTTTCATTCAGATTTAATTCCTCCGTAAGTCCCCTGATACTCTCCTGTGCACCATCCTTATCCAGATCGGCTCCTTCAAGAGAGAGAGCTTTATCGATTATATCAACAAGTTTGGTTTCATCTGTCGGTATGCTCCTGTTTATAATTCCAACCTTTTTTATATCTGCCGGCATTGTAACCGGAGCTGGCTGCAACACGTTGATATACAGCTCGTTTGTCTTACATGAAGCGAAAACTATCGCTACCAGAATGATGATTGTGTATTTTTTCATGCTATATGTATTTTTATTCAATCTTCTTCACCCTTATATTCCTTATCGCAGCCCTGGTCATCCACGAAGCAATACCAAAAGGTTTTGATAATTCCACTTCCGGACGTATTGATAACCTATTATCAGCGATTGTAAAATCCACCACCAAATCCTCATCAATCCATGCTTTAATCTCGTTCTCAGTTACTTGCAGACGAATAGCGTACCAGCGGTCTTTTTCGAATTTTCTCAGAGTTGTTGTTTCGTTTTCTGAAGCATCCAGTCCGTTGATACAGCTCAGTCCGACTGTTGTTCCACCCCATCCTCCAATAATCAGCGTGCATGGATCCTTTCCAACAGGGAATGTCATCCCGCAAAAAAAATCATTTCCTTCCTCCCTTTTGGCTTCAAGTGTGACTTCATAATTAATATCCGGAAAATCCTTCTTCCAGGTAATACCGGTACAACCATCACCCATCGCCAGAATAATTGCATCCCCCGAAACATATACCGGTCCCTGCGGACCAAAATTAGTTATTTCCCAACCGTCAAGAGTCTTGCCATTAAAGAGCGAACCAGGTGCATTTACTTCAATAATGTCGGCCTCTTCACTCTTTTTATTCTGCCTTCCGTCTGCACATCCAATAAAATGAAAGGTAAAAAGAAGAACAGTCAAAATATTTATATTCACCAGTCTGTTGGTCATTCCTAAAGATTCTTAAAGAATTGCAGTTCAACTTTTTTTTATAAATATAAAAAATAATTGCCGAATAGATCAAAATGTTACAATAGTACAAGAAAATGATTCAAATGTGTTAGATTTTGAGTATTACGCTTTCTTAACCTTATAATCATAAACTCGATTTTTTATCAATTGCATAATAGAAATAATTATTTTACTTTTGAAGTATCAATTATGCACCATGCAATATAGCTGGGTTCTTGAATATAAGATCAAAATTAACCGCACCGGACTCTGCTGAATTCCTTCCGGGAGCTACTCCTTTCAATTATAGCACAACTGTTTAATTTGAATATGTCAAATTGATGTTTCATTTCTTATAAATATTGATTAATAATACATAACAATACAAAATGGAAACACTTATAATAACCGGTTCTGATTTGAAGGTGGAGGATGTTGTTAATGTTGCCCGTTACGGGCAGCAGGTTGAACTTCACCCTGATGCAAGGAAAAGAATAAATGTCTGCCGTGACATGCTCGAAAAGAAGATCGTGGCTCACGAAATTATGTACGGAGTTAATACGGGCATAGGTGAATTTTCTGAGCTAGTCCTGAACGATGACCAGATAAAAGATTTTCAGAGATACCTGGTTTATAATCATGCAGCAGGTATTGGTGAACCGGCCAGCATTGAAATAGTGAGGGGTGCAATGCTTGGAAGGGTCAATGTTCACGCTCACGGCAACTCCGGTAACCGTATCGAAATAACCGATACTCTTGTTGAAATGCTTAATAAAGGAGTTACTCCTCATGTTTGCCAGAAGGGTTCTGTGGGAGCTTCAGGAGACCTTGCACCCATGTCGCAGATAGCTCTTCTGCTCCTGGGTGAGGGAAAAGCATACTATAAGGGCGAGCTTATGGGCGGTAAAGAAGCTCTTGATAAAGCAGGAATACCCGTGCCGGGTCTGCAGGCACGCGACGGACTGGCAACGATCAACGGATCAAATATGCTCACGGCGATGAGTGCAATCTGGCTGGTCGATGCCAATAACTGGCTTAAACAGGCTGAGATAGCTGCATCAATGTCGCTCGAAGCACTTAAAGCCAACATGAAACCATATACCCCCCTGTTGCACGAAGCAAGAGGATTCAAAGGCGCTGTCAGGAGTGCAAATGCAATAAATAAATGTATTGGAGGAGGTGATCTTAAGGAAGAAAGGGTGAAATCAAAAGTGCAGGATGCTTATTCCATGAGATCAACGCCACAGGTAATAGGTTCGGCTCATGATATGTTCGGTTATGCCAGGTCACAGGTTGAGATTGAACTAAACGGTGTTGGAGATAACCCGATCTTCTTCCCGGATAAAAACCTTCAGATTTCCGGGGCTAATTTCCAGGGATCACCGGTATGTGTCCCAATGGATATGGCTGGTGCCTGTATTACAATGGTAAGTGTGATGTCGGAACGAAGGATGAACAGGCTGAATAATGTTGCATTAAGTGTGGGATTACCGGACTTCCTTACAAAGGGTGCCGGTATGTTCTCAGGCATGATGTTAAGTCAATATACAGCTGATACACTGATAGTTGAACAAAGAATCCTGTCAATGCCCGCTTCAATCCAGTCTATTCCAGCTGCCGCCGACCAGGAGGATTTTGTATCAATGGGAATGAATACTGCCATCAAGAATAACCAGATACTTGATTGCGCATACGGGATACTTGGTATCGAATTCATGGCGGCAGCACAGGCTCTTGACTTCAGAAAGGAAGAATACAGCTTCGGGATAGGAGTTCAGAAAGCAAAAGATGTTATAAGAAAATATGTTGCTTTCCTGGATATTGACCGACCGTTATATCCCGATCATACTGTCATGAAAGAACTTGTTAAATCATGCGAAATTCTTCATGAGGTAGAAAAGGTTGTCGGCAGCCTGGAATAAAAATTACATTATCTTAGTACATGCGATAACTCTAAAGGTAACTCGGTAAAATCCGTGGTAAATAAAGACAAAAGACAAAAGATAAAAGATAAAAGACAAAAGACAAAAGACAAAAGACAAAAGATAAAAGATAAAAGACAAAAGACAAAAGACAAAAGACAAAAGACAAAAGATAAAAGATAAAAGACAAAAGACAAAAGTTGAGGAACGGAGTGACGAACCGGAACGAAGTGGAGTTCGGCGGAGCCAAATCCCGCAAAGCGGGAATAAAAGTCAAAGAGAAGCTTGACGAACCAAGGAACCAGCAATTATAGTCCAGATCCTGAAACCTTTATACCTTACGTATATGAAAATTAAAATAGAAGATTATCCGACTTTTAATACAGATTGGGACAGAGAAGAGATTGCTCACAAAACCAAAAAAATCCTGAAAGAGATAGGCAAGCTGCAACATAAGATGTATGCCCAGAACAAATTCAGTCTTCTGATAGTGTTACAGGGGACAGATGCTTCCGGGAAAGACGGACTGACAAGGGATCTGCTCCGTTATTGCAATCCTATCGGACTGAAGATTCACAGTTTTAAGAAACCCACTGAAAATGAGTATGCACACGATTTTTTATGGAGGGTTCATCAGGTAGTCCCACTTAAAGGAGATCTTCAGATCTTTATCCGCTCCCATTATGAAGACATTCTGGTACCAACGGTTGAGAAATTCATACCCGAAGAAATCATAGAACAACGGTATCAGCTGATCAATGATTTCGAAAAACTGATTGAACATAACGGAACAAGGATCTTGAAATTCTTTATGAATGTCTCGAAAGAAACCCAGAAAGAAAGACTGCTGGAACGGATTGAACTGGAGGAAAAGCACTGGAAACACAAAGACGGAGACTGGCTTACACGCGAAAAATTTGATACATACCTGTCTGTTTATGAAAAAATAATTAACAGATGTAATACAATACCCTGGCATATTGTGCCCTCAGATAAAAACTGGCAAAAACTGTACTATATAGGAGAAACTGTCTTGAAAGCACTCAGGGAAATGGATCTCAAATGGCCTGAGCTGGTTACCGAAGGGTTCAAAAAGCAACAGATCCTGAAATAGATAACAGATGATTCAGTAAACTGTTTAATCTGTTTGTCCTTTCCATAATAATTGATAATTAATATGGATACCCATCATTTCAGCCACTTGCAGATGTGACTTAAGATAAACACCGGCCATAATGTTAGGCAGAAATTTATATGCAAGCTCATACTTCTGATAGATTGAATTCCTGGCTTTATATGGGGCATAGAGATAAATTCCGAAATACTGTGTAAAAACCACTTTTCCAAGAAGGAAATCTTGTCCGGCAGTCAGAGCGAACCGTTTATAATCAAGCCCGCTCTGCTCTCTCCTTATTATTTCCCTGATATATCCGTCAAAGATCATTTCTGCCCCAACATTAAGAGCGTACCAGGTTCGGATCTGTTTTGCAGCTCTGGTGTGTAACCCGTAAACAAAAACTGCTTTTTCTGGAAACTCCACAGTCTCTTCCAGTATCTTGATCGCAGTTAATAACTGCGCTACAACCGATATGCCGGGCTTTGGAACTTCAAGTGAGGAAATGTAATTATGATCCAGACCATCAGGCGGCTCGTAATATCTTTCAAGACCAAGTGCAAGGGTGGGAAAATTCATTCCCTTGTTGGGCTGTTTGAAACCTCCGTTTGATATGTGATTATAACACCCCGAGACAGTAAGATAAGTCTGTTTGCCAGTGTTATATTTAAATCTTACATCCACAAAAAGGGGGAAATTAATGCTTGTGCAGAAAAACTGATTTAACGGATTATCAACTTTATCATAAAACCTGGTATGGTAAGATATTCCCATCCCTCCCCTTATGGTGAAGAAATATTTATTACGATGTATTAAAACAGGCTCGGCAAATACAGTTATATCGAAGGCGCTTCCAAGGACTCCGGGGTTCTGAAAATTGAAATATCCCGCCTGGATACCTGATATCCAGTAAGCATTAAAAACTTTCCATCTTTTATATGATGTATGTAATTTATTGATGCTTATATCAAAACCAAAGGGATTAGTGTGAGAAACAGGCTCTATGGCTACGGAATGCGGTATTATAAAACCGTAATGCGCCCTGATACCGGTATAAACATACGGAATTGTATCTGCTCTAACCGTAAATCCTAAATGGCAGAGATATATAAAAATAAGAAGCCTGTGGTTAATCCACATTTTGTATTCTGGTTATTGAATTCTGACAGGAACAGTTCCAGGTTCCGGATTTGACAGTAAAGATGATCCCACCCAGTACCCAGCACCAAGTACCCAGTACCCAGCACCCAGCACCTATTTAAGATACACCTCCAGAACCGGTATCTCCACAGGGGGTTTTTCTACCGGAAGTTGAAGGGTAATGTCATTTCTGGCTTCATCTCTACCGGTACTGTATCTGATCTCAGAAGCATCGTGAAGGAACTGGATATACTTAACCTTATCATCCATATTTTTAAGGGTTAACCTGCCCATCGGGTACACCATAAGATGTATATACAACCTTCTGGTTACAGGATTATAGGTTAAAAGTGTGTTAGCCGGTGCAGTGAATTCTGCAGGCGCCTCAGTGCAACTATAAATTGACCGGCTGTTTACCATCATCCAATCACCCATCGCTTTCAGTCTTTCCTGTGCTCTGTAATCAAATGTACCACGTGCTGTTGGTCCGACATTCAAAAGAAGATTTCCGCCCTTACTTACTGATTCAATAAGCAACTCCATTAACTGGGCCGGGCTTTTCCATGTATGTTCATCCCGGTAGTAGCCCCATGAACCTGAGAAGGTCTGACAGGTCTCCCATGGTATCTTTTTACCGTTTATTTCGGGCCACTTTTCAACTTTCACCTGTTCTGGTGTCGTGAAATCCCATCCACCTTCAACATCTCTCAGATCGAGGCGGTCATCAACGATAATTCCGGGTTGAAGCGATCTCGCAAGCTTCAGTAGGTTTTCCGAATCCCAGTCATCACGACCTTTGCCGTGCTTACCAGGGAATGAAAAATCAAACCATACAATACTTATCTCACCATAGTTTGTAAGAAGCTCCCTGACCTGATTCTTCATATATTCACGGTATTTGTCCATATCCCTCCCCTTGTTCAACCTGGCATACTCCTCGTCAGTTTCCTGCCGCAAAGGATGTTGCCTGTCAATGGTATAGTCGGGATGATGCCAGTCAATAAGCGAATAATAAAATCCAACCTTCAGGCCTTCCCCCCTGAAAGCCTCAACATATTCTTTTATAAGATCCTTCCCTAATGGCGTATTGGTAGCTTTGTAATCTGTGAATTTCGAATCCCACAGGCAGAAACCCTCATGATGCTTGGCAGTTAGAACTACATATTTCATTCCTGCCTCTTTGGCCATCTTTGCCCACTCTTTCGGATTATACAGATCGGGATTGAATAGTTCAAAATATTTTCGGTACTGCTCGTTAGTCATTCTTTCCCTGTTTTTAACCCATTCGTGGCGTGCAGGAAGAGCGTATAAACCCCAGTGAATAAACATACCGAACCGCGATTCAGTCCACCATTTCATCCGCTGTGTTTTCTGAGCTTCTGTTTCTTTAGGCAACTGGGGTTGAGCCGTCTGTGAAATAATTAACAGTAGAACCGTTAATATCATAAAAGAAGTGAAGGTTTTTGTTTTCATATCAAAAAGGTTTTTGATGATTAATTTCCGAAAATTAACTTTACAGAACATAAAAATATTAAAAAGTACCAGGTAATGAAACGTACCTGAATCAAATTACAAAATTCCTTGATAATAAAACTCTTTGCGCCCTCTGTGAACCTCTATGTAAGTTCCAATGAAATATTTAATCCTTAATTATCTGATTAATATAATTTCTCATCCGTTCATAATGTGAACCTTCCCAGTAAATGCGGTTACACTCAGGGCACCTTTTGAAATTATTGTAATATTTCCGTGTCCTGGGTAATAAACGGTCAAGAACATCCTTTTTATCAACATCTATGAGAATCATGTTACATTCCATACAACGGGTAAATAGTCTTATTTGCTTTTTCAGATCGAATCTTTGCAATACCTCCTTCAACTGCTCTCCGGTATGCTGTGACCTGATCCAGTAACCACGTGTCACTTTCCTGTTTTTAAGCAGTTCCACATCCCTTGTAATAATAACTCGTTTTTCACTTAGTGATAAACTGATGATTTCCATATCGTTGAGGTTAGTCCTGTAATATGTGTCAAATCCGCATAACCGTAAGTATTTTACCAGTTTCCCAAGATGAACATCCAGAATGAACTTCAGATCCCTGAGTGGTTTTGCCCTCAGGTGTGTTACCGGAGTAATATCAAAGCTTTCAAAAACAGGATAGACGGATAAGTAATCAGAATTCTTAAGCTTATATGAGAAATCGACTGAACGGCTGTTTGCAAGAATAAGATCGACTTCAACATGCGGCACACCAAGGGCCTCGATGGCATCCTTAACAGATGGGTTGCCACTGAACGAATATGAAATTTCCTCCTCCCTGATCCCGGCAGTCAGAAAGTCGTTCAATTCCTCATAAAACCTGAATAAGGCAACATTCATGTATATATATCATTCAAATCCCTGTTTTTAACAGGTTAAGTGAAGTATAAGGTTTGTATGCCGATCGTTAATATGTTTTATAGCCTCAGGAGTGCTCATTGCAACCAGATCAACGCCTTTGGAGATTGCGATATCAAATACTTCATCCATTACTTTCATGCATGAACTATGTCCGGTACCGACAATCAACTGCCTGCATTTCCAGGGAATATTCTCATATGGTGAAAGCGGGGTGTGTCCATACCTGTTGCTGTATTTCTTTGATTCTTTCTTCTTCCTTTTTTTAACTGAACCACCTTCTATAATAACATCTTTATAGTATGTTATACCATCAATGGTAATGGACCCAAATGTAAGGTTTTTCACTTTCATGAAATTTCTCCTCTACTGATTTAAAGTGTGTATTGTAAATATACATAAATATTCCTGAATCATCATTAACTAAGTGATTGTCTGCATTTAAATACTTATGGTCAAGAAAGCTGTTTGCTCACAATCTCCAGCAGGTTATCCTGATTTAATTCCACAGGATTATTCTTTAATTCTGTTTTTGCACATATATCTTTTAATTCACCTTCTTCCAGTCCAAATATTTTTAATCGCGGCAGTTGCAGATCAACAGTAAGATCATGAAGGTATTGTACGAAACCATCAATATAATAATCAGCGCTTCGTCCCTTTTCATCAAGGAATGATTCACCAAGAAGGGCATACTTTCTCAAACCTGCTGCACCATCTGACTTTCTTCGTAATTCTCTGACATTAACTTCATTAGCAGACGCCATAAGTGTTCCGCAAATTACACCGTGAGGTATGTCATATCTTCCTCCCACAGATGCTGCAAAACCATGCACAGCGCCTAATCCGGCATTTGTTAGACAAATACCAGATGTAAGTGCCGCAAAAGACATCCCGGCTCTTGCTTCAATATCCTGTCCGTTTTTAAAGCTTCCTACCAATGATGATTTTACGGCTTTAAGGCCTGTCATTGCAAGAGCATCAGTATATTCATTCGATTTATCCGAAAGCCAGGCTTCAGTAAGCTGGGTAAAACAGTCCATACCGCTTGCTGCTGTTATATCACCAGGACAATTCAGGGTCAATTCCGGGTCAATAACGGCAATATCGGGTACAAAATTATCATGACGGAGTGATCTTTTAAATCCTTCCCTGCCAATCTGAGAAATAACAGCATTTTTTGTTGCTTCACTGCCAGTACCTGAAGTTGTCGGAATAGCTATAAACGGAAGTTTTGTCCCGTTATGTTCTTTTTTACCAACTCCTTCCAGATATTCACTAACCGATTCGTCTCTGTACATCATCGCGGAGATGGCTTTCCCGGCATCGAGGACACTTCCTCCGCCTATGCTAACTACAACGTTAACAGATTCCTGGTTAAATCTGTTAACTGCCTCATCGATCATTCCAGGTGAAGGTTCGCCAGGAATGATTGCTCTGTGAACACGGATCATTTTATTATTAAATGACTGTAAAAGAGTTTCATAATATGGAGAGCTGGTAAAAGAATGCTTTCCTGTTACCATAATAATAGAATTACCATACTTTTTGATGATACCGGGAAGTTCATCTATTTTCCCGTTGCCAAAAATAATTTTCGGGAGCCTGGCAAACTGAAAAGGTTTTACCATTTGGTTTTATCATTCGGTTCAAGGATATTGTATTTTACACCCTGTCGCGGTTCGGCCATGAGGTCTTTCACATCCTCACGCCATTTAAGGTAATGACTGGCGTTTTTGTGAGAAGCAGCTGCCTCTTCCGATTCATAAGCTTCATAGATCATGAAGCGGCAGGGATCATCAGCCTTTTGCAGTATATCAAAGCGAAGATTTCCCGGCTCTTTTACTGATCCAAGGTGGTTTACGGTTGTGGCTTTAATAAAACTTCCTACGGCCTCAGGTTTTACATGTACATAAACACAGGTTACTATCATCGTCAAAGTTATTTTTCTGTAAAGTTAAGATATCTGAGTCTAAGTTCAAATTGCTTGAATATTACATTAATTCATAAAATGACTAATTTTCTGAATTAATTACTGATCAGGATTCAGCACTCACAGGGTCTCTTCCGGAGAATGGAAATCCTGCGATTTAAAAATATATTGCAGAACGTATTTGCTGTCTCCATGGAACGATATATTTGTATAATTTATTTATATAAATTATAGTTTTAATATATTTTTCTTATTTTGTGGCCTGTTTTAATTATTAAAATCAACAATAGAAGGAGGAATATATGGAAAAATCAATTTGGTTTCTTGATCAAAATGATATGCCAACTCATTGGTATAACATTCAGGCTGATTTGCCCGTACCAATGCCACCGGTTTTACATCCGGGAACAGGCAAACCGGTAACTCCTGATGATCTTGCTCCTCTTTTTCCGATGGAGCTTATCAAACAGGAAGTCAGCACTGAGCGATGGATTGAAATACCGGAAGAGGTACAGGAAATTTACCGGACGTGGCGACCAACCAATTTATACAGAGCTCGCCGTTTAGAGAAAGCTTTGGATACACCAGCAAAGATTTTTTATAAGTATGAAGGTACTAGTCAGGCTGGGAGTCATAAGCCAAACACAGCAGTGGCACAGGCCTATTATAATAAAAAAGAGGGTATAAAGAGAATAGCAACTGAAACCGGAGCCGGCCAATGGGGAAGTGCTCTGGCAATGGGTTGTGCTTTTTTTGATATTGAGTGTAAGGTCTATATGGTAAGAATCAGTTATGATCAAAAACCTTACCGGCGCATACTAATGGAAACATGGGGAGCAACATGTGTCCCAAGTCCCAGCACTGAAACCAAAGCAGGAAGAGACATGCTTGAAAAATGGCCAGATTGTCCCGGGAGTCTGGGGCTCGCCATAAGTGAAGCAGTAGAAGATGCATTGTCCCGTGATGATACTCACTATTCTCTGGGAAGTGTGCTAAACCACGTTCTTCTGCATCAGACTATCGTTGGTGAAGAAACCAGGAAACAAATGGAGATGGCTGATGCTTATCCTGATATTATTGTAGGCTGTGTTGGGGGTGGATCAAACTTTGCAGGTCAGTTTCTGCCGTGGATCAGAGACAAAATAAGCGGGAAAAAGCCTGACATGCGCATTATATGTGTTGAGCCTGAAAGCTGCCCAACAATAACCAAGGGAGCATATGCTTATGATTTTGGAGATGTGGCAGGGATGACGCCTCTATTAAAGATGTATACCTTAGGACATACATTTATTCCTCCTCCGATACATGCCGGGGGATTACGATATCATGGTATGGCACCCATCATCAGTCATCTGAATAAACTTGGATTAGTTGAAGCCACAGCAGCGCATCAGACTGCAATTTTCGAAGCCGGTATTAAATTTGCCCGAACGGAAGGTATTATTACTGCTCCTGAAGCATGCCATGATGTCAAAATAGCAATAGATGAGGCCATAAAGTGCAAAGAATCGGGTGAGGCAAAAACAATCCTGATAGCCCACAGCGGACATGGTCATTTTGACCTGTCTTCATATGCCAAATATCTGTCAGGTGAACTTACGGATTATTCATATCCTGAGGAGGATGTCAAAAAAGCGATGCAGGATCTTCCAAAGGTGTAATCCTGAACTGACAAACACAAGATATTTTACAGATAATTATCATAGGTAAACGAAAGGTTTTATTTGTATAGTATTTCGTCCATAGCAAATGATTTAATATATAATTAGTTATGATCGAACAATATGACAATCTGGAATGCAGATGCGGAATTCTTGGACATACTGTACCATTTAAATATTGCAGAACTGTCCAAAACAGATTGCCCTGTTCTAAAATCATGGACTGCTGGTTCAGAAGGATCCCTGTACAGGATTTTATTAAGAATAACTACAGTGAAGAAGAGATAAAACAAATTCTTTCGCAACCACATTCAAAAATGGAGTCATTAATGAATATGATAGAAAAGATTAAAAAGAATAATTAAAAATATTCAAATCGAAAATAATACTATCAAAACTTGTGATATACCATTGATTAATGCCCGGTCTGTTCGGGAATAGATGTTTCATATTTGTCTTGCAGCCATTGATAGGTCTTTTCCCGCATCTCATCTGAGAACCTGTTATAATCATCAGGATAAAATACCTGAATATTTTCTGAAGTGCCATATATACTGTAAATTTTCCCAGCTTGTTCGACACATTGCTGAATATCCTGAAGATGTGCATCCTTATCCAATACCGGGGCTATCACCAGTACCGGCCTTGGAGCTATGCAAGCCAATACTTCATGAAAATCGTAAGGGATACGAGATTCATTTCCGACAAAAAATCCTAATCTTGGCAACAGACCATGCAGATGGGAATATGCTTTTACCCCTTCGGTGCCTCTATCCAGAGTATTTAAACGCATCGGTGTAAATCCCGCTACCGAAACTACTCCTGCAATGCGTTCATCGAGTGCGGCAGCATATAATCCCACAGATGCTCCAAGAGAGTAACCCACCACGTAAATTTTCGTTCCATCAATAAAATCAAGGTTTCTTAGTGCCTCAACAGCCCCTTTTACATCAACAACCATCTTACCCATTTTCGACCAGTGAGGATAACGATAGTAAAAGCGAGTGCCTTCCTCAATACGGTTACCAAAACCCAGCATATCATATGAAAAAACAGCGTAACTCCTGTTAACTATCGACCGGAACAGAGATTCTACCTGGTGGTAGGAACTAAATCCTTTTGAATAATCGTATTCATGCAGGTAAATAACCACCGGTGATTTTTTGTTTTTCAGATTACCCTTCTCATCAACAGGATAATACAGGTAACCGAAAAGCTGATCGCCGAAACCGTTATAAGGACTAATAGCCATCATGCCCATCGTTGGTGCAGGCCGAGGACGTTCAAGGAAAGAACCGAAGTTATTCTCTCCCCTGCCACCTCTGTCAAGACTACCCGGCCCCGGATTGATCACACCCGGCGGCTCATCACCCAAGCCCCACTGAAGGGTTTTCAATATTTCTGATTTCTTTTTATCCCAGCCTGCTACCGAAACAATTTTGTTGTTCTGAGCATCTGTGTCAACATCATCAAGACCTCTAGCCGGGTAATTCATTGGATTTATCTTCTCACCGCTAAGTTCACACCACTTCTCAAAGGAGTAATTATAAAACAACCTGTTGCCAGGTTTATGGTCACTTCGTTTAAATACATAATCAAAGAAATCGATATAATCTTCCATATCACGTGCACAAACGCTATGTAATCCGTAACGCGACCGGATGGCAAGATTATCCTCAGCACCCAGAAAATCATACACCTTCTGAGTAGCATGATAAGCTTCCTCTATACCCCATGGATTACTGGCACCTTCATTTATGGCAGTGCTCAGCATTAATCCCCGTGGTGCTATAAGGGCCATAAAAAGGTTTTGATCGACAGGCAGTTTATGTTCACGGCCTACAAAGAATCTCAATCTCGGATGAAACCATGAGGGTTGCGCGCAGGTCAATAAAGCAAGGTCTTCAATATCATAATTCTGTGAGCAATATCTCCATGGTACTTCCGCACCTGTACCTCCGCTGCTTGGAATACAGGCAGTAATACGCTCATCAAATGCCGCAGCCATAAGTGATAGTTTACCATTACGGGAATGACCTGTTATCCCTATTTTATCTTTATCAATATAAGGAAGTGTGTAGAGGTAATCTATAACTCTGTAAGCAGCGAAAGATCTTCTCATCAGCCGGGTAAAATCATATTGCCCTGCCCATATTTCCGAGTACTTTTCAGTATCATCTTTTGAGTCGGCCCCGGCATATACACAGCCAGCATACCCGCGTCGTACAGCCACCTGTGCCCATTCACGATGATTCCATTGTGTCAGGAAAACCGGGAAGGGACCTTTGCCCGTGGGTATCATCAGCTCAACAGTAAGCTTAGCCTGGTTATCAGGTCCAAACGATAACTCAACCATCCAAATTGTTGTCTCACCATCCTTCTTCTCATTAAGGATCTCCGCTTTCAGGTTATCGGGTTTGGGAGGATATGTCCCTGTAATATAATACTCGAGCTGCTTTTTCATCCACTCGCGCTTCTCCTTCCATTGTGCCATCGTTTTGATGGGAATGTTTTTTCCTCCTTCATCAAGAACCAGGGGATCAGGAAGAAAAGGTATAGAGGGCATCCTGTCATAATCAGGCGGCAGCTCACCGGTTCTTGTAACCCAGTCCTTAAATGTTTCATCAAGAAAAGAAACACGACCCATGATTGTGCGGTCTGGCGGTAAAAGACTTATTATTTTTTCAAGAACTGCTTTTTGCATGGAAGTATCTGTAACCGCCGGTAACTCAACCTTAGCAGTAGAACGTGCGTTCTTTTCCTTGCACGAAGCTAAAACAGCGAGGCAGACAGTTACAAATAAAATTAAAATGCTCTTCATTAAATTACAATTGATTTTTGGAATTGCTACATTTATCAGAACAGTAAATTAAATTAAAAAACTTAACTTAACGAATTATTAAAAGAAGAAAGTGTGATCCAGAGTTTAAACAGATAGCTGTTGAACGCAGTTATAATCGTAAAGACATTACTACATTGGCGTCAGAGATTAATATCAGCAAGCCGGAAGAAGATGCAGATGTCAATACATTGTTAATTAATTAAAAATGAACAAAATATTTTTATAAAATGAAAAACCTGTCGAGAAGGAAGTTCATAACAGCTTCAGGATCTGGCGCTTTATTTACATTAGCTGCCAGGGGCATTCCGTTTAGTTTTTCCAGAAATGTTTCAAGTAAACTTGCCATCTTAGGAGGAGATCAAGTAAGAACTACAAGATTCCCTGGTTGGCCTATATGGGATGAAGATGATGAAAACTCAATATTACCTGTTCTCCGCAGTGGAGTATGGTCAAGGAGGAATGTTGTAACACAGGCAGAAAATAAATTTGCCAAACTCATGGGTTCAAAGTATTGTCTTTTAACTACCCACGGTACAACTGCCCTGGTTACAGCATTGCGTGCATCAGGTATTGAAGGAGGAGACGAAGTAATTACAACCCCATGGAGCTGGATTTCATCAATGTCCTGCATTTTTCTTAATAACGCTTTGCCGGTTTTTGTAGATATTGATCCTGAAACATGGATGATGAATGCAGACCAGGTAGAAGGAAAAGTAAACCAGAATACAAAGGTAATTCTACCTGTTCAGATTACAGG
>Ga0315545_1001364_pt1 | contig 23854 bp, 18 predicted proteins | sample SalMarSW160210MG_FD_203096 | JGI IMG/M metagenome (GOLD analysis project Ga0315545, IMG submission 203096) | Salt marsh sediment microbial communities from the Plum Island Ecosystem LTER, Massachusetts, United States - Salt Marsh Sediment SW1602-10 ...
TCGAACAGATAGATTCCGGCTATGTCGGCAGGGGCGGCTCACGACCTGCGGACTCTCGAGGCAGGCTGCAAACAGCAGTAGAAGATTTGCCCCAAGCACCCTGCTATATCATACTTTGCCTTAATTCTTCCGATGTTACAGACGAGTACGCCCGCCTGGAAACGGGTTTTGTCGCCGGTAATATACTCATACAGACAACGGCAATGGATTTAGGATGTCACTTTAATGCCGGCTTAACCTCAGGCGAAAAGAGCGAGATTCAGGCCGCTACGAATATACCTTCGTCGCATATCCCCCAGGCAATCGTCAGCATAGGCCGGGTCGAAGTAATCGTACGTATTGTAGTGTCTCTCCAGGGTGATGACCGTCCCGATGAAGCCTGGGCCGTTCCACTAACCGTCAATTTCTTTACACCGGGGGCCGACGTATTCGGTGATACTCCTGTCTATGAATTCAATTTAACGACCGCAAGATCCACCGAAAATAACACGGCCGTATGCGAAGCGACCGGTATCGCTCCGGGGATATACGATGTCACGGCCCAGAGCGATTACACTTTAATGAATATCAGAAAAAGCGTTACTATTTCGGACCCAAACACGTCCCTGGACGTGGGTACACTTCTGGAAGGCAACGCCAGCCTGGATAACAGAATCGACCTCGATGATTTCGCGATTTTCTCGATGAGCTGGCTGGCTTCCGAACCGCAGGTCGAATACGATATCCGGGCGGATTTCGACCGCAACGGTATAACTAACACAGCCGACCTCTGCCTGTTGGCAACCAACTGGCTGAGGACCTCGCCGATAGAAATCCTGCCTTGATTTTGTTCATTGCCTGGTTTTATCCGGCAGGCTGAGAGTTTTATAATTTCAAGGTACCATTCATATATCAGAATAGCCATGAACAAAGTGCTGCTGTATTTTGTGGTTGTAACTTCCTGCCTGGTTGGCAACATTACCAGGGCCGAAGAGAAAGCTCCGCAAGACATCCCGCCGCAGACAAAACAAACATCGGTCGGCGAATATGCCAGGCTTCGAAGCGACGATATCGGCGATATGCACTGGACCGACGGTTTCTGGGCGGAGAAATTCGAGTTGTGCCACAATGTTATGATTCCGAATATGTGGCGGCTTCTGGAAGATGCCGAGATAAGTCACGATTACGAAAATTTTCTTATCGCGGCGGGTTTGAAAGAAGGAAGTCATCACGGGCCGAAATGGCACGACGGCGATTTCTACAAATGGCTCGAAGCGACCGCTTACGCCTATGGTCTCACCAAAGACGAGAAGCTCGATAAGCAGATGGACGAAATCATCGAGGTAATCGGCAAGGCCCACATTATCACCGGAGGCGACTGGGGCGAACAACTTTATCGTCCTTTGACAAATCAGCAGCCCAAAGATATTGATATCCGCCTTATCCCTTATTATGCATGGGGCAATCGCGGCCAATCCGAGATGACCGTCTGGCTGACGTTGCGATAAGTCCCGGTACTACAAACAGAGGACGGAGGACTGAGCTATGTATTCTGTCTTTCCTGTGAGGCATCCTGTGGACTGCCATCCGTCATTTGTCTTCTGTTTTCTGACTTCTGTCTTCTACCGTTAAGAATTGGCTTTGTTTTTGACTCGGCAAAATGCCCGGTTTTTGTCATAATCTTTTTATTCCAAAGAGCTTATGTTAAATTTCCCATATTAAAACTTGTCCCGGCGAATCTTGTGTATTTCGGGTTACGTCCTCCTTAACAAATAGGAATGTAACACTTAAAAAAATCAATAGAAAATAAATATATATTGAAAATATGTGTTAATATTATTATACTGTTGATAATATGTGTTTCATTATTAAATAAATTTGTTGAATTCATATATAAATTGGAGGTTTAACAGATGAAAAAGTTAACAAATCACAAGCAGATCATTTTTATTATGTCAACAATTACTGCAATTCTATGGACATGTGTGGTGTTAGCATCGCAAGATGATATAGTAAAAACACCCGATGTACCCACTCCACCAATCATCGATGGTATTGGAGATGATGGATGCTGGCAAAATGTGAGTTGGCAGACGATAGATCAGGCATGGATTCCCTACGGTGGTTCTGTAGATGCCAATGATTATTCCGGGCGATATAAAATAGTATGGTCTTCTCAAGAAAATGTGCTTTATTTCCTGGTGGAAATCGTGGACGACGTTATTGTCGACGGATTTATTCAGAGTCCAACTGAACAGGAAAACTATAATTATGATGTTCTTGAAGTCTTTATTGATGAGGATAAATCCGGAGGATTGCATGTATTTGACGGCACCGGCAGTACAGGCCAATCATGGGGAACAAACGCTGAGAATGCTTTTTCTTATCATATTTATGCAGACTGTCCCGAGGATAATAACGTCAATACCCAGTGTATCATCTTAGACTCAGACGGGACAGGCTGGGGTGACAGAACGTTCCCTGATTACAGCGACCATTTTCCTGAGTTTGCTTTAAGAAAAACAGGAAATGTGTATACCAGAGAATTTTCTCTCATCGTGTATGATGATACGTATGAAAATGATAATAAAGAAGGCTCCAGGGTGCAACTTCAAGAAGGCAAAATTATTGGCTTATCATTAGCCTATTGTGATAATGATAATCCTAACGAATCACCTAAAACGCGAGATAATTTTTTTGGTTCTGTATGGGTAACCGCAGCGGCATATAATGATCATTGGATGAATGCCAATGATTATGGAACCGTAGAATTAACGGGATATGCCCCGTTACCGTTGGTTGCTGACTTCAACGGCGATGGAATCCTGGATATAGATGACCATGTAATACTCATTGAATGTTGGGGTACCGATGACCCACTATGTGATATTGCTCCACAGCCGGATGGCGACGGTATCGTTGATAGATTAGACCTGGAACTATTTATGGACTACTGGGAGCAGGAGAATTGCCCGAAAGAGGTCTATGTTGTTGATGCTGATAGTCAGGTCCCGCTTGAACTGGGCCAGATTCTTGTTGTTACGCTGGAATCAAATCCCACCACCGGATATCAATGGGAAGTAGTTGAAGACCCGAACTCTATCTTAGAGCAGATTGGCGAAGCGGAATTTAAGTCTTCTGATGAAGGCGACTCGCCGATGGTGGGTGCGGGCGGCTGGGAAATCTTTCGTTTCAAGGCCGTAAGTACAGGACAAATGAATCTTCAACTTGTCTATCGTAGATCATGGGAAGTAGATGTGGAGCCTATTAAAACGTTTTCCATTGAGGTAGTGGTGAACTAATACGACAGAGTGACGACTCGGAGGATTCGACAATTGGGACATGTAGGTGAGTCAGCATGAGTTGACGATGTCCGAATATGCAACCGTGCCATAACACCATAGTTGGCTTTAAAAAGGGAAAAAACGCTCAGAATACATAAGGGTTGCGAGCATATGCTTGCAGCCCTTTTTTATTGGTGTGAATCCTGCCGGACTGTGAAAAGTACAGAGATTCGGCTAACAGTGCCGATGATAAAATATATGGCGGCCGGAACAAAAAAATTCGGTATTGTCGGATTAATCGTGGCAGCAATCATCTTCGGCGGGATGGCCTACCTTTCGCGCGGGCCGTACAAGGCGATTGAGACGATACACGAGCTTTTGACCGAAAACAAAAATCTCAAGCAGGCCATTACCAACCTGACGGACGAGAGCCAGATAGGCTATGCAAAAGTAATAAAGCAGGAAAAAAACGACGGCAAGCTGCTGACTACCATAAAATTCGTCGAGACCGCACAAGACGACAAAACAAAAAGAATCCTGGAAAAAGAATACACCATCGAGGGCGATATCATCCACTTCGACGCATTAATTGTAAAATTCGGCAATAAAATGGTTACGGACGGCAAGGCACGGGCACTATACCTGTGGAGACGGGTTTACGGCGAAAAGATGGCTCCGGGTGAGGGATTTGCAATCGAAGAGGCGGGTGCTGAACCACAAAGATATAAAGACTTGCTTCAGGCTTTGCCCATTGAGCATCGACAGATGTTCTGGTCGAACATCTGGGATTTGGCAAACGATACGGACAAGCTCGCCGAATACGATATCGATGCTATCTACGGCAGTGCCGTCTATTCGAAGCTCAAACCGGGGCTTATATACGTATTCAAACTGACGTCAACCGGCCATTTCTATCCCGAAGTCGTGCCGGACATATAATTTCCTTTCCTGCTTCTATAAGAAAACATTCTGGCAATCACATCCTTAGTATCAGCGTGTAGGTCTTCACAATTGACGGCTTTAAGGCTATGGGTTATTGTATGGGCTGGATGCCCGCCTTTAGCGGGAAATGCTAATTTGTTTGGATTCGTAACAATGAATGAAAGCATCGATTTTGATATTGTTGTCATCGGCGGCGGGATTGTCGGCCTGGCCTCGGCTTATAAAATTACTCTGAGCCACCCGGATATTCGTATCGCAGTACTGGAAAAAGAAGAAAAGCTCGCCGCCCATCAGACCGGGCATAATTCCGGTGTGATTCATTCCGGCCTGTACTATAAACCCGGCTCGAATAAAACTATAACCTGCACCAAAGGGCGAAAAGAGATGGTCGCTTTCGCAAAAAAACACCGAATTCCCCACGATATATGCGGCAAAATAATCGTTGCAACAAAAGAAAAAGAGTTGGCCGAACTCGAAAGGATATACAATAACGGGTTGGAAAATAAAATCGAAGGGATTGAAAAAATATCTCCCGAACAAATCCGTGAAATTGAGCCTTTCTGCGAGGGTATCGCCGGTATTCACGTGCCCGGTACGGGGATTATCGATTTTGTCAAAGTCGCGGAAAAATTAGCAGCCTTGATAGAAACAAAGGGCAACAACAACCGGGTCCTGACCGGCTACGAGGTAACCGGATTTGACAAGCACGATTTTTATACCAGGGTCCTTACAAACAAGGGCGATTTCTCCACCAAATATATTATCAACTGTGCCGGTCTCCAGTCCGACAGGATAGCCAGAGCGGACGGCGTCGAGCCGGGCGTAAAAATCGTCCCCTTCCGAGGCGATTATTACGAATTGACCGAGACGGCGAAAGAAAAAGTGAAAGCCCTGATATACCCGGTGCCGGACCCGAAATTTCCTTTTCTGGGCGTCCACTTCACGCGCACTATCGAAGATATGGTTGAGTGCGGACCGAACGCCGTCTTCTCGTTCAAACGCGAAGGTTACGGTAAAACCGATTTCGACGTCAAAGACACATGGGACGCCCTGTCTTACCGAGGGACATTGAAAATGTTTATTAAAAACTGGAGATACGGCCTGGGCGAATACGTCCGGGCGTTTTCAAGGAAGCTGTTTCTCAGAAGTTTGCAAAGGCTGGTTCCTTCGCTGCAGAACGAGGATATCAGGCCCTGCAAGTCGGGCGTACGGGCACAGGCGGTTGGTCGAAACGGCAGGCCGGTAGATGACTTCAAGATAAAAAGACGAAAAAATTCCGTTCACGTCCTCAACGCTCCCTCCCCCGCCGCGACCGCTTCATTGGCTATCGGCGAGTATATTAGTGAAATCGCCACCGAACAGTTTAAGCTCAGGGATTAGGAAGCTGGAAGATGATAGACGTTAAAGACAAGGATTATATCGTTGTAGTACAGTGCCATATCGTCAAGGAACGCTGCTCCGGATATTACTGCGAGAAGGCATTCAACGAACGTACCGGCGGTTTTGCAGCATACTCTAAAGATAAACCTTATCGCATAATGAATATGACCTGCGGCGGCTGTTGCGGCCGGGCGGTACATCGTAAACTCAGCCTCTTTACCCGACGGATAAAAAAAGATGAGGGAATCGGCAAGGATCGAATAGTTGTGCAACTATCTTCATGTATAACAAAGGATAATTTCCACGCACCGCCGTGTCCGCATCTTGATTATATCAAAACTTTGATAGCAAAGCTCGGACTGGAGGTATGCGAGGACACACATCTCAGCAACATTTCCGAGGAGCGGCGAAAGGCGGGTCTGTACAGAGTTAATAGTCAATAACAGGATGGTCACAAATTGTGACCACCTTTCATCTTTGATATAGAAGGGAAGAAACATTGAAAACGAATAGAGATAAAGACCAGCGGCAAAAAGTAAGATATTCGTTCCAGAAAATCCTGACAGGCTCGGATTTGTCCCGGCGAAGGCTGCCTTTTATGGTCATCGAAAGCGTCAATCCGGGCCCGGTAGTCTGGCTGACCGGTTGCATCCACGGCGATGAAGTCACGGGCATAGTGACAATTCAAGAGGTCTTCAAAAAGATACAAAAGCAGCCTCTGCGAAAAGGAGCTATCTACGCTTTTCCCTTAATGAATCCAATCGGTTTCGAAGCGGGTACGAGAAACATTACCATCAGCAGAGAAGACCTGAACCGTTCATTTCCCGGCGGTAAAAACGGCTCATTAGCCGAAAGAATAGCGGACAAAATATTTACCACTATCAAACAGACAAAGCCCACCCTGCTCCTTGACCTGCATAACGACTGGATGAAATCGATACCCTATACGATAATGGACCCGAAGCCGGAACAAACAAATAAACAGACATACGACAAAGCAAAGAAGGCCGCCGAAAAATCCGGCTTCCCCGTCATTCAGGAAACGGAAGTAATTCGCAAATCCTTTACTTACAGCCTGCTCGAAAACAATATCCCGGCGTTAACGATTGAGCTGGGAGAATCGTATGTAGTCAATGAGACGAACGTACAGTACGGCGTGAAATCCATACTCGGCATCCTGGCTTGGCTGGAAATGTTCGAGAGCAAAGACGAACCTTTTAACTTCGAGTCGCCCGAGACAATCAGGGGAAAATCCCTGGTGTTCGCAAGTGAGCCGGTCAGTTCGGCCAGCGGAATAATTCGTTTCATGGCTAAACCGGGAGACATTGTAAAAAAGGGCCAGGCGCTGGCCAAAATTTATAACACATTCGGGAAATTACAGGACACGGTTGTCTGTCTGCACAACGGCATAGTATTAGGGCATTCGGATTCGTCCGTTGCCTATCCCGGCGCGCCGATCATGGCCTTCGGCGTTTTTTAGGAACCTTTACAAACAGTCCATGTACAAAATGCAAAGCAGCAATCTGTTCGAGCAGGAAGTGGAGGAAACACCCTGTCGGCATATTATCCGTGTGGCGTTCGAGTCGGCGGCGGACACCGAATTCGACTATGCACTGCCGGATGAAATATGGCCGATAGAAATCGGACAAAGAGTCGAGGCCCCCTTCGGAAAGAAAAACAAACTCCATATCGGATTCTGCGTGGAAATCCGACAGAATGAACAATACGACGAAGGCACAAGGGGACAAAGAAAGAAAAGTTATAAGCTTAAAAAAGTCACCAGGGTAATCGACAAAGAACCGCTGGTCGATGCCGAACTGATGGAATTGGCGCGATGGATCAGTAGCTATTACGTTTGCCCGCTCGGCCAGGTCCTGGCGGCGATAGTGCCGTCGGCGGTAAAACGCGGGGCAGGAGTTAAAACGCAACAAAATGTGTACCTGAATATTAAAACCGCTGATTTTGAAAAGACCATCGAACAATTAAGAGGGAAAAAACAAAAGCAAATCGTCACTCACCTCAAAGAACAAGGTGCTTTTAACAAAGAATCATCTCTGGAGCTGCAGGCTCTGCTGAAAGCGGTCGAAAGCGGCAGGGAACCGGTACAAAGATTAGCACAAAAGCAGATTATCAAAACCGTCCAGAAAACAGTAATGAAATCCCTTCCTGTTATTCCGGAAGGAATGTCGATAAGAACACAGGGGCGAATCGTCCTCAACCAGGACCAGGAAAAAGCACTCGATGCCATAAAAACCGGGACAGATTCAGACCGGTTCGGTGTCACGCTCCTGTACGGAGTCACCGACAGCGGTAAGACCGAGCTTTATATCAGGGCCATCCAGGCGGTCCTGCAAAAAGGCCGAAGCGCCATCGTACTGCTTCCTGAAATCGCACTTACAGCCCAGACGGTCCAGCGATTTAACGAAAGATTCGACAAAATAGCCGTCATGCACTCCGGCCTGACCGCCGCCCAGCGTAACGTGCAATGGCAAAAAATCAAGTCCGGCCGGGCCGATGTCGTCATCGGCGCACGTTCGGCGGTTTTCGCGCCGCTGGCGAAGCTCGGCCTTATCGTTGTTGACGAAGAGCACGAGTCCAGCTACAAACAGGACACGGCCCCCCGCTATCACGGCAGGGACGTGGCGATTAAACGCGCACAATTAGCTAACGCACATTGTATTTTAGGCAGCGCCACGCCGTCGCTCGAAACGCTCGCCAATTGCCAAAGCAAAAAACATTTCAACATGGTACGCCTGCCGAAAAGAGTAATGTCTCTGCCCATGCCCCGGATGAAGCTCGTCGATATGCGCCAAAGCCGGGTGACGCAAAAGGGAATCAATTTAATAAGCGAGCCACTGGCCGAAGCGCTGAAAGTGACACTCGAAAGAAAGGAACAGGCTATTTTGCTTCTCAATAGGCGAGGCTACAGCAATTTCGTATTCTGCCCTTCGTGCAAGCACACGCTGCACTGCCGAAACTGCGATGTCACGCTTACCTTTCACAGATCGAATACCCCCCGCCGGGACAGAATGAGCACGATTACCGGTACGCACATGCACTCCGGCTATGCGATATGCCATTATTGCCTTGCACAAACACTTGTCCCCGAAAAATGCCCTCTGTGCGGCAAGGGTTTCGCAATGATAGGGCTCGGCTCGCAACGGCTCGAAGAGGAGCTTGCGAAAAAATTCCCGGCCGCCCGCGTCTCAAGAATTGATAGCGATTCGATGGCCGGCAAAGACTACTACCGGCTTCTCAGGGACTTCGGACAGGGCCGCATCGACATATTGGCCGGCACGCAGATGCTGGCCAAGGGACTGCATTTTCCCAATGTCACTCTTGTCGGTATTATCAGCGCCGATACCGGCTTGTACCTGCCCGATTTCAGGGCGAACGAAAGGACCTTCCAACTAATTTCCCAGGTGGCCGGACGTGCGGGACGCTCGGCGAAAAAAGGGACTGTTTTCGTTCAGACTTTTCTGCCCGAACAGCAGGCGATCCAGTATGCAGTAAAAGGGGACTTCGACGGCTTTATAAAAGAGGAACTAAAACATCGCAAGGCCTGCAACCTGCCGCCCTACTGGCGACTGGCGGCTGTCGTTATGCGGGATATGAACTTCGAGAAGCTCGAAGCCGCATGCGCACAAATGCGGCAGAAAATCGACCGGGTCGTTACACGGGAAGGATTAAAACTGAAAATTCGCGGCCCCATGCCAGCGGCGATAAACCGCATCCAGCGATTTCACAGGATGCAAATTATTATTCAGGCCCCGCAGGCTGCTACCATGCAGCGATTATTTACAAGTCTGCGGGCCGAACCACCAGTCCGCCCGGCTGTGAAAATTGCAATAGATATTGACCCGGTTAATTTATTGTAGTCTTGTATCCTGAGCCTGTCGAATGGATTGGCTTTGTTTTTCTTGACTGCAACCTTAAAATAGCCTACATATTTACTTGTCATAAAAGAGCTTATGCAAAAATTGGCTTTGTTTTGCATTTTTTTCTGTCTTCTTAATTCTGCCTTCTGACTTCTGCCTTCTGTCTTCTATCGTTATGGATTGGCTTTGTACCTGTGGCATGAATTTTCTTGACTGCAAACCCACAATATTCTACTTATTTACTTGTCATAAAAGAGCTTACGCAAAAATTGGCTTTGTTTTGCATTTTTTTTTCAAAAGCGTGGCAGCCTCATTCTGATGCCGTTTATCGGGATGGGGATGGTCCATTATTCGTTGAGTTTTGAACATTATGGATTTCGAACATTTGTAAATTGTTTAGAGCTTCGCAATGCAAACAATTCTGAATCAGGTCGTTGAATCTTGATTTTTACGTTGTAATTTGGCTTTTTACATTTTGCTTTTTGATTTACTACTCCCTATCCCCTATCCCGTGTTAATTATACCACCGCCCCGGCGGATCGCTGGCGAATTCCGTAATTTTTCAAACAAATCTCCATGACTTTTCCCCCGCTGCATAGTTTTGCTAAGCAAAACTGCGGGGGCGTATAGCGTTCAGCGTTCATAGTTCGTGGTGGATTTATACACGTAGGGTGGCGGCTCCGCCCCACCATTTTCAGGCGGACGTGGCTATCTTTATATATCTTTTTATACACTTCGCATACGTAAAGCGCGTACGCGCTTTACGTACGAGCCTTTTCTTATGTTCTTAATGTTGCTGGAGTTACATAATCCATCTTATACCAATTACGTTTAAAAAGTACGCTTTTGTCATTTCGACCGGAATCCGCCATCGGCGGATGAAGTGGAGAAACCTTCTATGAAGCCAGGCCTGTCCCGATCATAGCCGAGGGATTTCTCTTGCACAGCCTAAAGGCAAAATATATATTGCCTGTCGAGATGTATTCCCAGATTTTCGAGCCGTCGAAAGAGCTGTTAGCCGTAAGCTTTTAGTTTTCAGCTACAATAGATGTTATACGGAAATAATAGAATAATATGTTATGCCTACGAACTAAGAAATGAACATAAGCGCAAAGAAGCTCCAGAATAGACTCGGTCGTGAGCCTCTAAGTACCAGCCTGATGAAGGCATTGAGATTGACCGATCGCCTTGACGCTGGAGAACTACGAGCTTGGTGTCGCCTCGAACTTGGGGGTTATCTTGCGTCAAACCCTGCTATGACCGATGACATCGTCATTCCGGAGTATCGATCCATCATCGGCCAGCATGCTGATATTTACGGGCGGCCTCTCATAGTGGAATCCGACCTGTCATTTGTGAACGAAACACGTCTTCGATACGGCGTAGAGGAATTGGAAGCGCTGTCGACTTCTCGGGATGTCGTTACTATACATGATCCTCACATGTGTGAAATGATCCTGGAATATCTCAAGGTCCAGGTCTACGCTTTTCGTTTCAGCAGCGTTCACCTCAAGGGAATTCTATCAGCAATCGCTCTCGAGTTGGAAGGCCGCCTTTATGCACTCGGCCCACAAACGGAGGTCGATGACACCCGAGTGTCATCAACAGAAGATGAAGTGCTTGAATTGCGACCGAACATCTATGGAATCGGCGTGGACCTACGCGCGCTGTGGCGGCGCTGGAAGGGCTGAAGCTGTGCAAACACGAGGCTTAACAACCCATTTAGAATAACTAGAATGACCAGGGTCAACCACTGATTAATGGATGGGAATGGTAAACAGAAAACGGTGATTTTCCCTAATAGAATCAATATGTAAATTATCGTGGAATTAAACAATGTTCAATCGTCTATTAAACTGGCTATTCGGCAGTTCATCTAGCACATTAGATGTATCACATAGGAATGCTTGGGAAAATGTGACTGTGGAGTATAAAAGAGGTCGAGATGCTATTGCTGCAATAAAAGCCTTCGTAAATGATACGTCTGATTTTCACACAATGATCGATGATAGCGATGTATATTTTTGTCAGTATAGGGGTAAAGCAGATTTCTCTAATCATTCTGACAACAAAGCCGCCTTGAAAGCTCGTAACTGGTATGCAACACAACTTATTGAAATGGGTATGCAGGTTGATCGATTCTCTGATTCTTATGTAAGTGATGGCACTAAATTTATAACATACACGGTTGATTTCCAACATCCAGATTGGCTACAGATCAGGAAAGCCTCTGGATTATATGCAAAGCAAGTGGAACGACAAGCGGCAAAGGAAGAGCAGTTTAAACGAGATATGGAGGCATATAAAAAAAGGCTTGCCGAGGACGATGGCAATGTTAGAGGAAGGTATATTCATGACAAAGCTGCTATTGATGCATTAAAGAGCCTTCTTGGCGAGGAAATCCTGACCCAAGACATAAAGATAAGTACACGTATTTACAAAGGAGATAGGAGAGGCAGTATTAGTGTATCAGGCATTAACAATACTAATGCAAAACAAGTGAGAGATTCTTATGCGAAGTTGTTAAATGAAAAAGGATATTCAGTAAAAAGGGATTCATCATCGTACGTAGTTGATGGTGATCGCAATGTTACATATTCTGTTGATTTTCATAAAGAGTAATCTTATTAGGAATAATAGGGACAGCAATATACTAATGGATGGTACCGGTACAAAGAAAACGGTAAACTGTCCCTAATAAACAAATATTAGCAAAAGGAGAAAAGTAAATGAAAGTTCGAGAACTTCAGGAACAACTAAGCAAACTTGATCCGCAATCAGAGGTGATTTGTTATTGCGAAGATGAGAAACTGGCAGATAAAAGTCGCCACTTCATTTTGCTCGATGTTGTCGCTGTTGATACTACTGAGGCTAAGCGGCTTCGCCTTGATGATGGGACTCCGTATCTAAAGTTCGGCAAGGGGCCAGATGCATCGGCCATCGTTACCCTAGAAGTCACAACGGATTTTTAAAATGGCCTGGGATTATTTAAACCGGAAAAACTATGGACAATCACCTATTAAAGGATGGTAACAGTACACAGAAAATGGCAACTGTACCTAATAAATTGTCCCTAATAAATTTAGAGGGAGGATGTAGTGAAAGCAGCAGTTAAATGTATTTATAAGAATGAAGAGCTTTCGATAGATGAGGCTATAGAGCTAAGGAGTAGCAGTAAAGAGAGACCCTTTTTTATTTGCATTAGCTGTGGTGAACCAGTCAGAGCCCATAAAGCTGGCGCAAATAGTGTTAATAGTGCTGCCCACTTTGAACATCACAAACGAAACTATTTATGCCCTTTCAGCGAAGGTAAAAGATTAAGTGATGACCGTTTTGCCATCGATGATCCGCGAGCTATTGAAGGTTATCAAAAAGATATCAAAATTCTATCGAGTACGCGTAATGTAGAACTTGCCAAAAATCGCAAACTTAAGGACGGTTATACATGTCAAGCATGTGGATTTAAGCTAAAACTCAATGAGCGCTATGTTATTGAGTGTCATCATAAAAATCCCATTGGTTTGGGTGGAACTAGAGAAACGAAACTTGACGAATTAGTGAGTTTATGTCCAACATGTCACCGTATTGCACATACTCGGGAGAAACCATTAGATGTTGACGAGATTATCGAAGCACGAAAAAACCTCTAACCTGTTATTTCAGTAGAAATCCAGGGTGAAAATAAAAGGTATCAGGTACGAATGGCGGTTTCTTAAGAATTTTTAGGTAAGAGGTTTCCTATGACCGATAGAAGAAATATGTACACAAAACTAATCTTCATATTGACTAAGGAGACCCAGATGAAACTACCATCTTTTAATGGATGGGAACGGTACACAGAAAACGGTAACTGTCACTGGTTATAATTGTTAAGAATATGATGAAAATAATGAATTACAGAACTTTTCATTCACGACAAACGATAGGAGAATATCATGACTACGTTTAAAAGATTTATGATTATATTTTCTCTTCTGCCGGTTAGTTATGCACAAGCCATTAATATAAGCGGTGTTGTTAAAGACAAACAAACATCACTTCCGGTAAGCGGAGCCAAGGTAAAATTACTTAAACAAGGAACGACAGGCACAACGGATAGCGAAGGAAAATTCTCTCTCGCAAGTAACACGTCCGCTTCGGACTTTTCAGATACCCTTGTCGTTACGGATAAAAAGTATTGGGAGAAAAAAGTTTCGATCACTTCGTCGAACACATCCAATTTTGAAATAAAACTTCAGGCGGCAAAACACAGACTTGTTATTACTACCGACGTTGGAGGTGGCGATCCCGATGACCTGCAATCCTTGGTACATGCGATTCTTTTATCCAATGAATTTGATCTGGAAGGTATTATATACGGCCACGCCTGGAGCGAATCCAATTTAGACCGTGGAAGACAAAGAATCGAATCAGTCATTGATGCCTATGAACAGGTACTGCCGAATCTTAAGGTTCATGCTGATGGTTATCCAACTCCGGAATACCTCAGGTCAATTGTAAAGCAAGGTCAGACCAGAGCACGTATGAACGGCACTGGAGAAGGAAAAGACAGCGATGGTTCGAACCTGATAATTGATGTTGTTGATAAAAAAGACGATCCACGGCCGGTTTGGCTTAATGCCTGGGGAGGAGCAAACACAATCGCACAGGCGTATTGGAAAGTGAAGAACACACGCACACCACAAGAGGTAAAAAAGTTTGTACACAAGGTAAGGGTTTATGATATCCTGGGTCAGTGTGATAGTGGATCATGGATAGCAAAAAATTTTCCCGATGCTTTCTATATCCGTAATTCAGAGGGTGTATATGGTTGGGCTCCTGATAAAAGTTGGACTGCCGAAAACGTTAAAAACCATGGCCCGTTGGGGAAATTATATCCGGCTTCCAGATGGGCGACAGAGGGTGATTCACCGTCCTTTTTTCATGTGTCATCCAGAGGGCTGAACGATCCAGATGAATTAACTCAGGGAGGCTGGGGTGGTCGTCACGGTCCCGAGAAAAGAACCGGCGTCCCACTTTTCGAATGGGCAGAGAGGGACGCCATCTGTAATGCGCATGATCAGGAATTAAGACCTTATGCTTTGTATACCAACACTTCAGAGGGTGCCGCCGCAATCAGTAAATGGAAAAATGATATTTACAACAGTCAGGCAGCGCGGATGGATTGGACTTTAACATCCAATTACGACGAAGTAAACCATTTCCCGGTAGCTATCTTAAACGGCGACACGACCAGGCAAATCCTGGAAATGACGGTTGACCCGGGCGACCAGATAACACTCGATGCATCCGGCTCAAGTGATCCGGACGGTGACATGTTGAAATATTCCTGGCAATTCTATAACGAGGCAAGTTCTTATAATGGAAATGTCTCAATCCAGGGCGGCGCCTCATCAACCACAAAAGTTACCGTACCGTCAGACGCCTCAGGCAAAAACATCCACATCATTTTGGTCATACACGACAATGGCTCGCCCAGTCTTCACGCGTACCGACGGATGATTTTAAATGTCAAATGATAAACGATAGATAATTTGATTTCCACCGGCAGGAATGATGATATTACCTGCGGGTGTGCCAATTAGGAAACCAGGGACAGACAACTATTGATGGATGGTAACATTACACAGAAAACGAAAACTTTCCCTAATAAACTTAAACTTTTCAATATAAAGGAGACTAAATGAAGAAAATAAACAAGATTGGGATAATTATTTGTGATCGTTATCGGAGATGTGGCGGGGGGAAATGTTTCAGGTCACTCAAGAACCGTGAGGGTGCATTCAACAGATATAAAGATATGGAAGTCGAGGTTGTTGGATACACCAGTTGCGACGGATGTCCCGGGGGCAACATCGAATATGCCGTGAATGAAATGAAAGCAAACGGAGCCGAGATTATTCATCTGGCCACCGGCCTGATTGTCGGATATCCGCCATGCCCTCATATCGTCTATTTTCATGACTTTATCAAAACGAAGTATGGCCTTGAAGTCGTATACGGAACCCATCCTATACCGGAAAAGTATCTGAAGATGCATGAAAAACTGGGAACATGGAACAGCGATGAATGGCAGGCTATTATTACATCGACAATGAATGATGAAAAGATGCGCTTGGCTTATAACTGAGAGAAAAAAGAATAACATCAATAAGCAGGTGGTACTCAATAGAACGCATAACAAACGGCTTCACATAGAACCACGCTTGCCGCGTAGCCTGTGAGCCTTGACGTGATTTCAATTAAGGATGTCAAAGACGTCTTTAATTTTACCACAGAATAAACCCAAAAGGATTTATCTCTTATACTTCAATGGCTTTTCATTCTTTAGCCAAATTGGCTGAAGTTAAATCTTTAGAAATTGTATGTTTTAATCCTCACAAGGGAATTTCTTGTTTTCTGAGTATTTTTTTATTTACTTACATAAAAGATTTTTCCGTCCCTACCTTAGGCAAGGCTGCCACAGGTTTGTTAAAACGTGGTTTTTGGGAGGTTTAACCCAATTACCCCTTGACTCGGGACCCTCTTATTTGATATAATCATCCGTAATTATGAAAGCATGTGACATTATCGATCTGATAGGAAATACTCCCTTAATTAAGCTCAGGAACGAGAATATTGTAGCCAAGGCCGAATTTTTAAATCCCGGCGGCAGCATAAAAGACCGCGTAGCCCTTACAATGATAGAAGCGGCCGAACGCAGTGGAGAGCTCAAGCCGGGCATGAAAATCGTTGAGCCGACATCAGGCAATACCGGCATAGGAATAACTCTCGTTGGAGTTGCCAAGGGATATGAAGTATATATTGTAATGCCCGAAGGGATGAGCGAGGAGAGAAAAAACATAATCAAGGCTTTCGGCGGTAATCTTATTCTAACTCCGGACAGCGAAAGCATACCCGGTGCGGTTACAAAGGCGGAGGAGCTGGTTGAGGAATTCAATGGATATATGCCACAACAATTTAAAAATCCTAATAATGCACTGGCTCACTATGAATATACCGCACCGGAACTCTGGAGGCAGACAGGAAATAAAATAGACGCCTTTGTCTCAGGTGTTGGAAGCGGCGGAACGGTTCAGGGTGTTGGTTCCTTTCTTAAGAAAAACAATCCTGATGTTACGATAGTAGCAGTTGAACCTAAAAATGTATCTGCTCTTCTTGGCCATGAGCCGGGTTTACATCAGATTCAGGGAATTGGTGATGGATTTATACCTGATATTCTTGATGTATCCCTGATAGATGAGATAATTGAAATTACAGATGATGATGCAATTGCTACAACGCGTGAGATAGCAATGAATAATTCTCTTCTGTGCGGAACTTCATCCGGAGCAAACATATGGGCTGCAAGACAAATAGCCAGAGAACACCCGGAATGGATTATAGCTACTGTGCTTCCGGATAGAGCAGAACGGTATTTTAGCACTGGTTTACTCTGAGATAAAGATGAAAAATGTGATAACAATTGCTTGCACACCGAAGATTATTTCGTTTCACTCCATAATTTCAGGGAAACCAGGGGCAGCAACGAATGGCGTTTCCTTAACCAAATTGGAAAACTACTGCCAGGCAAGCTCGGTGGAAGTTTAATTTTCTCTACTTGACAAGAAATAGTAAATACATTATAATTGCATGTTCGTATAATTCATATTGCAAATACATTTGCTGCATTTATAGATAGTTCATCACGGAGGAAAATCAAGTCAGAGATGTGTTGTAAGAGCTGTTATTCACTGCGCTCTTAGAAAACCGTAGCTGCTCTTGTGAGTTGAATCCGCTAAAGGTAAAAAAAAGAGGAAAGGTGAATGATGAAAAATAAATTATTAGCAATTCTCGTATCAGTCACAGCGATCGGGGCATCGATTGCTAATGCCGCTCCAATCTATAGCACACTGGGCCAGGGTGACTCATATAGTCATAATATGGGATATAACGTCGGTTGGTCCGCCGGTTCCTCATGTGACAATGGACACCAGTTTCAAATCACTGTCGATTCACCTTACAGCCTCGACTCAATTGAGGTGGGAATCGGCTTAGAGAGTGGCACAAACCAGGTCGAGATCTGGTTGATGACCGATGCCGGCAACAAGCCGGGTACGATTATCGAGACATTTACCTTTGTCGATGAAATGGGTGATTTTGCAGATAGCCCGCTTATTACCGGTACATCTGTGCTTAATCCGATTTTAACACCGGGCACTAAGTATTGGCTTGTTGCCTCTGCTCCGATTTTTAGTACCGTGGCAGACTGGAACTTTTCCGACCCTGTTGTGGACGGTTTACGAGCTCGTAGATATGATTCCGGTTCATGGATTGTTAACAGCGACAGCCCGCTGCCTGCGTTCCGCATTAACGGCTCTGCTGTTATACCCGCCCCAGCCGCTATATTACTCGGCGGTATCGGTGTAAGCCTTGTTGGCTGGTTGAGAAGAAAAAGAGCAATTTAAAAGTTCTTTTACAATAACAATTCAAAAGGTCCGGGCAAGAATTAAAGATATCCGGTATATTTTTCAAACCAGATAAAAATCAATCGGGGAGACAAGATTCGAACTTGCGACCTCTGCGTCCCGAACGCAGCGCTCTAGCCAAGCTGAGCTACTCCCCGGCTCAATGCGGCAAATATACCAAATAATCATAATAAATGCAAACCATAATAAATTAACCAGACCGCTGATTTTAAAGCAAATTAATTAGCAGTCTTTTTTTGTAATATTCCGGCTAATTTCTTTTTCCCTTGAAGATTCTTGGCATATTGTGTAGATTTTCTGTCCAAAAGATAATTTATATTCGATCCAAACTATTGCAGTAACTTATATCAATTTAAGGAACATAAAATGAAGCCGATAACAAGACGTTCCTTTCTTCGCCGGGCGGCAGGCACAACCATCACCGCCGCTATGGCGCCGACCTTAACCTCGTGCATATCCGATATAACCCAGGCTCCAAAAACCGGATATTTCGAATCCGAGTTCGGAATCACAGACAGTATGTGCCGGAAGGTGCTCGCCGAAGCCTTATCAAAGGGCGGCGATTTCGCCGATTTGTATTTCGAGCATACAATCAGCAACTGGGTAATACTCGAAGACGGCAAAGTCAACCAGGCATATTGCGATGTATCACTCGGCGTGGGTATTAGAACGGTCAAAGGCGACCAGGTCGGTTACGGATTCACCCAGGAGCTTACAGCCAAATCCATGATGGCCGCTGCATCGACGGCGGCGACAATAGCCGCTGCTTCGCCGAACGAACCGGCCGGAGAGTTCGTCGAAACCAAATTCAAAAACCATTATCCCATGGAAAAACTCCTGACTTCGGTGCCGTTCGAATCGAGGCTCCCGATAGTACAAAACACAAATGACAAATGCTTCGCCCTGTCACCTCTTATTGTCAAGGTTAACGCCGGACTCAACGATGAGCAAAAACGTATCATGGTAGTAACCAGTGACGGCAGGAAAGCCGAGGACCTGCTGCCCAGGGGTTACCTGTATGCATCGGTCGTGGCTGAAAAGGACGGCAAACGCGAAAGAGCATCGTGGAATCTCGGCGGCCGGAGGGATTTCTCATATTACAGCCCGACGGTAGTCAACGAAGTAGCTCAGGAGGCGGTGGATCGCGTCCTTATCCTCTTCGAGGCGGTACAGCCGCCGGCCGGGGAGATACCCGTAGTACTCGGTCCCGGCGTCACCGGCATACTGCTTCACGAGGCAATAGGCCATGGAATGGAGGCCGATTTCAATCGAAAAGGGATATCGACTTACAGCACAATGATAGACAGGAAAGTGGCTGAGCCGTTTGTAACTATCATTGACGACGGCACCAATTTAAAGCTGTCAGGCTCGCTGAATGTCGATGACGAAGCTACTCCCGGCCAGAAAACCGTACTCGTGGAAAACGGCATTCTTCGCAGCTACATGCACGATAAAATTTCAGCAAAACACTACAAAGTAAAACCGACCGGTAACGGCAGGCGCGAAAGCTACCAGCATTACGTGATACCTCGTATGAGAAATACCTATATGCTCCCGGGACCGGCAACGCCGGAGGAAGTTATCAAAACTGCCAAAAATGGTATTTACGTTCAGAATGTGAGCAACGGGCAGGTCAAAATCGGCGAGGGAGATTTCGCATTCTACGTATCACAGGGACAAATGATCGAAGACGGAAAACTGACGGCGCCAATCAAGGACATTAACATAATGGGCAACGGCCCCAAAATGCTTAAAAATGTCACTATGGTGGCCAATGACCTTCAAATGTACCAGGGTGGCGCCGGAATGTGCGGCAAAAACGGCCAGGGAGTCCCGGTCGGTTTCGGATTGCCGACCGCTTTGGTAAAATCAATGACCGTAGGTGGTACTAAAGCCTAAAGATAAGGAAAATAAAAATGAACAAGCAAATGCATGATCTGGCCGTATGGTCGATAGAAAAGGCAAAAGCAGCAGGCGCCGACGACTGCCGGGTGAGTATCAACAGCAGGCGATTTGTGGAAATAAGCTACAGAGAGCGAAAGCCCGAGACCATAAAAGAAGCATCCACCAGGAATCTTTACATCGAAATATATGCCGACAATCGATATTCGGGCCAGAGCACTTCGGACTTGCGGCAGGACGAACTTAAAGATTTTATTTCCAACGCCGTAACAACTACAAAGCTTCTTGCAGAAGACCCCTTCCGGACTCTGCCCGAACCGAAGTATTATCAGGGCCGGGCCGATATCGAACTCGGTATAAGAGATGCCGATTACGAAAAGCTGACCCCGGAATCCCGTCACGCACTTGTTAAGGCCATCGAAGATACGTCACTGGCCAAAGGCGGCGAAAAGGTCATTTCTGTTACCGCCAGCCAGTACGACACCTGCGGCGAATCGATAACCATAACCAGCAACGGCTTCGAAGGCTACCGGGAATACACACAATATTCGGCCGGTGCGGGGATAACCCTTCAGGACGAAGGCGACCGAAGACCGAACGGCTATCACTACGTGACATGTGTTAAAAAAGACAATATCCCTTCAGCAGAGCAAATCGGCACCATAGCTGCCCAACGCACTCTCGATTTGTTAGGCGGCAAAAAAATACCGACCGAGACCTTACCGGTCATTATCGAAAACCGGGTCGTGCCGAGATTACTCGGCGGGCTGCTTTCGCCGATGAACGGGGGAAACATCCAACAAAAACGTTCTTTCCTTGCGGACAAAAAAGGACAGAAAATAGCAAGCGACGAGCTTACACTTATAGATGACCCGTTTATCGTCGGCGGCCTGGGCAGTCGGTTGTATGACGGTGACGGATTCGCGACCAAAAAGAGGGTAATGATAGAATCCGGTGTATTGAAGGAATTCTTCATTGACTGGTATTACAGCAGAAAGCTCGAATGCGAACCGACAACAGGAGGCTCTTCGAATATTATCATTCCCCCCGGCGAAAGAACCGTTAAAGATATTATGAAAGACCTCGGCAGAGGCATTTTCGTTACCGGATTCATCGGCGGAAATTCCAACTCAACTACCGGCGATGCCTCGGTGGGAATCATCGGTCATCTTTTCGAGAACGGGCAGCCGACTCAGGCAATCGCCGAAATGAACATTGCCGACAACCACCTGAAATTCTGGCACAAGCTTGTCGAAGTGGCCAACGACCCGTGGATTTATTCTTCTCAAAGAACACCGAGCCTGGTTTTCACGGACGTCGTGGTCTCAGGTGCATAAACATTACAGCTCAACAGGTAAGATGCAGTGCGACGGCGGCTTTGCCGGTCTGTGACAATTCGTTAAACCGCCCGACAGCACTGTAAGTATCATAAGCTTCCAGTGCGATATCATACTGTTGTAAAAATTGCGGCAATCTCTTTTCAATCTTCATCAGTCCAGACGCCCCGCAGCCGACAACCAATATCGAAGGTCTGGCAGTAATAACCGGCTGTAAATCTTCCGCAGTTAAAACATGGCCTTCTTTTCTGCGCCAATTTGCAAGCACAGCATCGGTAAGAATAATACAATCGCTGTTGTAAGCGACTCCATCGATAATAATCCTGCCGAACTGATAAGAATCGATCCGCACTTTCGATATCCTTATTCATCTTCAATTTTCTGACAATCCGATTCCCGCTTTTAATCGGATAATATCTGAACCGGGCCCAACAGACCGGATTCCAGCAGTTGCCATCCCGAACTGGTTCGAATATTGGTTCGTGTCAGGCGTTCGTCCTCGGGCAAACTGCGATCACCCACAAGACGGTTCCGCCAGGAATTAATCACTTTGATAACAAGCTCGTTTTGTCCGGTTTTTAACGAGCCGGTAATCTCAACTCTAAACGGTTTTGTCCATACTACTCCGAGGCCACTGCCGTTGAGATGCACGGAGGCGATGCCGGTATCTTTGACGTCTCCCAAATCCAACCAATATCTTTTTCCTGCTTCCAGCGCCACGTCATAATCGAACGTTTTGTTATAGATACCTTTGCCGGAATAGCACTTAATGCCAGAATCGGAACTTTCCGTCCAGCTCATTAATTCTTCGAATTGAACCTGTTCGGGCCCTCCCCAGGCAGGATTGAAATGAACCTGCCATGGACCGTCAATTGAATAAACAGATTCGACGACAGGAAAATTCGTCTGCCCGGTACCCTGCTGCTCCGGTGGGATTGGCCTGCGGAAGATAATGAACCAGCAGCCATAGGGAGCAAAATGCAAAGGCACTTCGGTTTTGCCCTCCGCCTGAGAGAATGCATTGGCATCCCGGATTTGCCCGGTGAGCGGATCCCACAGCTCAGGCAGTCGGCCCAAAGTTCGGAACATGCAGATACGGTCCTTTTGCTGGTCCGCCTGATTACACACGAAATACATATCTGCATCACAAATTTTATAATGAATATAGTCGAACATATCGTCCGATTCGGAATTGTTAACAGCAAAGTCCGGCTCCAATCCAAGTTCCATAAGGACCTGCCGGGTGTTCTTTGTCCATACGACCATTCCTTTTCCGAAAACGTTTTGCCCCGATGTATCAGGTTCGACACCCCATACCTGGTCCGCAATCATCTTAAATTCATTGTCACAGTCCGGATAGTCTTCCAGACTCACGGTCTTAACCGGTTTTTCCCCAAAAACAGTCGCCCCATCGGCAACAAGCTGTTTGACTTTTTTCAGCGCCGCCAAAGACAACACCTTGTGGTCCGGCAAAACGAGGATGCGATATTGCATTCCACTATCCAGACAAACCCGGCCGCCCACGACACTTGTTCCGCCCAGAAGAACCTCCTCATTGACAACATCGTAATCATAACCGGGCAGGACATTGGCGGGATCGGCTTCCTTCAACCTGACTAAGTTCGGGACATGATCCCCCTGATAATACAGAACGTCGGCGACAAATGTCCCCTGCTGTACGAGAAACTGGCAGCGATGTATATAATCCAGAAAGGCCCCGGCGTATTCCCACCACGTAATATTCGGATTAAAGTGAGTGCCTGCAAAATATTCCTGTCCCGGCACACCCATCTCCTCCGGCGAGCAGGTAAAGGTATGAATAAAGCAAAGATTCAGGCCGGAGCATATTTCATGCTCGAAAGTCGGCTTTTGCGACGACCACAGCACATCTTCCCAATGCGGCCCTATCGAAGTAAAAGCCTCGGCGGCGACATATTTCAAACCATATACATGCGCAACCGAAGAAGTCTGTTTCGTATAAAAGCGTTCATACAGCTTCGAGCGGTGCGGGGAAGGCACCCAGAACTCGCCCAGCGCAATGTCACTTCGTCCCATGCACTTGATGGCGTCGAACGGCCCCGCGTGCGGCCCGCCCGATTCCGGATGGATTCCCAAACCGCGCGCCCGCGACAATTCCGAAAAAATCCCATAATGATTCCCCGCCACACAATCACCGACGGTTTTTCTGAAATCCGCAAGAAAACGATTACTCACATCCCTGTTTTCAATAATTTTCCCCGCGATGACCGGAAGATAGGGAGTAATGTCATAGCCCCTGCGTTCGGAAAATTCCCGCTGGAAATACCGGGTCCAGTTCGCCCCGCCGCATTCCCAGCTATCGGTATGCAGATATTTCAAAGTCATCCCGGTCAGCGGGCCGATCTCGTCGAGCAAAGGCACGATGACCATGTCCCAATAGCTTTTGAAAATATCGGCATCCATGTAATCAATGACGTGACCTTTCCAGTCGCCGCTGTACGTCGAAACTCCGACGCCGTTGAGTGTATAACCGAAACGCAGTACCATCCACCTGCCGGAGGGAACCTGCCAGCTCAAAGTCCCATCCTCGGAAAGATTACCGGTAAGGTCCACAACATCTTCCAACAGGGCATCTTCTTCGCCTTCGACAGCCGGTACGTCCTCCAGCAGAAAACGGCAGTCGGGGGCCGCCCAGCCGATTTCTT
>Ga0315545_1001365_pt1 | contig 23853 bp, 25 predicted proteins | sample SalMarSW160210MG_FD_203096 | JGI IMG/M metagenome (GOLD analysis project Ga0315545, IMG submission 203096) | Salt marsh sediment microbial communities from the Plum Island Ecosystem LTER, Massachusetts, United States - Salt Marsh Sediment SW1602-10 ...
GTTTTCTGGCACCTCTCTTGGCAGCTACTTTGCCAGCGCTGTAACCCGCAGGCATGGCACTTTCCTCGCCGGCAATCTGGAGTCCCCAATTCCTGCCATAGCTTATGATACTCCTTCTTAAGGAATTTGGGAGTTACTCCGACATCAATGTGTTCCCATGGCAGTACTTCGTCTAGGGCTCGTTCTCTATTAGCGTAAAAGGAAGGGTCAAGCCCACATTGGTTGAAAGCATCAAGCCATTTCTGGTAGTCGAAGTACTCGTTCCAGGCATCAAACTTGCTGCCCAGCTGCCAGGCGTGATAAATCACTTTACCTAAACGGCGGTCGCCCCGGGACAGGGCAGCTTCAATCTGGCTAGCCTTGGGATTGGGCCAGGAGAACCTGACTCGCCTCCATCGTAGTCCCTGTCTTAGTATCTCAAATTTGGGCAGCAGTTGCTCTTCTGTTTCTTGCGCCAACCACTGGCAAGGGGTATGGGGCTTGGGGATAAGTACTGAGGTGCCAATTTGTAGTCTAAGAATTCCTCCCAAGTGGTATATCTTGGCCACTAATTCAACTATGCTGCGCACGTCGTTGATAGTTTCACCGGGTAATCCCAGCATGAAGTATAGCTTGAGCTTGGTCCAGCCTCTATCTAGGCTAGCAGCTAGCGTTTCCAATATCACCTCTTCGGAGATATTCTTGTTTATCACTCGGCGCAATCTTTCATTTCCCGCTTCAGGAGCGAAGGTAAGGGTCATTTTGCGCTCTGTGGGCAACAACTCCAGTAGTCTTACCACCGGGTTATCTAACCTCAAGCTGGGCAGTGATAGTGCGATGTTATCTCTGCGACACTGCTGGGATAGTCCAGCGATAAGTTCCTCAATGTTGGTGTAATCCCCGGTGCTGAGGGAAAGCAGGGACACCTCACCAAGGCCACAGTTTCTTGATAGCTTACTTACTGCCTCTATTACTTCCTCTTGTGACCTCTCTCGCACCGGTCGGTAAATGATCCCGGCCTGGCAGAAGCGGCAACCTTGAGTGCAACCTCGCTGAATCTCTATACTGCCGTAGTCATGGACCACTTCCGTGTAAGGGACAACTGGCCTAGTAGGTGGGGGCGGCAGGTCTGTTACTATCCTACGCTGAATCTTTGGCCTAGCTTCAGGCATCTTAGGCACGATGCTCTGTACGCACCCATCTGCTTTGTAGTTAACTTGATAAAAACCAGGGATGTACATACCGTCAAGCCTAGCAGCTGCCATTAGCAGTTCCTCTTTGTTGCCTCGATGCCTCCGGAAGACCTCCAGCAACTCAAGTAGCGCTTCTTCGCCTTCCCCAATTACAAACAGGTCGATGAAATCGACCATGGGCTCAGGATTGAGTGTACAGCTACCTCCAGCTATTACTAACGGGTGAGAACTATCTCTCTGGGAGCTGAATAGAGGAATCTGGGCTAGGTCAAGGATATTTAACACATTGCTGTAGGTAAGCTCATAGCCTAATGAAAAGCCGATGATATCGAAATCCTTCAGGGGATGTCTGGATTCCAGCGTGAATAGGGGGATGTTCTCTTTGCGTAGAGCTATTTCCATATCTATCCACGGGGCAAAAACTCTTTCTGCTAGTACATCGGGCTGATGATTTAGTAGCTCGTAGAGGATGGCCAGCGCTAGATTGGACATGCCAATTTCATAAGTATCGGGGTAGCATAATGCAATTCGGATAGGTGTGGTTTCCCAATCCTTAATGATGCTGTTCCATTCACCGCCAGTATAGCGAGCGGGTTTGGAGACTTGGTTTAGGATTTTGCTGAAGCCTTTCACCTTTTTGGCTTCAGCATTATAGCTCTCGCTGTCCTGATTCTCAATTCAAACAAGGTTAATAGGTATGGTTCGCTGCTTATTGACCAGTATCGTCATGACAGCCTAGAATAGGCAAAAGGAGGGTGGATTTGGGATTAATCAATTGAGGAGAAGGAGATGCTAGCCTTGGAGGGTGTCAGAGTTTTGGAACTGGTGGGGCTGCCGCCAGGAGCCTTTTGCACCATGATATTGGGAGATTTGGGAGCACAAGTGCTCAAAGTCGAGTCACCTACGCCAAGCGCGCTTAATGGCTTGGGACCATCACTAAAGGGAGAAGAGAGGAGAAAAGAGGCTGCTTATTTTGCTCTTAACCGCAATAAGAAGAGCATAGGGCTCAATCTCAAGTCAGAAGCAGGGCGCCAAATATTCTATCAGCTTTCTCGGCAGGCAGACGTTATTGTCGAGGGGTATAGACCAGGCGTGGTCAAGCGTTTGAAAGTAGACTATGAGACTATAAATAGGCTAAATCCCAAGATTGTCTATTGCTCTCTTAGTGGCTATGGCCAGGACGGGCCTTATCGTGATTTCCCTGGTCATGATATTAACTATATATCCATGGCTGGCGTTCTTGGCTTAATTGGTGCCCGCGAAAGCCCACCGGTTATTCCCTTAAATCTGATAGCTGACTTTGCTGGCGCATCTCTATATGGAGTTATAGGAATTCTAACAGCTTTAATAGCTAGAAATAAGACAGGCAGGGGGCAGCATGTAGATGTAGCCTACATGGATGGAGCGATATCTCTCATCACTTGGTTCACTTGCAGACATTTTCTTGACGGTGTAGTACCGAAGAGGGGTGAAACAACACTTCATGGTGGCTATCCGTACTACGGGGTATATGAAACCAAAGATGGTAAATATATTACCATCGGCTGCCTGGAAACACATTTCTGGGAAAATCTTTGCCATCTATTGGGAAGGGAAGACTATATCCCTTATCATCTTGCCTTCGAGCATTTCCTTCATAGCTCGGAAGATAGGAAATGGGACGAAATATTTTCTTATTTGAGGCAAACTTTTTTGACTAAAACGAGGGATGAATGGTTTGAATTGTTGACTCAGAATGACATTCCTGTGGGCAAGGTTTACACGTTGGATGAGGTCTTTTCCGACACACAGGTGCTTCATCGCCGCATGGTAATAGAGATAGAGCATCCCACCTTAGGCAGGGTTAAGCAGGTTGGTATAGCTCCTAAGTTGTCGGACACACCGGGCGAGGTGAGGAATTTATCCCCGCTTCTGGGTGAGCATACTGATGAGATACTGCTAAGGTTAGGCTATGGCCAAGAAGAAATTGGGCGTTTACGTCAAGAAGGTGTGGTGGGCTAGAGAGCATGAAAGCGTTAATTCAGCGAGTTAGCAGCGCCTCGGTAAGCGTGGATAACCAAATAGTAGGCCGGATAGGCCCGGGTCTAGTGGTTTTCCTTGGCATCGCTCGAGATGACGTGGAGGAAGATGCCAGTTATCTGGCGAACAAAATGGCCAACCTGCGTATTTTCGCTAGCGAAGCTGGCGAATTAGATCTTTCAGCATTGGAAACAAAACGGGAAATCTTGATAGTAAGCCAATTCACCCTGTTGGCTGATTCGCGGAAGGGAAGGCGTCCCAGTTTCACTGAAGCAGCTCCACCGGATAGGGCGAAGGAGCTTTATGAATTCTTCATCAGGCAAGTCCGTTGCACTGGCCTCAAGGTGGAAACTGGTGTGTTTCAGGAGTACATGCTGGTGGAGATTCATAACGATGGCCCAGTGACTTTGCTGCTGGAACACAAAAGCAAGTAATTGCACCAGCAACATGTTGCAATAGTTCTCCCATTTTGTTATAATTTTGACCTAAATGAGCTGTCACAAGGTGCTACAAGCGCAAGGTTATCGTTTGACTCCGCAGCGCATGCTGGTTATCGAAGCCCTTCATAATGCTGATAGCCATATTAGCGCTGAGGAAATCTATGAGCAATTACACAGTCGCTATCCCTACAGCAATATCTCTACTGTCTATCGCACCCTAGAATTGCTGAAGAAGTTAGATTTAGTCACCGAAACGGACTTTGGCGAAGGACGAGTGCGCTATCACGTTGCTGAGAAGAGCCACCATCACCACCTTGTCTGCCATAAGTGTGGCAAAGTAATCGATTTGCCTGAATCTGTGCTGTCTCCTTTGAAGGGTATACTTCTTCGCGGTCATGGTTTTGATGCTGACCTAAGGCACTTAGCCATATCGGGAGAGTGTAGCGATTGCCGTAAGGGAGCGAGGGAAGCAACATTGGTTGTGAGTGATATTCAAGAGAAGTTGCGCATTATGCTAGATTATTGGGTCCAGCACAACCGGGAGCACGAGAAGGAGTTCTGCGATTGGGCTGGCAAGGCTGCCTCTCTATCCACCGAGGCATCACAGCAGCTAAAAGAAGCAGCCACTAGGATGGCTGATGCCAGCAAGGACATGGAGAGAGCACGGCAAGCCCTGATGGAGAGAAAGGAGGAGCATCAAGATGTGCATGGCTAAGCTTTATGAGACGACAAAAGGCGATCAGCCAATTCTGGATGACATTGCCTATATCATAGTCGAAGGCGACCGAATAGAGGTAGAGACTCTCTTCGGAGAAAGAAGGGTTTTCCAGGGCAAGCTGCGCGAGGTGGATTTCATAAAGTCCGAGGTGCAAGTAGAAGAGGGGTAAATTTTTTTGTGCTAGTCGCAACTGGTTGCAGATGCATCGGATATCTTTAACGAAGTAGAATGACAAAAGACAGCTTGCTCGATAGCTATTGCCTAAAAAAATTCACTGTGGGTATGGCAATTGAATTCCCAGTATTAATTGGCGGGGGAATATTGGGGGTCATATTTTCTTGGCCAAGATTTCCGTTCTATCCCTTAGAAAACATTTTGGGAGTCGTTTTGCTGGTGATTGGCTATGTTATCCACTTAGGATACGCCCACAAAGAATTGGCAAAGTATGGCGTTCACGCACATCGGCATTCATTGCAGGCTAAGACGCTGGTAACCTCTGGCCCATATTCTAAGGTTAGACACCCAGGTTACTCGGGATTGGTTCTAATATATTTTGGCTTTGCACTTGGTTTTGGTATTGTCTGGATGCTCGTTCCAGCGGTCATCTTCACCATTTTAACCTACTTGACCGCAATAAAAGAGGAGCAGCTTTTAAAAGAGGGATTTCGGGAAGGGTATGAAGAGTATGGGAGACGAGTGCCATGGAGATTCATTCCCAGAATAATTTGAGTGTGGATACATGTACATACATAACGCATAAAAAGGAGGAAATTGTGAGACGGAAAATTACAGGGAGCATTATAGCAATAGTCCTGCTGGCAGCTCTGCTTTTGCCTTTGTCCTGCACTTCTTCATCGGTTGCCTCGGCTGATATTGTGGCTGGGAGCTCGCTCATCACCGACGTTATTCAGGATATAGCTGATGGCAAATTAAAGGCTCGCACCCTTATCCCGCCAGGCATGTGTCCGGGGCACTACGATGTGAAGCCAAGCGATATTGAGGCATTGGCTAATAGCAAAGCCCTTGTCATTCATGATTGGCAGGAAAATATGAAGAATGTAACCGGGCTTGTCGAAGCTGCTGACAACCCTGGCCTTGTTATCAAAGTTATCGATGTTCCAGATATGCCAATGGTGCCTCAAATCCAAGCTCAAACCACAGATAAAATTGCAGAAGCTTTGGGGGAGATAGACGCAGAAAACTCAGCATACTATGAAGAGAAAGCCGCAGAAAGGACGCAAGCCGTTTTAGCTAAGGGTGAGGCAGTGAAAGATAAACTGCAGGACGCCAATGTAAGCGGAGTAAAGGTGATTTGTGTGGAGTACCAAGCAGGATTTGTAGAGTGGGCTGGGTTTGATGTCGTGGCTACCTATGGTCGACCTGAAGACCTAAGTGTGGCAGACGTGGAAACGCTGGTAGTCGAAGCTAAAGAAGCTGGGGTAGCTTTAGTCATCGACAATCTCCAGAGCGGCGCAACCGCGGCAAGTGAAGCTATGGCAGAAGATATTGGAGCCATTCAGGTAACTATATCCAACTTTCCTGGCGGCTTCGAGGATACGGAAACCTGGGAGAAGGCAATAGACAAGAATGTTGATTTATTGCTCCAAGCCTTAACCCAGTTTAGGGAATAACATGGATAACACAGTCATCAGGATTCAAGACGCCGTAGTTTCCTACAGGGAAGATGTGGCTTTGCAAGGTTTATCCCTGGAGGTAAAAAAGGGGGAATTCATCGGCGTTATCGGACCCAACGGTGCTGGTAAGACTACCTTGCTCACCGTGATTAATGGCTTAGGCAAACTGGTTCATGGTCAAGCCTGGGTATTAGGATTACCCGTGAACGGAAGAAATGGCATTAGGCTGCGAAGGCGCATAGGCTACGTGGCGCAAGTGGAGAATATTGACCCCAGGTTACCCATCAATGTTAGAGAGACGGTAATGGTAGGACGCTACGGTCGCCTGGGGCTATTCCGTCGCCCAACACGGGCTCAATGGGAAGGTGTGGATAGAGTGCTGAGTATGGTTGGCATGGCTCATTTGTCCCAGCGCCCTATAGGGCATTTATCCGGAGGCGAATATCAAAGAGCAGCAATTGCCCGGGCTTTGATTCAGCAGCCTGAGATACTCCTCCTCGATGAACCTACCGCCTCAATAGACCTCCAAGCCCAAGGAGAAATCCTAAGCCTAATACAGCTTATTCACAGTGAATACCATATGACTACCTTGTTTGTCACCCATGACCTTAGACAACTACCCTCTATTTGCCATCGCCTGGTCTTAATGAAAGAAGGAAGAATATGGAAACAAGGTAGGCCGGAGTCAACGCTTCGGGACGATATATTGAGTCAGCTTTATGGGGCTCCTGTTTCAATCCGCGGCAGTTCCACAATGGCTTGCTAGATATGAGCATATCTATTCTACAGTACCAGTTCATGCAAAATGCCATACTCGCCGCATTATGCGGTGGTGTCACCTGTTCCATCATAGGGGTCTTCGTGGTTACCATGCACCTCTCCTTTATTGGCGTATGCATTGCTCATGCTGCCTTCGCTGGCGCGCTCCTTGGTGTCTGGCTGGGCTTTGACCCTCTGATTGGCGCCTTGCTCTTCAGCCTAGCCTCGGCAGCTATTATTGGCCCCATGGCTGATCGTGGGGAGCTAAATCCCGATACTTCCATAGGCATTGTCTTCTCGCTGATGCTGGGGTTAGCCTTTCTTTTCATGGGTTTGATGCCTGGGGCCAGGACTGAGGCCTTAAGCTTATTCTGGGGAAGCATACTAACCGTCAGCCAAGAGAACTTGATTTTCCTCGCCATAGTGACAGCCGTGGTAATTGGATTGGTCGCTGCCTTCTATAAGGAAATTCAAGCGGTGATTTGCCACCGTCAAGTAGCTTTAGCTGTGGGCATTCCAGCAACTCTTATTTTCTATGGCCTGCTATTTTCTACTGGAGTGGCTGTCACCGCCTCACTACAAAGTATCGGCGGCTTGCTTATTTACAGCCTGATCCTCAATCCTGCGGCCGCTGCCTATCAACTTACTTACAGGCTAAAGAGAATGCTTTGCATTGCTGTCGCCTTTGGTGTTATTTCCTGCTGGGCTGGACTCGCAGCTTCATATTTATTTGACATCCCCTCAGGTGCCTCCATAGTAATAACTTCGTCAATTATCTTTGGTCTGGCAACGGCATTCTCTCCCAAGAGGAAGGTGAAAGGATGGCAACAAGCACGAGTAGCAGGTTAACTACGCAACTTCAAGACTATTTTGATGGATTAGCTCCAAATTGGGATAAGGAAGTCACGCGGGAGAGGCTAGAGTGCCTCACCGATATCATCAAGGAGCTGGATATTGAGTCAGGGAGCTACGTGCTCGACGTTGGCAGCGGCACAGGCATTCTTTTGCCTTTTCTAATACGGGCTATGGACGCCCTAGGCAAAATCATGGCTTTGGATTTCTCCATAAGAATGTTGCATCAAGCCAAAGCTAAAAACTTCTCCCCTATCGTGGACTATATTCAGGCCGATATTGTAGCTGTTCCTTTACCCGACAACTGTGTTGATTTGGCCATATGTAACAGTGCTTTTCCACATTTCAGCGACAAAGCTAAAGCACTAAAGGAAATGGCCAGGGTGATCGAGAATGACGGTAGGCTGGCCATCTGCCACACCGCAAGCCGCGATAGGGTTAATCACTTTCATCAATCCATTGGCGGGGTGGTCGGCACTGACCTTTTGCCCTATGAGTCTCAGATGAGACGGCTCATCAAGGATGTCGGTTTGACAATAACCTATTTCGAAGACAGCCCAAAACGCTACCTCGTTATTGCTGAGAAGAGGACGTAAGCTCCAAACTGATATCTAGGGCTTTGACCGAATGGGTCAGGGCGCCAACAGAAATGAAATCGACGCCCGTTTCAGCGATAGCTCGGACTTTATCCAGAGTTATACCCCCTGAGGCCTCAATCAGAGCGCGACCATGAATTGACTTTACTGCCTGGCGCATGTTTACCAAAGACATATTGTCAAGCATAATTATATCTGCCCCGGCTTCGGCAGCTTCCTCAGCTTCTTGCGGGGTCTTGACCTCAACTTCAATTTGAGTTTGCCTTGCTTTGAGATTGCTTCGTTGCTTCGCTCCTTGCAATGACAAAGGCGCATCCTTTCGAGCTTTGGTTACAACTTCGTGAAGGGTAAGTCCGCGGCTACGAAGAGCTGCTAGGTGGTTGTCTTTAATAAGTATGCCATCTCCTAAATTCATACGGTGATTTTGACCACCCCCAACCCACACAGCATACTTTTCCATCGACCTCAAACTTGGGGTGGTCTTTCTGGTGTCCATAATGCGTACTGGTAATCCCTCAACTGCTTTCACATAGCGGTTTGTCTCTGAGGCAATGCCGCTCAACCTTTGCAGGAAATTCAGAGCCACCCGTTCTGCCTTAAGAATACTGGCCACATTTCCTTCCACTTTGGCGATCATACTGCCTGGATTAATCTGGGCTCCGTCCGCAATAAGGATGGCCACTCTTAACGCAGGGTCTACTCTCTGAAATACCTTGTTGGCTATGTCGATCCCGGCCAGGATGCCTTCTTCTTTTGCCATTATAGAGGCGATGCCTTCCTGGTCGCCTGGTATTAAAGCCTCGGTAGTAGCATCGCCCCAACCAAGGTCTTCGACCAAAGCACGGTCAACGATTTCTTCAATCTGCGCCTCAGTTAACATTTTTTTGCCCATCTTTAAGTTTCCTTAGATTTTTAGTGGAGCTCGTTCCCTGCGCCTGAAAATTATGTGCTGTTGCCATTCAGGTGACGGTTGCGGGAAATCGGTGCGGAAGTGGGCGCCGCGACTTTCCTCTCGGAGCAAGGCAGCCTCAGTCATCAAACGAGCACATAGCACTAGATTGTTTAGCTCGTAAGAGGGTTTGTCACTAGGTGCAAGGAAGGAGGTCCCCTCCTTCTCTTTATCTGCCGAGAGCCACCAAGTAGCCAGAATCTTCGCTGCTTCGGTGAGGCCATCGGCTGAGCGGATGATGCCCACCTTATCCCACATGAGGGCCTGTAGATTAGGTAGACTAAGCGGAGGCATATCTGACAGTGGTTCACGGTCGGGCAGAAAATGATATTGCTTCGCTTCGCCCGCAATGACAGGGGCTGGAGCTGGGCTGGCTCTCTCAGTGGTTTCAGTTCTTTGCACCACCCGTTTACCAAAAACAACTGATTCTAACAGCGAATTTGAGGCTAGCCTGTTAGCTCCATGCACTCCGGTGCAAGCGGTCTCGCCAGCAGCAAATAAACCTGTGATATTTGTCTCGCCCCAGTTATTTACCTTCACTCCTCCCATAAGGTAATGGGCTGCTGGTGCCACGGGGATAAGTACCTTAGTGATATCTAGGCCATGCTCCAAGCAAAAGCGATAGATGTGAGGGAAGCGAGTGGTGATCAATCGAGGTGGCAAGTGGGTAACATCGAGGAAGACCCTATCGCTTCCTGTCTTCATCATCTCGTAGACGATGCTTCGAGCCACTACATCCCTTGATGCCAATTCAGCCTTGGGGTTGTAATCGGGCATGAAGCGACGTCCTTCCACGTTTCTAAGTATGCCACCCTCTCCCCTTACTGCTTCGGAGATGAGAAAAGGAGCTACCCCGGGCAGACGAAGAACGGTGGGGTGAAATTGGAAGAACTCCATGTCGCTGATTTCAGCGCCAGCTTCAAAGGCTAGAGCTACGCCATCACCAGTAACCACATCGGAGTTGGTAGTATACTTGAACAGCCGTCCCACCCCGCCAGTGGCTAAAATGAGAAATTGGCAGCTATACTCTTCTACTAGTTCAGTTCGGCAATCAAGAGCCCTCACACCCTTTGCCCTGCCATTGTCCACCAAGATTTTGGTGGCCAAGCAATATTCCAAAACTTTAGCTGGGCTGGAGCGCACCTGCCGACTCAAGGTAACTTCAATATGTTCCCCTGTGGCATCCCCACCAGCGTGGATAACACGTGGGACGCTATGAGCTGCTTCCCTAGTCAGGGTAATTTCACCGTTTAGGGTATCAAAAGGAATCCCAAATTTGATTAAATCAGCGAGGCATTCGGCGGCTTCATCAGTCAAAATACGCACTCCCACAGCGTCGCACAGGCCATCTGCAGCAGCTACAGTATCTCTGAAGTGAAGTTCAGGTGAGTCATCTTCGCCCATGGCAACAGCGATACCGCCTTGAGCGTACTTGGTGTTGCAATCATCAATGCTACCCTTAGTCAAGATAAGAACGCTACCATGCTTTATAGCGAGCAAAGCAACGTAAAGGCCAGCAATGCCACTACCCACTATTATGTAGTCGTAATGGTTCACTTCTTACTATCCCCTCTTATTCCTCTGCCACCAACGGGGAGTCCTTTTCTCAGGTTATAGCGAGCATCCTGTCAATAGCCTGCTTGGCTCTTGCCTTAATCTCTTCAGGCACAGTAACCGCATTGCTTCCTGTTTGCATGGTTGCAACAACCGTTTCTAGCGTCGTTTTCTTCATATCAGGGCAGATAAAGCTGTCTCCGATGATATGAAATTCCTTGTCTGGATTTTGCTTCCTCAAGGGATGCAGTAGTCCTTCCTCCGTGCCGATGAGGAAAACTTTATGATTGCTTTGCGCAGCATATCGAAGCATTTGCGAGGTGCTCAGAGCAGCATCAGCTAGGGCTATCACCTCTGGACGACACTCGGGGTGGACCAAGATCTTAGCTTGAGGATACCTTTGCCTAGCTGACTCAACTTCCTTGGCAGTAATCCTGGCATGGGTATGGCAGAAGCCAGGATAGAGAATCATCTTCTTATCAGTCTTGGTGGAGATGTAGTGACCTAGATTTCGGTCGGGGATGAACAGAATCTCCTCATTGGGGATTGCATTTACTATCTCGGCTCCATTGGCTGAAGTGCAACAAACGTAGCTCTCTGCCTTGATTGCCGCCGCAGTATTGACATAAGCCACCACAGCAGCTTCAGGATATCTCTCTTTCCATTGCCTTAGAGTAGCAACATCAATCATATCTGCCAAAGGACAACCAGCATCAGGGTGAGATAGGAGTACAGTGGTACCAGGATTAAGGATAGCTGCCATCTCAGCCATAAAGCGAACGCCACAGAAGACAATTGTCTCAGCCTTGATGCTGACGCACCTTTGCGCTAACTCGAGAGAATCACCGACAAAATCAGCGATATCTTGAACATCAGGAAGTTGATAGTTATGAGCTACAATGACAGCGTTAAGTTCCTTCTTTAGCCCCGCTATCGTTTCCTTAGCTTGCTTGTGATGGCTCACTTGTGTTGCTGCTTTACTTTCACCGCTTCGTTTGTTCGCTGACTACGCTACCCTTGGCCACCCTCATTGTTGCCCCTGATTCTAACTTTATGACTATAGTGTCCTCGCTGATACTTTCAATTTGCCCATAGATTCCGCTAGAGGTAATTACCTTCTCTCCCTTTCTGATTCTCTCCAGTAGTTCTTGCTGCTCTTTCTGTCTCCTGCGTTGTGGTTTAATCATAAGGAAATACATCATGGCAAAGATTAGTACCAGGAACATAATCATTGGGGCGATGGCTTGAAGCTGTTCCATTTATTTTCCTCCTTGTCTTTATTGGCAATCCTACTTGGTCTTGCCCTGTAGGGCCCAGGGGCTTGCCTTATCAATCCTAACTCTTACTAATTCACCAAGTTGGTCAATGTTATCTTCGTAGAAGACTAGTTTATCACTTCTGGTGCGTCCATACCACTTTCCTTTCTTTTTGCCTTCCACCAGTACTTCCACCGTCTTGCCTCGGTAAGTTGAGTTTATCTCAGCAGCAATATTTTCTTGGACCCGCTCAATTCTGTTAAGCCTCTCCCTCTTGGCCTCTGAAGGAACATTATCTTCATATTTCCTGCAAGCGATAGTGCCGTGGCGAGGAGAATAAGCTGCCACATGAACCACATCAAACCTCATTTCCCTAAGCAGAGCGAGAGTGTGTTCAAACTGTTCTTCAGTTTCTCCTGGAAAGCCAACAATGATATCGGTACTTAAGGATATTTGAGGGACAAAATGCCTAATGGTGCGGACAAGCTCACGGAATTGCTCTACAGTGTATCCTCGTCTCATGGCCTTCAGTATATCGTCGTCGCCTGACTGAACAGCTAAGTCCAAGTGTTCACAGACTTTGTCCAGGGAGGCTATAGCTTCGATGAGCTTTTGGCTCATGTCTTTTGGGTGATTAGTCAAGAAACGAATTCTAGCCAATTTGTTAACACAGCTTAATTCAGTCAGCAAATCAGCCAGGTCAGGGCGCTCAGGCAAATCATGTCCGTAGGAATCAACGTTCTGCCCTAGAAGAGTTACCTCTTTTACCCCTTGCTTTGCCAGTTCCTTAACTTCACAAATTACTTCTTTTAAAGGGCGACTTATCTCTCTACCTCTTCGATACGGGACGATACAATAGGAGCAGAAATTATTGCAGCCTTGGATAATGGGAACAAAGACGGACGGCGAAGGAACAGGCATGTAGGAGCTGACTCCTTGCTCGACAGCGGAAATGCCTTGCTTTTGAACCCAGCTAGTTAGCTCGGAGTAAGCTCCCGGTTTGAAGAAAAAGTCAATATGGGGGAATCGCCTCTTCAATGCTGCAATGTTGGAATCAACAAAACAGCCAGTGACTAGCATAAAGAGATTTGGATGTCTCTCTTTTATTCCTTTCAACAAACCCAAGGTGCCTAGAACCTTGTCTTCAGCGCTTCGCCGCACCACACAGGTATTGAGCACTATTAAGTCGGCTTTCCAGAAGGAAGATGCTGCTTGATAGCCAGCAGAATTCAAATAACCGGCTATCCGCTGTGATTCTGCCTTATTCATCTGGCAGCCAATGGTCCAAATAAAATACGATAGCATAGTCTGCTCCAGGGATTACCACAAATTATAGTCAAAGTTCTTAGTTTGGGCCAACTGAGACTGTAGAGAGTGTCTGTCTTGTCACCGTTGAGTCGTTACCCAAGTTTAGCGTCTTTAAGTTGCGTGTACTTCTTGTAGTTGCCTTTGACTAGGTCTACCGGGTATTTAGCTCGATTCTTCTCTACCTTTCTCGTAACAGCCTCAGCTACGTCAACATTGAGGACACTAGCTAGATTGAAACAAAGCATTATGATATCAGCTAGTTCTTCTTCCAACCTAGTGAACCGTTCGGCATCTTCTAGCATCGTCCCCACTTCCCTCTCGCTGACCCACTGGAAAAGTTCCATTAGCTCTGCTGCTTCTATGGCAATTGAGATAGCAAGGTCTTTAGGGTTGTGGTACTTTCGCCAATCTCTCTCGTCAACGAAATCTTGAATTAGCTGTTTGACCTGGTAAATACTCGTTTTTCTGTCACCTGACACACTCGATTTCTTCATGCGATGGCCACTCTCGCTTAACTAGGTTCGCTTGCTCAACAGGCGTTTCCGCTTCTGACATATTTTAGCACAAGCGGAGTAGCCCCAACTGGTTAATCAGGAAGCACAGAAACTCCAGGAGTTCTGGTTAGCTGGGTATCAGTACCAGAGCACAATGAGTGGCTGAGATAAACACATCCGGGTGCCGAATATGGTTGCAACTCTGGAGAAAAGCCTAAGCTCCGGCTCGAACTCCAATTGTTGAGGTGATTCTGAGCCGAGCTTCGCGAGAGAAAAGTGCTTGCGACAAAGGGCTGTATTGGAGTGAACAGTACCCTGTTTCATTCACTGACCAGTGGGCAGAAGCTTTGGGATGAAGGTGGGGGAGCTAAGAGAGATGCGTCCAATTCCGATGCCAAAAGAGTACGCTTTAACGATCGCTTTAGTGAGCTGTTAGGCGACCACCGTCCACGTTAATGGACTGACCCGTCATAAAGCTAGCTTCGTCCGAACAAAGGAAGATAATAACGCTGGCCAATTCCTCAGGATAGCCGACCCGCTTCATAGGGGTGAGGGGCACAGTATCAGCGTGTACAATATTCGCAGCTTCCATCATGTCAATGCCCTTCTCACGTGCCACCTTCCACACTTCAATGTCGGAGGCAATGCTAGTGGGAAATCGCCCAGGGCAAACAGCATTGACCCTGATATTATGGGGGGCTAACTCTATGGCCAGAACTTGTGTCAAGCCAATCACCCCGAACTTCGAGGCGCAATAAGCACCGTGATCTGCCATGCCCATCTTACCTGCCCGCGAAGATACATTGACTATCGCACCGCCGCCACCCTGCCCGACCATGTGTCTGGCTACAGACTGGCAGCAGTAGAAGACCCCGTTAAGATTGACTGCTATAGTGCGGCACCAATCATCCTCCTTAGACTCAAGGACAGGGCCTCTAGTAATGATCCCCGCATTGGCAACGAGGAAGTCGATATGCCCAAACTCAGCGAGGGCCTTGTCTACCATAGCCTGAACCTGCTTTCGGTCGCTAATATCAGCGGTGATAGCGAGCCCCTGTACACCCTGCGCCTTGATCTCCTTGACAACACTATCGAGCCCCATCCAACCTTCTGTCTTTTCCTCTTCAGGAAATTGCTCTGGCGGCCGAAAGCGACTGTTCACTACAACGTTTGCTCCCTCCATAGCAAAACGTACAGCAGTAGCATGACCAAAGCCACGCTTGCGAGCCGCACCGGTGACCAGAGCTACCTTGTCTTTGAAATTATACATTTTCCACTTTTGCCCCCTTTCCACATTCGCTTGAATAAATCAAACATAGCTTGCATGCTTATTTCGTGTGCGATTAATTCTAGTCTCCACTCATACTAGTCGTCAATGCCCTGGAATGCAAAGATTTATTGGTGCCCGTTTAGCTACTGCTGCGGCCACTGCCCTCTCATGACGCAGCCCCGGGTGTCCTTTATTCGCTAATGGGGAATCCAGTAGCAGGATGCAAGTTAACACTCTTAGGAGCCTCCATCATCTCCAGGGTGATGCCGTCCGGTCCCTTCAGATAGCAGATGCCCCAGCCCTTGAGAGCGCCAGCCCCGGCCCAGAGCGGCGAATGATTGAACTTGACTCCCTTGGCAGTAAGGTCATCGTACATCTTCTGAATGTCGTCCACCTCCAAGGCGAGGTGTGCTACACCTACGTTGCATGTCTTGAGGTCAATCTTGTTGCCCTTCGGTGCCACATATTCGATCAGCTCGATGTTGCCGTTGCCTGGTGTGGTTACATTAGAGATCCTGAGTGAGGCACCGGGCATTTGCAGAATCTGCTCAATGCGCTCGCCCTTTACCTCCCTGATGGGGGTCGCCTCTAATCCCAGAAGGTCGTGGAAAAAGTGGATGGCCTCTTCGAGGTTGCTTACAGTAAAACTGAAATGCTGAATTCCTGTTATCATTTCTACCTCCTTAAGTGGTTCTGCACAAGCTACTATTGGGGCAGCCCCATATGCTTGTGATTTTGTAGTGAAATTATGCCCCTTCGGAATGCGAAAAGCAATAAGTTAGCCTTGACGCTGAGCTGGCTCCGGCCTCTCAGCCGGGAGCCTCCAGGCGCACTCGCTCAGGTAGATGGAATGAGGAGACTTGCTACTGTATAATGGTCTCATGGGGAGCGTATGTATTGCCAAAAGTAATTAGCCAGTCTTAAGGGGGGAAGGCTATGGAAGATAGAGTTGCGATTTTCATAGATGGAAGCAATCTGTATCATGCTCTGAAAAACAATTTTAGGCGCCACGACCTCAACTTTGCCGAGTTTGCCAGTAAGCTTTGTGGTTTGAGACGTTTATTCCGGACATATTATTACAACGTCTTGCAGGACCCGACTCAACGGCCTGATAGCTATCATGAACAGCAGGAATTCCTTGATATTCTGCGCAAAACACCCTATCTGGAAGCTCGACTGGGAAGCACGAAAATGTCACAGGGTGTCTCTGTTGAGAAGGGCATAGATGTTATGTTGGCTACAGACCTGCTATATTTCGCCTGGAATAATTTCTATGACGTGGCAGTGCTGGTGAGCGGGGACTCTGACTTCGCCTACGCTCTTCAAGCGGTGAAAAACATGGGCAAACATGTTGAGGTAGCCTACTTCGAGAGTGGGGTATCCAAGGATCTTTTGAATGTAGCCGATGATCGGCATGTGCTCGACCGAACCTTTTTCAAAGGTTTGTGGGCGGGTAAACGTCGAGCCAAATGGAGAAAAGTAAGCGGAGAGGGTAAAAGTAAGACTAGTCCAGGTGGCGAGTGAGTCTGCCTGAGATGAAATAGTTGTATTGGAAAAGGTTAGTAGGTTAAAATTCTGGTAGGTAAGCATGGCTGAGGAATGTCTTTTTTGCCGCATTGTTGCTGGTGAGATACCCAGTGACGTCGTTTATCAAGATCAGGAAGTGTTGGCTTTCAGGGATATCAACCCCCAGGCGCCCAAACATATAATCATCATACCCAAGGTTCATATCGCCTCTCTGGCGGAGCTTACTGAGCAACAACAGGGACTTATGGGGCGCTTGGTAATCTTAGCTAGGGATCTAGCTAAGAAAGAAGGGATAGCAGAAAGGGGCTATCGCCTAGCCATAAATTGTGGCCCTGAAGGTGGTCAGGTCATACCACACCTTCACCTCCACCTTATTGGTGGCAGGAGGTTGAACGGTCAACTGGGCTAGAGAGACTTCAGTTTGTCTACTACCTCCTCTACGGCTTTGTCCGGTGTGGATGCTCCAGCAGTGATACCTACGCGTTGCTTACCTATCAGCCAGGAACTGTCCACATCTCTAGCTCTTTCCACTAGATACGTTTCCACTATGGGTGAGCATGCTTCAACCAGACGTCTGGTATTGGCGCTATTATGCCCCCCCACCACTATCATAAGCTGAACTTTTTTGGCCAATTCTATAGCAGCTTCTCGGCGTCTTTGCGTTGCCTGACACAAAGTATTGATAATGTGTAGCGCTTCAACTTTGGCAGGAAGGGCGGCCATGAGCTGCTGGCTAAACTCAACAAAAGCAGGCCAGCTCTGGGTGGTTTGAGATATGATGCCCAACCGATGGAGATTATTTTGGTGCTTCCTTTCCTCTAATTCGTTCATGGTTAGAGCTTCGGCTGGCAATAACAAAGAGGATATGGCGCCTTGTTTCACGTTAAGAGCAGCTATGCCTTTGTTCTTTGCCCAACCTAGCAATCCTTTAACCTCAGTGTGTTCTGCTTCCCCAAAGACGATGACATCAAAACCAGCCTCAGTCAGTTCCTTGACTGTGTTTTGGGCCTTGCTAACTGTAGGGCAGGTGGTATCAATGATGTGAATATGACGAGCTTCGATTTCAGCTAGCACCGAGGGGCTCACTCCGTGGGTGGGAATAGCCAGGAATCTACCTTTGACTTGCTCCAGTTCATCTACTGGGCTTATTCCTATTTCGGCCAATTCTTGCACCAACTGTTGATTATGTGCTATTGGGCCGAGGGTCTCTATCTTGCCGTATTTGCCTGCTGCCTCTTTCAATAGCTTAATGGCTCGCCTCACCCCGAAGCACAAACCGAGCTCTCGGGACTTCTCAATCTCCATAGACTCCTCGATTTTCCAGTGGCAGGAGGGCGGCGATTTCTTTCATCATGAGGTCGGTTAGTGATTTAGTCTGTGACTTGGTTAACCTGCCATTGGCAGGAGGGAGCTTAAATGGTTGCCCAATGTTGATGAGTATGCGATGACGCTTACATAGCCAACTTATGCCTCTAAGTTTTTCTGTGCCTATGATACCGACTGGAAGGAGGGGAATGCCCATTCGCGAAGCGAGTACGGCAGAGCCTGGTTTCCCCGGTAGGAGCTTGCCATTGTGGTTTCTCTTACCTTCAGGGAACATTCCCAGAACTAACCTCTCGTTTAGCAGGTTTTTGGCTTGGTTCATCGTCTCCTGCTTGTCCGCAATTGTCCCCCGGCGGTGTATTGAAAAGGCTTGTGCCCAGCGGATAATAATGCTTAGAAAAGGATAGTGGAAAAGTTCCTCTTTGGCCATAAAGTTGATCCACCGGGGGAAGATAGAAATCAGCAGTATTGGATCAACGAGGTGAACATGATTTGCCACCACGATGAGCGGACCATCTAAGGGTACATTCTCCCTCCCGTTGACTTTCCAGGAGAGAGAAACCCTGAGGAAGAATCTGATAATAGCTAAGACAATCCTTTGAGACCGAGTCACGATTCACACTACCCCTCTGGCGTCATTATAAGCCTACTTCTAGTGTCATTGCGAGCCAAAGGCCAAGCAATCTCCGTTGCCAAGTTAGACAGCCAAATCATATATTTTGTCCACTACCTGCTCTAAGCTAAGTTTTTCAGTATCAATGATTATGGCATCGGCAGCGGGCTTAAGAGGGGAGATGGCTCTGTGGGTATCAGTGGCATCGCGCTGCCTTAACTCAGCGAGAACAGTAGGGTAGTCTACTTCCCTTCCCCGTTCAAGCAATTCCCTGTAGCGGCGGTTAGCTCTCTCCTCAACGGAAGCTACCAAGAAGATCTTCAGCTCAGCCCAGGGCAAAACCACTGTGCCTATGTCTCTGCCGGCCATTATGAGTTTCCCTCTGTGGGCTATTCTGCGCTGCTCAGCTACCATTTTTTGTCGCACTCCAGCCACCTTTGATACTAGGGAAACCTTCTCCTCTATCCAGGAGCAAGCTAGCTGGGAAGATATATCTTCATCGTCAATGAGGACGGAAAGACATCCTTGTTGACATGGAACGAAATCAAATCTGGTCATGTTAGCTAGATGAGAGAGTTTGTTTTCATCCTCAGGAGAGATGCCTAATTTGAGAACTTTCCAGGTAAAGGTTCGATACATGAGTCCAGTATCAAAGAAGGAGAAGCTCAGTTTCCTAGCTAGCAGCGAGCCAACGCTGCTCTTGCCCACTGCCACAGGACCATCTATAGCAATTAGCTCCGAACTCAAGTCAAGAGTGTAGTATAGCAAATATGTCGGCTAACTAAAATAGACAAAAGCCGGATATATGGTTACGTAATAATACAGGGCATGCAGCGAGAGAAGAGAGTTGGCTCTGACAAACCCTAATGGTGGACGCTCTGGTAGGATAAGGAAAGAGCATAGCTCCCAAATTCTGGACAGAGAAAAGCACCCGTGGTTGAAAAAACGGCGCAAGAGTGGGATATAATATGGTTCGGCTAACGATTAAGAATCAAAGGAGGAAGTTATGTCACAAAAAGTAACTAAGGAGGAGCTTCTAGCCAAGGCAAGGAAACCAGCCGAAGATGCTATGAAACTGCATGCATTTTACCGGGGTAAGATGCAGACAGCGCTTAAATGCCAGGTCCGCGATTTTAATGATTTTGCCATCTACTATACGCCTGGCGTTGCCGAGCCTTGCAGAGCAATAAAGGCAGACGAGTCAAAGTTCCACGAACTTACTAATAGGTGGAACACAATAGCGGTAGTGTCTGATTGCACTCGAGTCCTTGGCCTTGGGGACATTGGTCCCAAGGCTGGCTATCCTGTGATGGAAGGGAAGTGCTTATTGTTTAAATACCTTGGCGGTGTAGATGCTGTGCCCATTTGCTTAGGCACCAAGGACCCTGATGAAATCATTCAGGCAGTTAAGTGGCTACAGCCATCATTTGCTGGCATCAACCTTGAGGATATTTCTAATCCCAAATGCTTCTATATCCTTGATCAGTTAAGAGCACAGGCTACAATTCCAATATGGCATGATGACCAGCAGGGAACAGCCACTGTTATGCTGGCCGGGTTGATAAATGCTTTGAAGATTGTAGGCAAGAAGATAAGCGATGTGAGGGTTGTTTTAAACGGGTCTGGAGCAGCTAACGTCGCTTGTGCCAGGCTCCTCTTTGCCTGCGGTGCCAAACCTGGGACTACCATAGTGGTTGACAGCAAAGGCATTCTTCATCCGGGACGGAAAGACCTGGAAGAAAACAAAGAAACGTATGTTGACAAGTGGAAGTTTTGCCAGACTACCAATACCGAGAAAAGAACTGGTGATTTGACTGAAGCATTGAAAGATGCTGATGTGCTTATTTCTTACTCCAAGTCAGGACCGGGGGTAATTATGCCCGAGCAGATTAAGCTAATGGCAAAGGATGCCATATGTTTTGTTTGTGCTAATCCTATCCCCGAAATTTGGCCCTGGGAGGCAAAAGAGGCCGGGGCTAGAATTGTAGGCACTGGCAGATCTGATTTCCCAAATCAGGTGAATAACTCCACCGGTTTTCCTGCTATCTTTCGTGGTGTTCTCGATGTGGAAGCTAAGACCATTACCGATGATATGTGTATTGTTGCTGCCGAGTCGCTGGCTAAATATGCTGAAGAGCGTGGCATAAGTGAGGAATATATCGCACCGACTATGGGGGAGCCAGAAGCTTTTGTTCGTGAGGCAGTAGATGTAGGAATGAAGGCTCAGGAGCTAGGAATTGCCTCAAGGCAAATCAGCCGTGACGAGCTTCGCAAGAAAGTCGAGTTCATGATAAATAGCACTAGGGAAACACATGATGCCTTGGTAAAGGCAGGCGCTATTGCCCCCGCAGTAACGTAGGGTTAAAGGCCAGAGACTAACGAGGTGTGAATAAGACTATGAGAGAAATTAAAGTTAGCGATGTCACTGAGACTGTATCCAGGCTTTTCCAGGAGGCTTGTTATTATCTTCCCGGAGATGTGGTAGCTGCTCTCAAAAAGGCTAGGGAGGAGGAAGAGTCTCCTGTAGCACGCGCTGTGTTAGATAGAATACTGGAAAATACTGAGATTGCTGCTAAGGGGGAAATCCCTTTGTGCCAGGATACCGGTAATGCGATAGTCTTTCTGGAGCTAGGCCAAGAAGTTCACATAACTGGCGGTGACCTTTACACAGCAGCGGATGAAGGAGTACGCCAGGGATATGATAAAGGTTATTTGCGCAAATCTGTGGTGCGCCAACCCTTTTCTGCCAGAGTGAACACTAAGGATAACACGCCAGCCATTATTTATACCGATATAGTCCCTGGTGATAGGCTCAAGATTATTGCCAAGCCCAAAGGAGGCGGTTCTGAGAATATGACTCGCCTGACAGTGCTAACCCCAGCGCAGGGTCGCCAAGGGATAATAGATTTTGTGGTAAATCGGGTTGATGAGTCTGGCAGTAATCCTTGCCCCCCAGTTATTGTGGGAGTGGGGATAGGGGGAACGGCCGATAGGACTATGTTGATAGCTAAGAAGGCGTTGTTGCGCAAGGTGGGGGAGCCAAATCCAGAACCCGAGGTTGCCGAACTGGAAAGGGACATCTTAGAGCGAGTTAACAGATTGGGCATTGGGGCCATGGGGTATGGAGGCAGGATTACCGCGTTAGCAGTCCATGTTGACACTTTTCCCTGTCATATTGCTAGCTTACCAGTGGCGGTTAATCTGCAATGTTGGTGTGCTCGCCACGAGGAAGCGATTCTGTAAGAGGGGAGGCCTGCGCCTCCCTGACACACCTAGCCAAATAAGGCTCAGCGGGATGGGATTCCCTGATCAAGTTTATGTGGCGAGAGACTGGAGGTAAAGAATGATTCAGAAGACTAAAGTGGCAGAAAAAGTGCAGATGCTCGATATTTACGTAATGGGGAAGCATTACCAGGTTCCTGAGGGACTAACCATTCAGGCGGCACTAGAATACTGCGGTTACAACCTTATTCGAGCTGTTGGGTGTCGTTCTGGATTTTGTGGCGCCTGTGCTACGGTGTACTGCTTCAAGAATGATCCTCAGTTAAGATACGCTCTTGGCTGTCAAAAAGCTATTGAGCAAGACATGTACTTAACACAGATACCGTTCTTCCCTGTTGCTGAGGCCCTTTACGGTGTGGAGGATTTGCGGCCAGAAGAGGGGGAAAATCGGCTAGTCGGACTTTACCCCGATATCCTTACTTGTTTTGGCTGCAATAATTGCACCAAAAGCTGCCCTCAGGACCTGGAAGTAATGGAGTTTATGTCCGCTGCCATCAGAGGCGATTATGAGAAAGTATATGAAAAATCCTTCGATTGTTTGATGTGTGGCTTATGTGCTGCCAGATGTCCTCAAGGATTGAGGCCATATGTTATGGCTATAGCGGCTCGAAGGCTGAGAGGAGCCTATCTCGCTCCTACGTCTCAGCATAATCTGGATAGAGTGAAAGAGATAGAGGAAGGGAAATTTGATGATGAAATAGAGAAACTGAAAAAGATGTCTGGAGACGAATTGCGTGAGTTATATGCCAAACGTGAGATAGAGCCTGCCCTATAAGGGGTATATGTAGCACGAGGCTCTAGCCTTGTGCCAAGAAGGAGGTAGTTAATATGCCATATCCGGCTTCCATGGAGGAAAGCAAAAGAAAGGTGGAAGAAACTAGGGCAAAGCGATTAGAAAAGGGAGTAGCTTCCCGCGTTTCTGCTGAGGAGAGGGAAGTGTTGGTGAATAAGTTCCACCCTGACTTCATAAAGGAACAGTTTCGCGAGTTAAGGGTAGGGCCGAACAAGGGTAGCCGAACACCTTTGGAGATAGCTGACTTGTTGGAGGGAAATAGCCGCATTGACCCTGATAAAATCGACCTCGCTGGCATTGATTATGATGTCGATGTATTGGTAATTGGCTGTGGTGGAGCTGGGGGTTCAGCGGCGCTCTTAGCCGAGCAGAATGGTGCCAGCGTTCTTATTTCATCGAAGCTACGCTTGGGGGATGCCAATACTATAGGAGCTCAAGCGGGAACACAAGCATGCGATAGGCCTAATGACTCTCCTGCCATTCATTATTTGGATGTGATGGGTGGAGGGCATTATGTCAATGTGCCCGAATTGGTGGAAGCCTTGGTGAAAGACTCTCCCGATGTGATTAGATGGCTGGAATCCTTAGGTGTTAACTGGGATAAGGAACCTGATAATTCGTATCATGAGCTATCGGGAGGTGGTGCTTCCAGAAGGCGAATTCATTCGTGCCGGGATTATACTGGCCTTGAGGAAATGAGAGTTGTACGTGATGAGATTCGCCAGCGAAATATGCATGGAAGAAAGATAGATTGGCTGGAATTTGAGCCAGCGATAGAGCTAATAATGGATGATCAGGGGCAAGTGGCCGGAGCAATATTGATGAACCTGGAAACTAGAAGAATGAGGATAGTGCGGGCCAAAGCGGTAGTCATCGCTACTGGAGGCTTGGGTCGCACTCACATTCAGGGCTTCCCCACTACCAATCATTATGGTGCTACTGCTGATGGTTTGGTATTGGCTTATAGAGTGGGCTGTCCAATCGTCCATATGGATACCATGCAGTACCATCCCACAGGCGCTGTCTTTCCTCCGCAGATTCTGGGATTTCTGGTTACAGAAAAGGTAAGAACTCTAGGAGCAGAGCTAGTCAACTGTGATGGTGAACAGTTCGTTCATCCTTTGGAGGCAAGGGATACCGAAGCCTCAGGCGAGATCCGGGAATGCAAAGAGCGGGGCAAGGGAGTACCCACGCCAACAGGTGAGGTCGGCGTTTGGCTGGATTCACCGATGATTGAGATTAAACGAGGGGAAGGAACTATCAGAAGAGAATTGCCTGCTATGGTGCGACAATT
>Ga0315545_1001366_pt1 | contig 23844 bp, 20 predicted proteins | sample SalMarSW160210MG_FD_203096 | JGI IMG/M metagenome (GOLD analysis project Ga0315545, IMG submission 203096) | Salt marsh sediment microbial communities from the Plum Island Ecosystem LTER, Massachusetts, United States - Salt Marsh Sediment SW1602-10 ...
GGAGCTATCGGGAGTTAAAGATCACTGGATGAAGAGCATGAATGACCCGGATGATACCCGCTGGGAGTACACCTATCACTGGAGATTGAAAAACTACGGATCCTGGAAACAGCGCTCACCCGATTCAGGAAAACAGGAAGTCGCAGGCCCCTTTACGGTCGATCAGATTGATGCAGTGGTGCGAAAACTCGCACAGGAGCCGTATACAAGGCAGGCCCAGATGATCACCTGGATGCCGAATATCGACCTCAACTGTTATGACCCTCCCTGTCTTCAATCCCTTCACTACAGGGTTGTCGAGGATGACAACGGAACATGGTATCTCAACTGCAATGTCCGCTTCAGGAGCAATGACGCGTGGGGCGCGAACTTCATGAACATGTTTGGTTTCGTTCAGTTCAACAAGGCGGAGATTGCCGAAAGGCTTTCCGAACGAACAGGCAAGCGTGTTCAGCTCGGGAGGATGAACTGGCATGCGGATTCCTATCACATATACGGGAAGGACTTGGACGAGTTTCAAAAAAGACTGCTCTCCAAAATCGATGAGCCTTTTGAGAAGAGGGTGTTCAACTTTTACGATCCCATGATACAGGAAATATACACGGAAGCGGAAAAAAAGGTATTGCAAAAGATAGACGAATACGACATGAATCATCGTGACGTGTGATCATTTCGAATAGGTGATCCTGTAGATTACCCCTGCACGGTCGTCTGACACGAGAAGCGATCCGTCTTGCATCACTTCTACATCAACAGGTCTTCCCCACGCTCGCCCGCTCTGAAGCCACCCCTGGGCAAAGACTTCATAACTTACAGCTCTGTCACCTCTCACACGTACGAGTGTGATTCTGTATCCAATCGGTATGCTTCTATTCCACGATCCGTGTTCCGCAATGAAAATCTGATTTTGCATTTCTGATGGAAACATGGTGCCTCTGTAAAACCGCATTCCCAGGGCTGCGACGTGAGGCCCAAGCTCGATGGCCGGCGGCTGAAATTCCGCACAGCCGGAATTCTGTCCAAACACCGGATCTGCGATGTTTTTTCCGTGACAGTAGGGAAAACCGAAATGAAGGCCCTTTCTTGGGGCTCGGTTCAGTTCATCAGGAGGAGCATCGTCACCGAGGTGGTCCCGTCCGTTGTCAGTGAACCAGAGCTCTCCGGTGAGTGGGTGCCAGTCGAACCCAACAGTGTTTCGTATACCATGTGCAACGATCTCAAAATTTGATCCGTCGCTGTTCATCCGCGTTATGGACGCGTACCGTCTGTCTGCACGTTCGCACACGTTGCACGGGGCACCGACCGGAACGTAAAGTTTTCCGTCCGGACCGAATCGGATGAACTTCCACCCGTGCGCTCTGTCCGCGGGGAAATCGTCTTTGACCACGACCGGGAGTGGAGGATCTGAAAGATTCGAAAGTATGTCGTCAAACCGTACGATTCGATTTACTTCTGCGACGTACAGGTCGCCGTTTCGAAAGGCAACGCCGTTCGGCATGTACAAATCCCGCGCAATGACGAAACGCACGTCACTTTTTCCGTCATTATCCAGATCTTTCAAGGCGTACACGCGGCCGTCGCTTCGGGTTCCCACGAAGAGCGTCCCGTCAGGGGCCAGAGTCATGGAACGGGCATTGTCCACGTTGTCTGCAAAGATCGATATGGAGTATCCTTTGGGAAGCTGAATGGTTTCAAGGGGAAGGTTTCTGGAAAATCCGGAAGCATATGCAAGAAGAGAAATCACTATAAATACACCGAAAAGCGATGCTGTTATTTTTCTTATTAATCTCATTTTTGAACTCTGCGAAAAGAAGAATTTTTGATCCATATAACTCCTCTTGATTAAAAACATTATTGAGGATACTATCATTATATAGAAATATAAGTGGGAGAATTGACATGAAAAGGGGTTTTTTTTATTCACTCTGTGTCCTTTTCATTGTGCTGTGTGCATTCTTTCCGGTGTATTCTCAAATATTCAAAAAGGAGGTGAAGCTGATGGAATTAACGGTAAAGAGCAGTGCATTCGTACATGGTGGAATGATTCCTTCGGAGTACACATGCGACGGGCGCGATATATCTCCTCCGCTGAGCTGGTCGGAGGGACCAGAAAGAACAAAGGGCTACGCGCTGATCTCCGATGATCCCGATGCACCGATGGGAACATGGGTACACTGGGTGATGTACAATATTTCCCCTGATACGACGTCTTTGGCTAAGGACATTGAGAAGACGAAAAGATTGAGCACGGGAGCTCTGCAGGGGAAAAATGATTTCGGAACATTCGGCTACGGGGGGCCATGTCCACCGAGCGGCACACACCGGTACTATTTCAAGGTGTATGCACTCGACATTGAAATCAGCGGCGGGCCCGGTTTGACGAAGAAACAGCTGCTCAAGGAAATGGACAAACATATTATTGCACAGGGCGCTCTTATCGGCACGTACACGAGGAGATGAATGGAGAGAAAAATCATATCAATTGATGAATTGACTGGAGATGAACTCATCGATCTTGTACATACCGCTCATGATATCAAGAAACACAGCGAAAATTTCAGAAGCAGGCTGAAGAACAGGTCGCTTCTGCTCCTGTTTCAAAAAACATCGACGAGGACACGCGTGGCCTTCGAGCTCGGGATGAAGAAGCTCGGCGGGGAAACGGTTGTCATGGATTGGGAAAAGAGCAACTTTGCCATTTCACCCCTACGGTACGAAGCCGAGTATGTGGGAAAAATGTTTGACATCATTCTCGCACGCCTTGTACTCACTGAAGATATCGTCGAGCTCGCCGATTCAGTGAACGTGCCTGTAATAAACGGCTGCTGCAGCATGTACCATCCCTCCCAGGCTCTCGCAGATATCCTAACGATGTATGAGGCGAAGGGTGACTTCGACATTTCGCTTGTGTACGTCGGAGTGCAGAACAATGTTGCCAATTCACTGTTTTATGCCTGCAGAAAGACCGGGATACGTCTCACGTTTGTCACTCCTGTCGAGGAAGCGGTGCCCGATGATTTTCCCGCGCAGGCGAGCCAGTATGAACGCTTCGACCGAACCGATGATCTCTTCGGTGCGGTCGGGCGTTCAGACTTCGTGTACACCGATACGTGGGTCAACATGGAGAAGTTCGCAGAGGCGGAGGCGGATCCCGTGCAGCGGGAGAAATTCGAGCGTATGCGAAAATATCAGGTGAACAAAAAGCTCCTCCAGGGAAGAGATGTGTATGTTTTACACGACATGCCCGTTCACCCCGGTCTGGAGATCGATGAGTACGCGATTCATTGTGAGACGTCTCTCATCTATCAGCAGGCGGAAAACCGGATGTTCACTGCGCAGGCGCTTCTGCTTCACCTTCTCGAAGCAGAATGACCGAACCTCAAGGAGAAAAAAGATGGCATCTCCACTTGCCAAACAGATGCTGAAAAAAGAACTAGGACTGATAGAGGTGTTTTCCATTGCGACCGGTGCAATGATCAGCTCCGGTATTTTTATCCTCACCGGAATGGCGTTCGCGGAGGCAGGCCCGTCGGTTGTTCTCTCGTACATACTTGCGGGAATTCTCGCTCTTACTGGTGTGCTTAGTCAGTCAGAGCTCGTGTCTGCAATGCCGAAGGCCGGAGGCACCTATTTTTATGTAGCCAGAAGCATGGGTCCTGCCGTAGGTACGGTTGACGGTCTTCTCACATGGTTCTCACTCTCGCTGAAAAGTACCTTCGCACTTATCGGCATGGGGGCGTTTATCCATTTACTCATAAACATCGATGTGCGGTTCGTCGCTCTATTTCTCTGTCTATTGTTTCTCGGGATCAATCTCATCGGAATCAAGGAAGCTGCGCGCGTTCAAGTTGTGCTCGTTGTTTTTTTGCTTTCTCTAATGCTCGTGTACATCGTGGGTGGAATTCCCTCGGTTTCGATCCAGCGGTTCGATCCCTTTGTGCCAAAAGGAATCGTATCCACCATTTCAACGGCGGGTTTCGTATTCGTTTCCTTCGGAGGGCTGCTGAAAATAGCGGCGCTTGCAGAAGAGGTGAAGAGACCAGGGCGCACTATCCCTCTTGGAATGATGATGTCTCTCTTTATTGTCACCTTACTGTACGCGCTCGCGGTGTTTGTGACGGTGGGAGTGCTTCCCGCGTACACGCTCGCGAACACGGTTGTTCCTTTCACGGATGGCGCCGGTTCGTTTTTTGGACCATGGGGCAGAATTGCGCTGAGCATTGCTGCTCTTCTCGCTTTCGTTTCCACCGCAAACGCGGGAATCATGGCAGCCTCGAGGTACCCTCTCGCCCTGAGCAGAGATTCGCTTCTCCCTGAATTGATCAACAGGATAAACAAGAGATTTCAGACTCCTCACATATCGATCTCGATTACCGGGGTAATCATGATCACTGCGATTTTTTTGCCACTGGAAACCCTTGTGAAGGCGGCATCCACCGTTATGATACTCACCTACATGTTATCGTGTTTTTCAGTTCTTATACTCCGTGAAAGCAGGTTGCAGAATTACCAGCCGGCGTTCCGTGCACCCCTGTATCCCTGGGTACAGATCATAGGAATATGCGGTTTCGGGTTTCTGCTCTACGGAATCGGGAAAGAGTCTCTCATCACGAGTCTTTGCCTGATTGCAGGCGGACTTTTTGTATACTTGTTTTACGGGAGAATCAGGGCGAATAGGGAGTTTGCGCTTCTCTATGTCATCCAGAGAATAACCGCAAAAGAGCTCGTGAGCAGGACTCTCGAGCTCGAACTGAAGGAAATCATTCGCGAAAGGGACGAGATCATCCAGGACCGCTTCGATCGCGTGATTGAGGAGAGCGTCATTGTCGATCTGAAAGAGCCGATAAAGGTAGAGAAGTTTTTTTCGCTCGTGTCCCGAAAGATCGGGAAGAAGCTCGGTGTAAGCACGCACACGATTCGAGCACATCTCGATGCGAGAGAAAAGGAAAGCAGCACTGCCATAACCCCTTTTGTCGCAATTCCGCACATCATCGTCGAAGGTGAGCACATTTTCGACATCTTTCTCGCGAGAAACAAAAAGGGAATTTTTTTCAACAGAGAATCACCTGGGATACAGGCTGTGTTCATACTCGTGGGTACGCGAGACGAGCGCAACTTTCACCTGCGTGCACTTGCCGCCATCGCGCAGATCGTACATGACCCCCGTTTTGAAGAAAAATGGATGAACGCACGAAGCAACGAAGATCTGAGAGATATCGTGCTGCTCGGAAAAAGAAGGCGGGACAAAAACCTGACCGAAGAGTGAGCGCACACGAGGACACGAGAAACACGAGTTCTTCGATTGCCCTCATTCCCATCCTCATTATTGAATCTATGAGCCAGAGTACTCAAAATCGTCAGAGATCTTTCAGTGAACTCTCTACTTCAATTAATTCTATGTTTCCATCCCGAGAAACGGCTTTCAACACGAGCTGAGCATCTTTCAGCTTGTTTTCAGTTAACATACTTGTAGATTTCTCTTTAAGCTTCCAGACATCCCCTTTTATCTCAAATTTGTAATATCCATACACCCAGGGGAAATAAAACCATTTATAATAAATGACGACATTTTGCATAATATCGCCACCTGCTTTTTGCAGTGCTTCATCAATTGCATCTTCAATCGATGGATTGCCGGTCGGAATTATTATTATAATTGGCTTCTTCGATTCTCCAACTACTCCTTCTTCAACTTTCTCGAATTCTCGCATATTTATGTCAATATTCTTTGTAGTAGCAACTGTCAATGCACCATATCTCGTACTGCATCCATAAATAACAGACATAAGAAAAATGAGTAGAAAGAGAGAAATGAGAAGTAATGTTCTTGTCTTCATTTTAATCCTCCTTTACAAATATCTTTTAGTAAACTTTGAACCTGCAAGTCAATAAGTGATAAAGTGAAGGGGTATAAAGAACAAATCGATGTAATTTTCCTACTTTATTTATATTACATAATATTTTCTCATTAACTCTATTATTGTCAAGATTTATTTTATGATCAAATAATTACTGATGGAATTTTTTGCGTGTAATGTATAGTCAGTTTGTGCAAGTGCCGGAAGGCGGCTGATCACAAGCGAGGGAGTAATTTTCGATGATACGATCCGGGTATCTGCTAAATAATGAAATCCCTTGACATGCCCGGGGCTTTTTACTATACTCAACTCTCAAATGGGATTGAAGCAGAAGACGGGAATTGTTTCATATGAAAGCGGAAAGAGCTTTCTCCTTCCCTGAGGAGAAGGCTCTTTTTTTCTGTACAATGTGAGGGCAGTGTCTGATGAAAAGAGAAAGGGCAATCGAGCTTCTGAAGGAAACAAACGCACTTCTCGAGGGGCACTTTCTCCTCACATCGGGAAACCACTCGGCCGGGTATATTCAGTGCGCGCTTCTCCTCTCCAGGCCGGATTACGCTGAGGAATTTTTCTCTGACATCTCCCGACAGTTTCGAAAAGATGAAATCGATGCAGTCGTTGCTCCCGCTATTGGCGGAATCATCGTGTCCTATGGGGTAGGAAAACTCCTCGGAAAGCGGGCGCTTTTTATAGAGCGGGAAAACGGAGTCATGACTCTTCGTCGGGGGTTCAAAATCCAAAGCGGCGAGAGGGTCCTGATTGTTGAGGATGTCATAACCACGGGCGGTTCGGTGCTCGAGGTCAGGGATTCGCTTGAGAAAAGCGGAGGAATTGTGACTGCGTGCGCCTCCATTGTGAACCGCTCAGCAGGGGGGTTTACTCCGGGTGTTCCGTACTATTCCTGCGTTGAAATGGATATTCCGATTTATCGGCCTGAAAGTTGTCCTCTGTGCCGCAAGGGAATGAAGCTCGTCAAACCTGGTTCCCGCGGTCTGAACCCCGGTTCACTGCTCGGGATGCACTGAAGAATGAAGGTGGGTTTGAAAAACCACCGTAACTCATATCACGTGGGTGAATGGTATGGATTTCAAAGGAAAAAGTATAATATCAATTCGAGATTTCGATACCGAAGCCTTTGACAGGATTATTGCGACCGCTCGAAGGATCAAGAAGGGTGAGTTTGCGGGATGCCTCATGAACAAGTTACTTGCCACGCTCTTTTTCGAACCGAGCACGAGAACCCGCCTCTCGTTTGAATCTGCGATGCGTTATTTGGGAGGTGAAGTCATCGGTTTTTCAGGCACCGATTACACCTCAGTGAAAAAGGGAGAGACGCTTTCCGACACCATCATGACGGTATCGGGGTACTGTGACGTGATCGTCATAAGGCATCCTGTCGAAGGTGCCGCCCGGCTCGCATCGGAAATTTCCAAGGTGCCGGTGATAAACGCGGGAGACGGTGCAAACCAGCACCCAACACAGACGTTCCTCGATTTGTTCACTCTCAGTGAATTTTTTCCCCGTCTCTCGGACGTGCGTATCGGCTTCCTTGGAGATCTGAAATACGGGCGCACGGTGCACTCTCTAGCATACGCGCTCTCGCTTTTCAAAGCGCCGATGTGGTTCATAGCCCCGGATCTTCTGAAAATGCCTGCCTTTCTCACAGACGAAATAGAGGAAAACGGTTCAACCACACATGAGACCGAGGATCTGGAAGGAGTGAATGAGACGCTCGATGTCCTGTACGTCACTCGGATACAGAAGGAACGGTTTGGGGATATGCAGGAATACGAGCGTGTTGCGGGCTGCTACAGGGTGACGAAAAAAGTCGTGGATATTCTTGGAAAAAATATCAAGATCATGCATCCGCTCCCCCGTGTTGATGAGATTGCACGTGAGGTTGACGACCTTGAGAACGCCCTGTACTTTCACCAGGCGCACAACGGAATTCCTGTCCGACAGGCAGTGCTCGGTCTCGTGTTAGGGGCCATACGCTGAACGTTGACAAAAGGAGTCTCTCATGAAGACATACAAGGTGTATGCGATCAATGACGGCACGGTGATCGATCATATCCCCAATGCGAAGGCACTCAAGGTCATCGACATCCTCGGCCTCGAAAACAAAGGAATCCTCACAATCGGGATCGGGTTCTCAAGCCGGAAGATGGGAAGGAAGGACATAATCAAAATCGAGAATAAATTTCTCAAAAAGGAAGAAACCGACAAAATATCTCTCATCGCACCCAATGCCACAATCAATATCATAAAGAACGGAAAACTCACTGAAAAGAGAAAGATCGAGCTTCCCGCAGAATATCTAAACATCATCAAGTGCTCCAATCCAAACTGCATCACCTCGAAGGCAAACGTCATAACGAGGTTCAAGATCGTCAAAACCTCTCCACTCATTCTCAGATGTCACCACTGCGAACGAATAATAAGCTCCGGAGAAATTGAGATCCTATGAAAGAATCACCTCTTTTTCTCGGGCTCCGTCTGAAGAACAGGTCCGTGCTCGCCTCGGGTGTACTCGGTGTGACGGTCGCTTCACTGAAAAAGGTTTTTGAGGCGGGTGCGGGCATCGTGACCACAAAATCCATCGGACTTGATAAAAGAAAGGGCCACAGGGGCCCTGTTGTGCATGACTGGGGTGGTGGTTTGATCAATGCCGTGGGCCTCTCAAACCCAGGTATCGATCATTTTGTCGAACGCTTCGTCCATGCAAGGATCGATTTTCCGCTCATAATATCCATATTTGGAGAAAAAATAGAGGATTTTGATCTTCTGGCTCAGAAACTGGAACCGTGCCGCTTTTCCATGCTCGAACTCAACATTTCCTGCCCGAACGTATTCGACGAGTTCGGGACCCCTTTTTCTTTTTCGCCTGAGCTCACCGCGACGCTCACACAGAATGTGCGGGACCGAACGAACAAACCTCTCATTGTCAAGCTGAGCCCCAACACACCGGAACTGATAAAAGTGGCAAAAGCTGCCCAGGACTCCGGTGCAGATGCTCTCTGCATCATGAACACCGTGGGGCCTGGCATGATCATAGACACGAACACCGGGGCACCGGTTCTTGGAAACCTTTCAGGGGGGATTTCAGGAGAAGCGGTCCTTCCTCTGACGGTAAAAAACGTGTATGACGTTTCCGCTGCAGTTTCTGTTCCGGTCATCGGCACAGGGGGAATAACGGATGTTCACGGCGCACTCCAGGTGCTTATGGCAGGCGCTTCGCTGTACGGGATCGGGAGCGCAGTGTACTTCAGGGGGCTTCAGGTCTTTCAAGAGATCGCGCGCGGAATTGAAGAGTTTGTGCATGCCAACAAGTTCGGCGGATCAGAAGAGGTTATCGGCCTTGCGCATAGGTGGAGGCCTTCGTTTTTTTTCAGGTCGAAGCCTCCGGAAAAAATCCGCACACCAAGGCGCACACACGTTCCCTTTCAGGTCTGTGAAGTGCAGGACGTTCAGAAGAGTGAAGATGGGAGCACAAGCACACTCTTTTTCAGCCTCGACCGCAAAACCCGTCCAATTCCCGGGCAATTTTACATGCTTTGGAAACCGGGCGGAGACCAGAAGCCCTATTCAGTGAGTTTCTTCGATGGAAACAGGATCGGATTTTCCATCAAGAATAAGGGCCCTTTCTCAGATTCGCTTTTCAACACCCGTTCAGGAAGACCGGTGGGGCTGCTTGGACCATTGGGGAAGGGGTTTGATCTCTCGGGGCACACAAATTACCTGCTTGTTGGGGGCGGAATCGGTCTTGCTCCTCTGCTCTTTGCTTCCCGGGACCTGCTGAAAAGAGGAGCCCGGGTGAATATATTCGCAGGCGGAAAAGACCGCACTGCGATCGGGTGGATTGAACCGCTTCTGCAGGAGATGAAAACAGGCAAAGAGGTGAGGATGTTCTACTGCACAGAGGATGGTTCCTGCGGAGACTCGGGGCGCATTACCGAGCACCTCCAGCGCGTCATCGATCAGGTGGCTCCTGACTTCGCGCTTGTCTGCGCTCCCGAAGCGTGCATCGTGGGGTGTATTGAAATATTTCACCGCAATGCTGTTCCCGGTGAGTCGAGTATCGAGAGGATGATGAAATGCGGAATCGGAGTGTGCGGGACCTGCTCTATCGACGACACCGGTGACCGGGTCTGCGTTGAGGGTCCGGTGTTTTCCTTTGACTACCTCCGGAAAGTGCGGGAGTTCGGGGAATACAGACGGGATGAGTCCGGAACCGTGGGAGAAATTGAATAGATGCTGTTTTTCAGAAAACCATTTATTGTTGAAGGAAACGAATGGCGTGTACGTGATGTGTTGATTGAGAGAGGAGTGTTTAAGAAGATCGGTCGTCCCGGGGAGCTCAGCGTAAAAAAGAGCGCGGAGATCATCGACAGCGATGGAAAGTATCTCATCCCCGGGTTCATCGACCCCCACGTCCACGTCCGTGAACCCGGATATGCATACAAGGAAGACTGGGATTCCTGTTCGCGGGCTGCCCTCAAGGGCGGCGCAGCGGCCATATTCGACATGCCGAACAATAGAGAGCCGGTCGTCGATGAGCGAACGATTCTCATAAAAAAAGAGATCGCGCTTGAAAAGAGCTACGTAAACTTCGGTCTCTATGTAGCGCTTACCGACACAAACACGGAGACGGTCGCGGCTTCAAATGTTCAGAGACTTATCTGCGGGGTCAAGATTTACCTTTCAAAAACGACCGGAAATATCACAGTGCGTTCTGAGGATTCCCTCATTCGTGTATTCGGCCAGCCAAAACCCGTGCTCGTACATACTGGAGGGACCGAAGGGCTATCAAAAATCCTTTTTCTCTATAAAGAAGCGTCTTTCCGTTTTACACACGTCCCTGTGCTGTACATCTGCCATACGAGCACCGGAGAGGAGATTTCACTGCTTCGCACTTGGAAAAAAAAGTTTCCTGCCATCCATGTCGAGGTCTCACCTCACCATCTCTTTTTGAACAGGGAATCCTACAACGGGTTACCCGGCGTGCTGCCTCCGCTCTCATCGAGAAGCGACAATGAAGCGCTGTGGCAGGGCATTGAGGACGGAACAGTTGATCTTGTCGGAAGCGATCACGCACCCCACACGGTGGATGAAAAATTGTCCGAGCGCCCTCCGTCAGGATTTCCCGGACTCGAGACCGCGCTTCCCCTCATGCTCGATGCTGTGGAAGAGCGCGGCATGGCGCTTGATACAATGATCAAGCTCACATCCGGGTGTGCGAAGAGGCTTTTTCACCTCAGTGAGCATACCGGAATCCGTGAAGGTGAACAGGCACACTGCACGCTTCTCGAAAAGGGAAGTTTCACATTCGGTGATGAGGAATACGTCACTAAATGCAGGTGGTCACCCTTCAATGGGTTGAAACACGCATTCAGACCGGTGTTCACTGTGGTCAACGGATGTATCGCATATGATGGGAAAAGGATGTACAAGCATAGTACACGCATGCTCACCTGTTGAAAGAAAACGGAGAACCAGTGATGGCGCCTTATCTTGAAAAACTTCGCAGTCAGTGGAACAAAAAAGGAACAATACTCTGTTTCGGAATGGATCCGGTTGTCGAAAGAATGAAGCTCGATACCTCCAAAAATCTCTCGGATGAGATCAGCCGATACTTCATTCGGATACTGCATGCGATCGCCGGGAGGATTTCAGCTGTCAAACCGAATGTGGCGTATTATCTTCAATACGGCGCAGAGGGGCTCACGGCACTCGGCCGTCTCGTCGATGCCGCCCACGGGATAAAGCTTCCTGTGATTGTGGATATAAAAGTCGGTGACATTGGAAGGTCATCGGCCGCGTACGGCAAATTCGTCTTTGAAGAGCTCGGGGGCGATGCTGTGACCCTCAATCCCTACATGGGCGACGACTCGATTTCCCCTTTCCTGCGCTACGCAGAGAAGGGGTTTTATGTTCTCGCGCTTACGAGCAACGATGGGGCTCGAGTATTTGAGTACGCAGAGATTGCAGGTGAGGGAAAGCTCTATGAGCGCGTGCTTCAAAAGATCTGCACGTGGTCGAACTCCCATGAGGCGCTTGGAGCAGTAATCGGGGCAACCCAGACACAGTTCAAAGGATGCATCGAACAGCTGTCGAAAAATAGGTGCACCATACCTCTTCTCATACCCGGTGTCGGAACACAGGGAGGAAGCTATCAAAAAGTGAAAACCGTTTTAGACGGCATGCACTATGAGCCCGGGATTGTGAGAATCAATGCATCCTCTGCAATCAGTTATGCACATGAGAAATGGCGGACATCAACCGTGGAGGACGCTTCCTGCAGCGCCGTCGAGGAGATTTTGCGCAGTTGAACTCAATGATGGTATGATTGGAGGAACAGATGAAGATCGCGGTTCAGTTTGGAGCGGGGAACATCGGACGGGGGTTCATGGGTCAGCTTTTTTTCGAGTCAGGGTATAAAACGGTGTTCGTGGAAGCGCGTAAGGATCTCGTTGATATGCTCAACAATAGGGGGTCATATCCTCTGAGGATTCTTGATGCCTACACGCAGAGAGAGTTCACCTTGGAGATAGGCAACATCAAAGCAATTCCCGCAGAAGAGAGAGAGTTGATAGGCAACACAATTGCGAAGGCCGATGTACTCTGCACTGCAGTGGGTGTGAAAAACCTCGCGGCAGTTGCACCGCTCATTGTAGAGGGGATAGAAAGACGCCGTACACAAAACCCGGTTCCGATCGATGTGCTTCTCTGCGAAAACATCCTCGACGCTGCACAACAGCTCCAAACCGGTGTGTATGAACTGCTCGATGAGAAAGCGCGAAACTGGGCGATTGAGCACATCGGGTTCGTCGGAACCACGGTTGCACGAATGGTACCGGGTGCAGGCGACCGTTTCAGATCGGATGATCCTCTTCAGGTCGTGGCTGATTCATATCACAAGCTCGCCTACGATGGGAAGGCGATGAAGGGAGCACCGCCGGAGATCGAAGGCCTCTATCCTGTACGCAACTTCAAAGCAGAGGTCGAGAGAAAACTTTTCATCTACAATCTCGGGCACGCTGCGCTTGCGTATCTTGGGTATCTCAAAGGTTTCTCCTATGTGCATGAGACGATCCGTGACGAAAAATCGAATGCCGTATTTGAAGGTTCCCTCGATGAAACATCTGCTGCGCTGCTGAAGATATATCCCGAAGACCTCGATCCTGCAGAGCACGAAGAAGTCCGCAAGGACATCAGGATCCGGTTTGGAAACCCCATGATCATGGACAGCGTGCAACGTGTGGGAAGGGATCCTATCCGAAAGCTCGGTCCTCAGGACAGGCTTATCGGAAGCGCCAGTCTGTGTCTTTCGCAGAATATATTTCCCGAGAACATCGCGCGAGTGTGTGCAGCAGCGCTCTGTTACACGGAGCCGCGTGATCCGGACGCACTGAGGCTGCAGGAGATGATTAAGAAACATGGAGTGGAAAATGCATTCGAATCGGTAACCGGAGTATCACCTGAGAGCGACTTTGGAAAAACGGTGCTGAAGTATTACCATGAAATATCCGGATAGTGTTTTTTTCAACACCCTGTCTTTTTTTTAAACAGTTTCATTCCGCGAAGAGAAAACGCTTCACTTCCTGCGCACACCTGCACAGAGCGGAAATTCCGCGTCCGATGGCTCAGACATTTTCTGTGCGTTTCTGTAGCTCTCTCGAGTGTTGATAAAATTCCTCGAGGTTCATCTCCTTTATAAACACGAAACCGCGTGTTGCCCTGATGAGGGCACTTTCGTGCTCGTAGAAGTAGGATCTGCCGAGACAGGTTTTGAGTGTTTGATACTGCTCCACCTGTATTTTTTGCGCAAGAACTGAAAATGGGCCGTCATACTCGTGAGAGGGGAAAGACGCGTCTTTCTGTGAGAGAAACGAGTTCATAAATGCGCTGTTCTGAAGCGCAAACATGTTGAGAGAAACGGGGATGTACAGATTTGCCTCTGCAGGATGAAATCTGTACCACACATTTCTGTACCCCCATATGCGCATACGGGGAGATTTATGCTCCCTCCCGTACATTTTCAGGCTTTCGGTCACTGCCTGCAGGACTTTGTAGTGCGTGTCCGGCCCGCTCCCTTCAGGGTCGAGGGCCACTCCGATGATGTCTGGGCGCACACTCCGCAGAACATCGAGGATCGGAACCACATCTCTCTGCAATTTGGGCTCCTCCAGAAACAGGTCACCGGTGTAGAAGCCGAGCCTGAGGTGAAGAACCGAATTGGAATGCCAGCCGAAGTAGCCCCAGAGGCAGTCTGCTTCCCATTCCCTGCACATTCCCTTGAGCCTCTGTATGTGGGGAAGGTCCTTTCTTCCCGGGTACTGGGTTTGAAAATAGTTGATGAGCTCTTCGATGCGGTCTTTCAGCCGTGTCACATCTTTCTCATCGTAGAGAAATATCAGGTTTCGAAAGAGTCTTCTCAGTTTCCCCTCGTCCTTCATCACCGCAGACCTGGCAGCAACACCGTCAAGGTACTGCCACACGTCTCTATTTTTTCCAATAGTGTTCCCTGGATCAAAATACCCATCCCTCAGCAGCCCTTCGAACCTCCCTGTCTCGATGTACTCCTGCAGCATCTCCAGCTGATCGAGCATAAAAGTGTTTGTCACCGCCGTGAACCCGCTTGTAAATGTAACGAATACATGGCGTGTGCTGTGTTCTCTTATGTGTCTGACGACACCGGGGAGATATCCGAGCATGACATCGTCGTGATGGGGTTCCGTGTGTAAAAATACCGTATTTTTCTGCACCTGAGTTCCACGCTCTATTTTTGACTTGAGGCTCGACGCAACATCCTGTTTGAGTGTGGCGACGTTTTTTTTGTTTACCTTCAACAGGAGCCTGCCGAACGGGTCTTTTTGAAAGTCAGAAACGGTGAGACTGTCGATGGCCTTTTTGTTTTTCAGGCTTATATCGACGACGATTTTTTCTTTTTCATCAAGAATGAGCTCAGGGGCACGGGTGATCACCTGCAGGCGGCGTTCATCGAGGTTTTTCGATGCTCCTCTTGTCAAATAGAACCGCGCGTGTTCGAGGGTGTGTAGCGCGGTTGCAGGAAAATGAATTTTCCTGGGGCTCATAATCGAATTTGCGACAATGTCCGCCTTTGCCTCACCTGCCGCAATGATAATGGCAGTGCACAGAGGATTGAATACGATCGTCGCAAGCCCGATCGTTATCACGAGCTTCTTTCGGGAGATTTCGATTCCTCCGAGGTCTTGCGCAGCCGTTGCCTGGGTTTCGTAGTTCGTCGGCACAAGACGGGTCGTTGAATGAAAATCCGAGCCACGTATATTGAAGCCGATGTGTCCGTCAGGACCGATCCCTCCGAGAAAAAAGCCGATTCCACCGAGTCCCCGAATCCGGTTTTCATAGTCAATGCACCACTCATCAATTTTTTCAATCACATCTTTTTGCACACGCTCGAGCGCGGTTGTCGGATGCCTGTATCTGAGTGTTAAATCTATTTCTCCGCCCGGCCATATGTCTGCGATTGTTTTGCCCTCTGGAATGCCGATCTCAGAACAGTTGATGAGAAGTGCCTTTTTCGGGTCAAACCCGAACCCTCTGATGTAATAGTTGTTTACGTAGTAGCAGAAACTGTTGTGCTGGAGCGGGTTTATCGGATAGAACTCATCTATCTGCACAAAATGAAGGCTTTCGATGTCCGGCTTCCGCATAGGGTCCACCGCTTTCTCTGCCAGCTCCCGCTGTACGGCTTTTTTCTCCCAGTTTTCAAGATATCTGCGGGTTTCTCGTATAAAAAATTCGGGTGTTTTCCCTGTGGGGAGACTGATCACCCCTCCGGGGTTTTTCTGCGACCACTCGAGAAAGCGGAGCGCGGTGAGTGTTCCCAGCTCGGGAAAACTCTCTACAACGACTACGCCGATTTTCTCCTGCGGTGTGTATTTGAGCCTGTCTCCGGATTTTTCGAGAAAAAATTTTTCAACACTGGAAGCAGTAATACACATTTTCTGCAGTGTAGCAGAATGAGGAGGATTTGCAATGGAAAAAGAGTTTGCACCATGGACCTTGCGGAAGTATTTTGGAGGCATGAAATTTTCCTACAGAGTGAGAGGTGAAATCGGGCTGGAGAACATAGATGTTCCCTTCAAACAAGGGGAAATCTTGGTACTCACAGGAGTCGAAAATCACGCGTTCAGCCTGATTGGAGGGATCGTTGCAGGACTGTTTCCGATAGACGATCGTGAAGTGTTTCCACAGATAGATGAACTTATCAAGTATTTCGCCGGAGAGCTTATCATACACGAGGGAAATGCTGCAGGGGATGCTGTTTATCTCGGTCCCGATCCGGAGAAGCACCTTCTTTTTTCCCGAGTGCACGAGGAAATCTCTGCGCAGCTCGGTTCGACGAAGGACTGCGAAAAGGTTCTTTCCCTGTTCGGTCTCGGGAAAGAATTTGCAAAAAGAAAGATTTCCACACTTTCCGGCGGTGAAAAGATGAAGCTCGCCCTGAATATCGCATTTTCGAAACCCGTGCACACAATCGTGCTTCACGGAGTGCTCCCGTGGCTTGACAGGAAAGGGAAATCCCGTCTCTTTGGAGCGATTGAGAGGGCGCGCGAACACAAGAGGAGCGTGGTATTGCTGGAACAGGAGATCGATATTCTGTACGGGAAAGCGGACAGGGTCCTGTATTTTGACGGAAGTTCGTGTATTCAATACCTGCCGGAGAAACGCTTGGCGCTTATTGCGCGTATATCAGAGGAGTCTTTTTCTATAAAATCCGCTCTCGAAAAAGGCGGTGAAAACAAAGAGATACTGCGGCTCGAATCAATATGGTTTCGATACGAACAGGGTGAATACTCCGGCTTTGAATTGAAAGATGTCGACTGTGTGCTGTGTAGTTCGCGGGTGTACGGACTTGTCGGCGACAACGGAACCGGAAAGTCCACGATTGCGCGCCTTGTGCTCCGCACCGTGCATCCCGAGAGGGGAAAGATAACACTTTTCGAAAAAGACCTTGCAACAATACCGCGCGCTCAGCTCAGACAGATGGTCTGCTTTGTCGGTCAGTTTCCTGAACAGTTCATCACCCTCAGTGAGGTCGACCAATACAAGCAGCGCGCGAAGAAAACGGATAACACTCTGTCCTCGGAGCTTCTCCGGGATAGTTTCCCCGGGAACAGAACATACCCAGTGGCGACTCTCTCGCCGATAGAGTTGAAGATACTCCTGCTTGCATCGGGAATCAGCGCACGAACGCGGCTCGTTATTCTCGATGAGCTCACGTGGGGAATCGACCTCGAAGGGGAGATTTTGCTGCTGGCTATTTTGTCGAAAATCGCCGCGGAAATCCCTGAAATGACGTTCCTTATTATAAGCCATGACATGGATTTCATCCGCAGGTTAAACGCACAGGTACTTCTCGTAAAAGGTGGAAAAGTCTTACAGGACGCGGTAGTTGACCGCGGTTATATATCCTGACGAATCTTAGATCAGATTGGATCAGAAATGAGAGATTCTTTCGCACAGAAGCTGAAAGATCGGCTACAGGGGCTCAGCATTGTTATCAAGCTCCTGATGCTTGCTTTCGGTGCTATACTCTTTTTCCTTTTGTTTCCATTTCTGCTAAAATGGGGTGGTGCACTGGTCTACCTCATATTTTTTCTTCTCCTTCTCATTACCGGCACGGTGTTCAGGCTGGTGTCAGGCAGGAGGGCTTTTCGGGTCACACTGTGGCTCTGGCTGAGTGGGTCGGCCATATACATGATCATTGCCTCGGTACTCATCTTCAGGGGTGTACAGCCGCTTCCGTACATTCGAATGGATCGCGCAGATCTTGTACTCTATTATTTGAGCTACCCTCTGAGAGTTTTGGGAATCTTTTTTACGGGACTTATTTTTTCGGCGATTTCATCGCCGGTCGAATTCTTGAAGTGGGGCGGATTCGGTATGAAAGTTGCTCTCGCGTACAGAGCGTTCGAATATGCGGTGAACGCCTTTGAAACCAACAGGGAGGCCCTTCTAATACAGGATGAGTGGCCGGATTTCTCAAAAGGGGTGAGAAAAAACCGCAGGCTGGGAAAAGTGATCAAAGCCACTCCCGCACTGGTAGCCACGACATTCAGGAATATCATTCTCTGGTTTCCATGGGCGTGGGTGTGTTACACGAATCTTCAGAAAGAAGTGATGAAAAAGGGGGATTCATGAAAACGTTTCTTATCATTCTTCTCGTGGGCGCAACAGCTGCGCTCACCATTGTTGTCCGCATTCCAATACCCGGAACCGGCGGGTATCTCAATTTCGGTGACATTGCGGTGGTTTTCTGCGGTTTGTTTCTCGGGAAAAAATGGGGAGCGGTTGCAGGGGGCGTGGGCAGTGCGCTTGCGGACATCATTGGGGGGTTTTTCATATTCGCCCCGATTACGCTCGTGGCAAAGGGGCTTGAAGGATTTCTGGCAGGTGTCTGCGGCCAAACGCGTTTTCCCGTTGTTCTTCTTCCCCTGGCGAGCATGAGCATGATGGCGGTCTACTTCGTATCCGAACTCTTTTTGCCCGGGATGGGTCTGGGGGCCGCGCTGGGAGAGTTGCCCTTCAACGCGATACAGGCCGGAGTGGGCGCATTCGGCGGGTACGGGGTGTGGATCGCAGTACGAAAAGCGCTGCCGAAAAAAGAGGAATGAAAAACCCCTGAGGTGTTAGAGAGAGAAAAAAGGCAATGGCTGGAAGCATGGGGAATGTATTCAAGGGATTCAAGATAGGTACAAGAATATTGTCCAAAGCCAAATCTTCTATTTTTTCCCAACTTGTCGCATCAAAAACAGGTCAAGGTGAGAATGCATTTCCACTCGTTATCGTAAAGCGGGGGAAGGGCCCATATGTGTATGACTACGATGGGAACAGGTTTGTGGATTTAGACATGTCGTCGGGATCGCTTTTAATGGGACATGCTCACCCGCACATTACGAAAACTCTCAAAAGCTGGCTCGGAAGAGGGTATGCTGCAGGATACCTCACCGCCTCTCATGAAGTACTCGCTCACAGGTTCTTTCACGCGTTTCTGGGGGGCGCTCCATGGAAGCCGGTCGAACTAAAATGGATATTCTCTGATTCTGCTGCAGATGCAAAGAATGCGCTTTTTTCACTTCTTTCGGCGATCGGATACGGGGGAAACACGTATCTTATAAACGCAGAGAGTATGAGAAGGTTCGATAATAGAAAAGTTGACGATCCCGATTATACAGCGGATCTTCAGTCCCTTGGCGGATTACGACCCGGCAACGGGGATTTCGTTTTTTTCAAGTTCGAAGCATCTTTTCCAGCGCATGATGTGGAAGTCGTGCTCAAACACCTCCATGAAAAAGGTGTGCTTATCGTGACGGATGAAACTGATTTTTCTTCACACCTTCGGTTTCGGGCGCATCAGACGTTGCTTCAATACACACGAGCGCGCATTTTCGGGCCATGGACATCTTCGGGGTTTGCGTTCGGAGCAATTGCTGCAGAGGCGGACATGTTTGAAAACAGAGGGGATACTTCAGTGTTTCCTCTCATACAGAAAGCCCTTTCTTTTGTCTCCTCTCCGCCTCTTCACAAAATCAAGGCCGCGATCACATTTACGCGCCTGTTGGAAAATAATGGAGGCATCGAAGGCCTGATTGAGAAACACAAAACATTTTTTCGAATGCTCGATTCGCGGTACTTCGAGCAAATCGACAGCATGATCTACGTTAAATGGGGCTTGAATCCCGTATGGGAATGTGTGCAATGCTTTTTGCGTCTCTTAAAGGAGGGGTGTTATTTCCCTCTTGTTCGTAACGCACCCCTTTCATTATCCTACGCGCATAGCGGCGAGATTTTGAACGACTGTGCTGCAAAGTTGAATTCAATTTTTCAATCGATTGACCGATAGTATAGACGATACTACCGGGTCTTTTTCTGGGAGCTTTCCATGTTCATTCACGCGATGAACATTGTAAAAATGGCATTGGGAATCATCCTCTTATTTTTTGCAGTGATCCTCTGGTCGACGTTCAGAAAGTATACGTCCGCACTTCTCGCATTGACCGCACTTTTCGTCTATGCATCAGTTGTACTCGATCTCCTCGAATTTTACTCTATTCTCACTCTTGAAACCATGTGCGTCTACAGAGGCGCTCCTCTTCTGAAGTACATCCCCACCTTTTTCGTCCTTCTCTCTTTCATTGTGACCTTCATTGTGTTTTTTAGAGAAGAAAAAAACCCCCGAGAAGACGCATAAAATTGGATTCTGTGCTTTTTTTCCATTGATAATTGTCTTATTATATGATATAAAAGAAAATGGGAATGGAGGACGGAGTGCGTCCCATTGATGTAATCGTGAAGAAGAGAAACGGGAAAACGCATACACAAGAGGAAATAGTTTCCCTCATCCGGCAGTACACAGAGGGAAGAATTCCTGATTATCAGATGGCAGCCTGGCTTATGGCGGCATTCCTGAACGGGCTCGATGAAGAGGAGACTTACTTTCTTACCGATGCAATGCTTCATTCGGGCAAGATAATCGATCTCAGCGGCATTGAGAAACCCAAGATCGATAAACATTCAACCGGCGGGGTGGGCGATAAGATTTCGCTGATACTTGCCCCTGCGGTTGCATCGTGCGGTATTGCGGTCCCAATGACAAGCGGAAGGGGGCTTGGATTTTCTGGAGGAACACTCGATAAGCTCGAGTCCATTCCCGGATATAATACAAGCCTTACCGAAAAAGAGTTTGTCTCTGTTTTAGGAAAAGTCGGGTTCGTGATGTCCGGCCAGACGGATGATATTGCCCCCGCAGATAAAAAGCTGTATGCTCTTCGGGACGTCACCGGCACGGTGGAAAATACCGCATTTATTACTTCGAGTATATTGAGCAAGAAAATCGCCGAAGGTGCGGACGCGATCGTCATGGATGTGAAGTTTGGAAGCGGAGCGTTTATGAAGACGAAAGCGGAAGCGCTCCGACTTGCAGAGGCTTTGTTGCGCATAGCGGGCAGGATGAGAAAACAGCTGATCTGTGTGCTGACGAGCATGGACCAGCCTCTCGGGAATGCGGTCGGAAACAGGCTCGAAGTCATCGAATCGATTGAGTGCCTGAAGGGAGGAGAAATTCCCGATCTGGTTGAAATCACCTGCACCCTGGGAGGGTACATGTTGATTGCAGGCAAAAAGGCCAGCACCATATCCGAAGGCAAAGAGTTGATTGGAGAGAAACTCAGGAACGGGGAGGCATTCGAACGCTTTGTAGACTCCGTGCGTTCGCAGGGAGGAGATGTCGAAACTGTCGAGCACCCCGAGAAATTCGAGCGCGCCCGGTTTTCACGGCCTGTGCTCTCAACGAAAAACGGATTCGTCAATAGGATACACACGGAAAACATCGGCTCAGCGGCCGTTTATCTCGGTGCTGGGCGCTTCTCCAAGGAGGACAGAATTGATCCTGCGGCCGGAATCATCGTACATAAAAAATTAGGAAGCACAGTGCGTAAGGGAGAAAAGCTCCTCACGCTCTTTTATAATCAAGAGAGTCATATCGATGAGGCTGCACGGCTAGCAGGGTCATCGTACACAATCGGGGAAGACAGCAGGCACGATTTTCAGCTCGTGCACGAGGTGATTGGTTAGGGGAGAGACGCATGTCAGACCATATCGATGAAATAATAAAAAATTCGCCTCGGTGGGTGTTCAGAGAGATTGAGGAAGAGAAAACAGGAAGTTTCTCCAGAAAGGTAGGACTGAGCGCGTTTGTGAGCAAGATCCTCATATTACGCGGTATCGAAACCGAGAACGACCTGTATCATTTTCTCAACGATGATATATACGAACTCAACAACCCATTTTTCTTCGCTCAGATGGACAAGTCCGTGCAGAGGGTAAAGAGAGCACTGTACGAAGATGAGAAAATATTCATTTTCGGGGACCGGGATGTTGATGGAGTGCTTTCGACCGCAATGCTTCATAACATGTTGATTCTCTTTGATGCGAAAATACTCTACAAAGTGCCGGAAGGAGAATACGGATACGGTATTGAGTTCAAAGATATCGACTTCGCAAAGGAAAAGGGAGTGAAGCTTATTATTACTGTTGACACTGGCATTTCGAGCTCTGCGGAGATTGAATACACGAAATCTCTCGGAATCGACACAATTGTCATCGACCATCATGTGCAGCCCTCACAAATACCCGAAGCTTACTCCATTCTTAACCCAAAGATGCAAAACGAGACATATCCATACACGTTTCTTTCGGCAGGAGGGGTCGTTTTAAAGTTCATACATGCATTCATCCTTTCACATACGAAGAATTTTAACCGAACCTTTATTCCCCTTTTTGCCGAGGGTGAAACTGTGAAGGGAGCCAAGGTAAGAAACGGAATTATCGAGGAGTTCTTCGAGTTCGAGGAAAGCATACACTACCCCATTGACAACTCCCATACCGTTGTACTCGACAGCAAAAAAAAGCTTCCGCGGTATATCACGAGTTGGTTTAAGGACCACAGGATCGGCCAGCTGAGCCTCCTGTGCAAAACTCCCTGCAACTCTATTGAAGAATTTGCACGGCTCTTTGTGAGGCTCTATCTACGAAAACAGAAGAAGTGCATTGAGTTCGTCAGGTCCTTTATTGATTTAGCCGCAATCTCCACGGTGTCCGATATCATGCCTCTTACAGGCGAAAACCGGATAATTGTGAAAGAAGGACTGAAGAGGATTCGAAAAACGACAAATCTGGGCCTTGATGTTCTCCTGGGGTACTGCACCCTGCCCGACAGAGCGCTTACCGCAAAGGATGTTGCCTGGAACCTGTCTCCGATCATCAACTCTGCCGGCAGGATGGGCAACGCACAGGTTGCCGTAGATCTGTTTACCACTGATGATGTACAGAAGGCAAACTTCTTTTCGAAAACTCTTATCGAGCTCAATGAAAAGAGAAAAGAGAAAGGAGAAAAAAATTTTAGTATCATAAAGCCTATCGTCGAGGAGAAATATTACAACGATCGGATCATTGTGCTTTCGACGGACAAGGCGGAACACGGGGTGACAGGGATCCTCGCCAGCAAGATCGCAAGAATTTTTGTCAAACCTGCGATCATCATAGTGAACGACGGAAAACTCGGTATAGGGTCGGGAAGAGGAAGAGGAAATTTTGATCTTGTAGGCCTCATGACACGGTGTGAAGATTTACTCGTAAAATACGGAGGACACAAATCTGCAATCGGGTTTACGATTGACATCACGAACATCGAGACCTTCAGAAAACGGGTGAATGAGATCGTTCGGGATGAAATGGATGAGTTCGGGTACGAAGAAACGCTTGAAATCGATGAAGAGATCGAACCGGATTTGATCGATTTTAAGCTCCTGCAGGAGCTTTCCATTTTTGAGCCCACAGGTGTCGGGAACGCAGGGCCACTATTTTTTACCAGACAGGTCATGGCTATCGATCCCAATCCAATAGGGAAAGAAAAGAACCACCTCAAGTTTTACATCCCGAAAAATGACGGCCTGCTCACGGTAATCGGATGGGGGCTGGCTGAAAAGGGTTTGCGGATTCTCCAAAAGGGGCTTCCCGTTGACATCGTGTTTTCACTCGAGGACAATTTATACAGGGGTGAACGAACCTTGCAGCTCGTGTTACAGGATTTGAGACAGTCTTAGCACATCCATGGCTATAGAGGGAAATGACGGTGTCAGATATCCTCAAAAGCGTACATATAGGTTGTTCGGGATATTACTATAAGCACTGGATCGGGCGTTTTTACCCTCCTGACTGCAAAATTTCACATTTCTTTGAACATTATCAGGAGTTTTTCAGCACTGTTGAGCTCAATGTGACATTTTACCACTTTCCGACAGAAAAGCAAATTTCTTCTTGGGTGAACAGAAGCAGGGAGGGGTTCATATTCACTCTCAAGGCACCCAGAGCAGTGACCCACAGGAAACGTCTGGCTGAATGTCTCGATGAGATTCTTCTCTTTTTTCACCTTATCGAG
>Ga0315545_1001367_pt1 | contig 23835 bp, 26 predicted proteins | sample SalMarSW160210MG_FD_203096 | JGI IMG/M metagenome (GOLD analysis project Ga0315545, IMG submission 203096) | Salt marsh sediment microbial communities from the Plum Island Ecosystem LTER, Massachusetts, United States - Salt Marsh Sediment SW1602-10 ...
CGCGTCCCCTTCGTCGCTGAGGGGCATCGTACACGCTCTCCAGGCTCCAATCGGCGTGATCGGCGCAATGGGTGTCGCGATCTCGTAGGATCGCGCGGTGCCTGATGCAAGCCCCCTCCGTTCCCACGCCGAAGGTGTTGCGATCACCGTTTGGGTCGTTCCCGGTGCCCGGCGCAGTGAGATCACCGGTCTGCACGGCGATGCGCTGCGTATGAGAATCGCCGCCCCGCCGGAACGAGGCCGCGCCAATCGCGAGGCGATCAAGATCCTGCGGCGGACCTTCGCTACCGATGTGCGGCTGATGGCCGGGGCGGTGTCGCGACGCAAGCGCTTCCTCCTGCGAGGAATGAGCGAGGCGGAAGCCGGCGAGATCGTCGACCGGCTCCGCCGTTGAGCAAGCCACGGGACCTGGTATTGTCCTGCGACCGCAAGGAGGTCGTGACATGGGCAGGCAGCTTGCCAAGTCGACGGTGGAGCGTCTCCGCAAGAAGCTCAAGGCGGAGGAAGCTCGTCTCGAAGTGATCATCACCGAGTACGAGCGGGTCTTCGAAGACGCCCGTTTGGCCGAGACCGCCGCCGAGCACAACGCCGATCCCAACAACGCCGACGGCGGGTCGCTTGCCTTCGAGCTGGAGATGGATCTGTCCGTGCAGCAGAACGCCAGGGAACTGCTGAAGAAAGTGCGGCACGCCATCGGTCGTATGGAACGGGGGGTCTACGGCATCTGCGAGGTGACGGGAGATCCGATTCCGGTTGCCCGGCTCGAGGCGTTGCCATACGCGACGACAGTGGTCGAGTGGGCTCACAGAGCTTGAGGCGTCGCCGTACCGGGTATCTCGTTGCAGCCGGGGTGGTGGGGCTGGACCAGATCACCAAGGCATGGGCTGTCGCCGCCCTCGATGAGCCGGTGCATCTCATCGGGGATTTCCTCCGCCTGGCGGTGACTCGCAATCCGGGCGCAGCTTTCTCCAGCTTTCCCGGCGGAGGCCGGATCCTGGGCGTCGTCGCGGTGATCATCATCGGGCTGCTGGCGGTACTGATCGAGCGCACAGACCGCACGATGGAGATCGTGACTATGGGCATGATCCTGGGCGGGGCGGCCGGAAACCTCGTCGATCGCATCTGTCGCGGAACGGGCGTACTCGACGGCCACGTCGTCGACTTCTTCGATTTCTCCTTCTTCCCGACCTTCAATGTCGCCGACAGCGCGATCAGTGTCGGCGTCGTCATGCTGTTGCTGGTGACGCTGCTGAGGGCCGAGCCGTGACCGAGCGGCAGCGCTTCGTCGTGCCCGAGACGCTGGCGGGGTCGAGGGTCGATCGGATCGTGGCGGTGTTGGGGGAGATGAGCCGGGCCGCGTCCCGGCGCCTGATCGAGCAGGGACTGGTCGACGTGGATTCCCGCGTCGCCGAGGCGTCCATACGACTGGCGGCGGGTGCCGTTGTCGAGTGTCCGTTCCCCGGCGAGGTGGGGCGCCTCGCGGCTGCCCAGGTCCCCTTCGAGGTCGTCTCCATCGACGACGAGGTGATCGTCGTCGACAAGCCGGCGGGGATCGTCGTCCATCCGGGAGCAGCCCATCAGAATGACACCCTGGCCAACGGGCTGATCGAGCGCTTCCCCGAGCTGGCCGACCTCGGTGACCGGTACCGCTGGGGGTTGGTGCACCGGCTCGACCGCGACACCTCCGGTCTGTTGCTCGTGGGGCGAACCGCCCAAGCCCACACCGCGCTCCAGCGGGCTCTGCGACGTCGTGAGGTGGGGCGGACGTACCTGGCGCTGGTGTATGGATCGACGGATGCTGTCACCGGCACCGTGGAGGCTCCGATCGGTCGCGACCCTCAGCACCCAACACGAATGGCCGTTGTTCCCCAGGGCCGTCCTGCCCGCACCCACTACCGCCGTCTGGCAGAGTGGAAGGGCCTGTCATTGCTGGAGGTGATTCTGGAGACGGGCCGCACCCATCAGATCAGGGTGCATCTGGCGTCGATCGGGTCACCGCTGGTCGGTGACCGGGTGTATGGGCGGCGCGTTCATCCGCAGGCCGACCCAGGGCGGGTGTGGCTTCATGCCAGCCGGCTCCGCTTCCCCCACCCGGTGACCGGGGAGTTCATAGAGGCGGAGGCGGCACTGCCGGCAGATTTGGCCGCGTCGCTGAATCGTCTCGGCCTGCCCTCGTGGGGAGACGTGCCGGCCTGAGAGGCCTGAGCCCGAGAGCGCCGGCTTCCTCGCGCGCCGTCCGCTCGGAGCTAGCCGAAGAAGGTTGCCGCGGTGTCGTAGAGCTTGTCGTCCACCCCGCGTAGCGAAACACAAGCTTCCTTCAAGGGGACGGGGACGATCTCGGTGCCGCGCACGGCCACCATCACCCCGGCTTGGCCCTCCACCGCCAGATCCGCGGCGGCGACGCCGAGCCGAGACGCGAGCACGCGGTCGAAAGCCGTCGGGGTTCCGCCACGCTGGATGTGGCCGAGCACTGACACCCGCGTCTCGAAACCCGTGAGCCGCTCGAGTTCGCTGGCGATGGCGTAGCCGACGCCACCGAGTCGGGAGAAGCCGAAGGCGTCCTTCTTCTCATCGGCCTTGAATCCGGGCGGCGGTTCGACGCCCTCGGCTACCACCACGATGGAGTAGCTCTTGCCACGCCGGTGCCGTGTTCTCACCACCTTGGCGGTCTCCTCCAGGTCGTACGGGATCTCGGGGATGAGGATCGAATCGGCTCCGCCGGAGATGCCGGCGTAGGTGGCGATCCAGCCCTTGGTGCGGCCCATCACCTCGACGACGATCACGCGGTTGTGGGCTTCGGCGGTGCTGGCGAGGCGGTCGATGGCGTCGGAGGCGATCTGGACCGCGGTGTCGAAACCGAATGTGACATCGGTTCCGTTGATGTCGTTGTCGATGGTCTTGGGGACGCCGATGATCGGCAGTCCCTCCTTGGAGAGCTTGAGAGCCGAGGCCAGCGTGCCGTCGCCGCCGACCACGACGAGGGTCTCGATGCCATTGTTCTGGATGGTGCGCTGGCAGCTCGTGTAGCCGTCACCGTGCACGTAGGGGTCCATGCGCGACGTGCCGAGCCGGGTGCCGCCTCTCGTCAGGATGCCGCGCACCGCGTCGCGATCGAGGGGCATCGTGTCGCCTTCCATGAGGCCTTGCCACCCGTTGAGGATCCCGACGACTTCGGCGTCGTGCACCTCGGTGGCTCGTGTGACGACACCGCGAATGACTGCGTTGAGGCCGGGACAGTCTCCGCCGGCGGTGAGAATTCCGATGACCTTCATGATGGGCGCTCCAAGCTCTGTGTGCGCGGGACGCTACCAGGACATGAGGTTACCGATGAAGACCGCGGGGCTCTGTCAGGAGCGACCGGGGCCCCGATGCGCACTCCCGGTGAGCTAGTTTGAAGAAGCAGATGGTGTGACTTGTGACCCGAGAACGGAGGCACGCATGGAACGTTCGGTTTGGGATCCCGAGATCGTCGTGGTCGGCATCGACGGCTCCGATCATTCCCGACACGCGGCCGCCATGGCGGTGGCGCTGGCCCGCCAGAACGGTGCCGCGCTGCATCTGGTGACTGTGGTCCGACCGCCGGAGGGTTGGTGGGGGATCGTTGGCTCACCGCCGACGCCGACCGCGCTCAGCAAGTCACTGGCCGACGCGCGGCGGGAGGTCCTCGATTCGGTGATTGCAGACCTCGATGTGGAGGGCCTCGACCTCTCGACCATCGAGGAAGTGGGCGATCCGGCACGCACGCTCATACAGCATTGTGAGGACGTCGGAGCCGATCTCCTCATCCTGGGCACCCGCGGTGCCGGCCTGATCGAGCGGATCATGCTCGGCTCGGTCGCGAGCCGGGTGGCTCACGATGCGCCTTGCCCTGTGATGTTGGTTCCCTGAGGATCCGATCAGTACAGGAACATCGGCTTGCCGGTAACGTGGCGCACCTTCGCCTGGTACTCCTCGGAATCGTAGAGCTCGTCGGTGTCGACTCGCTTGACGCCTTCCCTCGTCACCTCGATCGGCACGGTGGTGTAGGTGCCGCCCCGCAGCGCCACCATGCGGCCCGTGGAGCCGTCGACCGCCAGATCGGCCGCCATCACTGCGAAGTTGGTAGCCACCATGAGGTCGAGCGAGTCGGGGCTGCCGGATCGCATCAGATACGCGAGCTGCTGGTAGATGATGCCTTGTCCGGTGCGTTCCTTGAGGAGCTGTCCGGTGAGGGCTCCGATGCCACCGAGCTTGCGATGCCCGAATGCATCGGCTTCGCCGCTGAGCATCATCTCCCCGTCGGCGAGTCGAGCACCCTCGGAGATCGTCATCATGGCGTAGTTGGAGGGGTTCTCCCTCTTGTCCTTCATCAGGAGCGTCGCCAGACGGTCGATGTCGAAGGGGACTTCAGAGATGATCGTCCGTTTCACCCCGGCGAGATAGGCGGTGACGAGGGCGGTCTCGCCGCTGTAGCGCCCGAACAGCTCGATGACGGCGATGCGCTCGTGAGAGCCGGTGGCGGTGCGTAGGTTGTGGATAAACTGCACGCCGCGGGTGACCGCGGTCGAGAAGCCGATGCAGTACTCGGTGCCGTGGACGTCGTTGTCCATCGTCTTGGGGATGGCGATGACCGGGATGCCCTCTTCATCCATCCGCAGGCCGTAAGAGAGGGTGTCGTCGCCTCCGATGGGGATGAGGACGTCGATCTTCTGTTTCTCGAGGACGCGGAGTACGTGGGGCGTGAAGTCTTGGATGTCGTCGCCTTCGATGGACCCCGCGAGGAAATCGGGTGCGTCGGAGGGGCGAACCTTGCTCGGGTTGGTTCGAGAGGTGTGCAGGAAGGTGCCGCCGGTGCGGTCGATGGTGCGAACGACCCCCGGGGTCAACTCGATGAAGTGATCGCCAAAGGACGTGGGATCGTCGGGATTGGCGTTGAGGAGCCCGCCCCAGCCGCGGCGAATGCCGATCACCTGGTGTCCTTCCTCGGCGACCCGGTTGACCACGGCCTTGATACAGGGGTTCAGTCCGGGGACGTCACCACCGCCGGTGAGGATTCCGATTCGCATGTCGCCTCCCTCATGCAGGCCCGGCTTCCGATCGCGCCGAACCGATGTGTGGAACTCGAAAACCCAATGGTAGCTGAGACGCTGGCGGCCTCGTTCGGCCGGGTTCTGGCCCGGTTTTCGCGAGTAGCGAAGCGGGGACGGGCGGTTACACTCATGTAATTCGAGGAGGTCGGGTGGCCGCGGACAGCTTCGTACATCTGCACGTCCACACAGAGTTCTCGATGCTCGACGGCGCGGCGCGGGTGGACGATCTGGTGGCGGCGGCGGCAGCCGACGGCCAGCCGGCGCTAGCCATCACCGATCATGGCGTGCTGTACGGCGTGGTCGACTTCTACAAGGCTGCGACGGCTGCGGGCATCAAGCCGATCATCGGAATCGAGGCCTACCTCACGCCCGGGTCGCGCTTCGACCGGCCGCCGCGGCGCGAGGACATCCGCTACCACATCACCCTGCTCGCCATCGATCAGACCGGCTACCGCAATCTCATGAAGCTGGCGAGCACGGCCTTCCTGGAGGGCTTCTACTACAAGCCCCGCATGGATGCCGAGCTGCTCGCCCGGTATTCGGAGGGCCTCATCGCCGGGACGGGATGCCTCGGCGGCCACGTTCCCCAACTGCTCGCCCCCGACGCCTCCACGGAGGAGGGAAACCAGGGCCAGGTCCGGGACTACGACGCCGCGGTGGCGGCGGCCGCCATGTACCAGGACATCTTCGGCAAGGAGAACTTCTTCGTCGAGGTCCAGGATCACGGGATCCCGGGCCAGCGGCACATCATGGATGACCTGCTCAGCGTGGCCCGCGACGTCGGAGCCCCCCTGCTGGCGTCCAACGACAGCCACTACACCTACGCGCACGAGGCCGACACTCACGACGTGCTGCTCTGCATCCAGACCGGAGCGAACAAGTCAGACGAGAACCGCTTCCGCTTCGGATCGAACGAGTTCTACCTCAAGACGGCGGCCGAGATGCGCGACCGGTTCCCGGCCGATCGCTTCCCCGGCGCGTGCGACAACACCCTGCTCGTTGCCGAGCGCGCCGACGTGGAGTTGGAGTTCGGGAAGGTCCTGCTGCCCCAGTTCCCGGTTCCGCACGGTCACGACGAGCGGTCGTATCTCGAGGAGTTGGTACTCGAGGGAGCACGGCGCCGCTATGGCGAGATCACCCCGGAGGTGCGGGATCGCATCGAGCACGAGCTGCGGGTCATCGCCGAGATGGGGTTCTCTTCGTATTTCCTGATTGTGTGGGACCTGATCAGGTACGCCAAGGAGCAGGGGATCCGCACCGGGCCGGGTCGGGGAAGCGCGGCCGGTTCGATCGTGGCCTACTCGCTGGGTATCACCCAGCTCGATCCGATCGAGTACGGGCTCATCTTCGAGCGGTTCCTCAATCCGGGCAGGCGTCAAATGCCCGACATCGACATGGATTTCGACGAGCGCTACCGGGGCGACGTCATCAAATACTGCGCGCAACGGTACGGTGCCGATCACGTCGCGCAGGTGATCACCTTCTCGACGATCAAAGGTCGCCAGGCGGTGCGCGATGCGGCCAGAGTTCTCGGCCATCCCTACAGCCTCGGTGATCGTGTCGCCAAGCTCATGCCGCAGTCGATTCTCGGCAAGGAGGCGACACTGACCCAGTGTCTCGAGCCACCCGGGCCAGACGTCGACCAGGCAACCCGTGACTGGTACACCGGCGCGGCCGGATTGCGGGAGCTGTACGAGTCCGATCCGAGCGCACGCGAGGTGGTCGACACGGCGCGTGGCCTCGAGGGCTTGCGGCGGCAGGATTCCATCCACGCCGCCGCGGTGGTGATCTCGCCGCAGCCGCTCACCGACATCGTTCCCATTCAGCGCAAGGGCGAGGACGCGGAGGTCGTCACCCAGTACGAGATGCACGCCGTGGAGTCGCTCGGCCTGCTCAAGATGGATTTCCTCGGGCTCCGCAACCTGGCCACCATCGAGCGGGCGCTGGAGCTGATCGAGCGAAACACCGGAGAGCGGGTCGACATCGACTCGATTCGGCTCGACGACGATGTCGTGTTCGAGATGCTGCGCGCCGGTGATTCTATGGGTGTGTTCCAGTTCGAGGGCGGGCCGATGCGGGCGCTGATGCGGAACCTGAGACCCGAGGAGTTCGAGCATCTGATCGCCCTCAACGCCCTGTACCGGCCCGGACCTCTCGGCGCGGGGATGCACACCGAGTACGCCGATCGCAAGAACGGCAAGGCCGCCATCGAGTACCTCCATCCCGACCTGGAGCAGATCCTGGGCGACACGTTCGGGATCATGGTCTACCAAGAGCAGGTCATGCAGGTGGCCCGCAAGATGGCCGGCTACACCATGGTCGCGGCAGACACGTTGCGAAAGGCCATGGGGAAGAAGATCCCCAGCGTCATGAGGGCGCAGGAGGAGCAGTTCGTTGCCGGCTGCGTTGCCAACGGGCACTCGCGAGAGCTGGGCGAGGAGCTGTTCGGCTTCATCGAGCACTTCGCGGGATACGGCTTCAATCGGAGTCACTCGGCGGCCTACGCCCTCGTGGCGTACCAGACGGCGTGGCTCAAGGCGCACTTCCCGTCGGAGTACATGGCCGCCCTGCTGACGGCCGTCAAGCGCGACAAGGACCGCACCGCGCTCTACCTCCACGAATGCAGGCAGATGGGCCTTCGCGTGCTGGTGCCGGACGTCAACCGATCCGACCTCGATTTCTCATCGGTGGACGGCGATATCACCTTCGGGCTGTCGGCGGTGCGTAACGTCGGCGAATCGGTGGTCGGGACGATCATCGAGGAGCGGACCGAGAACGGCCGGTTCGCCAGCTTCCAGGACTTCGTGAACCGGGTCGATCTGGTCGTACTCAACAAGCGGACGATCGACTCGCTCATCAAGGCCGGCGCCTTCGATTCGCTGGGTCAGTCGCGACGCGGCCTGTTCGAGACGTACCTCGATCTCATCGATGCCACGGTCACGAGGCGTCGCGCCGAGGAGATGGGTCAGTACAGCCTGTTCGGCGAGGGCGAGGCGGCGGCGGCATCGGTGGAGATCTCGGTCGCCGAGCACGAATGGGACAAGAAGGTCAAGCTGGGATTCGAGAAGGAGATGCTCGGCCTGTATGTGTCGGACCATCCGTTGTTCGGGGTCGAGAAGGCCCTGCGGACAATGTGCACGTCGAGCGTCGTCGGGTTGTGGGAACGGGAGGACAAGGAGCGCGTCACCGTTGGGGGCATCGTGGGTGCGATCACTCGCCGCTATACCCGGAGCGGTGATCCGATGTTCTTCTTCTCGTTCGAGGACCTCGAGGGCAGCACCGAGGTCGTCTGTTTTCCGCGGACGGTTTCCGAATATGGCTCGGTCGTTCGGGAAGACGCCATTCTGGTCGTGGTCGGGCGGGTCGATCATCGTGGCGACGAGGTGAAGCTCATCGCTCAGGAGCTGCGCGAACCTGATCTGAGCGCCGAGGCAATGGTGCGGCTGCGGGTGCCCGCCTCCCGGCTGTCGCGCAACATGGTCGATCGCATTCGGGCAGTGCTCGAGAATCACCCGGGATCGGCATCGGTCTATCTCCACATGACCTCCGACGCCGGGGAGAAAGTGCTGCGCCTCGGCGAAGGGCACCGGGTGGAACCCCGTTCGGCCCTCTACGCCGAGTTGCGGGAGATCCTCGGCCCGAGTGCGGTGATCTGATTCAGGAGAGCGCTCGCGGTCAGTCGCCGGCGGAGAGCAAGCCCCGGTTGCGGCGGACGTGGCGCTCGATGGTTCCGAAGACGAGGCCGTCCATCGCGATCCCGATGAAGAGCACGACGAGCATCATCGCCATCAGCCCGGCGGCGTCCGCCATCTCGTGGGCGAACTTGAGGCGCACACCGATCGACGGGCGGGAGGCGATGATGACCAGTAGCTCTCCTGCCATCAACGATCTCCAGGCGAATGCCCAGCCATGCTTGAGGCCTGCCACATAGCCCGGGAGGGCGGCGGGGAAGATGACATGGCGCCACGAGGCAAGTCCTCGGGCGCCGAGCACCCGCCCGGCGCGGAGCAGGATGGGCGGGATGTGGTCGACACCGCTGATGAGGCCGTTGGCGATGGCGGGCCCGGCGCCGAGAACGATCACGAACAGGATGGCGGCCTCGCTGAGCTTGAAGACCAGGATGGCGAACGGGAACCAGGTGATCGACGGCATGGTCTGGAGCCCGGTGATGAGCGAGCCGATGCCTCGCCGTAGGATCCGGCTCTGCGACACGGCGAGGCCGAGCAGGGAGCCGAGCACGGCGGCCAGGGCGAACCCGGTGACCGCACGCTGAAGTGTCACCGATACCGCCCGGTAGAAGGTGGAATTGGTCAACTCCGTCCCGAGCCGGGACAGAACCTCTTGGGGACCGGGGAGAACGTAGGTTGGCTTCCACCCGCTCCACACGACCACCTGCCAGGTTGCCAGCGCCAGAGTGATTGCCAGGAGCTTGGGCCAGGCCGCCGACCACATGGCGGCGCTTCGGCTGCGGGATTCGACCCGTGGGGTATCGAGCGCGTCGAGGCCGCGCAGGTCGTCGTCGAGTGTGCGGTCAGTGGCCATGGCGTCGCACCTCCTCCCGCAACGAGGTCGTGATGGTGGCTGCGAGTTCGGCAACGGGCTGCGAGTCGATCCGGCGCGGCCGGGGAATGTCCACGGCAAACTCGGCGACGACCCTGCCGGGCCGGCTGGAGAGCAGCACGACCCGATCGCCGAGTCGAACGGCCTCGCGCACGTTGTGCGTGACGAACAGGACGGTGAGCCCGGACGCCTGCCAGATCCGCTCGAATTCGTCGTGGAGCACATCTCGGGTCATGGCGTCGAGGGCCCCGAACGGCTCATCCATCAGCAGGATGTCGGCGTCCTGAGCGAGGGCCCGTGCCAGGGCGACTCGCTGCTGCATGCCGCCCGAGAGCTGATGGGGGCGCCAGGTTCCGAAGGCATCGAGATTCACCAGGGCGAGCAGCTCGGCGGTGCGGGCATGCCGCTGTACCCGTGGGACTGCGCGAAACTGCATCGCCATGTCGACGTTCTGTTCAGCGGTGAGCCATGGGAAGAGGGCGGGCTCCTGGAATATGAGTCCAACGCGGTGGCTTCCGGTGTCGATGGTGCCCTGGTCGATGTGGTAGATCCCGGCAATCAGGTTCAACAGGGTGCTCTTGCCACATCCGGAGGCTCCCAGCAGGCACACAAACTCGCCTTCAGCCACGCTCAGGGTGACGTTGTCCAGAGCTGCGACGGACGAGCGCCCGTCACCGTAGGTCTTCGAGACGTCGTGGATGACGACCGCGCCGCCCCCGGTGGGAGAGGTCCGTTTCGAAGCGGCGAGAGGGGTGGAGGTCATGGCTGGATCTCGGATCGACCGAGCGAGGAGAGCACCTCGTTGAGGAGATCGAGGTCGTAGATGCCGTCGAGATCGACGGGATCGAGCAGGCCGACTTCCACCGCGTTGGCTGCCGACGTGGCGAGCGAGGAAGCGATCGGATCGATGGTGAAGGTGAGGTTCGCCCACGCTCCGGAGATGGTCTCGGCGGAGAGCATCTTGCCGGTGATCTCCTCGATGCCGGTGTTGACGGTGGCCTGGGCGGTGACGGGATCGCTGTTGACGGTGTCGATGGCCCGCACCAGTCCGCGGATCACCGCTTCCACCTGATCGGGGTGCTCGTCCAGGAAACTTGTCCTGACGATGAGATGGGTCGTGACGAACTCACCGCCCGGCCACAAGTCCCGCTCATCCACCAGCACGTGACCGCCTCCCTCCAGCACGAGCCGGGTGGCCCACGGCTCGGGGACCCAGCCGGCGTCGACGTCGCCGGAGCGGAAGGTCTGGAGCGTCTGGGCATTCGGCTGGGGGACCACCGAGACCTCACCGCCGCCCTCGAGAGTTGCGGTGAGGCCCTGGTCCATCAGCCAGGCACGCAAGGCCACGTCCTGGGTGTTGCCGAGCGACGGGGTGGCGATCTTCTTGCCGATGAGGTCCTGGGGGGTCTCGATGCCGGGCGCCACGACGAGGGCAGCCCCTCCCGAGGTCGATCCGGCGACGATGCGGATCGCCTCGCCGTTGGATTGTGCGAAGCCGTTGATCGCCGGATTGGGTCCGATGAACGATATGTCGAGCGCGTCCGAGAAGAGGGCGGTGATCGCTTCGGTCCCGGAGTTGAAGGTCGACGTTCTCAGCGTGATGTCGTCCCCGAGCTCTTCGGCGAAGATGCCATCGGCAACGCCGACGATGGCGGGAGCGTGGGTGACGTTGGCGAAGTAGCCGAGGCGAACCTCGGACGGTGTTTGCGTTCCTTCGGACGAGCAGGCGGTGGCGGACATCGCCACCAGCAACGCCGCCATGGAGAGAACCGTCCGGCCTCCGGGTCTCCGATACCTCTTTGTCACGTTGTCTCTCCTCCTGTGTCTATTATGCCGACAATCTAAGTCGAGATTATCCACATCAGGCCACCGGATCATACACCGACCGCGAGATCTGGGCAATACCAGACCTATCTGATATTCTCGACAGAGGAGGTAGGAAAACGATGTGGATCACGAAGAAGACCGACTACGCCACTCGGGCCGTACTCGCACTCGCCCTCGAGACCGGTGATGCGCCTGTCAAGCTGCAGGAGATCGCGGCGAGGACGCATGTCCCACAGTCGTTCCTGGAACAGATCATGTATCAGCTTCGTGGCTCGGGGATCGTGCGATCGGTGCGAGGCCCATCGGGCGGTTACCGACTCAATCACGCGCCCGCGGACATCAGCGTGGAGCGCATCGTCCGCATCTTCCAGGGGCCGCTGGCTCCGATCGAGTGCGCCACTCGCAGCAATCCGGCCGCGTGCCCGATGGACCCCGGATGCTCACTGAAGGAGACGTGGCAGGAGGTTCGCGATGCCACGATCGCGATCCTCGAGCAGACCGATTTCGAATCCCTGGCTCGGCGGGCCGCAGGGCCATGGCGCCACCCGGTCACGGTTCAAGGAGCTCGGGCGAAAGGTTCTCGGCGGCGATCGAGCCGGTGAGCCCTTCGGTCGAGGAGGGTGCCTCTTCGAGCCACGGGCAGCCACAGCCCGAGCCGAATGCCTCTCCGGTACGCTGACCACGTCGAGTCCGTTTTGAGGAGGCAGGCGTGACCGAGCTGGATGTCGAAGAGTTCCTCTCCCGGTTCCGTGATCGGGCGGCTGCGGTGGCCGAGCGCGGCATCCCGCCGCTGGAAGGCGAGGCTCGGCGTGCCTTCATGGCGGCCGCCGAGAAGGATTTCCTGGACTACTCCCTCGTGGGGAACGCCTCGTGGACCATCGAGGAGGGCCACCTCGTGCTGCGGGTGCCGCTCGCCCGGTAGGGACTTTGCCACCGCAGACCGGTCAAGAGTCCGGCTGCTCGATTCCGGCCGCCGCCCGCCTTGCCTCGGCCCTCCGCTCACTCTCCAGCCTGGCGAGGTCGTAGTCGCGATAGTCGACGTGGCGCATCGCATCGGCGATGAGGTGATGCCCGGCCTGCTCGCGGATCAGCCGGTGCATCTCCTGACACACCCGCCGGTATCCGGGATGGCCGCCCCGGCCGGTGCGGAGCTCCAGCAGATGGAATGCCTCGCGGGCGTTGAGATGGAGGTAGAAGCGGATCTTGTAGGCGAAGGGTACGACGTACTGAGCGACGTCGTCGCCCAGGTCGGCCGCCACGACTGCATGGAGGCGGGCGGTGCGCTCCATCGCCTCCGACCAGGATGCCGTTGCGCCGATGTCGGAGATCGCGGCGGGCGTGACGTAACCGTGGCGGGGGGACAGTCGTTGCCAGTCGATGGAGAGGATGCGGTGTCTCTGGAGATCGCGGAAGATGCCGTAGTCGCACAGGATGTCGAAGCGGTAGTCGGTGCGCTCCATGCCGCGTCCCGGCCTGTGGCGGCGATTGATGCGTTTTCCCACATAGGCACGGAACACCTCGGCCCGCGTTTCCGGGTCCATGTCCCTGGCGATGCGAACCAGCTGGTCGTCGGGGAGCGCGGTGGAGGCGTACAAAGCCGCGGCGACGATCTTGTGCTCGGCATCAGGATCCCAGGAGACCAAGGTGACTTCAGGGCGCGGCTCGGGCTCCTCTTCGATTCGGTCGGCGATGAGCTGCGTCGCCTCTGCGGTTTGCGAGAGATAGCTGGACCAGGCGCCTCCCCGATCTGGTATGTCGACTCTGCGCATGAACGATGGGATCACTTTGCGAAGCTCGGCGAGCATGAGGGCGGCGTAGTGGCGGGCCTCGGCGAGGGGATGGGCCTGCATCCGCACCAGCATCATCTCGAAGGCCTGACCGGAGGCGAAGATCCCGACATTGGAGGTGGTCGCCGCCGGCAGCAACCCACGCACGTCGTCGCATGCCTTGGCACGAACGCTCGAGGTCCAGACGAGCTTCGAGTCGCCTTCCTCCCTCGGGTACAGAGTCTCGTAGTAGGGCACCAGTCGCGACACGAGATCGGCGTATGTCCTGAAGAGCCTTTCCATGGTCTCGACGTACTCGCCGTGATGCCGTGAAGCGGCGATCTCAGGAGGCATCGCATAGCGATAGCGATCGCCGAGTCTCCGGTCGTAGAAGATGTAGCGGGTGCTCTGCTCCAGATACGACGCCAGCCGCCCTCTCTCCAGGATCTTGGTGAGGACGTTGGAGGCCTGCTCGACGGCGAGGTGGGCGCCGCCGAGCTGCGCGACGGAATCGTCCCCGAACTCGGTGAAGACGCGCTCGTACAGAGACTCGGCACGGTCGAGATTCACCAGGGGATCGTGACCGGCAGCGCTGCCCGCGGCGTCGCAACCCAGCTCGGGGATGTTCGAGAACTCGTCGAGGAAGAGGCGCCGCACCGATTTGTGAGACCTGCTGTAGCGGGCGAACAGCGCCCCCTTGACGACCTCGGGGAGGTTCACGATGGCGAAGACCGGCCCGTCGAGGTTCGTGAAGAACCGGGACAGGATGTGGCGCTCGTCGGCGGTGAAGTGCTCGACGTGGTGGAAGGCGCCTGCGGGCGGGGGAGAGGTCTCTGAGGGCATGGGCGAATCCACGCAGAATTACGTGGTTGTGATTCACCGTAGCAGTCGCCGTGAGCCGGCTGCAAACAACGAGTTCAACAGTATCCTCGGCGGCGTGATCACATTGCGGATCATCATCGGAGCGCTGATCGCTGCCGCCATCGGAGTGGCCCTGGTGCCTCTGCTCGTCCTGCTCGACATCCGGTCCGGTGGTACCGGATGGGGTCTCTGTCCCGATGGCATCGGGAGCTGCCGCAACTCCTACTTCGCAGGGTTCGAGCTGGTCGGCTTCGTGGTGGTGGCGCTCTTTGTGGTGCTGGCGCTGGTGGCGCTGTGCGTTCGCCTGCTGCGCATCGTCGAGCGCCACCACGGCATCCAGACGTAGCAGGTTCGCGTTCGGCTCCGCCTCCGCGTCACCGTGGACGTGCGATCTTCAGTGCACTCGGCGGCTCAACGAAGCGATGATGCCGGCGATCACGACGGTGCAGGCGGCGAGCAACACCCAGGGTCCGGGACCGACCTGGGCGGCCACGCCGTTGGCGCGTATGTCACGGGCTGCGATGAGCGTGTCCACCGCCTTGGCGGCGGCGAAGATGGCGGCGGCGGCGGCACAAGCGGCGGTGGCGAGTGCCGCCATCAGGCCGAATCCTTCTCGGCGGTCGCCGACGAGCGCGGTGGCGGCGGGGATGAGGAGCAGGAACACTGCGGGCCAAGCATCGGCTTCGACTCCCCCGATCGTTCCCAGCAACGGAGCGGACAGGAACGGGACGAGCAGCGACACCCCTCCCAGCCCGGCTCCGGCGATGATGGCGATGCGGGAGGGATGCACGGCGGCTAGCGGCGAGAAGGCGCCGGCTCGATGGTCATGGCGACTCCCGGAACACGATTCCCGCCCCGTCGGCACTCTCGATCTCGACGAGCGAGAAGACGGGCCATCCGTGGTGCTCGAGTCGCTCCCGGCCCCGCTGCCACACCTTCTCGATGGCGAATCCGAACCCGACCACATCACAGCCCGCCTCGAGCACGATCTCGCCGAGCGCCTCGGCGGTTCGGCCGCGCGCGAGGAAATCGTCGATGATCAGCACCCGGAGCCCGGGATTGAGCACCCGCCGCGCGATCTCGACCCGGTACTCGACCCCCTTGGTCGGGGATGCGACCTCGCGGGCGAACGTGTAGCGCTCCCCGGTGCCGAGGTACTTCTTGGCATAGACCATGGCGATGCCGAGTGCCCGCGCGCACATCAGCGCCGGGGGAATGCCGGACGCTTCGGCGGTGATCACCACATCGGGGGCGTCGACCGAGAAACGGGCGGCGAGGTCTCTTCCGACCGAGTCCATCACGTCGGGCTCGACCCGATGGTTGAGGAACTCGTCCACCAGGATCAGCTCACCCTCGATCCGGGCGCGCTCGGCGACGACGGTCTTGAGGTCCACGGCCGACATCGTAACCGCGGGGACGCGGCTCGATCCGTGTCGCGGCAGTCTCCTAGCATCCGCTGTCGATGGCACACCAGCACCGAGGAGAGAAGACGGAGCCTTCGGTCGAAGAGCGCCGCAATGCCCGTGTCATCCTGGACCGGCTCCGCAAGCGCTACCCATTGATCGGCACGGCGTTGCGCTATGACGAACCGTGGCAGCTCCTCGTGGCTACGGTGCTCTCGGCCCAGACCACCGACGAGAACGTCAATCGGGTCACACCCGAGCTGTTCCGTCGGTGGCCGACTCCAGGAGACCTGGCAGAGGCCGACCCGGAGGCGGTCGAGGCGGTGGTGTACTCGACCGGCTACTACCGGCAGAAGACCAGGTCGATCATCGCTCTCGCCGGAGATCTCGTCGATCGCTACGGCGGCGAAGCACCGGCCGACCTCGAGGCGATGACCTCACTTCGCGGCGTCGGCCGCAAGACCGCCAGCGTCGTTCTCGCCGAAGCGTGGGGGATCCCGGCGATCGCGGTGGACACCCACGTCAAGCGGGTGGCCGGCAGGCTGGGGCTCACCACCGAGACCGATCCCGTGAAGATCGAGTTCGCGCTGCGGGCGCTCTATCCCGAGACGGAGTGGACCGGGGTGTCGATGCGCTTCATCCAGTTCGGCCGTGACGTGTGCGACGCCCGCAGGCCCCTGTGCTGGGAGTGCCCATTGGAGGATCGATGCCCCTATCCCCACAAGACGCCACCTCCCGAGCTCGAGAGGTGAGGCGATGGCCGGCGACGACGGAGAGCACGCAGTGAGGAGGAACCGAGGTGGAGGACGAGCTACGGGCGGTCGTGGAAGAGCTGATCGCTAGATGTGAGGCGCTGGATCTCGAGGCGGCCTTCGCCGTGTCCTCCCGCTCGCCGGACTTCCTCATGATGGGCGCCGACGGGTCGTTGGGCGACTTCGAGGCGTTCTACCGCAACAATGCAGAGTACTTCGCCGAGTGCACGGCGTTCGAGATCGAAACGATCGACGACATTCGGGTCCTTCCCGGCGGCCTTGTGCGATATGCCTGGGTCTACCGGGTCGTGGCCACGCTGAAGACGGGTGAGAAGGACATCTTCGACGAGGCGGGGGCCACCTTCTTGTTCGACAAGAGCGGCGGTACGTGGAAGGCGGTCTACTACCAGGAGTCCGCCCAGCCGCCGCGCCGGGTTCCAGCAGGAGCCTGACGGCGCCGAATCAGCCGCTGGTGTCGGACCCGGCGTTGGCCGAAGACGGTGGCGACGAGGGCACCCCCGTCCCGGAGGCACGGTCGACATTCGATCTCCGGGCTCCGCGGGAGCGAACCAAATCCATGCCTCGCGTTTCCGGCAACCGCAGCACGAGGTAGATCGACACCAAGAGGCCCGACCCCAGCAGAGAGATCGTCGCCGGGAGCCCGGCACGGTCGACCACGAATGCTCCGATCACGAATCCGGTGATCGAGCCGACGATGGCCACGTTCGTGATCCACCCTGCGGTCATGGCGCGCACCCGAGTGGGGAAGAGCTCGGAGCGGTGGGCTGCGAACGTCGGAGTGAGCATGCTCAGGCCCATGGTCGCCAGGAAGATGGCGGGGGCCAGCAGCCAGCCGCTGCTGAGGGTGTAGAAGCCGATGCCCCCGGCGAGCCCGAGCACGAGGGCGACGACGGTGGTGTGGCGCCGGCCGATCGAATCCGCCATCCGCCCGCCGAGGATCAGCCCCACCGTTCCCAGTCCGGAGAAGACGATGAGCAAGAATCGGGCAGGCGCGGCCTCCCACTCCAGATCGTCGACCAGCCGTTCCATCACGAAGTTCAGCGCCGGAGACGAGAAGAGGGCGATGAAGAAGGCCATTCCGGCCAGGGGCCAGAAGTGCCGAGCCAGCCCGCTATCGAGCACCTCGCCGAATGTGAAATCCCGGCCGTGCGGCGTGAATGCCCGGCTCTCCCGCAGGAATCGATTGAGTAGCGGCGTCAGGATGAACCCGATCGCGGTCAGGCCGAAGAGGGTCTTCCACGCGTCCGGGGATTGCTCGGCGATGGGGACCAGTACCAGCCCGAGCCCGGATCCCATCGCCCCGGCGAGGGCGTAGATGCCCAAGCCGAGCGCTCGCCGCCCCGGTGCGATCTCCTCGGCGAGGTAGACGACGGCGAGGGCGGCGACGGCGACCACCGCCACCCGGGTGACGGCCTGCGCCAGTACGAACCCCGCGACGCCGGGGAGCAGCACCGTGAGCAGATTGCCGGCCGGGATCATGGCGTAGGCGACGAGGAAAGGCTTGCGGCGGCCGATGCGGTCTGCAACCACCGCGAATGCCAGGCCAAGCAGCGAGATCAGACGAGTGATCCCGAACACCCAGAACATTCCTCCTTCGCTGAGTCCCAGGCTCTTGCGTGCAAAGGGGAGGGTGTGGGAGATCTGGCTGCCGCCGTAGGCGGCGACGAATCCCGCCAGGAACATGAGGGTGAGCATGCGCCGATCGCGCATCGCAAAATGAAGCTTCGGGCCGCGAGACGTCATGGGCGGTTCCGGTCCGCCGGCGTGGTCGCGTCCGTCTCTGTGATGGGCCCCTTCTTCATCCGCGGGCATGAGGTTACCCGGCGGTGAGGTCGCCGCGTGCCCGGCTGGGGGCCACGTCCTTCCTCGCGTCTCGTGTACTCCTGACGCCCGAGATCCGATAACCTCGCTGGATGCAGCCTGACCTGGAACGATCCCAGTTTGTGGCCCTGGCCGCCGAGTATCCGGTGGTGCCGGTGTCGATCGAGGTGCTCGGCGATCGAGAGACCGCCGTCTCGGTCTTCGAGAAGCTGGTGGCGAAGCAGCCCGGTTTCCTCCTCGAATCGGTCGAAGGTGGGGACCGGTGGGCCCGCTGGTCGTTCGTGGGATGGCGCCCCGAGTTCACGTTGCTGGCACGCGACGGCAGGTGCTGGGCCGAGGGCGCGTCGGTGGAGATACCCGCCGGGGACGCGCTCACTGTGCTCGAGCAGGTGATCGGGCGGTACACCACGCCGCCACCGGAGACAGTCGGCCTGGGCGACCTACCGCCACCTCTGTATGCGGGTGCGGTGGGGTACCTCGCCTACGACGTGGTGCGTTGCATCGAGCACCTGCCGAACCGCCCTCCCGACGATCGGGGCCTTCCCGAGATGATGTGGCACTTCTTCGGGATGCTCGCCGTCGTCGACCGCTTTCGTCAGACGGTGCGCCTCATCCGCAACGTCTTCGTCGGTGACGGCGATCCGGGCGCCGCCTATGACACCGCGGTCGAGGACCTGGCGGCGGCGGTCGAAGCGCTGGGTGCCGGGGAGTCGTATCGCATTCATCGCAGGCCGGACTTCGATCGCACGCCTCAATCTCGTGCCAACATGACAGCGGACGAGTTCCAGGCGGCAGTGCGGGTCGCAATCGAGCACATCAAGGCGGGCGATGCCTTTCAGATCGTGCCATCGCTACGGTTGGAGGTCGATTTCGAGGGCGACCCGTTCTCGATCTACCGGTCGCTGCGGCTCGTGAATCCATCGCCCTTCATGTTCTTCGTGCGGCACGGGGATGTCGCCATCGTCGGCTCCTCGCCCGAGGTGATGTCTCGTGCCCGCGACGGGCAAGCGACGAGCCGGCCCATCGCCGGGACCCGGCCGCGGGGCGCCACCGACGAGGAGGACGCCGCCCTGGAGCGGGAGTTGCTGGCCGACCCCAAAGAGCGCGCCGAGCATGTGATGTTGGTCGATCTGGCCCGCAACGATCTGGGGCGAGTGTGTGAGTACGGATCGGTCACCGTCGACGAGCTGATGGTGATCGAGCGCTACTCGCACGTCATGCACATCGTCTCCAACGTGTCGGGAACCCTTCGTCCCGGGGTCGGGCCGGTGGACGTGCTCCGCGCCACCTTCCCGCACGGCACGGTCTCGGGGGCTCCGAAGGTGCGGGCCATGGAGATCATCGACGACCTCGAGCCGACGGCGCGAGGCCCATACGCCGGTGCGGTCGGCTACATCGACTTCTCGGGCAACGTTGACACCGCCATCGCCCTGCGCACTCTGGTCGCGGCCGGCGGGAAGGCCTGGGTACAGGCGGGAGCGGGCATCGTGGCCGACAGCGACCCTGCTTCCGAGTACCAGGAATGCCTCAGCAAAGCCGCCGCGGTGCTGGCCGCCATCGAGGGCTCCCGCGCCATCTGAGCCCGCAGGGCCGGCGGAGCGCGGTCTGCCGCTCTCGGGGATGGACGGGCCTAGCGGCGCCACCTCCCGAAGACGGGCATCCTCCTCCTGAACACGGGTACCGCCGTTGTCGTGGCGGTGTTGGCGCAGCAGGTGGAGGTCTCGACCACCCCGTCGCCGTCGAGGCGGTGGTAGTACCCGGGCACGATGCGATCGAGCACCGACCTGTCGGCTTGGCCCGAGGCGGTGGTGTGGTTGTACACGACGTCTATCACCACCCGCAGCCCGGGCTCGTTGAGCGACTGCACCATTTCCCGGAATTCCACGGTTCGGGCGGGGCCGTCGGGGTCGGTGGAGTACGAGCCTTCGGGAGTCGTGTAGTGCCAGGGGTCGTAGCCCCAGTTGTACCCGTCGAGATCCGCGGTGGCGGCAACGGCGGCCTGCTGCTGATCCGAATCGGGCGGGTAGGTCTCCGGCACCGCGGGATCAGGCGCCTGCCACGTGGACTCGTCCTCGTTGATGGTGGCGGCGGGTCATGGAAACCTTCTCCTTCGGGAGCGGCGGTGGGGGTGCGATGCCGCAACTACCGAGCGTACCGATCGGCGACGCACCGTGTCAGGGGTATTGTGGGGGCCACCGGCGTCCGGGCCGAGGGACCGTCGGGGCTACGATCCCCACCATGCTCGCCGACATCCTGCAAGCGACCCGGCTGCGGGTCACCGCCCTCGCCGCCGCGCCCCCTGAGGAATGGACGGGGCGACGGGAACCGGTCCGAGGTTTCGTCGATGCCGTCTCGGCTCCGGGGCTCCAGGTGATCGCCGAGATCAAGCGCCGGTCGCCGTCTGCGGGCCCGATCGCGCCGGGGCTCGATCCGGTAGCGCAAGCGACCGCCTATTGGAAGGGGGGAGCGGCCGCCGTCTCTGTGCTCACCGAGCCGGTCTACTTCGGCGGCTCGCTCGACGATCTGAGGGCGGTGCGTGCGGCGGTACCGCTGCCCGTGTTGCGCAAGGACTTCATCATCGACCCGCTCCAGGTGTACGAGGCAGCGGGCGCGGGAGCGGATGCACTGCTGCTCATCGTCGCGATTCTGGAGCCGGAGCGGCTGCAGCGACTGCTCGCCGTCAGCGCGGAGGTCGGGATCGATGCGCTGGTGGAGGTACACGATGCGGAAGACCTCGCGGTCGCCCGCGACACGGGGGCGTGTCTGATCGGGGTCAACAACCGGGACCTGCGCACCTTCGTCACCGACCTCGCGGTGGCCGAGCGGCTCGCCGGAGACATCCCGGTTGCGGCGATCAAGGTCGCCGAGAGCGGTGTCTCGTCGCCGGACGGGGCGGCCCGCATGGCGACGGCCGGCTACGACGCCATCCTGGTGGGGGAGGCGGCGGTACGCGCTGGTGACCCGGAGGGATTCGTGGCGGCGTTGCGGAAGGCCGCGCCGTGACCTGGGTCAAGGTCTGTGGGCTGACGGAAGAAGAAGACGTGGCCGCCGCGGTGACGGCTGGAGCGGACGCCGTAGGTTTTGTGCTCATTCCCGAGTCTCCCCGTTTCGTGACGCCGCGCCGGGCGGCGGCGCTGGCGGCCGTGGCAGGCAGCGTCGAGAAAGTGGTGCTCACGATCGATCTCGCGCCCGACGAGCTGCTGGCCATCGCAGCTGAGGTCGGCGCCGGGGGCGTGCAGCCCTACGGTGCCGACGCGGCGTTGGCGGCCGCGGTCGCGGTCGCCGCCGGGCTCTTCGTGCTGCGGCCGGTGAGAGCGGCCGCCGACATGGTGCTTCCGCCTCCGGGAGAGGGCATTCCGCTCCTCGATGCTTCCGATGCCGAGGTGCTCGGGGGCACCGGCCGCCGCTTCGATTGGGAGCTTGCCACCGGGATCGAGCGTCCGTGGGTGCTGGCGGGAGGTCTCGGCGCCGACAATGTGGCGGAGGCCGTTCGGGCGCTGCACCCGTGGGGCGTTGACGCTTCGAGCGGCCTGGAGTCGGCTCCGGGTGTCAAGGACCACGGTAGGGTGGGCGACTTCATCAGGAAGGCGAAGCAGGCGTGAGGTTGGAGCGTCCCGACGAGCAGGGCAGGTTCGGATCCTACGGGGGACGGTTCGCTCCTGAGACCCTCATGCCGGCGTTGCTGGAGCTGGAGGCCGCCTTCGAAGAGGCGAGGGCCGATCCGGCGTTCCAGGCCGAGATGGAGGAGCTCCTCACCACCTATGTCGGCCGTCCCACCCCGGTCTATCGGGCCCGGCGCCTCTCGGAGCGGCTCGGGATGCGCCTCTTCCTCAAGCGCGAGGACCTCGCCCATACCGGCGCCCACAAGATCAACAACACCATCGGACAGGCGCTGCTCGCCCAACGCATGGGTAAGCACCGCATCATCGCCGAGACGGGTGCTGGCCAGCACGGCGTTGCCGTTGCCACCGCATGTGCCTTGCTCGGTCTGGAAGGCGTCGTGTACATGGGGACCAAGGACATCGAGCGTCAGGCTCCCAACGTGCTCCGCATGCGGCTGCTCGGGACCGAGGTGATACCGGTTGCGACGGGGGCTGCCACTCTCAAGGACGCGGTGTCGGCGGCGCTGCGTGACTGGGTCGCCACGGTCGAGACGACGCACTACATCATCGGCTCGGTCGTGGGGCCGCACCCCTTCCCGTGGATCGTGCGCGAGTTCCAGAAGGTCATCGGGGAGGAGCTGCAACGGCAGATGGACGGCTCGACCCCACAGCGGCCGGAGCCGGACGTCATCGTGGCGTGCGTCGGCGGGGGTTCGAACTCCATCGGTGTGTTCTATCCCTATGCCGGATCGGGAGTGGAGCTGGTGGGTGTGGAAGCGGGCGGCTTGGGCCTGGCCAGCGGGCACCACGGCGCCTCCCTGGCGGCCGGCACTCCGGGGGTGATCCACGGCTCGTTGTCCTATCTCCTCCAAGACGACGCCGGCCAGATCCTCGAGGCCCATTCGATCTCGGCCGGGCTCGACTACCCGGGCGTCGGTCCCGAGCATGCCTATCTCAAGGAGGCAGGACTGGTGCGCTACGAGACCGTGACCGACGAGGAGGCGGTGGCGGCACTTCACCTGCTCACCGAGACCGAGGGAATCATCCCCGCCCTGGAGTCGGCGCACGCCCTGGCCTGGGTGGTCCGCGAGGCCGAGAGCCTCGTCGGCAAGAACGTGGTGGTGAACCTGTCAGGTCGCGGGGACAAGGACCTGGAACAACTGAAGGCTCGGGATGACTGACGGATTCGATCGGCTGCGAGACATGTTCGCGGCGACCGCCGCCGAGGATCGAGCGGCGCTCCTGCCCTACATGACCGCGGGTCTTCCCACGGTGTCCGAGTCCCCGGCGCTCTTCGAGGCGATGGCGGCCGCCGGGGCTGACGGCTTCGAGGTGGGGATTCCGTATTCGGATCCGCTCATGGACGGCCCCACCATCCACGAAGCCGGGCTCCAGGCGCTGGAGGCCGGGTCCGGGCTCGAGCCGGGCCTAGACGTAGTAGCGGCGGTAACCGAGCGCACCGGCAAACCGGTGGTGGTGATGACTTACGCCAACCCGGTGTTTCGGATCGGGCTCGACGAGTTCGCGGACCGGGTGGCCGCGTCAGGTGGCTCGGGGGTCATCGTCGCCGACATGCCGGTCGACGAGTCCGCCGACTTCCGCGCGGCCTTCGAGCGCAGAGGGTTGGGGCTGGCGCTGTTCGTGGCCCCGACGACGCCGGCCGAGCGGCTGGCGCAGGTGGTGGCGGCCGAGCCGGTGTTCATCTACGGCGTCGCCGACATGGGGGTGACCGGCGAGCGGGCGCAATCGAGCGGGCGCGCCGTCGATCTGGCGGCCCGGGTGAAGGCGGCCACCGATATCCCGCTGGTGCTGGGGGTGGGCATCTCGACCCCGGAACAGGCGAGGATTGCCGCCGGGGTCGCCGACGGTGTGATCGTCGGGTCGGTGCTGGTGCGCAGAGTGCTAGACGCCCCGAGTGCAGCAGCGGCGGCGGACTCGCTCCGGCCGGCGGTCGCCGATCTGGCGGCGGCGATGAGGCGTCGTTGAGCTGAGGGAATCTCGATGGGCGCGACGATTCACGTCGGGCAGGCCGCGGTTCTGAGATAGCTCGTACCGGGAGGGGGACTCGAACCCCCACGGGCTTTCGCCTCTTCGGAGGATGGTGAGTTCGTCGCGTCTGTGACGCCGGTGGTGCGCCGCTGGGCGGGGCAGGC
>Ga0315545_1001368_pt1 | contig 23812 bp, 26 predicted proteins | sample SalMarSW160210MG_FD_203096 | JGI IMG/M metagenome (GOLD analysis project Ga0315545, IMG submission 203096) | Salt marsh sediment microbial communities from the Plum Island Ecosystem LTER, Massachusetts, United States - Salt Marsh Sediment SW1602-10 ...
GAATGTGGAGTGTATGGTGCATACGTCAACCAGCGAAGTCTATGGGACAGCTCAGTATGTGCCGATCGATGAGAAGCACCCGCTGCAAGGCCAATCTCCATACTCTGCCACCAAGATCGGAGCGGATAAACTTGCGGAAGCCTTCCATCGCTCGTTTGGGCTCCCGCTGGTAACCGTACGTCCGTTCAATACATACGGGCCTCGGCAATCAGCCCGGGCTGTTATTCCTACAATTATCATTCAGTGTGTTACCGGAGAAAAAGTATGCTTAGGGAATCTCCATCCCACCCGCGATTTGAATTATGTGACCGATGTCGTGGAGGGCTTTCTTCTTGCTGCCGAGATACCAAAAGCGATTGGACGAACGATCAATCTGGGCTCAGGTCAAGAGATCGGAATCGGCGAGCTGGCTAAGCTGATCATCCGTTTAATTGGACGACCTATTGATATCGACAGTGAAGAAAAGCGAGTACGCCCTGATAAGAGCGAGGTCGATCGTCTGGTTGCTGATAATACATTGGCTCGTACGGTGTTAGGTTGGGAGCCTGACACTAGCTTAGAAGATGGACTTGACCGTACGATTGAGTGGATACAGCAGCACCTAGAGAGGTATCGCCCTGATCTCTATGCCATTTGAGCCTGGGGCTCCCGTAGCAAAAGGCATAATTCCTCTCTGTGTCCCTGAAATCCGCGGCAATGAGTGGAAATACATCAAGGAGTGCCTGGATACCAACTGGGTGTCGTCCGTTGGTCCTTTCGTAGATCGCTTTGAAAAAGGGTTGGCGGATTATGCCGGTGCGAAGTATGCGATCGCCACGGTGAACGGCACGGCTGCGCTGCACATTGCACTGCTAGTGGCTGGCGTTAAGCCTGATGATGAAGTGCTGGTCTCGGCACTCACCTTTATTGCTCCGGCCAATGCCATTCGCTACGTCGGTGCCTGGCCTGTCTTCATAGATGCCGAGCCAGATTACTGGCAGATGGATCCTCAGAAAGCGGTGGACTTCCTTAAGCAGGAGTGTCGGTGGGTCAATGACGAACTGCGTAACAAGGCCACTAAGCGCAGGGTTAAAGCGATTCTGCCTGTGCACATCCTAGGCCATCCGGTGGATATGGACCCGATCCTGGGGGTTGCGCAAAAGTACAATTTAGTCGTCATTGAAGACGCTACGGAGAGCCTTGGTGCAAAGTACAAAGGCCGTATGGTGGGGCATCTGGGCGATATCGCCTGTTTCAGTTTCAATGGCAATAAGATCATCACCACCGGTGGCGGCGGGATGATCGTCACCGATAACGAAGCATGGGCCCAGAAGGCGAAATACCTGACGACCCAGGCCAAGGACGAGCCGGTTGAGTATATCCACAACGAGATCGGCTACAACTATCGGCTGACCAACCTTCAGGCCGCGATGGGTTGTGCCCAGTTGGAGCAGCTAGGCGATTACATAACCGCGAAACGGCGCATCGCGGCAACCTATAGTGAACAGCTCACGAACATTGATGGGATTAAGCCGGTGACCGAAGCCCATTGGGCGAGTGGTATTTTCTGGCTTTATACGATCTTGGTTGAGGAGTCAAAGTACGGAAAAAACAGCCGCGAATTGATGAGATACCTTGGCAAATTGGGAATTCAGGCCCGTCCTCTTTGGCAGCCGATAAATACATCTCCTGCTCACAGGGGATGCATGGAATACCAAGTAAAAGTAGCTTTAGAGTTAAATCAGAAAGCCCTTAGTCTCCCTTCTTCAGTGGGCTTAATGCCCGGGGAACAGCAGCGCGTAATCGATGCCATTTCCAAGCCACATTAGACAGATTAGGCTCTTCTCAACCATCAACGCTGTGATTCCGGAGATGACTGAGGCAGGAAGCAACAACAGGGCTTTTGAGGAGTATCCGTCATCATGTTGTCGATACTAAAGCGCTTGATCAAAGGCTCATTTACCTACGGAGTCGGGAGCCTGAGCCAAAGAGTCATCAGCTTCCTTCTCATCCCTGTCTACACACGGTTTCTTACCACCGGCGATTATGGGATCGTCGCAGTGGCCGCCTCCACGGCTTCCATCCTGCAATGCCTGTTGGGGATGGAGCTGCACGGAGCGGTGGTCAGACACTACTACGACTATCAAGGTTCTCCGCGAGAGGTGCGTGAGTACATTACCACCATCTTCACCTTCTTTCTTGCAGTGGGCCTTTTGGGTATCACCCTGTTGTCCCTTTTGGGCCGACCGTTGTTCGAGGCGTTTCTGACGAAGGTTCCTTTCCATCCCTATATTCGCCTGACGTTGTGGACGGCTTTGTTCACAGTCTCTGGAAATATCCTGTTGAGCCTGTACAGGGCTCGGGAACAGGCCGGTCGGTTCGTGGCTTTGGGAATACTGAAGTTCCTGGTTTCCCTTGGAGCGGTTCTTTACTTCGTAACCGTATTGCAGCAAGGGGCATTGGGAAAGATCAAGGGCGGCTTCTTCGCCGGGCTTCTTTTTTTTGTCGTGTTCCTTGTGCTGACGTTTCGAGAAGGGGCGTTTTCTTTTTCGATAAATAAGCTGAGCAATGCCCTACGGTTTGGGTTGCCGCTCGTGCCGCACGCGCTGTCGGCATGGGTACTTGCCGCGGCAGATCGTTTCCTGCTTGAGCGTATGACCTCACTCTCCGCGGTGGGGTTGTACAACCTTGGCTACCAGATCGGGATGGTTATGAGCCTCATTGTGTCCGCGGTGAACTTCGCGTGGGCTCCTATCTTCTACGACGTAGCGAAGAATGAGGCAGATGCCAAAGCCCTTCTTGCGAGGATGTTCACTCTCTACACGGTCTTTGTTTCTACGTTGGCAGTGGGCGTGATCCTATTTTCTAGGGAGGTTATCCTCATTATGGCCGCCAAGCCGTTTCACGGAGCGCATGTAGTCGTACCCGCCATCGCCGTGGGGTATCTTTTCCAGGGACTGTACTTCATGAGCGGGATGCCCATCTTTTACGTGAAGAAAACCTACGCGATGCCTTTTTTAACTGGAACTGCAGCCCTCACAAACATCGGTCTTAACATCTGGTGGATTCCCCATTACGGGATGATGGGGGCAGCCTACGCCACTCTTGTCGCATTCGCTGTCTTGGCCGTCTCTGCTCATCTTGTAGCTCAGCGCTTCTATCGCCTTCAGTATGCGTATGGGAAGATTGCGCGGGTTGGGCTGCTTGTTGCTGGCGTTTACGCGGCAAATATGCTCCTCCATTTTACGGGGATTTTGGTTCCCATTGCCGTGAAGTTGGGGATTATATTAGCGTTTTTGGGTGGCTTACTCCTTTTGCGCGTGATCTCCAGAGACGAGATTCGTAGGTTGATTACATTAATGAGGTCGAGAAGAAGTTTGGGGTCGGACTCGGAGGAACATGCAGCTTAAGGAAGTTGTCGCGGCGTTGTTTGAGATAGAAGAGCGATTGGATCTTTTCGGCCAGAGGATTGATGGGGTGTACTTCTGGGAGCGAGTTCGAGTTCCTGTTTACATTGACATCCTGCAACGTGCTGAGTTGATTCACCAACCCCACACGAGACCGCAACGGACACTATCCAACAGGGGGCGTAGTGCGCTCCGGGCGTTAAAGAATGTAGCCATTAAAAACCCCTACCTTGCTTCGAAGAACGAGCTCCTATTTCTTGGATCCGCGCGTCGCAAATTGGATGAAGACGGGAAGTGGTGGGACATTTATTGTGATCCCATCATTGATACGCTGAACCGCAGCTACGTGTATTTCGAGCCTTCCTACCTGGTAGGACACTACACGCCCGCTAAAACCAAACATATCAGATATCTGGATCTTCCTCTCTACCTGGCAGCGGTCAAACGCAAGGTCAAACTCGTTCGGGTGTCGCTCACAAGACAAGAAATGAAACTCCTAAAAGCGATTCGGGATCAGATTCATGGCCAGTTTAAGGTACAGATCAATTTGGATGGGATGGTCCAGCGGGACTTGCTTTTCAGGAGGAGCGTGCTGCCTGCATATCAACATCTGCTGAGGAAGGTGTCTCCACGACTTGTGTTTATCGTTTGCAGTTACGGCCGAGAAACCGTCATTGAGGCATGTAAGACGGTGGGTGTCCCCGCCGTAGAGCTGCAACATGGGATTATCACTTCCGCTCATCTTGGATATTCGTTTCCGGGGCCTAAGCGGACCAAGAGGGCCTTTCCGGACTACCTCTTCTTGTTTGGAGATCTCTGGAAGGAAAACATCGATTACCCTATCGGTCAGGAGCGAATCTTCAGCGTGGGATATCCTTACCATGAACGCGAGGTCAAGAAGTATTCCGGTGTGAATAAGCAAGATCAGGTGCTCTTCATCTCCCAGGGGACGGTCGGAGTGGAGATGTCTAGATTTGCCGTGGAACTCAGTCAGCGTGATGAGTTTCCTTTCTCGATTGTCTACAAGCTTCATCCCGGCGAATACAGCCGTTGGCGGACGGAATACCCCTGGCTCGCTGCAAGCGGGATTCGAGTCGTTGAAGATGATAGCATTCCGCTGTATCAACTGTTGGCTGAGTCAAGGGTCCAGGTGGGCCTCAACTCAACAGCGCTTCTTGAAGGCCTGAGCTTTGGCTTGAGAACGTTCCTCCTTGACCAACCGGGGATTGAGCATATGGAGGCGTTAATTAAGAGTGGGGTTGCGACAGTGATCTCCTCGGTGGATGACCTCGTGGAAGAAACACGTCAGGGAAAGCCTCCGGAGATCCACACGGAGCACTTTTTCAGGCCCAATGCGTTGAATAATGTAACTAAAGCTATAGACAAGCTGCTGGCCTTGTGAGAACGGGTGAGGGAAGATCGCTTCAAGGGGCGAGGAATTGTGAGGCACAATGGTAGTAGCTGGAATGAGGAGCGAGCCTTGGCATCCACGGTCTCTTACGGCCCACCTCTTTCTTTACTTCTGACTCTCCGGCAATTCCTGGGCCAAGGTCCTCTTGCCGCAGCGGGGCGATTTGGCGTTATATTGGCGGACAGGAAGGGCTGTTGGTCAATGGATAAAGGCGAAAGTGAGGGCGTTGTTCTGAAAAGCTGGATAGCCTTTGTATACTCAGTTTGATAGCTTGAGGAGGCAATCGCGATGGTTATGAGAAATGTGAGGAGGTGGGGCATGATGGATAAAAGAGAAACTCTGATTCGTGAGATGGAAGAGCTTCCTGAGTCAACTCTTCAGGAGGTTCTTGATTTTGTCCAATTCCTGAAGATCAAGCTCACCCAACAACATCTAGAAACAGCTCTTCTCAGCGAGTCCAGCTTGCGAAAGGACTGGTTAAGGCCGGAGGAGAATGAGGCATGGCAAGGTTTGTGAGAGGGGATGTAGTTGTGATCCCGTTCCCTTTCTCGGATCTTTCTCAGGCCAAGCGGCGTCCTGCCCTGGTTTTGGCCGAATTATACATAACGCCACAAGTAATTGCGCATCTCCTCGTCGCATAATGTTCTCTGGAACAACGTCCTTCGGCGCCTATGCGCGCTTATTCAAGGCGTTGTGTATAGAAGAGAATGACCGAATCCTCTGCCAGATTACTAGCCGATTAGTCCAGGACAAGTACGCGATCCAGCTCGATGAGGAGGACTTTGCCAAAGGCAGCTTGAAGCGGAAGAGCAATATCCGCCCGAACCGCATTTTTACTGCCGATATACACATCATTCTGTATCGAGTAGGCCATCTGAAAACGGCCAAGCTCGACGAAGTTATTGGCCGAATCCTCATAATATTAAGGCAATAGACATCAAAAGGAGGAAAGAAACATCACAATCATTAGCTTTCGCTTTCTGTTGCGAACACGGGCGTTGGCGCACTGTGTAGCAAGCGGGGAAATTGGGCGCTATACTGGCGAACGGGAGTTGCTCTGGGCAAGTGGGCCAGGGGAAAGGTGAAAGCGTTGTTGTGAGAGTGCGGCTGGCCTTTGTATAATTGATTAGGGTGATTGCCTTAGGAGATGAACGAGGGTGACTACCAAGGTTGAATATAAGGAACTCTGCAGGAAGATTAATTATCTGGCAGAGGAGATCAAAGAGCTTCAGGGCGCGGTGTGACAGTTGAAGCCCTCAACGGTGAAGGGATCCGAGGAGGCTTGGGAGAATCTGATGAAATTGGAGGAGGTCGCGGCTTATTGGCAAGGTCCAGGCGTGGTTGAAGAGCTTAGGACGCAGCGAGGTAGAGGGCTCAAGGTATGAACTTGACCCTTGATAGCTCCGTGCCCATCGCGGCGTTAGCTGCCTTTGGGATATAATGCCAAGGAAGCTTTGTTGATCGTGATACAATAGGCAGAGGCCAACCGATGAATTGAGGTGAGCTAATAATGGCAGGCCGAGAAACGGTGCAAGATCTTGTCAAAGTGTTACCCCCTGACCTACAAAAAGAAGTAGAGGATTTTGTGAGATTCCTTATCGAAAAACGCCTCAAAAGGCAGGGGAAAAGACTGCGTCAGGATTGGGCCGGTGCCCTCCGAGATTATCGCGACCAGTACACCTCTCTGGAGCTTCAAAAAAAGGTACTGGAGTGGCGAGGCGATTGATCATGTACTTGGTGGATACCAACATATGGCTCGAACGGCTTCTGGATCAGGAGAGATCACAAGAGGTTGGGCAATTCCTAGATTGCACCCCCTCAGAACGGCTCTTCATTACGGATTTTGCGTTCCATTCCATAGCTATCGTGCTTAGTAAGCTTGGTCGGAGTGGTGCTCTGTTGGAGTTTGTCCGCGATGTCTTTATGGAAGGGAACGTGTCCTTAATTCACCTGGAGCCTGAAGCTGTACACGGAATCACTTCCGTAATGGAACAGTCTGGCCTCGACTTCGATGATGCCTACCAATATGTGGCGGCGGATAAGCATGGCTTGGCTCTTGTAAGTTTAGATTCGGATTTCGACCGCACCGAACATGGTAGAAAAAGATTAGAGGAGGTTCTGGAAGGATGATTGCCTCTCCTCTATGGATGGCGGTTCAGTGGGGGAAGAGGAGATTCTCCTGCTGATAATGGGCTCTCACAACGGGGTCTAATAAATCAATCTACGGGAAACACTCTCCGGCAAGTCCCCGTTCCCCCCAGCGGGGAGATTGGGCGCTATACCGGCGGACGGGAGGCTCGGCCGATGGATGAGGGCGTTGTTGTGAAAGGCCAGGCAGCCTTTGTATACTCGGTTTGATGGCTTGGGGCGCTGCTCGTGAGGGTCATTGGGAATATGAGGAGGTGATAACATGGCACAGCAGATTGTATTTCGGGCAGAATTCTTCAGGGAAGGAACCCTCTACGTCGGGCTCGCTCCCGAGTTCAACGTCTCCAGCTTTGGAGAGACATTAGATGAAGCGAAGCGATCGCTCAAGGAGGCGGTGGAGGGGTTCCTTGAAGAGTGTGAAGCCATGGACACCCTTGAAGAAGTGATCGAAGAAGCTGGGTTTGAAAAGAGGGGAGATCAGTGGCTCCCTCGGCAGCCGATAGCAGCCGAGCTGTTGACTACAGGGTAAATTGATGTCAACACGGAGAATCACCCCTATTCATTACCGGCGTCTGGTAACGGTGTTCGAATTAGATGGCTTTACGGTCAAGCGGCAGAAGGGAGATCATCTGATTCTGACAAAGCCAGGGGTGAAAAGGCCGGTAGTCATCAAGAAGGGCCCCAGAGAAGTCCCTGTAATTCACATTCTAACGAACTTGCGAACGGCCGGGATTGATCGTGAGCGGTATTTTGAGCTTCTAGATCAGGTGAAATAACGTTGCTTTTCTACTGCCGACTTTTCGGCAACTCTTGGACGAAGGTCATCCTTTCTCAATGCGGCGATTGGGCGCTATATTGGAAGGCGGGAGTGACGCTGTTGTGAGAAACCAGACGGCCTTTGTATACTCGGTTTGTATGGCAAGAGAGAGGTGAACAGTGGTGGGCACGGGCTATGTTGAAGGATTTATTGCGAAAGCTAAGGCAGATCAAGAGGTGCTAGCGGTTATCCTCTTTGGAAGCTATGCGCGCGGAGAGGAGAGATCGGGTTCTGATCTCGACATCTGCCTGGTGCTCAAGCTTGCCGATTATAGCAATCTGGATTTATCGAGAAAGAAGTTGGCGTATCTGAAATCCTTTAACTTGGATGTGCAGGTCTATCAGCAGCTGCCTCTGTATATCAGGAGAAGGGTGCTGAAGGAGGGCGAGATTCTCTTCTGTCGAGATGAAGAGGCGCTCTATGAGCTGGCCTTTCACACTATCCGGGAATTCGAGGATTTTAAGCACATCTACTATGCTTACCTGGCAGAGGTGGCCCATGTCTGAGCTTGATCGGGAGCGAATTCTAGCAAAAATAGATGCGCTTGATTCCTATCTCAACGAGCTTGAAGGAATCGCGCCCCAAAGCTTCGAGGAATATCAAGCGGTGGAGAAGAAACGTGCCTGCGAGCGGCTGCTCCAAGTCTCTATAGAAGCAGTGATAGACATCTGCAATCTGCTGGTTTCCGGATTGCGCCTCGGACTCCCTGCAGATGAGGATGATTTATTCAAGAAATTAGTAGAGGTTCATGTACTATCTGAAGAAATGGGCGAAAAACTGCGAGAAATGAAAGGATTCCGAAACGTCTTGGTCCACGAGTATGCTCGTGTGAACGATAGGCTTGTCTACGAGGCAGTGGAGTCCAAATTGGGGGATTTCGGATCGTTCAAGAGTGAGGTGCTGGTGTACTTGAACCGATGATCGAAGTAGAGGGGTAGCATGATCATGAGAGTTGGAACTATTGTCCTCCTGCCTCAGCGAGACGATTTCTGGTGGGCAAGCGTAGCGCTTGGCCGATGGGCTGAGGTGAAAGTGCCTTTTTGGAGCTGAGATGTACAAAGAGAAGAAGGTTGCTGTCGTTGTTCCCGCCTATAATGAGGAACACTTCATCGGACAAGTAATTGATAGCATACCAGCTTTTGTGGATCAGATCATTGTCGTTGATGATGGAAGTTCAGACCGTACCTATGATCACGTGAAGGAGCTATCCAATTCCCGGATTGTTTTGCTTAGGAACAGTACTAATCAGGGAGTAGGTAGGTCAACAATTAACGGTTATAGAAAGGCATTGGAACTCGGCAGTGATATCGTTGTTAAAGTAGATGCCGATGGACAGATGCCGCTTGATCACCTTCCCAACTTGTTAGATGCGATAGTAGATGAAGGGTATGACTATGTAAAGGGCAACAGATTCCTTGAATCTGCACCGCTCAAGCAGATGCCAAAGCTTCGCCTCCTTGGGAATATTGTGCTTACATTCCTAACCAAGTTAGCCTCAGGTTATTGGCATATCTTCGATCCGCAGAATGGATTTACAGCTATTCACGCGCGTTGTTTGAGGGCTATAGATTTAGGCCAAGTTCATAAAAGATATTTCTTCGAGAATGATATGCTAGTCCAGCTCAATATCCATAATTTTCGCGTTAAAGATGTATCCATGCCCGCAATTTATGGCCAAGAGAGGTCGGGAATACGTATAACCTCCACTTTCATCACTTTCCCCTGGTTGCTTCTGCGGCGATTTCTGCATCGGATCTATCAAAAATATGTACTGCGAGATTTTTCACCAATTGCGCTATTTCTGGGAGCGGGGAGCTTGCTACTGGGATGGGGCGTTGGATTTGGCATTTACCTCTGGATTAAGAGTACACTGACCCATGTGCAGACGAGTACCGGCACAGTCATGTTGGCTGTTTTGCCGTTGATACTGGGATTTCAGTTAGTGCTTGAAGCGTTGGTGTTAGATATTCAGGAGACCCCGCGTTGAGGAAAGTGGAAATCAGAATTAGGGCTAAATACCTCAAAGAATTTGCAAGAGGGTATTCCGGTAGCGTCGTCGATGAGATAGCGGTTCCTTCTTATATCCATTGGAATCCACTGATTAGATGGCTGATGTGGAAAAGGTTAACAGTAGTTCAGACTCTCTGTGGCGGATTGCAGTCTAAGATTGTATTAGATTACGGTACTGGTGCGGGAGTCATACTTCCCTTCTTATCTGAAATTGCTGATCGTGTAGTTGCTCTTGATAAAGTTATTGCTCCTGCGACTAGATTGTGCAAGCATTATGGATTAAACAACGTGGAGTTGCACGAGGTAGATACATTGCCCATTCCGCTTCCCGATGAGAGCGTTGACCTTATTCTATGCCTTGATGTCCTGGAACACATTAAAGCTTTGCAGGATGTCATACAGGAATTGGCTCGCATCTTACGAGCCGGAGGCGTGCTCATCGTATCGGGGCCATCGGAAAATCCAATTTATAAATTGGGGAGATTAATTGCCGGTTTTCATAAGCGAGCCACTTATCATTGCTGGAATATTGATGATGTGAATGAAGCTCTAAAAACTCATCTAGCGTTGATTCAACAGAGAACGCTAATGGGGCCAGTGCGCCTGTTTGATATTGGTGTCTTCCAAAAGATACAAGGGAAGACTCTTTTAGCATCAGGAGACCAAGGAGCTAATGAATAACTTTCTCCTCGTGCTTTTGATGGGCTTGTTGAGTGTGGGGCTAGCATTTACGCAGGTTTTACTAAAGCGGTTCCTAGGACTCTACGTAACGTTCCAAGAAGGTTTTCTAGGGAAAATCTTTCTGTCTCTTAAGTCGTATCTCCTGTGGGCGATAATTTTAGGCGTCATCATAAACGTGAGCTTGTGGATCTGGATACTCCCGAAGACCAAACTCTCAACTGTCTATCCCATGATTAGCCTTAGCTATATTGCCATGCTATTCTTCGCATATTTTCTGGAACATGAACCGATTCATTGGGCCAATATTGCGGGAGCATTATTAATTATCGGAGGAGTTGTTCTATTGGCATTCGGGCGATGAAATCATTGAGAGCGAGTATGCGGATTAACCGCATTATCTTGTTGGGGCTATTCGTTCTAGCTTTAGTGTTGCAATTGTTATTTGTGCTCAGCCCTCACGGCGTAGTAATGACACCTGATGGCGCTCTTTATAGCACTATAGCTACCCATCTTCTTCATGGCGAAGGTTTTATCCAGGATGCACGTAGTTACCCAATAGTTGTACCTCCACTCTATCCTATCTTGCTGCTTTTTGTTTATGCAATCTTTGGTATCGGAAATTTAACTGCCGTCTTAGTTATCCAAGCGCTCTTGGGAGCATTGACCGTAGTGCTTATCTATAAAACAGCGGAAGAACTCTTCAATCGTTGGGCCGGGCTGTTCACCGGGCTACTCTTCTCGATATATTCAGTGGCGATTTACCATGCGGGCTTTATTCTTACGGAGACGCTGTTTACATTTCTTGTTGCACTTCTCGCTTATGCCTTTATGCATCTGTTGCGTCCTCAGGCGACCTATCGGACAGCCGGACTTGTTGGGTTGATTTGGGGATTGACTTGTTTAACTCGCCCGCACCTACTCTTCTTCGTTCCATTTTTATGGCTTTTGCTATTCGTAGTGCGAAAATGCCATGGGCTTAAACTGGCTGGGATTTCTACGCTTCTGTTGCTGATCACTATCGCGCCGTGGATTGGCTACTCATACGTTGAATATGGCTGCTTTATCCCTATCGCGTCCCATGGAGGTATAGCCTTATGGTGCGGCAATGGCCCTTTTGTTAATCCAGACAGGTACTACGGTTCGACCCTTTATGCTAACGACCCACTGTTTACTGCTCAGTCAAAGGAAGGTATGAGTCTCCCTCTATGCGAACAAGATCAGTTCTTCCGCGATACTGCCCTACAGTTTATCATCTCTCATCCTTTGAAAGCTATCGACAATACATGGAGGAAGTTCGTGTTATTCCGAAAGCCAGTCAATCTACACATAGAAGTATCTGGGGTATCAGTACTGGATAGCCTAATAACTGTGATGGATAAGTGGCTGCTGATTTTGTTTCTTCCAGGACTTCTTTTCTCGGTATTTCCCAAATGGAGTTTCAAACAGAACCAGATATTGCTATGGCTTGCTTTATATTATAGCCTGACTGCAAGCGTTACTATTATCGTTTCTCAGGGGCGTTATCGTCTTCCGGTTATGCCACTTCTTGCCATATATGGCGGATTGGCTATTTCAGTGTTCCTATATGGCTTGACCAAGGGACTGGCAAGGGCAATCAGCTGGGTGCGCGAACTTCGATTTTGGTGAGACGGCATGACTTTGTCACTTAACCCAATTTGGCTCATTTCTCTGTTCTTTTGGACGGTATGGCTTATTGTTTTGCCTGTCTACCTTGTTAGTTACGTTGGGCGTGCACCCCTAGAACTAGACCAGTCATAAGTAGAGAATCGGCTTGAAGGAAGGAGCGGGAGCGGATGAAAATGAGCCGATTCACGGAATAGCAGATTGTGACGATTCTGGCCGAAGCCGATCGAGGCGAGAGGACGATTGGTGATGTCTGCCGCAGCCACGGAGTTTCAGAAGCGACGTTCTACAACTGGCGGAATCGATTCCGGGGGATGGGCGTCGACGAGGTCCGGGAGTACCGGGAGCTGAAGCGTGAGAACGCCCGACTGAAGAAGCTACTGGCCGTTCGAGAGCTGGAGATCGACGCGATGAAGGAGGTGATGCGAAAAAAGCTCTGAAGCCGCGACAGCGGCGAACCTACGTCCAGGAGATGAAGGAATGGTCCGTGTCAGAGAGACGAAGTTGCCAATTGATCGGGATCTCCCGCTCGAGCTACCGGTACGAACCGATCGAGCGGGAAGACGACGGATTGGGAACGCGGCTGCGAGAGATCGCGGAAGAGACCCTAACTGCCGGCTACCGGACGGCGTGGGCGGTACTTGCGCCATGAGGGGCGGGTTGTCAATCACAAGCGGGTACAGCGGGTGTGGAAGGAAGAAGGGTTGACTCAGCCGATCAAAAGGAAACGGTACAAGGGGAGATCGGTGCCTCTGGAGGCGACCCACGCCAATCATGTGTGGACCTACGACTTCATCCACGACCGGGCGAAGAGCGGGCAACCCTTGCGGATGCTGACCGTGGAAGACGAGTACACGCGAGAAGGGCTGGCGGTGGAGGTTGGCCGCAGCATGCCGGCCCGTCGGGTGAAGGAAGTAATTGCGGCACGGATCCGCGAGCGAGGAGCACCTGAGTATCTGCGAAGCGACAACGTACTAACATCGAAGTCAACCCCTCCTGGAGAAACAAACAATCCCTTGCGCCTCGTCTCGCGGGATGAGGCGTTTCCATGCTCGCCGTGGACGGTACCCCTGTGGTCTTCCACTTGTGATGTGATCCCGTCTTACCATAGTGACACAGGATCCGCCGCTTGGCGGCCCTTACTGTACTTCAAACAGACTGGGTTCCCAGTGGAAGGCCGAGCATTATCTACGAGGTCCTAACGGCCTCTACGGCCCGACTGAGAGGGATCGATCCACTGGGTACCGCAGCTTCGAAGTACGTTCGATACGGTGTTTGTGTCTTCACAATCGCATAAGCAACTCTTGCCATCTTTGCCATAACTGCCGTCAATGCCTTGCGCTTGAGATCCGGATCCGTGGGGTCAGAGCGGATGTAACGCTGATACTTGTCGCGAAACGAGTTTTCTCGCATGCGGACAGCTACACCCCCAGCCATCCAGAACGCACAACGAAGGCGTGCATTGCCGCGCTTGGACAGGTGCTCTTTCCCACGAGAAGCGCCTGACTGGCTCTTTGCCAGATCCAGACCGCAGAACTTGAGAAACTGGCGGTGGTGCCCGAACCGGCGCAGGTCTCCGGCCTCGGCCAGGATGATCAGAGCCAACACCGGACCAATCCCAGGGATACTCCGAAGCAGCTCGAAGTCCCTGTTCGATCCCAGCGCTTCTTCTGCCCACCTTTCAAGCTGGCTGCGGAGTTTGTTCAGTGACAGGTAGCGTTCCAACTGAAGACGGAACGCCTGTACGGCGAAGCCCTCTGGCGCAATGGGTAGGGCGATGGTCTCGAAAGCAAGCTCGTAGATCTCTTCGAGTTTCGCTTTCTTGTTCACCTTGCGTCCAACCAGGGGCCAGGCCTGTTGAATGAAGGCTTCTCGATCAAGTCGACGGACCGTTTCTGGAACAGGGAAGCGGATCAGAAACGACACAAACCAACTGGCCCGTGAAGAATGCCAGTAGCGCCCGAACTCCGGCCAGTAGAGTGGCAGATGGTGCGTGAGGATGCTGTGCTGCAGGCGCGTCCTGGCCAATGTAACCTGGGCATATGTCCTGGAGATCTCCTGCAAATCGTGAATCCCTGCTGTCACAGGATCGTAGTACCGCAGAACCCTACCTTGCTTGAGTAGCTCAAGGATCACCACTGTGTCCTTCGGGTCGTTTTTGTCCCAGGAGTTGAACATCGCTTCACGAAACCGAGCTGCCGCCACCGAGGAGACTAGATACACTTCGAATCCTTCGCTGAGCAGCCGATGGGCCAACGGACGGTGATAGTTGCCCGTGGGTTCCAGAGCTACTCGACACTGGGTGGGTTGATTCTTTAAGAACAGGATCAGGCGATCATGATCGGTGCGAGTGTTTGCCACTCGGAAGCGCTGACGCCTGCCATCAGGCTCCTCCACCAGCACAGTGTTCCAAACCTTGGCAACATCGATTGCCACCAGAGTAGCCTCCGCACTACACTTTCGTTGGGCAGTCATCGCGGTGTACCTCCTTAGATCATCTGTTTATCCAAGGAAGGTTACACAACCGGTGACTGCCTACTCCGTATGTACTACGGGCCGGAGTTCATCGCGGTGGAGCTGACGGAATGGCTGGTGGAGCAAGGAGTGAAGACCCATCACATCGGTCCGGGAAGTCCGTGGCAGAACGCGTACGGGGAGAGCTTCAACGCGGCGTTGCGACGGGAGTGTTTGAACCGGGAGCTGTTCTACGGTGTGCTGGAAGCACGGATCAAAACGGAGCTGTGGCGGCGAAGGTACAATGAGCGACGCCCCCACAGTTCACTGGGGTACCTGACACCGGTGCAGTTTCGTGACGGGGTGCGGATTCCGCTGCTGGAGCGGGGACAACCCTAGTCCCACCGGCGAACCCGTGAGATCGAGAAGGAACGACAGAACGAGGACAAAGCCGATCTCTACTTACAGGTGGTACAGTCTTAGGGGGCACGTCACGTTCAATCTATGGCGAAAGCTGGATTCTTGAATATCATGATGGAGAAGGATGGCATCTTTTTCGGGAGGAAGACAATTGGGCATCTGATCTGGAGGATCCTTCCTATCGCTATGCCGCTTCCAATAGTGTGAAGACGGACAAGATCAGATTTACGCCGCTACGTGGGCACGGTCAAGATCGCATTGTAATGAAAGCATTCTCTCTTTACTGATGCCTGTGAACATGGTTGATGGGGGGATAAAAAAGGAAGGTAGATGGACGATCGAAGGGTGATCCTTATCCTCTCGGCGCTTGACTTTTGGTCGATGGGGAACGGTAAAGGCGGGCCTGCACTGTGGCAGACTCTCTCCGGTTACGCAGATCGCGGTTGGCAAGTCTACTTCATCACCGGAAATCGCGCTCAGGGAAATCCTCCAAGTCTCCCGAACAATATCCATATCGTTCGATTTGATGCGCCATGGCTCAAGCGCTTAATCCAAATTCGGAAACTGGGGTTTTTCTTCAAGATAGTGTGGTGGCTTTGGTTCCAATCAATGGCTTTCATCAACGCCCAGCGGATACATGCCAAACATAAGTTCGACGTGGTTTACGGCTACGAGATTCATGGAGTGCCCGTGGCAAACGTGCTCTCAAAACTCTGGCATGTCCCCGTTGTTTCTCGGTTTCAGGGCACCGTCCTGGGGGAGTGGATGAAACGGAGGGGTTGGAGGTTAAGGGCGTGGGACCATATCTTGGCTCTCAAGGCCCGGACCGACCTCGTGATCATGGCAAACGATGGAACCCAGGGAGATCGTGTTCTTCATCGTCTGGGTGTTAATCGCGAGCGAACGAGATTCTGGATGAATGGCATTGACTGGGAGCTATTTGCGTCATTGCCGGAGAAAGCCGGGGCTCGATGTCAGCTCAGGATCAACGCGCAGCGAGTTCTCTTGACTGTGAGCCGCTTGGTGAGCTGGAAGCAGGTTGACCGGAGTATCAAGGCCTTGCCAGGGGTTGTGAGAGAATTCCCTGATACACTCCTGATTATTGTTGGGGATGGGCCGGAGCGAAAGCGGCTTGAGCAGCTGCTGCATCAGCTTGGGATTGACCAACACGTCCGGTTTGAGGGTGGAGTCTCTCACGCTGAGGTATCGAAGTATTTGGCTGCTGCGGATATCTTTCTATCGTTCTATGACTGGTCCAACGTGGGCAATCCGTTGTTGGAGGCAATGTCGGCTGGAAAGTGCATCGTCACCCTGAACAACGGCGATACGAGCCGGTTTGTCAAGAATGGACAGAATGGGGTATTGCTGGAGTATGAGGACCTTCCAAAGCTTCCAGAGGTGATCAAGAGGCTTCTTGCTGACGAAGGGCATAGGAAACGCTTAGGTGCTAGTGCACGGAGGTTTGCGGAGAAGCACTTCTGGAGCTGGGAAGAGCGAATGGAAGCTGAGACGCAGGCTGTGGAGGCGCTGCTGAAATGAGGATCACTGAACTAGGATGGAATTGGCTCCGAAACAGCAAGCTTTTGTGGATACTCGTCGTCTACACCTTAGCTATCGCCCTCGGAGTGGCGATAGGGGGGTTCTCAGTTACTCGGGGAGTGCCACTTAAACCGCTCCTTGTCGGGATGGGGGTTTTGCTGGGATTGGTCCTTCTTTTGCGGAACCGATCGATGTCGATAAAGGTTCTCTTGCTCCAAAGAACTCTTCTCTACCTTACCATCATTGCTGGATTTATAGGGTCGGCGTTTTTAACGATCGGTGTAGGCCCTATCCATTTGTTTCCCTATCGGGTTCTTTTGCCTCTTTTGTGGCTTTTCTTTGCCATGGGAATCCTTCTTCAAGGGCGATTGGACCTCTCGCACATCAAGGTCAAGCCTTATCTGCAGTTCCTCGGGCTTTGGTTGCTATATGCCATCCTGTCTCTATCCTGGGCTGCTGCTAAGGGTGATGCCATCCGGCATATTATCTTCTTGTTCATGGGCGTCTCCATCATCATCTTCGTAGTTTACTACTTCAGCAACGTTAGGAATCTCAAGGGATTTTACTATCTCTGGTTGCTCATCTTGGGGGTCTTTATCCCGATAGGGTTATGGGAAAATATGACCGGACATCACCTGAGTGTCTCGGGACTTATAGGAGCACCGATGAGATATAGATTTATGCCGACAGGAGTCTATCGGAATCCCAATGACTTCGTTACTTATTTGACGTTAAGCATTCCTTTTGTTCTTGCCTTCATTCGATATAGGAAGGCAATCTTACAAAGAATCCTTGGAATAGTTGCGCTACTTTTTAGCCTATATCTCATTATTGTCGCATTTTCCCGCGCTAATTATCTGGCTGTGCTCCTAGAGGGTGCTTTTTTATTTGTATTTTTGCTTAAGATGCGCGGTCGCCTTAGGGCTGCAGTTTCTATTGGGATAATTATTTTGTTGCTGGTTGGCCTGCTCCCAAATCAGGCCCAGAGAATTCTTCAAACTGTAAATATCCAATTAGGGAGCTTATCCACCTTGGTTTTAGTGTCAGATGGTTCAGTTGATGTGCGGATTAACCTTCTGAGGAACTCACTGGTCTTCCTTGTCAGGACCGCTGGTTTTGGCGTTGGGGCCGGTAATGCCGAGTATTATATGGCAAACTTCCAAGTCTTTGACACGCACGGGATTACCAATCCACATAACTGGTGGGTTAATATCTGGACGGATTATGGAATCTGCATTTTTCTTGGTTACATAGTTTTCTATCTAGCTTTAATCATTCGTCTGTATGAGGTATACAAAAGTTTGGATGATAAGCAAGAAAAGATGATCTGCGAAGGACTTCTTGTAGCCCTAATAGGGTTTACGCTTGCCGTCCTCAGCCCTAGTTCTATCACAGCTGTGCCGTTTCAGTGGTTTCTATTCGCTTTTGCGCTGGCGTTCTTAAATTATCAGCGATTAAGGAAGTCAAGAGGAATAGCATGAAAGTATTGGTTATTTCTCATATGTACCCCTCGACGTTTAACGAAGTTGATGGAATCTTCGTCCACGAACAAGCGAAGGCTTTGGTTAAGGAAGGGATTGAGGTCAAGGTAGTCTCACCAATTCCCTGGACTCCGTTTCCGATAAATCATCTGAGTGCTAAATGGAAAGCTTATTCCATGATACCGTTGCGCTCAGCCTGGGATGGAATTGAAGTTCACTACCCTCGCTATCGTACTTACCCCAAGGAGATGCTTTTCGCCTCCTCTGGCTGGCGGATGTATCAGGGGATCAAGAGGCTGGTAGACAAAATCCATCAGAAGTTTCCGTTTGATCTAATCCACGCCCACGCGGCTCTGCCCGCTGGGTATGCGGCAGTGTTGATAGCTAGGAGATATCGCAGACCATTGGTGATAACTGTGCACGGCTATGACTTGCAAGTCACGTTTTACAAGAGTGCTAAATGTAGGAGCGTTCTGCTGAGGACTCTTGAACAAGCGAATAGGGTCATTACCGTTAGCACAAAGCTGAGGGATTTGGCTAAGGCCAATATTGAGTTTTCTGAGAAGGTTGTTGTGATTAATAACGGTATCAATGTTGAAGGATGTGTCTCAGGAGAAGGTACTTTATCTCCTAACTACACTGATCATAGAATCCTTCTTAGTGTGTCTAGTCTGATTGCTACCAAAGGAATAGATCTAAATTTGCGAGCCATTTCAAGATTGGTTGATAAGTATCCGAACCTGAAATATGTAGTAATCGGGGGTGGGCCGCAGACGGCAGTTTTGAGAAAGTTGACGTCTAAATTGAGTTTAGACAAGCATGTAGAGTTTTTGGGACAGTTACCTCATGAAGAGGTTCTGTCATATATGGCAATTGCGGATGTCTTCTCCTTGCCGAGTTGGAAAGAGGGGTTTGGTATAGTTTATCTAGAGGCAATGGCGTATGGTAAACCGGTGATCGGATGCCGAGGTGAGGGAATTGAGGATGTCATCGAGAATGGAAGGACTGGTGTGTTGGTGAAGCCAAAAGATGTCGATAGCCTAGTCGAGGTCCTGGATTTTCTCCTTAGCCATCCCAAGGAAGCTCAAGCAATAGGGGAACGGGCAAGGAGACTTGTTACAGAAAACTACACTTGGGAGGAGAATGCAGAGAAGATAATTCAAGTGTATGAAGATGTGCTTTGTGAAGCATGAGGAGGGGAAAGTCTGTAGTTCTCCCTACCTTTCTTGTCATTCTTTTACAGGCAGGTTATATTAGGAGGTAGCTATATGCTAGGGATCCAAGGGACGGGAATAGAGATAAAGAAGATCGTTCGAGAAATTAGGGATGTTCTTTTCTTTTATTCCCGATATCGCCCAGTTGAGTCGGGAATGGGCGATCTATTGCAGCTCTTTTACATAGATCTTCGATTTACCCTTTATGATAAGTCTTTCGAGTGGTTTGACTCTTGTGGCATTCCTTATCGGGTCTATCGGGACGTTGGGAAGCAGTATAACCCCACTAGAGTCGCCGGATACGCGTTCGCCAATTGGAATACCTTGTTGGAAAGTGGAGAGAAAAGGTATAAGGCAGCTTTTCTCCGACAAGCCGATTGGTTTGTGCAAACTGGTACCTCACGAGGAGACGCACTTGTGTGGGAATACAACTTTGATTGGGGAAGCCGACTTAAGGCTCCCTGGATTTCGGGCATGGCCCAAGGGGAAGCTCTGTCCGTTTTGACAAGAGCTTATAGTTTAACTAAGGACTCTCGCTATGCTGAAACCGCTGAAAAGGCGGCTAGGATCATGAGAATTCCCGTGAGCAAGGGTGGTGTTTTAAGTCAATACGAAGATGGAGCTCCTTGCATAGAGGAATATCCCTGCTCTCAAGGACAACCATTACACGTACTAAATGGTCTTATTTATGCTGTATTTGGCCTTTACGACTATCTCGCTGTGTTCGAGGATTCCAGTTACAGAGAATTTTATCAAGAATGTATTGAGGCACTCAGCCGAAATCTTTGGCGGTATGATATGGGGTATTGGTCGAGATACGATTTGGCACCTGATGGCGTTAACCCGGCTACCTGCAGCTATCACGATCTTCATATCGCTCAGCTTAGGGCTCTCTATAGCTTGACAGAGACAGAATTGTTTCAGCAATATGCCATTAAGTGGGAGGGCTATCAGAAGAGGGCCATGAACAGATTGAGGGCCCTTATGGCAAAGGCGAGATATAGGATGAAGCATCCAGCTTTGAGGTGAGTGAATGAAAGCAACCGTTTGTATTATTACCACCGTCCATCCGTCGTTTGACACCCGCATCTTCCACAAGCAGGCGAAGACATTGGTGCAGGCTGGCTATGATGTCACTCTAATCGCCCAGTACAACAGGGATAAAGTTGTAAATGGGGTAAGGATTATAGCTTTGCCCAAGCCGCGGAACCGCTTCACGCGCATCTTCGGCCTTACCTCACGCGCATTTCGATTAGCCTTGCGCCAGCAAGCGGATATTTATCACTTCCACGATCCAGAGTTTTTGCTCTGGGGATGGCTACTGAAGGTAATTACAAAAGCAAAGGTCGTTTATGATGTGCATGAAGATTATCCTAAAGCTATATTATCCAGGTATTGGTTACCCAAACCCTTGAGAAGGCCGATTGCTAGCCTGTTTGATATTCTTGAAAAGCTCCTTGCCAGGCAGTTTGAGCGCATCATAACCGCTACTGATCATATAAAGACCAACTTCAGAGGAGCAAACACGATAAGCGTTAAGAATTACCCTTTGAGAGATGATCTATCACTCAAGGATGGCGACCGAGAGGGACAGCAGGACTGCTATATATTAATCTATGCAGGAAGCCTGGCCGAAGAATACGGCATGAAGGAGATGGTCCAAGCTTTGGAGTTCCTAAATGTTGATTGGAATGTATTGTTAAGAGTCCTGGGGAAATTTAGTGAAAAAAAATTCGAGCAGGAGATACGTAGGCTGCCAGGCTTCAAAAAGGCGGAGTATTTAGGTTGGTGCAACAGAGATGAAGTTCTAAAGAATATGATGGAAGCCGATATCGGATTAACCTATGATCATCCTCTGCCAAGGTTTAAAGTCGGTATCTCAACGAAATTGCTGGAGTACATGTCTGTAGGACTACCGGTAATTGCTCCCAACTACCCCTTGTGGAAGGAGATTGTGGAGGGGAATGACTGTGGCATAGTAGTGGAGCCCCTTAATCCAAAGGCGCTTGCAAAGGCTATCGAGTATCTATTAAAAAATCCTGAATTAAGAAAAATGATGGGGGAGAATGGTAGAAGAGCTTTTCTAGAGAACTATAATTGGGAAGCAGAGAGCAGGAAGTTTCTGGATGTCTACTCAAAGCTTTTAGGTGGTGATGATGTTTAGAAGGATTTTGATCCTCGCTCCACATACTGATGATGGGGAGTTTGGCTGTGGTGGCTCCATAAGCAAATGGGTGGATGAAGGGGCACAGGTTTGCTATGTCGCTTTCTCCTCTGCTGAAAAGTCGGTCCCAACAGGGATGCCTAAGGATATCCTCAAAAAGGAGGTTCAGGAGGCTACCAAGGTTTTGGGTATCTCAACGGATAACTTGATTCTATTTGACTATCCTGTTAGGGAGTTCCCCTCTTACAGACAACAGATCCTCGAGGATATGATCCGATTGGGGAATGAATTGAAACCGGAGCTTGTCTTACTGCCATCTACAGCCGATACCCATCAAGACCATCAAACAATTTCTCAAGAGGGCTTTAGGGCATTCAAGAAGATCTCGATGATAGGCTACGAGATGCCATATAACAATTTGAGCTTTACTACTAATCTATTTGTGACCCTTGAAGAGAAGCACGTGGACCAAAAGATAGAGGCGCTGAAGGGTTATAAGTCGCAGCTCGGTAGAATCTACGCCACTGAGGATTTCATCAGAAGCTTGGCTAGAGTGAGAGGCACACAGATAGGCGTCGAATACGCGGAGGTATTTGAGGTGATGAGGTGGGTGATAAAATGATAGTTGGCATCCATCAACCTAATTTTCTCCCCTGGCTTGGTTATTTTTATAAGTTGGCCAAAAGCGATGTCTTCGTGCTATTAGACAATGTGCAATACACTAAAAATAGTTTCGTCAATAGAAATAAAATTAAGACCTCTCAAGGTGCAATATGGCTTACGGTGCCTGTAAAGATTAAGGGACGATTTGGGCAGTTGGTCAAGGAGGTGGAGATAAACAACACGGTGAAGTGGCAGAAGAAGCATCTGAAAACCCTGGAGATGAATTACAAAAAGGCAAAATTCTTTGAGCAGATATTTTCGGGTTTAGAAGCTGTTTACTATGCAAATGACTGGAGTAATCTGTGCGAGCTTAACCTCCGGCTGTTTAAATGGGTGCTATCCATACTTAAATTAGAGAAGAGACTAGTTCGAGCCTCAGAGCTTAATGTAGAGGGAGAGAGCACACAGTTACTAATTAATGTTGTGAAGGAGATAGGAGGCGATATATATCTCTCAGGGTTTGGGGGGGCCAAATATCAGGATGACGAATCTTTTAAAGAAGCTGGTATAACCTTAGCATATTATGAATTTGAACACCCTGCCTATCCCCAACTGTGGTCTGAATTCGTGCCCAACTTGTCAATTATAGATCTGTTGTTCAACTGTGGACCTGAAAGCCTAGACGTTGTTCCGCATAATAAGATGGCTAATGACGACAATTGAAACACTAAGGCAGCAAATGGGCGAGAACGGCCGCCGGGCGGTGGCGGAGAAGTACAACTGGAAAACGAGGAAAAGAAGCTCTTGGCGCTTTACGAGGAGTTGATTAAATGAAACTTCTCCATATCGTTGGAGCCAGGCCGCAGTTCATCAAGATGGCTACCGTTTCCCGGGCCGTCACCCAACATAACCGACAGACCAATCCAGATGGGCACATCCAAGAGCTGATCGTCCACACCGGCCAGCACTACGATTATGAAATGTCCAAGGTCTTCTTCGACGAGCTGGAGATACCAACTCCCGATTACAACCTGGGTGTCGGCTCCGGCTCCTGCGGGGAACAGACCGGTGAGATGCTCAAACGGGTCGAGCAGGTCTTGCTGAAGGTGCGACCTGACATCGTCTTAGTCTACGGCGATACCAACTCTACCCTGGCCGGCGCGCTGGCAGCCACTAAATTATATATTCCGGTGGCACACGTGGAGGCCGGCCTGCGCAGTTTCAATCGGAGGATGCCCGAGGAGATCAACCGCGTACTGACCGATCATGTTTCCACCATCTTATTTTGCCCCACGGAAACCGCGGTCAATAATCTCAAAAGAGAAGGGTTCACCAACATCGCCAACAACGGCCATCTTGTCTCTGATTTGCATCCCCACGAACTACGCACTACGCACCACGAACCGGTTGTGCTCAACGTCGGCGACGTAATGTATGACTCCGTACTCTACAACCTGAAACTCGCCGAGCAGCGGTCGACGATTCTTAATAATCTCCACCTCAAACCCTACGAACTCAATAAACCCAACGAACCCTACGAACCCAAAGGCTACGCCTTGGCTACCGTCCATCGTGCAGCGAATACCGATGACCTGGAGAGGTTGGCAAGGATCTTTACAGCTCTTGATTCACTCGCTCAGAGCGGATTGCAAGTCGTCTGTCCACTCCACCCAAGAACCAGAAAAGCCCTTTCAAAGTTAGGTGCAAAAAAGTGGCACGCAGACCTCACCCTTATTGAGCCCGTATCCTACCTCGACATGCTTGTGTTGGAGGAAGAAGCTGAGTTGATTCTCACGGACTCGGGCGGGATCCAGAAAGAGGCATACTTCATGCAGGTGCC
>Ga0315545_1001372_pt1 | contig 23779 bp, 15 predicted proteins | sample SalMarSW160210MG_FD_203096 | JGI IMG/M metagenome (GOLD analysis project Ga0315545, IMG submission 203096) | Salt marsh sediment microbial communities from the Plum Island Ecosystem LTER, Massachusetts, United States - Salt Marsh Sediment SW1602-10 ...
GTGACAAAAATACCGTAATTAAAATAACCTGTGTCGGACGGACTAACAACTATAAAATATTGTTGTTACAGGCAATACCATTGTCGGACGACGGCGAGGAATTCTTCGGCCGTTTTTGCTGCAAGAAGGTTTTTTTGGGCTTCTCTGCGCAAGGGATGAAGTTTGCAATAGGCAATCGTGAATTTTCGAAAATACCTGACGGCCTTTTTGTGCCCATAGAGCTTACAAAGCAAATGGAAATGTTTTGAAATTACCCGGCCCTGCTGCTCAAGAGTTGGGGCGACGAAATCTTTCCCCTCGCGAAGCTGACTGAAGAGCCAGGGATTACCAATCGCACCGCGGGCAATTGCCGCACCATCTACCCCGGTGTTTTTTATATTATTTCTAATTGTATCAACAGAAAATAAATCTCCGCTGCCAAAAATTATTGTGCGGGGAAATTGTTTTTTAACCTCTGATAAAAACTGCCACTCGGCTGAGCCGGTAAATCTTTGGCAAACAGTGCGAGGATGCACAATTAACGCATCGACCTTTCCAGCCGCAGCCCTGGAGCTGATATCCCAGAAATTATCATAAGACTGATTATCGAAACTCGTCCGTAATTTCATAGTCACCGGACAATCAACGGATTGCCTTACGGCATTATAGATTTCTATTACTTTATCAGGATCATTGAGAAGAAAGCCTCCTCGCTTTCGGCGAATAACTTTAGGCGCAGGACAGGCGAAATTCAGGTCTATTAAATCGAAACCCGCCTTCCATACTACCTTAGCGGCCCTTGCCATTATTTCGGAGTCCTCCCCTAAAAGCTGGGCTCCTATCGGATGTTCATCGTCACCGGGTCTAAATGACGGATTATTAAAGACCTTCGGATGGATGACACTTTTGGCGAGCATTACGCCGGCAAAGACAAGAGGCGCTCCAAAGTCACGCGCAATTGCCCGCATAGCGTAATCGCTGTATCCACTAAGCGACGCCTGAAAAAAGGGAACATCAAGAATTATATTGCCGATTTTTAGCATTAATCGTCAGATTCGAGTCCTTTGCCTTTTAGCTGGTCAACCAAAGTTAATTCTGTTTCTGCCGGTATAAGAAGTTTTCGTTGCTTCCTCAATATACGCCCAATCTCTTATATGGCGCTGATCGGTTATCGGGTTCTCGATGATTCAACGGAGTTTCAGCTTAGGTAATCGCGGTTGATGCGCCAGCCTACATAGACACCGACAATGCTGCCGATACTGCTTGCGAAGAAGCCGGTCATGAATCCACCGAATCTGGCTCCTATCCACCATCCAATCCAGCCAAAGACCATCATGCCCATGAAGATACATAGCCTGCTCATATTTTATCCGCCAAGAATGACCTCGAATAATGATTATAAAACCTGTCTAAACCGGGAAAGCTTGTCCCCCGCATGTCTCCGGCGGGGAACAGCCTATTTCAGCCGGTTTCGAAGCTGCTCGATTTTTTTCTTAACTTCCTGCAAAAAAACAGCTCAAAAGCATCGGCCGGTCCGTTTCTTCGTACATTTATCTCTATTTTCGCCGCAACGATAGCATATTTCATTCTTCAGAGGCCCGTCGGCCAGGAAGTCTTTTATGTTCTCAAGTGTGGTATTGGCGATATTCCGGATAGCTTCTTTCGTGAAAAAACCCTGGTGAGAGGTAATCAGAACGTTGCTGAAAGTAAGAAGCCTGGCGAGCACATCGTCCGTTAAGACCTGCGTCGAGAAATCCTCGAAGAAGTACTCGCTTTCTTCTTCATAGACATCGAGTCCCGCCGAACCGACTTTGCCGCTTTTAAGGGCCTCAATCAGCGCTTTCGTGTCGATTAATCCGCCCCGGCCGGTGTTTACAATCATCACACCGTCTTTCATTTTGGCCAGACTGTCACTATTGACAATGTGGTAAGTGTCACGACTTAGCGGACAATGCAGCGAGATTATATCCGAATCGGCGTAAAGCTTCTCAAGGCCGACGTACTCAACCGGTGTCACTGCGGCAAACTTTTTATCCGGATAGGGGTCGTAGGCCAGGACCTTCATATCAAATCCACGCAGGATTTTCGCCGCGATTTTCCCGATCTTCCCGGTACCAATTATACCGGCGGTTTTGCCGACCATATCGAAGCCCATAAAACCGCCGATAGAGAAATTGCCGTCCCGCGTCCGGTAGTATGCCTTATGGATCTTGCGATTAAGGCTCAATATCAAAGCCACAGCGTGTTCGGCCACCGCATTCGGAGAATACTGCGGCACACGGACCACCGGGATTGTCCGATATGCGGCCTTGAGGTCAACATTGTTATACCCGGCGCTGCGAAGGGCGATTAACTCTACGCCGAGTTTCTTAAGAGCGGCGATAACCTCCGCCGAGAGCGTGTCATTGACGAATGCGCAAATCACCCGACAGCCTCCGGCAAGGGGCGCGGTTTCGACACTTAGACGATTTTCAAAGTACCGGATGTCATATCCGTAATCCGACTTGTTAACGGCGTCGAAGGATTCCCGGTCGTAAGACTTCGTATCAAAAAACGCTATGGTTACAGTCTTGTCCATCTACTATACCTGCTCAATATAAAACTCGATAACACGTTCGCCGAGCCATAAAGCGTCCCATAGGCAGGGCGATTTCATTGTGCTGACGATAGAAGAATCTTTGGTTTTATCAATATCACGTAGTCCAGCGTCCGGCCGGGGATGGTTAAGGTTTCACCGGCTTTGCACGGTCGGCTCCACAGGCCGCAGTGTGCAAGAACAAGGTCGTGACCGCGCCAGGTTGTTTTGACACCGGTATCCTTAAAACCTGCCGTCGAAAGTGATTGAGTCAGAGCCGCTGCCGCTTCCTGCATCTCTTCGTTCGGTTTTCTCAATGTAATATTCGGAAAAGTACCTGTAGAGTGAAGTACATACACTGTTGCACCTTTGTTCAAACGGAAGGACAGGTCGGTTTTCATATTCGGATCGCTCAGTCGGCGCGTGGCTATCCATGCCGCACCTTCGACCTGCGACGGCAGGGCGTCGAAAGTATTGTCCGAAGAGCCGTCCACATCATAGTAGAAGGGGCCCTGTGACTCGACGGGACGGTCGATGAAAACCGCCGGGTTGTCGGCGTTGGAACTTTTCAAATCGGTCACTATGGCCTCGGCCTCAGCCGGCACGGGACCGTCGGCGGGCTTTTGGTAAATGACTATGCTTTCGTTCAAGCCCGTATTGTCACTCACTTCGACTACATTGCGTCCCGGTTGCAGCGGGGCCTTCCAGAAGAACACGTTGTTGACAGGAATGCCGGCAACAGGTGTCATTGTACCGTCTTTCTGCTTCTTCTCGCTGTCGGGCAGTTTATAGTCGCCGTTTTTGAGTTTGCCCCGGCCGGCGCCGTTGAGTATGAGTTCCAGCTCCGATGCATTGGAATAAACTTTAATGCCGTTGTCCGGTACCGTCTGGCGAAGGAAATAATGGCGCCCGCATATATGAAGCACAGGCTCATCAGGATTATAGAAGGCGTGGAACAGGTAGTATATGTCCTTCGGCATACCAGCCAGCGTGATAATCCCTTTGGTGTTGCGATTCTTCTTGAACTTGAGGTTGTAAAATTCGCGGAAGTTCCACCAGAGGAACATCGGGCGGTTCTCCGGGTCGTCAACGCACGCTATCTGGAGCCGATATTCGGCGAACATGCCCGCATACTCTTCGGATTCGAAATGGTCAACGTTCCATTGTATCACACCATAAGGAAGATGATGGGTGATCCATGAGCCGGCGCCGGTTTCGGAGATGAAAGCGTTCCTGGGCAGCTCCTTAAAGTCGGCGTAATGGCCTCCATACCAGCCGCTATAGGTATTGAACGCCACGAAATCGGTGTATTCGGGGATGTTCCTGTTGGCCGCGAAGGTGACTAACCGGGTGGAATCTTCCTCACGAATAACGGCTGCGTAGCGGGTGGCGACTTCCTGAATGGTCTCGTTGCCGCTGCTCCAGAACAGAATGCTGGGGTGGTTCCAGTTCTGCCGTACCATCTCACGGGTGATACGCTCGCCGTCAACTGTCACCATCTTTTCCTCGTTCCCGGGGTCGTTCCATAACTGGCCGGCCAGCCCGTTCTCGGCCCACACCGCGATACCACGCTCGTCGGCGATGGAGTATTCCAGCCGACTGTGCGGATAGTGAGCAAGACGAACCGTGTTACATCCCATATCAATCATCATCTTCCATTCGCGGCGCAACTCGTCATCGGTCACGGCATTCCAGTGATGCTCGCTTTGATGGTGCTTATTGACTCCGCGAACGAGAAATTCGCGCCCGTTGAGATAGAACTTATTGTCCTTAACGGCAATTGTACGGAATCCCGTCCGCTCGGTGACAACGTCGCTAAGTACGCCGTCAACCAGCAGCTCGGTTCGTACGGTATAAAGATTGGGTTTGGCAATGTCCCAGAGTTTGGGCTCCACGACAACACCGGTGGCACGGATAGTGACCTTCTTTTTCGGTTCTATGGTCTCTTTCGTTTCAAATCGTAAACACATGCCTCCGGTGGGTTCGGTAACGATGTGACGTATAATAACATCAACGGATTCATCGAGGGGATTATATACCACAGTGCGTATATTAAGGTCCGCTTTATCGGTGGTAACGTTCGCGGGTGTGATATAAACCCCGCAGGAACCCATATCGGGATAGATATGAACCGCACCAGTCCTGATAAGCCATGCCTTTCGGTAGAGACCGCCGTTGATGTAGTAAAGCGTGGAGCGGGACAGACAGTTTGCGGACTCGTCGTCGCGATTGCTTACCCGCAGAAGCAATGTATTGGATTGGCCGAACTTAACGCCCGGCGTCAGGTCGAAAGCGGCGGCGGTGTATGCGCCCCGGTGCCTGCCGATGTGCACGCCGTTGACAAAGACATCCTTGACCGTGGCGGCGCCTTCGAGAAAGAGAAAGAAACGCCTGTCTGTTTCGTCATCGGCGACATTAAAGCTCCTGCGATACCAGCCGGCCGATTCATCGGGCAAGCCCGAAAGGCGGAATACATGGGGAATCGCCACTTCGGTCCATTTGGCCTGCTCAGGAGGTACGGGCGTTTCAGCCGTTGTGGGCTTGGCCATCCCTTTCGGGAGGGCTGTGTCCAGGCAAAATTCCCAGTCGATCAGCGCCTCTTTTTCCCGGGATTCGGCGGTCGCTCCTGACCATCCCACCGTCGTGCATGCAACTATGCCAAAGAGTATGAGTAAAAAACAACAAAAGGACTTAATATATTGATTTATCGTTTTTCGCAACATATTGACATACTCCTTTAACTAAAAGCCTCAATTATAATCCAGATATTTGCTTCTCAACATGTTCGTCTCCAGTGGAAATGATATAAATCAACATTGTTGTAGAAAGCAATTACAACTCCTGTCTGAACGATTTTATCGCGAAGATACTTTCTTTCAAGGATATTTTCAGTCCGTGTTTTGCCGGAATTGGATGCGGATTCTTCGAGCTCACGATTGTAACAGATGCGATTATCCCCAGGGTGTTCCTTTCAAATGATTGCCCGCCCTAAACCACTCGAACAAGTCCTTGTTTTCTCCTTTCTGCTCGATTTGCTTTTTGTACTTTTGTGCCGTTTCTTCAAGGTCGCGTACAATCTCCGGATGCTCGTCTGCTACGTCGAACCGTTCCGAAGGGTCGGCATGCAAATCGAACAACAGAGGTTTTTCAGGCGTAACCCAGTTCCGTCCGACCACGTAACCGCCTTTGCTGTGGTCGTAGTACCTAAAGTGCAGTTTCCATTTGCCCTTTCTGACCGCATCCAGATGATACGAGCTGTAATAGAAAATCGTCCGCTCCGGCATTTTTTCACCTTCGAGTGCGGGCATTATATTTACGCCGTCAATCGGCCGGTCGTCCGGGATTTTCCCGCCGGCAAGTGTCACAAACGTCGGGAAGAAATCGAGCGTGGACGCAACCTGCGTTGAAATTTTTCCCGCGGGAATTCGTCCCGGCCATCGTGCGATAAAAGGCTCCCGCATACCTCCTTCCCACGTATCGCCTTTTGCGCCGCGCAGAAGTCCCGCCGTCCCGCCTCGCTCGTTCTGTGTTATCCATGGGCCGTTGTCACTGGTAAATACGACAAGGGTATTTTCGGCCAGTCCCAGTCTTTCGAGAGTCTGATTTATTTGTCCCACGCTCCAGTCAAGCTCCTCTATAACGTCACCGTATAATCCGCGAACCGAGGTATCGACAAATTTCTCGGACGCATAGAGAGGGACGTGTGGAAACGTGTAAGGCAGATATACGAAGAAAGGTCGGTCTTGATGCTCTTCGATAAATTTGACCACCTCCTCGGTGTATCTTTTTGTCAGCGTTTTCTGGTCCGCCGGTCGCTCGATTGCTTCATCGTTGCGGTAGATGTCGGGATTCTCCATGTCGTTGCTGTAAAGGATGCCATAATAATAATCGAATCCCTGCCTGAGCGGCCGATACTCGAATGCGTCACCGAGGTGCCATTTACCAATGCACGCCGTCGCGTACCCGAGAGATTTCAGGGCCTCGGCTATCGTAATTTCATTCTGCGACATTCCCATCTCGTTATTCGGAAAGAACACATTAATCACGCCCGTCCGAATACAGTTTCTTCCCGTTAAGAGCGCCGACCGTGACGGGGAACAGACCGGATTGCCGCTGTAAAACTGTGTGAACTGCACACCTTCATCGGCCATTTTGTTCATGTTCGGCGTTAGTATGGTCGGATGCCCGCCGCGGTTCCAGTCGCCGTATCCCATATCGTCTGCAAACAATAATACAAAGTTCGGCTTCTTTTGCGAAGGACCCTGTGCAAAGGCCTTGTCGGTATTCAAAAACGAACCGCCTATGACCGTTCCCAGCGCACTGCGCCCCAAAGCGGAAAGAAACTCACGTCTGCCAATCCGGGCCATAAATATCTCCTTTCACTCGAACCGGAACCCTGAATGAAACAGCCCCGACATTCTAACACACGACCCGGCAGGTTGCAAACGAACGCTTCCCGAGTTTGTGCATTTTCTATCCGGAGCTAAAAAAACCGCAAATTCACAACACCGCATAAAAAAGATTGTATATACACAGATAGCAATTGTTATAATATAAGATTAAATATTCGGTATAAGGTGTACTATGCAAGATTTAACTCAAACACCCATTGTGTTTGATAAATTCATTTACTCCGAAGAAGGCATAAGTTGCCCTGTCTTAAGCCAGACGGATAAGCAAAACCACCGGCTTACAGGTTTTACGTTAATCGAGCTGCTGGTGGTTATCGCAATCATAGCCCTTCTTATTGCATTGTTACAGCCGGTACTTTCTCAGGCCAAAGCGAAGGCTCAGGAAGTGGCCTGCCTGAACAACCTGAGGCAACTCCAGGTATGTGCAAAACTCTATTCACTGGATTACGACGGCTTCATGCCGCCGAATCGAAACGTCTATGATCTCAGCACCCAAACGCCCATGCAAGCCTTCGACAGCAACATGACATGGTGTGCCGGTCTTGCCCCGTACGATACCACCACCGAGAACATCGAACGCGGCAAGCTCTTTCCATACAACAAATCGACCGATATCTATCGCTGTCCGGCCGACAAGTCGCGGGTTCGGACGGAGGAAGGTAAAATCCTGAATCAGCGCCGGACGCGAAGTTACAACCTGAGCCAGTCAATAAACGGCTTGTCTGATCCAAGCTACACGGAATATATGCCATGTTTTGCAAAAGAAACGGATATCGACGATCCAACACCGGCGAATCTTCTATTCTTTGTCGATGTCCATGAGGACAGTATCTTCGATTCCCACTTCGGCATCCCGCCTCGGAACTGGAGACACGGGGGAAGGATACGGTTGTGGTGGGACCTGCCTACGGGCAGACATTCGCAGGGTGGCAACTTTTCCTTCGCCGACGGTCACGTCGAGCACTGGCGATGGGACGGCCCAAAGATATTCACCGAACTCGGACAACTTGTCAGAGAAGACGAACTCGAGGATTACCTGCGGGTCCAGCGAGGTACGAAACCGGATACGCAACCATAGAGATACCGAAAAAACACATCCTGCACGTAAAGTTATGGTCTGTGTAACAGAATCTTCTCTTATCATTTCTCAGGCTTGAGGTGCATCTGCATGAACTTCAGGAACACATCCCAGTCGGACGCAAGGGAACCATGTCCGCCTGTGTGCATGAAAAAGCCGATTGTATTCAGTATCGGCTGGTCCGGCGGCGGCATTTTGTCCGTTCCCAGCCCCTGTCCGCCAAGTAACTTATAAACCGGCTCGGCCGCTACCGCAGCCAAGAATTCACCGTACGGATCCGACCATTTGTCCGTGTTCCCGGTCTGCAGTAAAACAGGGCGTGGTGCAATCAGAGCGAGCAGCATGTGCGCATCGACCGGAAACTGAGTGACATTGTCACCAAACTTGCGGTAATTGGCACAGAACTGATAATGGTATCTCGACGGCGCCGCCAGATGTTTGATTGTCTCGCCGTAATTTCGCCGGCTCAGGGCAGCACCGCCTTCTCCCGAACAACTGGCTATCACCATCGCAAAACGCCTGTCGCGAGCGCCCGCCCAAAGTACGGTCTTGCCTAATCGTGAGACGCCCATTATGGCGACGCGTTTGGCATCCACACCTTCGTCGGTTTCGAAATAATCCAGAGCCCGGCTAAGGCCCCACGCCCAGGCAGCTATCGAACCCCATTCGTCCGGCGCCGGCTCGGTTTGCCCCTGCTTTAGATAAAGGCTCCGCACACCGTATGAGATACCGCCCTGGAAGTCCGGGTCGATGTCACCGTAATAAACGGTTGCAATACCGAATCCCTTCTCCAGAACCGGCACAACATTTAAAACGCCGAACCGAAAGCCGCCGGCGGCGGGCACTCTTTGCTTCTGACGGTTCCAGATTTCACCCTGCCTGACACCCGGGTCGTCCACGGTCATGGAGTTTGCGACAAAACCTAAATTCAGCAGCAACGGCACCGGCTTTTCAACACCCGCAGGCAGATAAATCAACAGGTCCATTTTAGGCCCGTCTTTGTCCTTGGAGAAATATATCGTTACCTGTCTGCGAACTGCCTTTCCTTCAAACGCCGGCGTTCCCTTGTCGAAAACATCGAAGCTCATATCGGCGGGGCGGTCCGGGCAGCGGCCGAACTGGTTCTCCTCGAACAAGCGCACTATTTCAGGCCGGCGCTTTTCGTACCAGGTCTCTGCATCCCTCACCGGTTGTCCATCGGCGAGTGCCAGCGTTTCGGGAAGCGTATAATCTCCGACTTTCGCCTCGGTATAGTTAACCGGAACATCTGCAACACTATCGTCGGGCGAATCTGCTATCTGGCAATTAGCGGTATATGGAAACATGATGACGACACAAAACAAAAACACGATTCGAAAAGAGATTTTGAACGACATAGTCACCTCCAAAAACAATATACTCTACACGATTTAACGGCTCACAACCGAAACCACCGTCACGGGGCCTATCAGGCCGGACTCGTTCAAAGGCAAAGGCCTGCCGAAGCCGCCCATCATACGACCACCCGCAGGGAGAATCCTATTGTCCGGCGAAGCCGACTGATCACCCGCCAATCGGTTAGTCCACTGGTTGGTGACCTTTATTTCCAAACTATTCGCCCCGGATTTGAGCACATCGGTGACATCGACCCGATATGGCGGCTTCCACAACGTACCGAGCTCTTTGCCGTTGACCGATACCTCGGCCAGGTCATATACTGTTCCGAGATCGAGCATAAGTTTAGCTCCGGCCTTTAACCATGCCTGCTGTGCATGCAGTGTTCCGGCGTAGGTGGCCGTGCCGGAGAAATACTTCACGCCTTCATCGGCATTCGCCGTCCAGGATTCCAGCTTTTCAAGCTTAATCCTCTGTGGTGCGCCCAGGTTCTCAGGAAAAATGACGTCGCAAGGCCCGCCAAACGTCGCAAGAGTAGTACTTTCAGCATGAGTTGGCATGCGGGACGGTAACGTCGCGGCCCGGCGGAAGACCACAAACACAGACTCTCGCGGGTCTAAATGTAATTGCACGGTGGTGCGGTCATTCGCGATGACGTACCCCGCCGGTTCGATATCGCCTGTGTCGGGATGCCAGAGTTCCGCTTCCTTGCCGTTCACACGGAATCGAGCATCGACTTCCTGAAAGTTATCTGTTTGGTTGGCTACGAAATAGATATCTGCATCGCCTGCACGGCGGTGTATCCACGACAGATTCGCATCCAAAGCACGGCTGTATTCGAAGTCCTTCGGTACGTTCATCGAAGCGAGAACTTCTGAAAGCGGCAGGCCCCACACCACCATTCCCTTTCCGCAGGAACGTTTCGTGCGGCTGACACCGTCGAGGTCACCCCACAGGTCATCGGCTAACACCCGCACCGCCTTCTCGGCGTCCGGGTATCCGGCCAGAGACGGTGACTTCGCCGGTTTCTGGCCTATAACCGTCGCACCGCCGACAACAAGCTCATGGATTTTACGCAGCACCGGCACCGTCATGCAGTCGATCTCCGGCAGGACCAGCACACGATAGCTCATACCGTCAGGCAGAACGAGCCTGCCGTCAGAGTTAACTGATATCCGATTTATCAGGGCATCTGTATTAATGTAATCGAAGTCATATCCCTCGGGCGGTTCAGGTGTCAGTCCCGCACCCCAGATGGGCATGGTTGACGGAGCACCTTCGTTCAGAAGGTAAGCGAGGTCCGCCACGAATAGACCCTGCTGCAGAAGAAAAGAGTTCCTTGCAAGATATGTCATGAAAGGTCCGGCCTGTTCGGCCCATGTAATGTTGCGGTTGATGTGAGTACCGACCATAGTATTGCCGGGAATAGTATCGAGCGGCTGATGCGCCGATGTGTGGAAGACAATACGGTTGAGACCCTGTGCAAACCAGTAATCGCCGACCTTCTTCAGTGTGTACGGCGATTCATAACCACCGCCGGTGAACGATTCGGCGGCCACGACGGTCTTGCCATACACATGGGCCGCTGAAGCCGCGCCGCGAACATCCTGATAATACATCAATCTCGGATGAAGGTCCCGCACCCAGAATTCGCCCATCGGAATGCTGACTTTACTCTTGTTGAGCAATGTGTCTTCAGGTATCTCCAGAGAAACCCCGGCGGCTTCTGCATACGTTCCTACACCATGCTTTTGCAACAGCTCGGTCATTACACCGTAGTGGCAATCGGCAAACATATCCGCCAGTGTCCGACGGAAGTCCCACAGGAAGCGGTCGCTCACGTCGGCACTTTCCACCACCCGGCCGGCCAGCACAGGTAAAAAAGGAATCGGGTCGTAGCCGCGGCGGTTACGGAACTGGCCTATCATTTCATCGGTCCAGTTCTGCATGCCGGCTTCGTAACTATCCATCAGTACGTATTGAAGAGCGCTGCCGAAGAGCGGCCCGAGCGACTCGGCAAGCGAATCAAAATAACCGTGATAATAAGCTTCCACATGCCTGCGACTGAGTTTATCGACCTCGTAACCCAGACCTGCAGGCATGGCGGGACGGTTTTTCGCTCCTGTCAGGGAATAACCCATACGTAAAATCGTCCATCTGCCGGCGGGGACATCCCATTCAATCGTTCCGTCGGACGCCATCTTCGATGTCAAATCGATAACGTCCGAGCGGGGAATCACCGTCTCGACCGGGACATCCGGACTCGGCACCGATTCGTACTCGAATAAAAAACTAAAGCCCGCTTTATCTTCCCAGCGATGCACACGCGCCCCGGAATGCAGTATCGCCTCTCTGAGCACATACTCACTCGCCGGCTCCGAAGGCTCCTGGCTCATAGTCTCCGCGGGTCTCAACGCCGCACCTGTCAACTCGATTCGATAGAATTTTGCGGTGGTTTGCGAAAATGCAAAAGTCCGCACCCGGCCCTGACGGTAGAGCTGCGCCCCCGGCAGTGTCACCAGGGTACGAAAACTTTCGCCGTCATCGCTCGCCAGCACTCGGCCGACCGGGATGCCGTTGCGACCGGAAATTGTAATCGCCCGCGCCAGAAACGGCTGTGCAAACTCGAACTGTACCCACGCCGGTTCATCCTCTTTTGTTGCGTGAATCGTGACCGTCGAATTCAAATCTTCATCGATTAATGCAGTCGCATCAACGGCGCCGGCGTTCGTAGTCACCTTCGGATTCAGGTCCGCCATGTCAGCCTCCACCGGCGGCGTGCGGTAGGCAATTACGGCGCTGTCACCGTAATAAGTCGGGTCGGATTGTCCGCCTCGGCCCCCGCGTTCCATATTGCGAATCGGCCCGTTGTTCGAAGGCGGCTGCGGCAAACCGCCTGTGAACTTTTGCGGCCCTTCCACGACGGTCTCGCTCCAGACAAGCTTCTTCATTGCCTGTTCGGGCCTGACCCACGGGCCGCCGGTCAGGCTCCAGCCGGCCGAGCTGAATATGGCCATCTCCAATCCCAGTCGTTGGGCCTCCGAGGCGGCGTGACGTACCGCATCCAGCCACTGCGGACTGCCAAACTCGATTTTCTTCTCGATAGTCTGGCCTCCGCCGAAAGCGACATCGGCCAACTGCATACCGGCGATACCGACTCGCTTGAACCACTCCAGGTCCTTCGTTATCCCTTGCTTTGTGATGTTTCCGCCCGTCCAGTGCCACCATGTCCGCGGTTTGGCCGAATCCGGCGGATTCCGAAAGCCCTGTTCGAGAGCATCGCCCCGTTCTTGGGCGAATGTCAAACTTACCAAACCCGACAGCACAAACAAAATCGCTGTTGTCGTGAGTAACTTACTTTTTCGATACATAATTCGGCCCCTCCAAAATCAAATCTCATTATAGAATCTTTTTATTCAGGGATTTTTTTCAGATATTTGTTATCAAAAGCACACATTTTTGCTCCGAAGCCGTATCCAATTTGTTGCCGGATTTTGCCTCGGAATCTGTCTCTTATTATGATTTGCTCCCCGTAGGGGCCGCGTCCATACGGTGTTTCGCTTCACTGTGTTAGCCCAACGACGTGGTAAAATTCATATCCGGCATACTTTTAAGGTTCGCATTCGATCTATAGAAAAGCTTCAGGGCAGTCAGACCAACAAGGCCTGCTGCCCTGAAACTCCCCGAGTAGGACTCGAACCTACGACCTAGCGGTTAACAGCCGCTCGCTCTACCAATTGAGCTATCGGGGAATCTTAATGCGAAACCATAAAAAATCGCATTTTACAGACTATTATCGTCCCAATTGTCTGGAACATTATCCGAATTCATGCGACTTTGTCAAGACCGAGTCTTTTTTTTAAACCGATATAATTAAAAAACGCCCTAATACTGGATAAACAACCAATATTATTGTATACTTGCTACCCGGTAAAGCTCAAGTAGGTCGCTTTGTTTCTCGATATAAGAATGATTTTTCTTTCTTGACCGAACTGGAGGCTGGTTCAGTATAAACAGTTCCCGTGATAGAGTAAAATACTGATCACAGATGAATTTTTAAGGTTATTCATAAAAATATGGCCAGGGATATCCTCGACATCGGCGGTTTCACCATACTCAAGCGTATCGGTACCGGCGCTCGCAGTACAATTTATCTGGCCTCCGATGAGGAGGATGACACGACCATTGCATTAAAACGGGTTATTTATGAAAAGCCCGAAGATTCGAGAGTCTTCGAGCAGGTGGAAACCGAATACAAAGTAGCACACAAAATAGACCATCCTTATGTCCGCAAATGTTACAAATTAAAAAAAATACGCAGTATGTTCAAGGCGAAAGAAATGCTGCTCTCCATGGAATACTTCGAGGGCAAGAACCTCGAAGACTGCCCGACCTTAAGCCTTGGAGACGTGCTGCTCGTATTCAGAATGGTCGCATCCGGTCTCAACGCCATGCATCAGCACGGATTCGTCCACTGCGATATCAAACCAAACAACATACTACTGAACAAATCCGGCTCAATAAAAATCATCGACCTCGGCCAGAGCTGTAAAATCGGAACGACAAAACAAAGGATTCAGGGCACGCCGGATTACATCGCACCCGAACAGGTAAAACGTAAACCGCTCGGCCCGAAAACAGATATCTTTAATCTTGGCGCCACAATGTACTGGGCCCTCACAGGAAAGAACGTCCCGACGCTGATACCAAAGAAGAACAAGTTCGGACTGCCTGTCGCCCAGGCAAGACGAGCACCTCACGAGCTGAAAAAGCGATTGCCGATGGGAATCTCGAAGCTCGTAATGGATTGCATCGAGGACGATCCGGCAAATCGCCCGCGGAACATGATGACTGTCATTTCAAGGCTCGACCTGATGGTCCACAGTATCTTCGGTGGTAAAATTAAAACGAGCAAAAATGCCACAGACAATAATTGATTTGCTGAATAAAGGCAGGGAAGCCAACACTGCAGACAAGTTCCGACGTGGTAACCTGATTCATTTGCCGACCGAAAGCAACCTGATTATCACCGGTGATCTCCACGGCCATCGTCGAAACTTCGAAAGGACGGTAACCTTCGCGGATTTGGCCGACAATCCCGACAGGCATATCATTTTTCAGGAAATCATACACGGCGGCCCGGAAGATTCCAAAGGCGGCTGTATGTCGTACACATTACTGTTCGATGTTATCCGTTATAAGTTAAAATTTCCCGAACAGGTCCATATCATTATGGGAAACCACGATACCGCGTTCATCAATAACAGCGAGGTGATGAAAGACGGCAAAGAAATGAATCGTGCGATGTGCTCGGCTATCAAACGGCAATACAAAGAGGCAGGAGACGAAATAATCCTGGCAATAAGACAAAATTTATTTTGCCAGCCGCTGGCGGTCAAATGCGAGAACAGAATATGGATATCGCATTCGCTCCCGGCCGATCGCCTGGTAAATAAATTCGACCCGAAGATAATGGACAGGCCGCTAAAGGTCAACGACGTGGTCAAGCCGGGTTCGGCCTACCTTTTGACCTGGGGCAGGAAGATGAGTCAGTCACTGCTCGATAAAATGGCGGAGATGTTTGATGTCGATATTTTTATTCTCGGCCACCAGCCGCAGGAACAGGGATGGTCTCAGGCGGGCCGCAATCTCATAATCATTGCGTCCAATCATAATCACGGCTATATGCTTGAGATTGATCTGGCGAAATCTTATACTATCGAGCAGCTAATCGAAGCCCTGGTACCTATGGCCTCTTTGCCGTGAAAATTTGAAATGTAAAGAGAAAGATATAAAATTAAAGTATCTAAAAAAACCGACTTTATATTTATCGATATCGTTGTGTTATATACGTTCCAATTGTTTATTTTCTGATTATGAACTGGTATTACTACATAGCCGTTGTCGCAATCGCCTCTCAATTGCTCTTTCTGCTCCAGGCATACAATAACCACCGGTACGCGCTAAAGAAATACAGAAAAAAACGCTGGTACAGACCTCAGACGGTTTTAATAATTCCATGCAAAGGCCTTGATTCGTCTTTCGAGGAAAATATCACTTCATTTTTCAATCAGGAATATGACAACTATTTACTGTGGTTCGTAGTGGCCGAAGAGTCGGACCCGGCGTATCCCGAATTATGCAAGCTCAAAAAGCAAATCGGCAAAAAAACCATGGCCCGTGAAGTAAAAGTTTTCGTCGCCGGTCACGGACAATCCTGCAGCCAGAAAAATCACAATCTTTTATATTGTTACGAAAAGATCGGCGATGACATCGACGTCCTCGCCTTTGCCGATTCGGATATCTGTGTAAAAAGCAACTGGCTAAGTCACTTAGTGTATCCGCTTCGTAAATCCAAGCACGGCGCCGCCAGCGGTTATCGCTGGTTCGTTCCCGAAAAGAATAACATCCCCAGCCTTGCCTTATCGGCGTTGAACGCCAAGGTCGCCCAGTTGCTCGGAAATACGATTTTCAATCAGGCCTGGGGCGGGTCCATGGCCATTCGTGTGGATGTTTTTCGCCGGATCGGCCTGGACAAGATATGGAGACAAACTTTAAGCGACGATTTGTCACTCAGTCGCTCCGTAAAAAAAGCAGGTCTGAATGTTGCCTTCGTGCCCGCCTGCCTGGTGGCTTCGTACGAATCCACTACGTGGCGGAAGCTCTTCGAATTCGCACGACGACAATACATGATCACCCGCGTCGCAGCCAGGGGGACATGGCTGTTCGGATTGTTCAGCTCGCTCTACTCGGTACTGGGTCTGTGGGGGGGGATCGTTATCGCGTGGCTTGTAATACGCGGCTCGTGGTTCGACCCGGAATTCACGTCACTGGAAAAATCTATCCTGTTGTCACTGCCTGTCGTTTTCCTCGGGAGCCAGCTTATCAGGGCAATATTACGACAGAATACAATGCAAAAGCTGTTGGAAAAAGACCGGCGTAAAATGAGAATCGCCTCTTTGGCCGACATTCTTTTTTCCTGGGTATGGTCGTTGCTGATGCTGTTTTTTATTCTCTCGTCGGCCTTTGGAAATGTCGTCCGCTGGCGGGGGATCCGCTATAAACTATCAGGGCCCACCGAAACAATCATATTAGACAGCCAAACATAATTTTAACAGTAATCGGTCCCGGATAATTCTCAAGACGTATTGACGTAAGACGAAAGGCTGACAATAAGAAAACCCACCCAAAAATATACCATTGCAAGCATTACAAAACACAATGCAACTTCATCGAATATCTTTATCAACCTCCGCATCTGCGACTCCTCATAGTTTTGTTAAGCTTTTCCTGTGTGCAGAAAGTCCCTCTATATAAAATATAACTTATTTGCTACGAGAAACAAAATTCGGAAAACCCTTTTCAACCTAAGTCCTGACATACCATATGCTTATAAAATCTCAGCTTTTTGTGTGATTTGCTTTGCAGGTTCTTTTGAGGAAATGTTTGCCCGAATGGATGAGAGATTTTAAGGATTACCTAAGGATTTATTTCAAATCGTGAATCAGTCCGTCAGGACGTATGACGCAAAAACCGGCTGTCAAAGACATAAGATTATAATATATCATCGATAACTTCGCTGTTTATATCACTCGATTCCATAAAGTCAGCCGCTGTCTGCGGAGAGCCGACAAGATATATCCTGTTTTTTCCGCTCCGCTTGGCCTCCAGCAGCGCACTGTCGGCCTTCTGAAAAAGCTCCTCTGCGGTCCTGCCGTCACGAGGGAAGCTTGCCAGCCCACCGCTTATTGTCAGAACACCCTTACCTTCCGGCCCCAGCCAACCGCCGCTTTTGCCTCCAAGAGAAGTATGCGCCTTTTCCAGCTCTGAGACAAACCGCCGTGCTATTGATATCGCATCGTCAGGATGGTCGGCGGCTGCCGATCGCCTTTCATTCTTCGCGGTTTGTTCGGCACTCGCATCAGACCTCCGGCCGGGCCAAATCGAAGGGTCGTCCCAGAAAACGACGGCGAACTCGTCACCGCCTATCCTGCCGATAACATCGTGACTCCGACAGCACCGTTTCATCAAAGCACCGGCCTGTTTTAAAATCTCATCGCCGGCGCCGTGGCCGTAAAGATCGTTGTAATGTTTGAAATCGTCGATATCGAAAACCAGTAACGTCACCCGCTTATTCTCCGCCCCGGCGTGCTCGATAATCTGTCTGGAAAATTCCCAGATATATCTGCGGTTCTTCAGGCCCGTCAAGTCATCCTCCGTCGCCAGTTTTTCGAGGTGTTTAATCCGCATCTCTATCGACTTCTCAACCACGACGTTCGCTGCAAGGTCGTCCCGGATACGTTTGCCGGTATTAATCATAGACTCGGAAAAATCATCGGAGTTGATCGGACAAATCATGTAATCGTCAACAAGGGACCGGCCGTTATATGTCAGGCCGGCCAGCCGGATTGCTATCGGTTCTTCATACATTTGTGCAAAAAGGATGATTCTCGAATCGCACGTATTTCTTACGGCTTTAATGCCGGACTCCAGCCTGACAATGTTTCCGGATATTACAATCACTATCGTGGAACAGTCCTTAAGCACCGCCGCTCCGATTGCATCGGCCAAAGAGGGCATAGTGACAATTTCAATGTTCGTCGATGAAACATTATCAACGAACGATGAACTCAAAAAAGCTTTGTGGGTATCGCCTATCAGCAGTATCTTTTTTATGGGATTCGAAGATTTTTCTTTCTCGATTACCACCTGTTATCACCTCCAGATGAATTTATAGCTGTCCGAAGAACAACGATCAATGAACTTTGTACAGTATATCAGCTTGCGGGTAATCCGTCCAGATTCCTTTTGACCTGCTCGGTATAAAAGCTATCGGGGTACAAACTGAGGAAGCTTGTGAGGACCGCTCTTGCCTCATCGAGGCACTTTTTCTTCAATTCCGTATCCGATTCGTCCTGCTGACGCCAGAGACTAATCTTCAAAAGACCAAGCTCGTACAAAGCATGTATTCCACCGTCGGTATCCTGATGCTCTTTGTACAGTTCGGTCAGTTTCTGAGCTCGAAGTTGCTCGTTTTCAATGAGTTTGGCCTGTGCCAGCAGAATATTGTCGCGAATAGGGTCACCGTCTTTCGTGCGTTGAAGCAGTCTGTCAAGTTGCTGCGGGTAACTCAGGGAGTGCGGATTAAGTATAACAAACTGGGCCAGCAGTTCCGTCGAATCGGTTTGGCCGGTCCTGTTCTGCTTTCCTATAAGTGTCCGTAGCTGGTCCAGTTTTCTTTGCAGTTCATTCAATCTGGGTATTGTCATAATAGTATCGGCCGGGAGCTGGAACAATCCGAATATCGACTCGTTCGGCCTTTGTGTCGCCCGGAGTAATTTCAGTTGTTCGGATACCAGGGACTGGGTCTGGGCAAGAAGCTCATCGGCCTGGTCAAATATGCCCCTTCCGGCCCACAGTTTTGCAACGCGCCATCGCGCTTCGAGGGATTCCGGGCTGTTCCCAAAATCCCGATAAAGCTTAAACCATATTTCTGCCGACCTTTCCTGCGGGTAATCGCTATAGAAATGCAGGACTTCCTCTTCGCCAAGGACTCTTATATCGGGGCTGTATTCACTTAAAATCGCTTTGAAGTAAAGTGCGATAGGCATCCGACGGCTGCTGGGACGCTTGGCTATAAACAGATCATATTGCCTGAGCAGCCATTCCTTTTTCGTCTTGTACTCCAGCTCCGGAGGTACTTTGAACCATGTAGGCCAGCGGTCGTAATTTAGCTGAAGCTGAATTTCCCTTTTGAGTTCCGCCCGAAGAGCAGCCTGCTCGGTAGGATAGAAGAAACCCTGTAAATATTTTTGAATCGTTGGGTCCCGGGTCGTTCCGTTCAGCGCATCGGTAATACTATGGTCGTGAAATTCACCGACGTTCTCTGGATTGTTTTTAGCTACATAAAGCTGATAATCCAGCTCATCAAAGCCGATTGCAACCTCAAATACAACCACAGCTATTATCAGTGTAATAGAGGTGAAAATCCAGACCAGGCCCGGTTTGTAACGAGTAAAGTGCCCTATGCCGAGCACAAATCCCGCAATAATCAAACTCTCGATCCATGCACAAATCCACGGCGCAAAAGAAAAGCCCCATTCAATCGGCTCCACCCCCCGTGCGCCGCCGAAATACCCCCAGTAAACAAGTTGCGGAGCCGCGCATAGAGCCGCTGCAATAAAGCGCGAGCGAAAGCGCAGCGGCCGAGATGCAACCGCAAAACAGCTTATCAAAAGGCAGATTGCAAAACCCGGCAGATTGGCTAAAAAAACTACTTCCAGTATAAAGGGAAGACTGTATTCGAAGCTCATCAGTTGCGATATCAAAACCGGTGAAATCGCCAGAATACCCATAAGCAGTCCCAAAACAACAATCTGCCAGGGATATTCAAATATGCTCACAACGGTGATAAGAGATTTGTCCAGGCGCCAAAACTCGGAAGTCGGCACGGATTCGATCTCCAGCGACCAAAACGTGCCCGTCGCTATCTTCGACCAAAACAGGCAGCTTATCCCAAAAGCCACGATAGCAAGAATCCAGCACCTTTGAACGTTTTTATGACTGTAGTGCAGCGTGGGACCAAAGGTCATAAAAGACTTCGAGACTACCAATGGCGCCTTTTCTGTCTCTTTGCTTTCCATAAGCATCACCTCGTCGCGACTCGTTAGCCACGGCACGCAACTCGAACCATAAACAACAAGAGACGGGGTGCGGATTTACGTCCCTTCACCGCTGGAGGCCAGATAAGCAATCTGCTCGGCAGTAAGCTTGTCAATATTTATCGACATTGACTTTAGTTTGAGCCTGCCGATCTGTTGTTCTATCTGCATTGGAACATCGTGAACGGCAACGGACAGCCTGCTCTGATTTTTAACTACATATTCAGCCTGTAAGGCCTGCGTCGCAAAGCTCATATCCATCACGCTTGCAGGGTGTCCTTCAGCGGCGGCAAGATTAATCAGCCGTCCTTCGGCAAGAAGATAGATACGCTTGTTATTTTTCAGCACATATTCATCTACGCAGTGACGCACATTACATATTATCTTTTTGCTTAGCTTCTTCAGGCCCGGTATATCCAGCTCAACGTTGAAATGTCCGCTGTTGGCAACAACGGCCCTGTCTTTCATCGCACGGAAGTGCTCCGCCCGTATGACGTTTTTATTACCTGTAAGTGTCACAAACAATTCACCGACCTTTACAGCTTCGGCCATGGGCATAACCAGAAAACCGTCCATAGACGCTTCGAGCGCCTTGATTGCATCCACTTCGGTAACGATAACATTTGCCCCCATTCCCCTGGCCCGCATGGCGAAGCCACGCCCGCACCAGCCGTAACCGGCCGCAACAACTCTTTTGCCGGCCATTAGAAAATCCGTCGCCCGGATGATTCCATCGACGGTTGACTGGCCCGTGCCGTAACGATTGTCGAACAAATGCTTGGTCGCTGCGTCATTGACTGCAATAACAGGAAATTTCAACTTACCTTCATTCGCCATAGCCCTTAAACGAATGACACCGGTAGTAGTTTCTTCCATACTTGCGATAATCCGGCCGGCGTCTTTCTTCCTTCGTGTGTGCAGCTCGTTCACGAGGTCGGCGCCGTCATCGAATGTCATAACGGGCTTATGGTCGATAGCCGCATTAATATGTTTATAGTAGGTGCTTCGGTTCTCGCCACAGATGGAAAAAACCGAAATCTTAAAATCCTTGACCAGCGAAGCCGCCACATCGTCCTGAGTACTGAGCGGATTGGATGCACAAAGAACAACATTCGCTCCGCTGGCTTTCAATGTTCTGGCTAAATTCGCCGTCTCAGCAGTAACATGCAGGCAGGCCGAGATGTTTTTGCCTTTTAAGGGCTTCGATTTTGCGAACCTTTCACGAATAGTCGCTAAAACCGGCATATCATTATCGGCCCAGAGAATACGTTTCTTGCCCACCGGGGCCAATGACAAATCAGCTACGTCATACTTCATTCATAATCCTTTCAAAAATAGGGAAGAACCACATATATAAGACTAAATAGGGTAATTTGCAACACTTATTTGAATAAATCTATCACTCGATATAAATAGAAAAAAAATGAAAAAAATGCTTGACAGTAACGGCGGGGCGTGTTAAAATCATAATAAAGACAGGTAGGTCCGATTTATTATCATAATAAAATCTGTCATCATATTTGTCTGTAATATCATATCTTAAACCCACCTGCCTGGTAAAAGGCTCCTTTACAATTTGGATCAGCTTTATTGTCGAAGGCGGTTTTGCGCATTGAACTTGCGCCGATATGAAGTTAAGACAGGCATGAAAGAATCATAACAATCTCCGTCGTCATTATATTTATTTGTTGTTTCATTTCTTAGACCTGCCTGCCGACAATCGACATAAGTCCCGCGGTACCAAGGCCGTCCTGAGCGTCGAACGACCGGATTGCGCAAAGCTTATCGGCAAATTCTCTGAATTTGGATGAACCGACCGTTTTTGAGCGAAAAAAGAAGAACTCTGGAGATTCGCAAAAAAACGGTGTTTAGTGCTACGCGTTACGTTGTTAGCAGGGACAGTCTTGCGATCCCAATATTTAGCTGTACTTATTCATTATCAGAAAGATTGTTGAAACGTGCTCAAAAACGCTCGGCCGTGCGAATCTCCGAAAAATTAAAGGAGAAACAAAATGAGACGCAAAGGTTTTACCTTAGTTGAGCTGTTGGTCGTAATCGCGATCATAGCTCTGTTAATGGGCATTCTGATGCCCGCACTGGCGAAGGTCAGGCAGATCGCCTTTAGGATGGTCTGCGGGACCAACCTCTCCGGTATCGGCAAGGCAATGATGCTCTATGCAAACGATTATGACGATGAGCTCCCGCGAGCAGGAGGCAGATCAACCACATGGGGTACTCAGATATCCCAATGGATGGCTCCTGATCGAAAAACTGCATATCAATTAGGCTCGAACGGCAGCGGCGGTTATGCTACTATCACATCCTGCTTCTATCTTCTGGTCAAGTACACCGAGGTAACTCCTAAATCGTTTGTTTGTAAGAGCGATTCCGGGGTCAGCGAGTTTAATCCTATCGATACGGGTGTGGATACAGGCGATATGGAAATCACCGACTTTTGGGATTTCGGACCGTTCACCAGTGAAGAGATTAATCCAAATAATTATTGCAGCTACTCCTATCATATGCCGTTCGGTCTCTATGCCCTGACAACATCGAGCGAGCCGGGCTTGGCGGTGGCGGCCGACAGGAATCCATGGATTACATCTCCTTCAGGAGAGGTTAAAGAATTCCCGGGAATGTACGCATATAACGGCAGCAGAGAGGAAATAAATTACGGCAATTCACCTTCGCACCAGGGAGACTCACAAAACGTGCTGTTTTTGGACATTCATGTAGGTCAGGAGAAAACCCCGGCCTGTGGTATTAACGATGATAATATCTACACGTACTGGAACAGTACAGTAGGTACGACAGGTTATTTGGGTGCTCAACCGTTAGCAGCTTCCGAGCCTTCGGGCAGAGATGATTCGTACCTTGTAAATGACTTTACAACAGGTACAAAGCCACGCGAAGGCAGGCAACCACGGCAGTAAGTTGAAGGTTTATCAGGTGAAGGTCCAAAATTCGGTGTTGTGTATCATCGGTGAAGACAGAGCAAACATACGTGATTGGGAAACAAAGATGTCTTTGAAATTCTAACGTTGGAATAGCTGGATCGCAAAAAAGGCAGCCCTGGTATGGTTGTTTTAGGGCGGCTTTGTTCGGCGGAGGACAAGGTCGCCCGTTTTTTCAATTCACAATGGCATACAAAATAATCCCACGCTAAAATTTGTTCCCGGCCCACAAATATGTTAAATTACCTTCTTTGTGGATTCCAAGGAGCTAAAAAATGGGACAAACATTAGTTTATAAAATACTAAGCAGACATCTGGTTGAAGGCAAGCTCGCCGCCGGCGAGCGGATCGGGATTCGTATCGACCAGACGCTGACACAGGACGCCACGGGAACTACCGCGTTCCTGCTGTATGAATCGATTGGGCAGGCCGGAGTTAAAACCGATTTGTCGGTCAGTTACGTTGACCATAATCTGGCGGGCTTCGGTCCGGAGAACCATAACGATCATCTGTACCTGCAAACAATAGCAGCAAAGTGCGGCGTATATTTTTCACGGCCGGGCAACGGCATCTGCCACCAGGTTCATCTGGAACGATTCGGCAAACCCGGCGCCACGCTCCTTGGGAGCGATTCGCACACGCCGACCGGCGGCGGTATAGGTATGCTGGCAATCGGGGCCGGCGGTCTGGACGTGGCGGTCGCTATGGCGGGCGGGCCGTTCTATCTGAATTGTCCGAAGGTACTG